>Ga0209758_1003327_pt1 | contig 14794 bp, 12 predicted proteins | sample AraplaMF_Col_mMF_FD_184258 | JGI IMG/M metagenome (GOLD analysis project Ga0209758, IMG submission 184258) | Arabidopsis root microbial communities from the University of North Carolina, USA - plate scrape MF_Col_mMF (SPAdes) (version 2) | ecosystem: Host-associated > Plants > Roots > Endosphere... | reverse complement strand
TGTCGGCTTCCTGCGGCGTCAGCACCGAGGTCGGCTCATCTAGGATGATCAGTTGCGGGGTCTGCAGCAGGCAGCGGATGATCTCGATGCGCTGGCGTTCGCCGACCGAGAGGTCTCCGACCAGCGATTCCGGATCGAGCGGCAGGCCGTAGCTGAAGGAAAGCGCCCTCGCCTTCGCGGCGATCGTGCTGATCGGCGAACCGTCATTGAGCGAAAGCGCGATGTTCTCTGCCGCCGTCAGCGCCTCGAACAGCGAGAAATGCTGGAACACCATCCCGATGCCTAGCTTTTTGGCCACGCCCGGGCTGGTGATCTTGACTGCCTTGCCGTCCCAGAAGATCTCGCCCGAGTTCGGCTCGAGCGACCCGAACAGCATCTTGACCAGCGTCGACTTGCCGGCGCCGTTCTCGCCGAGCAGCGCGTGGATCTCGCCTCTGGCGATATTCAGATCGATGTGATCGCACGCCGTCAGCGTGCCAAAAATCTTGGTAAGGCCACGAACCTCAAGCAGGTTCGCCCTGTCATGATTTGCACTCACGGTGCCTCCCATCCGGTTTCCCAGATATGTTCTGTGTTCCCGAAAGCATGGTATGCGCGGCCGGCTCCAGTCGGAAAGCAGCACCCGACTTGAAAGAGCTTCAAGAATTTCAGCGGAAACTCAAGGGCTAAGATAGACTTGTAGAGAACGACAGCAAATCAACAACGCTTTTCGGGCAGGCCGTGCTTTCGGGGACGGCAAGTCGCCGAAAAACAGGGCAGCCGGCCAGAGCCTGGTGCCGAAAAGCGTGAAACGCCCTAGGGAATGAGGACGGTCGTTCCCGTCGTCTTGCGGGCCTCGAGATCCGCTTGCGCTTTTGCCGCATCCTTCAGCGCATAGCGCTGGTTGATCTTGATCTCGACGGCGCCATTCTTGACCACTTCGAAAAGCGCTTCGGCCGACTTCACCAGATCCTCGCGCCCGGCGTTGTAGACGAACAGGGTCGGCCGGGTTGCGTAGAGCGAGCCCTTCTGCGCCAGGAGCGACATCGAGAAAGGCGGGATCGGCCCGGACGACTGGCCGAAACTCACGAACATGCCGAGCGGCCGCAGGCAATCGAGCGATGCCGGAAAGGTGTCTGCGCCGACGGAATCGTAGACGACGTCGCATTTCTTCCCGCCCGTAAGCGCCGCGACGCCGGCGACAAAATCCTGCTCCCTGTAGTTGATGACGTGATCGAAGCCATGCGCCCGCGCGAGCTCGATCTTGTCGGCGGAACTGGCGGTGCCGATCACGGTCGCGCCGAGATGCTTTGCCCATTGCCCGAGGATCAGGCCGACGCCGCCGGCGGCCGCGTGGTAGAGGATCGTGTCGCCGGCCTTGACGGGAAAGGTGCGGCGCAAGAGGTATTCGGCCGTCATGCCCTTCAGCATCATCGCCGCCGCCTGCTCGTCGCTGATGCCGTCCGGCACTTTGACCACACGGTCGGCCGCGATCACCCGTTTCTCGCAATAAGCGCCGACATTGACGGCATAGGCGATGCGGTCGCCGGGCTTCAGCCAGTCGACGCCGGTGCCGAGCGCCAGCACGACGCCCGCCGCCTCGCCGCCCGGGATCAGCGGAAAACTGCCGGGTGGCGGATAAAGCCCGGAGCGATAGTAGACGTCGATGAAGTTGAGGCCGATTGCCGTGTGCCGGATCAGGATATGGCCTTCTCCCGGCTGGCCGGGATCGGCGTCTTCATAGGCCAGGACTTCGGGGCCGCCATTGGCGTGGATGCGGATTGCCTTGGACATCGCTCAACTCTCTGAAGAATATGTACACAATCTGGAACATGATCCCGAAAGGGGGAATTGGTTTTCGAAGGGTCATGCGCCGATAGACAGCTGCGCCAGGATGACCATTCGACCAAAATTATCCTGATCCAGGATCAGGACTTCTTGGCGCCCAGATTGGGAAACATCTGCATGAAGCCTCCGATGCAGGCAAGATAGAGGCCGGTGATCGTGATGCCGATCTTGGTGAAGTTGCTGACCTGCTCTCCCAGCACGCCGATCTTGTCATAGAAGGCGGCAAGCGCTGCCTGCGCCAGCGCCAGCGCGCCGAAGGCGCACCACAAAAGCGTCATGCCGAGATTGAGCGGTCTCAGCCTCACGACGCGCACCGGATGAATGAAATTGATCGGCAGGAACGTCAAAATGCCGGCGATCACCACCACGGCGAAAGACACCCACGGCCCAGGCTCTATGACAAAGAGCGTGAACACCACCATGTTCCAGACGACGGGGAACCCTTTGAAGAAATTCTCCTTCGTCTTCATACCGGTGTCGGCATAGTAGATCGCGCTGGAGACCACGATGATCGCGGCGGACAGGAAGGACAGGTTCTCGCCCATGAAGCCGCGCTGATAAAGCGCGAAGGCCGGAATGAGCACGTAAGTGACGTAGTCGATGATGTTGTCGAGGAGTTCACCCGACCATGTCGGCAGGATTTCCTTGACCTCGAGCTTCCTGGCGATCGGCCCGTCGATGCCGTCGACGAACAGCGCCAGCCCCAGCCACCAGAACATAGCCGTCCAGCGTTCCTCGCTCGCCGCCACCAGCGACAGGAAGGCAAGGAACGATCCTGACGCGGTGAGCAGATGAACCGAGAACGCGCGCGCCTGCGGCCACGTCACCTTCTTCTTCGGCAGCGGAAGCCGCTCCGCGATTTTCTTGGCCGCCTTCCTGGCCGCTGTGTTCTTGCTCACGGTCCCCGCCAGTCCAGCTTGCAGATTTCGGCCGAGCGGCCGGCGAAATTCCAGTTGCGGCCGAAGGCGCGCATCTTGCTCTTGTCAGACTTCGCCACGATGATTTCCGGCGCGATCCAATATTCCGAATTGGCGATCACCGTATCCTTCTCGCGATCCTTGCCGGGAATCGGCGTCACCGCGCCGTCTATGATCTTCGGTATCTGGAAGACGCGAGTCTTGTCGCGCGTCTCGTAGGTGATCGGCACCTGCTCGACGCCGAGGAATTTCCCGACGAGGATCGAAAGCAGCGAGGTGGTGCCGCCGGCCTTGCCGGTGAATATCTTCGTCAATGCCTTCACCGCATAAACCGAAGCGCGCTTGTCGATGAACAGGCCGGCCGTCCAGTTGCCGCGGCTCATATAGCCGGGAATTTCCATGATCAGCCCAAGATTGAGGCCCGACAGCTCGACGTCCCCGAAATGGCCCGCATCGATGCGGAAGCCCGCCCAGGTCTGGCAATAGCCCTCGGTCGGCGGATGGCTGCCAAGCGACAGCACGCAGGGACAGAAAACCGTGCAATTGCAGGAGAGTACCAACTCCCCTTTCATTGCCCAGCTTTGGTCGGTCATCGAATTCTCCTCACGCCGAAACTAATAGCAGGCCAGCCGCCCACACAAGCAGTATCGTACCGGCAACCCGGCTGGCCACCCTGCCGGTGGTCTGCTTTTCGATCAGGGTGAACAGGCCGATCAGCGCCATCCAGAAGACGTTCATTGCCCCGACGGCAAACATCACCAGCATCAGCGCCCAGCAGCAACCGAGGCACCAGACGCCCTGCTCCAGTCCCAAACGGAAGATGCGGCCTGGTTTCGCGCTCCAGTTGGCGAACAGGACCGAGAACGGATTGCGGCACTTGTCCAGGCATGCCTGTTTGAGACCGCTGAATTGATAGAGGCCGGCGACGAGCAGCGCGGCGGCGCCGGCGATACCGACGGCGGGATCGAGCATCCGGCCGGAACCGGCAAAGGCGTAGACCGCGAGCGTCAGCGCGCTGAAACCCACTGAAGCGCCAAGCCATGTGGCGAGGTATCCGGCGACAAGTACCAGCGGATGAACGGCGGGTTCGCCCTTGATCCTCGCCGTGTCGGCGATTTCGCAATAGGTGCGGATCAAGGGCGCCGCCGAAGGCAGCATCGTCGCCACGGCCATCAGAAACCACATCAGCACAAGTGCTGGCGCTTGCATGCCGGCCGGGCCGGCAAGCGGCGCCGGCGCGAGGCAAAGAGCGAAGAACCGGTCCAGGAAACCCGGCACCGGCAGGCTCGGAAGATTTTTCAGCAGCATATCGCCGGGGGCGCCGACGGGGCCGGTTTCGGCGCCGCGGATCGCCATCGCGCCGAGCAGGAACCACGCAAGGACGACGCTGATACCGATCGTCAGCATGACCGCGAGGCGCGGGCTGCGCGCCACGCCCGCCGCCGCGCGGCCGGCGCGGTCGAGATGGCTGAAATCGTGCTGCTCACCACTCATGGCAATCGAATGGGCTGAATCGCCGCGTTGATCAAGCCGCCTGATCTGCCCTATATCCGGACAAAGGCCCGACGGGCCGCCTCGCATTGTGGAAGCTTGGCGTGAAGCACAACGACAAAGCCCGCATCCTGGTTGCCGGCAGCGGTCCGGCCGGCTTGATCGCGGCTCTCGGCTTTGCCGAGGCCGGCTTCGAGGTGACGCTGGTCGGCCCTGAGGTCAACGACGCCGACAGCCGCACCACGGCCCTCATGAATCCGGCGCTGAAGATCCTCGACCGGCTGGGCGTCCTCGCCGAGCTGAGGCCGCAGGCCGCGCCACTCAAGGTGATGCGCATCGTCGACGCCACAAGGCGGCTGATCCGAAGTCCAACCGTGACCTTCCGCGCCAGCGAGATCGGCGAGGAACAGTTCGGGCTCAATTTGCCGAACAAGGTTCTGATCCCGATCCTAGCCAAGGCCGTTTCAGCCCATGGCGGCGTTGAATGGCTGAAATCCATTGTCGAGTCATGGCGCCTCGACGTCGACCAGGCCCACGCCCGGCTGGCCGACGGCAGCGAAGTCTCCGCGTCCCTGGCGGTCGCCGCCGACGGACGCCTATCGCTGGCACGGGAAGCCGCCGGCATTCGCGCCTTTGCGCGGCCTTACCCGCAGTCGGCGCTTGTGCTCAATTTCGGCCACCGCAGCGAGCACGGCTTCGTTTCGACCGAGTTCCACACCGAGACAGGGCCGTTCACGCAGGTGCCGCTGCCCGGCAGGCGCTCCAGTCTTGTCTGGGTGGTCAAGCCGGAGACGGCGCAGGAGCTTGCCGCGCTCGACGATGCAACCCTGTCGGAGCGTGTCGAGGAACAGATGCAATCGATGCTTGGCCGGGTCTCGGTCGAGCCGGGCCGCCAGGTCTATCCTTTGTCGGCGGCCTCGCCCGGTCGCTTCGCGCAAAACCGCGTCGCGCTGGTCGGCGAGGCAGCGCATGTGTTTCCGCCGATCGGCGCCCAAGGCCTCAATCTCGGCATCAGGGATATCGACGATCTGATTGGAATCGCGAGCGAAAACAGCGTAGATCCCGGTGCGCGCGGGAGCCTCGCCGCCTACGACACCAGGCGCCGGCCCGACATATGGGCGCGCAGCGGCGCGGTGAACCTGCTCAACATGTCGCTCTTGTCCGACATGCTGCCGGCGCAGCTGGCGCGCAGCGCCGGCCTTAATGCGCTCGGCGGCTTCGCGCCACTGCGCGCCTTCTTCATGCGCGAGGGACTGCGGCCCGGCAGCGGTTTTCGCGCGCTTGCCGGCGGCCTAAGGAAAGAGGTCGGCCGGTAGGATTCCGTGCCGGATCGCGTGGAGCAGCGTGGTCATGGTCACCACCGAAAGGCATGTCGTGATCGGCACGCTGGCCGACCTGGCTGCACCCACACGTCATATTGCTGTGCGATCACGAACACCCGGGTCGGCGAGAAATTGCCGATCCAGCTCAGCACGCCATAACAAAGCAGCGGATGGACGATCAGCTTCAGCCCGGCGATCAGACATTTTTCGCTCGGGCGGGAAAACTTCCGCGCCGGCTAGCCCGTTGCTTCGGCCAAGGTCAAGGACTTGGCTATTGAATTGTGGTCGCGTCTACGCCAAATAGGCACCAGCCGAAAGTCGGGGTCGATTTTTGGCCCGGTGATGTGTAAATTCAAGGCCTTAGGCGCCTTGCGCGCAGCCACGACAGGCGCCTCGGACCCTAAGTGGTGAACGTGATGAAAACGGCCAAATTCTCGATCGGGCAAGTGGTTCGCCACAGGCTGTTTCCGTTCCGTGGCATTATCTTCGACGTCGATCCCGAATTCGCCAACACCGAGGAATGGTACGAAGCCATTCCCGCCGACGTGCGTCCGCGCAGGGACCAGCCTTTCTACCATCTTCTGGCGGAGAATTCGGAAACCGAGTACATCGCCTATGTGTCCGAGCAGAACCTGCTCGAGGACCGGTCGGGCGAACCGGTGCGGCATCCGCAGATCGGCGAGATGTTCGACAAGCTACCGGACGGCCGCTACGAGCCGAAGCGCCAGTCGAAGCACTGAAGCGCTAACGAACGTCGCCCAAAGCACGCGGCGCGGCGCAACAAAAAAGCGGGGCATCTGCCCCGCTTTTTGTTTTCCGAAAAACGCGCTGCCGCGATCAGTTCGCGGTCTTGGCCTTGTCCTGCTCGTCCTTGAGCTTCTTGGCGAAGTCCTGATTGTTCTTGGCCACGAAGTCCTGCAGCTTCTTCTGCCGGTCCTCGATGTCCGACTGCTGCAGCGGCGGGCCGTCATAGGCACCGCTGAAGCCGGTGAGCGCGATCTTGATCGGGTTCGGCTGGTTCTGGAAGTTGATCGACGTGAGCGTGATGCCCTGCCCCTTCTTGAAGGAAGCGACGAGCTGGTCGCTCAGCGGCACTTCCGCCACGCAACGATCCGGGAAGCAGATCACATAGTCGAGCTTCTGCGCCTTGCCGGCATCGATCTGGAGCGCAATGCCGGGAGGCACGAGGCGGCCGGTCGGAACCGTGACCTGGAAGACCTTGCGGTTCACCTTGCCCTTGAGCTCGATCAGGCTGACGCCGGTGACGAGCTGGCCGTTGCCGGCGGTGACGATGTTCTGCACATTGCAGATGTCGACGTCTTCCTGCTTAGTGCAGGCCTTGAACCAACCCTGAGGGATCTGCGGCTGCTGTTGAGCCGAGGCGGTGAAAAGCCCGGCGCCCAGAACGCCGACCACACCTGCGGCCAGCACCGAAAGGCGGTACGCGTTGATCGTCATATGGTGCACTTTCCTCTCAAATGATCCCGGGGACCGGCTTCTTCGTGCCGTGTGGTCCAGCTACCTGTTGCCCAAATGAGGCAACAGGATGACTTCGGAGCGCGTGTTACACTGCCAGCGGCGTCGAATCCAGCCCGGTTTCCGCGATTTCTTCGCGGTTTCCTCTCCCGGAGCGAGCATCGATCGGTGCTGGAGCGGCCGAACCCGATTCCCATTCGGGCACCGATTCAATCGGGTAAGGAAATGCTCTAGGGTGCGTGGCGAATCACAAAGCCGCCCGGCAAGGAGACGGTCATGGACCGCGTTCTCGTTCGGCTGATCGCCGCGACCTCGTTTCTGGCTCTTTCGCTCCTTCCGGCACAGTCGGAGCCGAAGCACGGCATCGCCATGCAGGGCGAGCCGGCGCTGCCGCCCGACTACCAGCATTTCGACTACGTCAATCCGGACGCGCCGAAAGGCGGCAGCGTCACCTATTGCGTCGTCGGCTCCTTCGACAACCTCAACCCCTTCATCCTGAAAAGCCTGCGCACCACGGCGCGCGGCATGATCGATACTGTTTACGGCAATCTCGTCTTCGAGCCGTTGATGCAGCGCAACTATGACGAGCCCTTCAGCCTCTACGGGCTGCTTGCCGATAGCGCCGACATGGATCCGGAGCGCAAGAGCATCGAGTTCCACCTCAACCCCAACGCAAAATGGTCCGACGGCCAGCCGGTAACGCCGGAGGATGTGCTGTTCACCTATGACGTCTTCGCCGAGAAGGGCCGCCCGCCCTACAGCGACCGCATGAGCATGATCGCCAAGCTGGAGAAGACCGGTGACCACAGCGTGAAATTCACCTTCAACGACAAGGCCAACCGCGAATTCCCGCTGATCGTCGCGCTGACGCCGATCGTCCCCAAGCACGCCTTCGACAAGGACACGTTCGACAAGACCACGCTGAAACCACTGACGGGCAGCGGACCCTACACCGTCGACAAGGTGCTGCCCGGGCAGCGCATCGTCTTCAAGCGCAACCCGGACTATTGGGGCAAGGACATTCCCTCGAAACGCGGCTTCGACAATTTCGACCAGGTCACAATCGAGTATTTTCTCAACGGCAACGCCAAGACGGAAGCGTTCAAGAAAGGAATCTGCGCCCTCGACGACGAGACCGATCCGGTCAAGCGTGAGCGCGACATCGACTTTCCAGCCTTCCGGAGGGGCGATGTGAAGGAAGAATATTTCACCACCGGCATTCCTCCGGTGGTGACCGGCTTCCTGTTCAACACCAGGCTGCCGAAGTTCGCCGATCCCGTCGTACGCCGCGCGCTCGGCATGCTCTACGACTTCGAATGGACGAACAAGAATCTGTTCGGCGGCAAGTTCAACCGCACCGTGAGCTATTGGCAGAATTCCGAGCTTTCGGCGCTCGGTCACCCGGCGGATGATCGCGAAAAGGCGCTGCTTGCCCCCTACCCCGGCCGCGTGCCGCCGGATGTGATGGACGGCACCTGGCGCCCGCCGGTGACGGATGGATCGGGCCAGGATCGCAAGGTGCTCAAAGCTGCCTTCGAGTTGCTGAAGAGCGCCGGCTTCCATGTGCAGGACGGCAAGATGCTCGACCCGCGAGGAAACCCTTTCGGCTTCGAGATAATGACCTCGTCGCAAGACGAAGAGCGGCTGGCGGCCGTCTACCAGCGCACGCTGGAAAAGATCGGTATCGACGTCGGCATCCGCACCCTCGACGGCGACCAGATCCAGTCGCGCAAGCAGCGTTTCGACTTCGAGGTTCTGATCGGGACGAGCGGCTTCAGCAATTCGCTGTCGCCCGGCAGCGAGCAGGTCGGCCGCTGGGGATCGATCGCCGCGAAAACGGAAGGATCGTTCAATCTCGCCGGCGTCGCCGATCCGGCGATCGACGCCGCGATCGACGCGATGCTGAACGCCCGCACTAAGGAAGACTATGTCGCCGCGGTGCGCGTGCTCGACCGGCTGCTGATCTCAGGCAATTACATCGTGCCGATGCAATACAACACGCAGCAATGGATCGCTTACTGGAGCTATCTGGAACATCCGCAAAAGACCCCCATATTCGGCTATCAGCTGCCAACCTGGTGGCGAAAGTCCAACTGACGCAAGCCCAACCGGTCGAGACCAAACAGGAGACGAGCATGAGCGCCGAGAACTCCATCACCGTCGATGTTGTGTCCGATGTCGTCTGCCCCTGGTGCTTCATCGGCCAGAAGCGGCTGGACGCAGCCATTGCTTCTGCAAGCGACGTCGACGTGCATGTGCGCTGGCGGCCATTCCAGCTCGATCCGACCATCCCGCCAGGCGGCATGGATCGCCGCCAATACATGCTCGGCAAGTTCGGCAGCGAGGAGCGCATCCATCAGATTCATGCGCGTATCGAGCCGCTCGGCGAGGCCGAGGGCATCAGCTTTGCATTTGGCGCCATCAAGGTCGCGCCGAATACGCTCGACGCGCACCGCGTCATCCGCTGGGCGGGCGCAGCCGGTGAAGACGTGCAGAACCGACTGGTGCGCCACCTCTTTCAGCTGAATTTCGAGGAAGGCGTGAACATCGGCGACCATGCCGTATTGGCTAAGGCCGCTGGCGAGGCCGGCATGGATGCGTCGGTGGTCGAGACGCTGCTGCCGACCGACGCCGACGTCGAGGCAGTCCGCAACGAGATCGCCACAGCTTCGCGCATGGGCATCACCGGCGTGCCCTGCTTCCTGCTCGAAGGCAAATATGCCGTGATGGGCGCGCAGGATGCCGACACGCTTGCCGACGCAATCCGCCAGGTGGCCCAGGCCAAGGTGCGCGGCGAGCTCGAAACCGCCGCAGGCTGAGCGTTTCCGCAATTCCGGACGGAAAACTTCGCAGACTTTCCTGGAATTGCACTACTTCACGGTCACCTTGGCTTTGCTCAGGAAAAAGCCGTGGCCATTGCTGCCCGTGCAGCTCAATCCCTTCGTCGATGACTGGCAGGAAAACGCCCCCCTGCTCCAGCTGTTGCCGTATCCAAGCTTGGTCACGTCGCTGCAACAGCCTTGCTCGCCGGGATTCTTGATCAATGTCGCCGGCCCTTTTGGACCCAATATCACCGTGACGTAGCTCGGCTCGACGCGTGAGCAGGAAAGCTCCGGCCCGCCATCCTGCGGCTGGTAGGTGCTGGTGCCGCCCTTGGGCGTATAGATGCATCCGATATTGCCGGACGGCGTGTTAAATTCGATCTGGCCCTCGGCGCTTGCCGGAATGCTCTGGCTGGCGGCGTGCGCCGCGGACACCCAGGTGAAAATGATAAGCGCGGCGGCAACTGTCCGTGCAGGCATGTCATCCCCCTCCGACATAGACCATCGCCTAGCAGGTTCGGCTCGGGGGGCCATGTTGTCAAATCCTGTTCCGTCTCCAAACACGATCTGGTGAATCGCCTTCCAGGCCGCGCCGAGCTAGCATCGCCAAGGGTTTAGCTGATTTGAGGGGCACCGAATGGCGGTCCGGCGTCGCGCATTGTTGCTGCTGTGCTTGCCCTTCGCCGTCGGGCTTCCGCTGACATTGCACCGCGTGTCCGCCGAGGAAGCCGTTATGTCGGCGACCTTCGAAGGCAAACCCTGGACGGCGTCTTTCACCCTGGCCCAGACGATGCAAATGGCGGGCAAGCCGGTTTTGAACCTGTCGGGAACCGAGCAGGGCTCGCCGACCACGACCTTGAATTCGATGCTGGCGCTGAGGGATCCGAACGACCTTGCCGGCAGCTACTCGCTTAAGGCGAGCTCCGCCGCGAACAGCGCCAACTTCAACATCCTCGATTCCGGCGCCATGGTCGGCCATGTCCATTTCGGCACCGGCGAGATCGTCATCGACAGATACGACGCTGCCAGCAAGACCATTTCCGGGCGTTTCAACGCCTCCGGAAAAGACGAATCGGGCAAGCCTGAAGAGCTCACGGACGGTAAATTTTCGGGCATTCCGGTCACCGCGCAGTAGCCGTTTCGGCAGACCAGCGCCCCTTTTTCATTCACAAACTCGTGTTTTTCGCTTCCGTAAGGGAAGCTTCTCGCCGGGTGACGCAATCGCGGTTAACGGGCTGAAATAAAAGACGAAATCAGCGTGGCTGGTGGCCGCCTGGAGCGGCCTTCCTGTTGCCCTCGCGCCACGGCGGGTAACCCCGTTCACATTCGCCGGCAGAAAATTAATGGAAAATGATCAATTGGTGTTACCATATGTAACAAAACTAGAAAAGGTTTGGGCGGGATCGTGACTGAGGTCGATAGACCGCAACGTACAATACCGAAGCAAACATCCAGCGAGGCAAAGCCCTCGTCCCTGACGCCGGTATCGTCGATGCGTACATTCTGGGGGCTGATGCGAGCCTACTGGTTCTCTGACCGGTGGAAGGAAGCTTGGACGCTCACCATCGTCATCGCGCTGCTGACGGCACTGTCCAGCAAGGCTGGCGTCTGGTTTGCCGTGGCTTTGGGCGAGTTGGGCAATTCGATCGCCTTCCTCCACGACGCCGCCAACACCCATCCGCTGCAGACCATCCTGACCAATGCCGGCATATTGGTGCTGCTGGTCGTGCTGAAGGACGCCGGCTTCACCGGCGTGCGCAATCTCGTTTCAACGACCTTGCACCGCAAATGGCGGGGCTGGCTGAACAACCAGTTCAACCAGGCCCTGCTCGACGGCAACCACACCCATTTCCATGCCCAGCACGGTTCGGCAGCCGGCGCCATCGTCGCTCCGGACAATATCGACCAGCGCATCCAGGAATCGATCAAGGACATGACCGGCGGCGCCATCGGGCTTGCCATGGGCGTGCTGGGTGTCGCGACTTCGCTCTATTTCATCGGCGAAAACCTGATTGGGTCCTCGGTCGAGGTTAAGGGCCTGGAATTCCTGGGCAGCTACGGCACCGCGGTGCTGGCTTTCCTTGCCGTCGCCATCTACGTGCCGCTGAACACCTGGATCGCGGTCAAGCTCGGGCGGCTGCTCGAGCGGCTCAATGTGCGCATGCAGCAGGCCGAGGGCAGCTACCGCAGCGAATTGACGACATTCCTGCGCCGCAGCTTCCACGTCGCCGCCTCGCATGGCGAGGGCGTGCAGAAGTCGATGCATGACAGGCTCTATGTCGACATCGACAAGACATGGGGGCGGCTCAACGTCGTCAACACCAGCTACACGTCGTTCGAGCTGATCTACAATTTCGTCGGCGCCCGTATTATTGCCTATTCACCGGGCCTCGTGGCGTTCATCCACAACCGCCTCGATTACAAAGGCTACATCACCGGCTCCGAAATGGTCGCCCAGTTGATCAGCCAGTGCTCGTGGTTCATCCATGTGATGCCGGCGATCGCGACGCTCAGGGCCAACAGCCAGCGCGTCACCGAACTCGCCGACGCCATCGAGAACGTCCAGCACCCGCGCGAATTCTATCAGCAGACCGGCCGCTCCGACTTCGGCTACGCCACCCAGAACCCGGTGTTCGGCCTGACCATCCAGAAGCTCGAGCTGGCGCACCAGGGCGAGGACGCGACGCCTTTCCTCAGCGCCGCCAATTTGCGTTTCCGCCGCGGCGAATGGACCTTCCTCAAGGGCGAGTCCGGCTGCGGCAAGACTTCGCTGATCAAGGCGATCAACGGTCTGTGGCCATATGGCCGCGGCACCATTGTCTTCCCGGAGGGCGTGACGAGCTTCTACGCGGCTCAGGAGGTCAAGCTGCAACAGGTCTCGCTGAAGCAGCTCGTCTGCCTGCCGGGTTCCGAGAACGACCATAGCGATACGCAGGTCGCGGCGGCCCTGCACAAGGCCGGCCTCGGCGACTTCATCGGGCACCTGGCCGATGAGAGCCGCGAGGGCAAGATCTGGGACCAGGTGCTGTCGGGCGGCCAGAAGCAGAAGCTGGTGGTTGCGCGCATCATCCTGCAGCAGCCCGGACTTCTCTTCCTCGACGAAGCGACAGGCGCGCTCGATCCCGAAGGCAAGACAGCCTTCCACCAGGCGATCAAGGACAATTGCGCGAACGTCACCGTCATCAGCGTCATGCACGAGGCTGTGGCCCCGCGCTCGCTTTCCGGCGAGGAATTCTATCACAGCGTGGTTTCGATCGCCGATGGCGTCGCCACCAAGAAGCCGCTTGCGCCCAGCCTGCCGCGCGAGCTCACCACCATTCTCGCCCAGCCGCGGCCGGTCGAGGACAAGTGGCTTCGCTTCCCGCGCCGCCTGAAGCAGAAATAGCAGTCATACCAAGTCTTTGCGTGAGACGATGTCTACGCCGATCACAGTCTCGCGATCAGCGCGATCCGCGTGCGTTTTCCAATGCTCCGCGATTGACTCGGCAAAAACCCCTCCTATGTTGCGCCCGCTCGCAGAATTCAAACCTACGGCGCCGCGCGTCGCTTGGACGCGCAAAGGACGCTTTAGAATTTGCGCATGATCCTTTCCGAAAATCGAAAACCGATTTTCGGGGTCATGCGCGAACCCGGCGAGCAGAAAGGTCAACCCGCCATGCCTGGCGACAGTCACAGTCGAACGCAACCGCCGTCCGCCCTGACGTGACCTGACGGCTCACGTCCTGCCGGACGGCAAGGAGTGAGCCATGAACGAATTCGCCCCCGTATTGGACGACGAAGCAATCGCCGTCGCCCGTGTTCTTGCCAACGATCACGTCGCCGACGTCGTCGAAGCCCTCAACCACGAGCCCCGCGAGACGGCCATCGAGCTGCTCTGCGCCGTGCCGTTCGAGCGGCTGGTCGAGATTTTCGACCAGCCGGAGCTCGAAGCAGCACCTGAGCTTGCGGAAGCGCTGCCTCGCCCCAAGGCAAGCAAGCTTTTGACCGCCATGTCGGTCGACCGCGCCGCTGACATTCTGCGCGAGCTGGATGAACCGGCCCGGTCGGAGCTGCTCGGCGCCCTGGCCACGCCGCTGCGCGCGACGTTGCTCTCCATCCTGGGATATCCGGAAGGTAGCGCCGCCTCGATCATGACGACGGAATTCGTCAGCGTGCCCTCTGACTGGACCGTTGGGCGCACGCTCGATTACATCCGCAAGGTCGAGCGCACGCGCGAGACCATCTACGCCATCTACATCGTCGACCCGGAGACGCATCTCCTGCTGCGGGCGACCGGATTGCGCCGGTTGATCACCGGCAATCCGGAGGATTCGATCCTGTCGGTGGCGCCTGATCGCATGCCGGTGACGGTGACACCGCTCACCGATCGCGAGACCCTGGCGCAGACCATCTCCAAATACGACCTGCTCGCCTTGCCGGTGGTCGACCATGGCAAGATCCTCGGCATCGTCACCATCGACGACATCATCGACACGATGATCGAGGAGACGACCGAGGACGTGCACCGTTTCGGCGGCATGGAGGCGCTCGACGAGCCCTATATGAAAATGAGCTTCCTCGCCATGATCCAGAAGCGGGCCGGCTGGCTCTGCGCGTTGTTCCTCAGCGAGATGCTGACGGCCAACGCCATGCAGAGCTATGAAGGCGAGTTGGAGAAGGCGATCGTGCTGACGCTGTTCATCCCGCTGATCATGAGTTCCGGCGGCAATTCCGGCTCGCAGGCGACCTCGCTCGTCATCCGCGCGCTGGCGCTGCGCGAGATCGGGCTCAGCGACTGGTGGCGGGTGGCCTTGCGCGAGTTGCCCACAGGGCTGGTGCTCGGCTCGATCCTCGGCGTCGTCGGCATCTGCCGCATCGCGCTCTGGCAGTATTTCGGCTTCTACGACTACGGCCCGCACTGGATGCTGATCGCGGCGACGGTGGGAGCGGCGCTGGTCGG
>Ga0209758_1003318_pt1 | contig 14830 bp, 14 predicted proteins | sample AraplaMF_Col_mMF_FD_184258 | JGI IMG/M metagenome (GOLD analysis project Ga0209758, IMG submission 184258) | Arabidopsis root microbial communities from the University of North Carolina, USA - plate scrape MF_Col_mMF (SPAdes) (version 2) | ecosystem: Host-associated > Plants > Roots > Endosphere... | reverse complement strand
GGCAACAACCAGTTCTTCTGGAACGGCGTCGGCTGGTTCAAGGAGCTGCTCGATCCCTCGACCGATCTCGGCGGCCGCTTCCTGGCCTCGCTCGGCCGCAATCTGTTCTTCTCGCTGGTGATTCTCGCCATCGAGGTGCCGCTCGGCATCGTCATCGCGCTGTCGATGCCGCGTCAGGGCTGGACCGTCGCCGCCTGCCTCGTCACGCTCGCGCTGCCGCTGCTCATTCCGTGGAACGTGGTCGGCACGATCTGGCAGATCTTCGGCCGGCCCGACATCGGCCTGCTCGGCTATGTCCTCAACCACATCGGGCTCGACTATAATTACGTCTCCAACGACATCGATGCCTGGGTCACCGTCATCGTGATGGACGTCTGGCACTGGACGAGCCTCGTCGCGCTGCTCTGCTATGCCGGCCTGAAGTCGATCCCGGAGGCTTATTACCAGGCCGCCCAGATCGACGGCGCCTCGCGCTGGGCCGTGTTCAAGGCGATCCAGTTGCCGAAGATGAATCGCGTGCTGCTGATTGCCGTCCTGCTGCGCTTCATGGACAGCTTCATGATCTACACCGAGCCGTTCGTCGTCACCGGCGGTGGACCCGGCAACTCGACCACCTTCGTGTCGATCGAGCTCGTCAAGATCGCGCTCGGCCAGTTCGACCTCGGCAAGGCGGCCGCGCTCTCGCTGGTCTACAACCTGATCATCCTGATCGTTTGCTGGATCTTCTACACCGTCATGACCAATGCCGGTGTCGAACGAAAGGTCCAGGCGGAGAAGGAGCCGGCGGCGGAGCCCAAGCCGTCGGCCGCGCTCAAACCCGCGCCCGTGCTCAAGCCAAAGGAAGGAGTGGTCTGATGCACTCGATTCCAGGCCGCCGCCTCATCATGGGGCTGTTCCTGATCTTCCTGATGTTGCCGATCTACTGGCTCGTCAACATGAGCTTCAAGACCAACGGCGAGATCATCTCGACGATGACGCTGTGGCCGCATGCGCCGACGCTGCAGCACTACAGGCGCATCTTTACCGACGAGAGCTGGTATTCCGGCTACATCAATTCGCTCGAATACGTCGTCATCAACACCATCATCTCGATCTCGGTGGCGTTGCCTGCCGCCTATGCGTTCTCGCGCTACCGCTTCCTCGGCGACAAGCATCTGTTCTTCTGGCTGCTGTCGAACCGCATGGCGCCGGCCGCGGTCTACGCGCTGCCGTTCTTCAACCTCTATTCGGCGATCGGGCTGTTCGATACGCCGTGGGCGGTTGCGCTCGCGCACTGCATCTTCAATGTCCCGCTGGCGGTGTGGATCCTCGAAGGATTCGTCTCCGGCGTGCCGCGCGAGATCGACGAGACCGCCTTCCTCGACGGCTATTCGTTCCCGCGTTTCTTCATCAAGATCCTGGTGCCGCTGATCGCAAGCGGTATCGGCGTCGCCGCGTTCTTCTGCTTCATGTTTTCCTGGGTCGAACTGCTCCTGGCGCGGACGCTGACCTCGGTCAACGCCAAGCCGATCGCTGCGGTCATGACGCGCACGGTCTCGGCAGCCGGCATGGACTGGGGCCTGTTGGCAGCTGCCGGCGTGCTCACGATCATCCCGGGCGCACTCGTGATCTGGTTCGTCCGCAACTACATCGCGCGCGGCTTCGCGCTCGGCCGGGTGTAGGAGGTTTTCATGGACTCCATCGCATGGATGGCGTGGACGCTACCGACCGCGATTTTCTTCGTGGCGCTGGCGTGCACCTTGGCCGTCATGACCTGGCTCGCGGCGGCCTATCCTGAAGCCGAGCGCGTTGGGATCCTGCGTATTCCGACCACGCGCGGCGACCGCCTGTTCGTCTCGCTGATCGTGGCCGCCGTCATCCACCTGGTGTGGATCGGGGTCGTCGGTACCGATCCGATCGCGACAGTCCCGATCGGGGAGGAAGGATTTGAGATAACGAGCCTGTGGCTCGCAACCGTGATTTCGCTTGCCTCGGGCGTGGTGATCTTTCGCACCGTCTGAGGCCTGCGAGAAAGAGCAGATCCGGGGTCTACCCGGGCCTGGATTTAGTTTGTCGCTTCAACCGGAGGAAACTTAATGCGACACTTGCGAACGACCAAGGATAGTCTTCTGACCATGACCAGCGCGATCGCGCTGATCGCGGCTTCAGTGACGATCGCCGCGCCGGCGCGCGCGGACGAAGCCGCCGCCAAGAAGTGGATCGACAGCGAATTCCAGCCGTCGACCCTGTCGAAGGACGATGCGCTGAAGGAGATGCAGTGGTTCATCAAGGCCGCTGAACCCTTCAAGGGCATGGAGATCAACGTCGTCTCCGAGACGCTGACCACGCACGAATATGAATCCCGCACGCTCGCGAAGGCGTTCGAGGAGATCACCGGCATCAAGGTCAAGCACGACATCATCCAGGAAGGTGACGTCGTCGAGAAGATCCAGACCCAGATGCAGTCCGGCAAGAACGTCTATGATGGCTGGATCAACGATTCCGACTTCATCGGAACGCACTTCCGCTACGGCCAGGCGGTTGACCTCACCGACTGGATGGCGAAGGACGGCAAGGACGTCACGGACCCGATGCTCGACGTCAACGACTTCATCGGCAAGTCGTTCACGACCGCGCCGAACGGTCACCTCTACCAGCTGCCGGACCAGCAGTTCGCCAACCTGTATTGGTTCCGGTACGACTGGTTTACCAATCCGGACTACAAGGCCAAGTTCAAGGCCAAGTACGGCTACGATCTCGGCGTTCCCGTGAACTGGTCAGCTTACGAGGACATCGCCGAGTTCTTCACCAACGATGTCAAGGAAATCAACGGCGTCCGCGTCTATGGTCACATGGACTACGGCAAGAAGGATCCCTCGCTCGGTTGGCGTTTCACCGACGCCTGGCTCTCGATGGCCGGCAACGGTGACAAGGGCATCCCGAACGGCCTGCCGGTCGACGAATGGGGCATCCGCATGGAAGGCTGCCGTCCGGTCGGCTCGTCAGTCGAGCGTGGCGGCGACGTCAACGGCCCGGCGGCGGTCTACTCGATCGTCAAGTATCTCGACTGGATGAAGAAGTATGCTCCGCCGCAGGCTCAGGGCATGACCTTCTCCGAATCGGGCCCGGTGCCGTCGCAGGGCAACATCGCCCAGCAGATCTTCTGGTACACCGCCTTCACCGCCGACATGGTGAAGCCCGGCCTACCCGTGATGAACGCGGACGGTACGCCGAAGTGGCGTATGGCTCCGTCGCCGCACGGCGCCTACTGGAAGGACGGCATGAAGCTCGGCTACCAGGACGTGGGATCGGCGACCCTGCTGAAGTCGACCCCGGTCGACCGCCGCAAGGCTGCCTGGCTGTATCTCCAGTTCATCGTCTCCAAGACGGTGTCGCTGAAGAAGAGCCATGTCGGTCTGACCTTCATCCGCGAATCCGACATCTGGGACAAGTCGTTCACCGAACGTGCGCCGAAGCTCGGCGGCCTGATCGAGTTCTACCGCTCGCCCGCGCGCGTGCAGTGGACCCCGACCGGCAACAACGTGCCCGATTATCCGAAGCTCGCTCAGCTGTGGTGGCAGAACATCGGCGATGCGTCGTCCGGTGCGAAGACGCCGCAAGCCGCGATGGACTCGCTCGCAGCCGCTCAGGATTCGGTGATGGAGCGTCTCGAGAAGTCGGGCGTGCAGGGCGCCTGCGGACCGAAGCTCAACCCGAAGAAGACGGCCGAGTTCTGGTACGACAAGTCGGCCAAGGACGGCAACATCGCTCCGCAGCGCAAGCTTGCGAACGAGAAGCCGAAGGGCGAGACCGTCGACTACGACACGCTGATCAAGTCGTGGCCGGCCTCCCCGCCCAAGCGCGCCGAAGCGAAATAATTCGCTTGTATCATCATGGCCGGATCGTCCCGGCCATCCATGAAGACAGGAGGCCGGGAGCAATCCCGGCCTTTTGTCGTGTGGACCTCTTGCCTTATCGGCGGCCGTGATCTGAACTGGCCCCGACCCAGACGCGAGACTTCGCCATGCGCATGATTTTCCGTTGCGATCCAAGGCTGGCCGATCATCTGGTGCGCCCGTTTCCGGCGCGCAGCGCCTTGCCGGACTGGCTGCGGGCGATGCCTGCCACCGCGCATTCGCAGATCCACGGCCGCGACATCCGCACGGTCAAGCAATGTCCGCCCTTCGTCGATGCGATGGCTTATGGGGTCATGATTCCGCTGCCGTGCGACGTCAGGATCGAGGGCGGCGAGTTCTCGTGGGATTGGGACATCCCTGAACCGGAGACGGCGGGGCATCCGCGCGCGCCGCTCAGCTTCCATCCGGTCGCGCAATTTGCCACGGCACCGTTCTCGAATGGACGATCCGCGCTCAAGTTCAACAGTTTCTGGACCATCGAGCTCGAGCCCGGCTGGTCGCTATTCGCGACGCATCCCGTCAACCGCGACGACCTGCCGTTTCGTCTCGTCTCGGGCCTGGTCGACGCCGACCGGTTTCACGACGGTGGGATCAATTTTCCAGCCGTCTGGATCAAGCCTGATTTTTCAGGCGTGCTGGAAAAAGGCACGCCGATTGCGCAGTGCTTTGCCGTTCCGCGCCAGGCGCCCGAACTCGTGTTCGAGCCCTTCGACGCGGCGCACCGGCAGTCCTATGAGAAGGTCGTTGGCGACGTGCTGGCCGCGCCCAATGTCTACCGCAAGCAGTTTCGCGCCAAGCGTGGACGCTTAACGCGCTAACGCGCGCCGCAGCGCGTCCTCGTCGAGCCACAGCCGCCCGTGAGGGGCGGAGGTCAACGCCATTGCGATGGAGCCGAACAGCTGCGGACGCAGGCGATAGGCCTTGCCGAACGCATCCATGGCGGCATCCAGGTCTCCAGTCTCCTGAAGGGCGATGCCGAGATTGAGCGCGGCCTCGGCATGGTCGGGCTTGAGGTCGAACGCCTTGCGATAGGCTCTTGCCGCGCCATCGTGGTCACGCAAATCCTGCCGCGCGAGACCAAGATTGAACCAGACGGATGCCGGCGCGTCGGTCGCAGTCGCCTGCGCGAGCAGGCTTGCAGCGGTGGCGGGGTCGCCATCCTCCCAGGCCAGCCGGCCCAGCTGCGCCGTTGCTTCCTGATGACCGGGGATGACCTTGAGGATTGCCTGCCAGGCGCCGCGTGCCTGATCTCGCAGCCCCGCCATGTCGAGCGTTCGGGCCTTCTCGATGAACATCTCGCGCTGTGGGCTGGTTGCGATCGCGGCATCGAGATGGACGAGCGCGGTGTCGAACTGGCCTTCGTTGCGCGCGATGCGGGCGGCCAGCAGCCGCGCCGGCGCGTTGTTCGGCCGCTTGGCAAGACTGACGTCGATATGCGCGCGAGCCGGGCCGATGACGCCTCTGGAGAACAACACGGCCGCCAGCAGATGATGCAGCATCGGATCACCGGGATCGCGGGCAAGGCCCTGTTCGCACAGACGCTGCGCCTCGTCGGGCTTGCCCGAATTGACCGCTGCAGTGGCGCGGCGAACGAGTGTCTGGGTGTCATCCATCGCCGCATTAGAGCAAGGATGCCGGGACGCGGCAATATCGCGGGGCTCGTCGCATCCAACAACGAAGGCCGGGAACGATCCCGGCCTTTTTTGCTTCGCGTTTCTCCGCGGCAGAAGGGAGGATTATTCCGCCGGCTCGGCCGCCAGCGTCGGGTAGTCCGTGTAACCCTTGGCTCCGCCGCCGTAGAACGTGTTCTTATCCCAATCGTTCAGCACTGCACCCTGCTTCAGGCGTTCGACCAGATCGGGGTTGGAGATGAACGGCTTGCCGAAGGCGATCAAATCGGCGGCGTTCGCATCGAGCACCTTGGTCGCGAGATCGAAATCATAGCCATTGTTGGCCATGTATGCGCCCGAGAAGCGCTTGCGCAGGGATGCATAGTCGAACGGCGCGAAGTCGCGCGGACCGCCGGTGGCACCCTCGACGACGTGGAGATAGACGAGCTTCAAGGCGTTGAGACCGTCGGTGATGTAATCGAACAGCGCTTGCGGATTGGAATCGGAGATGTCGTTGGCAGGCGTCACCGGGGAGATGCGGATGCCGGTACGGTCGGCGCCGGCTTCGGCCGCGACGGCTTTCGAGACTTCCAGCATCAGCTTCGCGCGGTTCTCGATCGAGCCGCCATAGGAATCGGTCCGCTTGTTGGCGCCGTCCTTGGCGAACTGGTCGAGCAGATAACCGTTGGCGCCGTGGATCTCGACGCCGTCGAAGCCGGCCTCCAGCGCGTTCTTCGTGGCGCGCTTGAAGTCGTCGATGATCCCCGGAATCTCGGAGAGCTCGAGCGCGCGGGGCTCGGAGACATCGGCGAAGGTGCCGTTGACGAAGGTCTTGCCCTTGGCGCGGATCGCGCTGGGCGCCACCGGCGCCGCGCCACCAGCCTGGAGATCGACATGCGAGATGCGGCCGACGTGCCAGAGCTGGATGAAGATCTTGCCGCCGCGCTCATGCACCTTGTCGGTGACCTTGCGCCAGCCGGCGACCTGCTCCCTGGAGTAGATGCCTGGCGTGTCCTGATAGCCCTGGCCTTGCTGCGAGACCTGGCTCGCTTCGGTGATCAGGAGGCCCGCAGAGGCGCGCTGGCCGTAATACTCGGCGGCGAGTGGCGAGGGGACGAAGGTGCCGGGCGCGGCGCGGTTGCGCGTCAGCGGCGCCATCACCAGGCGGTTGGCCAGCGTGATCGGGCCGAGCTTGTAGGTCTCGAACAATTTGGTGGGACGGCTCATTGAGGGTGCTTCCAGGGGTTAAGAGGTCCGGAACACTTGTGCATTGCGATATCAGGCGCAAGGGATGAGCCATACGGAAAGTGCAGGCGAGCTGCGCGGCAGCGCCCGCGCAGCATAATTCATGCGCAATCACGGCAGCGGCAGCGAATTTTTGCTGCCGCTGCCGTGCGATTGCGCAAATCAGTTCACACCGAGGAAATCGCGCTTGCCGATTTCAACGCCGTTATGGCGCAGGATGCCGTGCGCGGTCGCGGCATGGAAATAGAAGTTCGGCAGCGAGACCGAGCTGAAGAATTGCTGGCCCTTCAGCGTCATGGTCCGGTCGGGTCCGGCCGGAAAGGTGACGTCCTTGCTGTCGGCGCCCTCGAACTGTTCTGGCTTGAACGATTTCACGAAGTCGATGGTCTTCGCCAGCCGCTGCTTCAATTCCGCGAAGCTGGTTTCGGTGTCCGGCATCGATGGCACCTCGGTATGCGTCAGACGTGCGCAACCCTTGGCCGAAAAATCGCTGACGAGCTGAATCTGCTTCGACAGCGGCAGCATGTCCGGGAAGAGGCGGGAGCCGAGCAGGACGCTCGGGTCGATCTTTTTGGCCGCGCAATGCGCCTCAGCCTTGGTGAGCAGGCCGGTCAGGCTGTTCAGCATTTGCAAATAAGCGGGGACGACGGCGTCATAGAAGGACATGTGATGCTCGCTTCAAAGGGTGGGAAATCTCAGGAGAAAACCTGAGCCACTCACATGGGAGGCTCATGGAATAATACAATCGCGAAAACGGGCTTGTGCGGTGCGAAAATTCTACCGCACCGTCGCCTGGGGTTGTGCCTGTGCGGTGCCGCCGCGCATCCGGGCCAGAAGCTCTGCGGTCGGCCAGGAATCGGCGGGCAGGCCATATTTGATCTGCATCGCCTTCACGGCGGCGCGGCTCTGCTGGCCCAGCACGCCGTCGACCTTGCCGACATTGAAGCCGGCGCGCACCAGCAATTGCTGCAATTCCTTGAGCTCGTTGAACGGCAGTTGCGCGACCGGCCCGGCAGGTCTGCGCATCGGCGGTGCGCCCGCAATGCGCGAGGCGAGATAGCCGGCGGTCGTCGAATAGATCAGCGAGTTATTCCACTCCGTGTAAGCCGCGAAGTTCGCATAGGCCATGAAGGCCGGCCCATTGCGTCCCATCGGCAGCAGCACGGACGCTGCGAGATTGTCGTTCGGCAGCGGCCGGCCGTCGGGATAGGTGACGCCGAGCTGCGCCCATTTCGCGCGCGGCAGCTGCACGCTAAGATCGGTCTGCTCCCATGGCAGGCTCGAGGGCACCTTGATCTCTTCCAGCCACGGCTCGCCGCGCCGCCATTTCAAGCCGTTGGCGATGTAGTTCGCGGTCGAGCCGATCACGTCCTCCTCGCTGCGCAGGAGGTCGCGCCTTCCGTCGCCGTCATAGTCGACGGCGTAGTTGACGTAATGCGTCGGCAGGAATTGGGTCTGGCCGAGCTCGCCGGCCCAGGAGCCGATCATCTCGCCTGGCGTGAGATCGCCGCGGTCGATGATCTTCAGCGCGGCGATGGTCTCGTTCACGAACATCTCGGAACGGCGGCAATCATACGCAAGCGACACCAGCGATTTCAGCGTCGGCAGATTGCCCATGTTGGCGCCGAAATCGCTCTCCAGGCCCCAGAACGCGGCGATCACCGCCGGCGGCACGCCATATTCCTTTTCGGCGCGCGCGAACGCCGCTGGGTGCCGCTTGATGTGCTGTTGGCCGTTCTGCATGCGATAAGGAGCGGCCATGCGGCCGGCGAATTCGGTGAAGAGCTGGCCGAACACGCGCTGACCGCGGTCGCGGTTGACGATGCCCTGATCGTAGACGAGGTAGGGCGAAGCCTCCGCGATCGTTCGCTGCGACACCCCGGCGGCGACCGCTTGGCTCTTCACGTCAGCGAGGAAACGATCGAAGCCTTCCCCCTTGTGGCACGCCGCCGCGCGCGGCGAGGGTGAGGTTGCCTTGGGCGCGGCAGGCCTTGCCGGCGGCGGCGCGAACTGGGCAGAGGCGGGAAAGGCGAGCGCGAACCAGACTGCAATCGTCGCGAAGGCAAGGCGAGAACCAAGGCAGTTCATCGGCATTGATATCTCTGGTGATGTCAGGGAGCTGCTAGGCTGCCAGCACGGCGCGTTTCACAGCGAGGGGGAGGGCGATCTCGCGAAAGAATGTCTTCGGATAGAGGTAGTCTTCGCCGGATTCATCGACGATCCGCAGCATGTCGAGTTTCTCGGCCGCGGGATCGCGTAGCGACACATAGATCTTGCGCTTCTCGAGGGACACCTCGTAGCCCTCATTGTCGACGCAGATCACCAGTTGCTTGCCTCGCGATTTGGTCATGATGGTCGGAGCAGGCTCTTGATTTTGAATTCCTTGCGGCCGATTCCGGCGGCTTCATACCAGTGTATCTCAGCGAGGTGGGTAGAGCCATTGGATAATCGCACCTGGGCGATGCCCTTGCGCTTACGCCATCGTCCACGCCCTTAGATCCGCCGCAGCCTGGCAATTTCGCGGATACCCGAGCCGCTGGCGAAGGTTTCGACCTCCGAGATGTCGCCGAGAATCTCGAATTGCATGGCTTGGATCGTGCCCGGCTGTTCCAAGCCGGGTCAAGTGCCGCGGCGCCGCGACGCACCCTGAAACCTTGCACCGGGGGCGGGGTCATCCCTACCTGACGTTTGCCGGTCTGCGACGCCATCGGCGGCCGTGGTCCGCTCTGGAGACGGCCATGAACTCTCTTCGTACCGCAATGCTTCTCGCAGGCCTGACGGCGCTGTTCATGGCGGTGGGCTATCTGATCGGCGGCGCCAGCGGCGCCATGATCGCACTCGTCATTGCTGCCGCGACCAATCTCTTCACCTATTGGAACTCCGACCGCGCGGTGCTCTCGATGTACGGCGCCCATGAAGTCGACCGCCACAGCGCGCCGGAGCTGGTCGGGCTCGTTGCCGAGCTTGCGGGCCGGGCGGGCCTGCCGATGCCGCGCGTGTTCCTGATGGACGAGGCACAGCCGAATGCATTTGCGACAGGTCGCAATCCCGAGAATGCCGCTGTCGCCGTCACCGTCGGCCTGATGAACCAGCTCAGCCGCGAGGAGCTTGCCGGCGTCATCGCGCACGAGCTCGCACACATCAAAAATCACGACACGCTGCTGATGACCGTGACCGCGACCATCGCGGGCGCAATTTCGATGCTGGCGCAGTTCGGCATGTTCTTCGGCGGCAACCGCGACAACAACGGCCCCGGCATCGTCGGCTCGATCCTGATGATGATCCTCGCTCCGCTCGGCGCGATGTTGGTGCAGATGGCGATCAGCCGCACGCGCGAATACGCCGCCGACAATCTCGGTGCGCGCATCGCGGGGCAGCCGATGTGGCTGGCTTCGGCGCTGGTGAAGATCGAAAATGCAGCGCATCAGGTGCCGAACTTCGATGCCGAGAGAAACCCCGCCACCGCGCATATGTTCATCATCAATCCGCTGTCGGGCCATGGCGTCGACAATCTCTTCGCAACCCATCCCTCGACGCAGAATCGCATCGCGGCGCTCCAGCAGCTCGCGGCCGAGCTCGGCACGCGGGCTGCGCCGTCCGTCGGCGCCAACGAGAACTATCCGCCGCAGGGCCCGTGGGGCCGCTCGTCCTCGCGCGATCCGTCCCGTGGCCCTGCCCGTGGTCCTTTCCGTGGTCCTTGGGGCTGACACGGAACCATCAGGATTTCGTCCGGCTTTGTGACCTGGCGCACAGAAGCGCAGTTCTGTCAGTGTTAACAGGCTGACCGAGAGTATTCCTTCGAAAGGGGATGCGTGGCCGGCCTGTCGCCGGTCGCCGTCGCGATGACCAGAGCCGCCGTGCCATTGTTGATCGTCCTGGGCGTGGCCATTGGCCTGTCCACGCACACGGTCGTGAATTGCGGCGATGAGGACGAGCCCGACATCTGCTCGGCCGTGATCGGCTTCTCGCCGCTTCGCGGCTCCCTGATTGCCTTCGCCTATGAGGGGCGCGGGCGCATCGCATTGCGCCACGGCGACAACGGCCGGGCGATCGCCGATTTCAACGAGGCGATCCACCTCAATCCCAACCGCGCCTCGCTCTATCGCGACCGGGCGCAGGCCTACCGTCAGAACGGGGAGCTGGATCTTGCGATTGCCGATTACGACGAAGCGATCGCGCTCGATCCCAGGCCGGCCATGCCGTATCGCGAGCGCGGCCTCGCGCTGGCCGCCAAGGGCGATCTCGACCGCGCGATCTTGAGCTACAGCACGGCGGTCCGCCTCGACCCCACGGATGCGCAGGCCCGCCTCGACCGCGGCCTTGCGTTTCTCGCTCGCGGTCAGGTCGACGACGCCCGCGCTGATTTCGAGGCCGCTCTCGCACTCCCTCCCGGCAAGGACGGCCGCGTCCACGACACCGCGCGCGCAAAACTCGCCGAGCTCACGCGCGCCGAGCCGACTGAGGTCTCCACACCGCAGCGGTGAGTTAGGCCGCCTTCTTGGCTTTCGCCTTCTTCGCAGCCTTCTTCGCCGGCTTGTCCTTGGCAGGCTTTTCCTTTGCCGGCTTCTCCGCCTTCACCTCGACGGGCGTGCTGGCGGCGAGCCGCATGGCGCGGGCGTAGCTGTCGGCGACATTGTCGGCGGACATCTGCAGGCGCCTTGCGGCTGCGGTGGCCTGCTCCATGGTGGCCTTGGCCATCATCTTGAAGCGGGTGCCGGTCTCCTTGCCCTTGGCCTTGGCCGCAAGGCCGTTGAAACGATCCCGCCGCTCCTTGGCGCGGGACATCAGGCCCGTATGCAGCTGTCTGGCCAGTTGCCGGATCACGACATCCAGGTCGGCGTCCGCCATGTCTTCCATCCTCTTCGAAACAGTCCCACTCGATGCGGCGGGACTATGCAGATCAGCCCGCGCCTTGGCAATTCCTGCAAGGCCGTCATCCGCAGCTTCCGCTCCACAAAACAGAAAAGCCGCGCATTTTGCGCGGCTTTTTTGGGAGACTTGTTTCCGGCCTTATTTCAGCGAGGCAACCGGGCCGCTCGAGGCTGCCGGATCGGGATCGAAGCCGAACACGCCGACCAGGTATTTGTAATAGTCCGGCATCTTCTCCTTGAGCGCCTCGCGGGTCTTGGGATCCTGGTAATCGCTCTTGCCGGCCAGGAAGATGCTGGCGGTCACGGCAAAGAATTCCATGGGATTCTTCAGCGCATAGGCCTCCTTAGGCAGCAGGTCCTTGGACTTGGCATAGGCGTAATAGCTGATCACGCCCTTGTTGGCGTAGCCGTCCGGCAACAGCCGCGCGTGGTAGGCGTGCAGCATCTCGTGGAGCAGCACGGCCTCTTTCTCGTAACGCATCATGTCCGGCCGCACCATGATCACGCCGAGCCCGGAATCGACCGCGAGGTCGACCGCGTTCGGATTGGTCCAGCGCTGCCTGTCGTGGTCCCACACCGTCAGCGTGCGCGGCGTGGTGCGCGGGATGTCAGGCGTGACCCGGCCGTAGCATGCGGTCGCAGCGCCCTCGTCGAGGCAGGCCAGCTCGCTCGCGATGATCGGAACGGTGCGGAAGAAGCGCATCACGCGCGGCGAGAGACCGGCAGCTTCGACGACGTCGATCTGCTGCTTCAGATTCTCGGTGAGCTTATCGAGATCCTTGCGATCGGACGCCTCTGACAAGTCGAACATATAGCCGCGATAGCTCTGGAAGCCGGGCGGCAGCTTCGCATCGGCGGACGCGATGTCGAGCGAGCCGGCGTTGGACGGAGTGGCGAACAGCGCGCCGACAATGGTCGCGGTCAGCAGCAACGCAATGCGCATGTAAAACCCCCTGATGTCACTTCTCGCGGCAGGATAGGCTGCCGTTGTTTGCGAAAAGTGAGTGCGGCAAGACTAAGGCCGCGATGTTGAGGCGTGCTTAATCGCTGGTTGCAGAACGCGGCAGCCGGTTAGGCCCGGGTTAACCAAGGCTGCCGCGAGCGCTAGCCTATTTTCCGTCATCCTGAGGCGGCCGCTTCTTAGCGGCCCTCGAAGGACGAACGGCCCGGCTGTATCTGTGGCCGTTCATCCTTCGAGGCTCCCGGCGCGATGCTTTGCGCATCGCGCCACTCGCACCTCCAGCGACAATGGCTTCGCCATTGCGCGGGGATGACGGGTTGGGCCTGGAGGTGTAGATTCATCAGAGGGCAGCAAGCCCGATCCAGACAGCCGGAAGGGAGGATGCCATGTATGCCGCCATCCGTCAGGCCAAGGCGAAGAGCGGAAGCGCCGAAGAGCTGGCGCGCCGCATCAAGGACGGCGCCGTTCCGATCATCAGCGACGTTGACGGCTTCAGGGCCTATTACGTGGTCTATGCCGGCGACGACACGGTGACCGCGATCTCGATCTTCGACAAGTTCGAGCAGGCCGAGGAGGCGAACAAGCGCGCCATTGCCTGGATCGAGAAGGATCTGGGTCCGCTGCTGGCAGGGCATGCGAGCGCGGCAGCGGGGCCGGTGATCGTGCATACGCTGGCGTAGCTGGACGGTCGTCCCGCCTCACACTCAACTGTCATCGCCCGGCTTGACCGGGCGATCCAGTACGCCGTGACAGTAGTGATAGAGCCGATGGGCCGCGGCGTACTGGATGCCCCGCCTTCGCGGGGCATGACAGTTGTGTGTGGAGCGTGCGCTTTTCGTCAAACGCCGCCCCCTACAACTCCCTTGCATTCGAGAACGCGAAACTCGACACCCGCCGCGTCGTCTCGTCCAAGATCAGCGTGCGCGTGATCGGCGGCTCGGCGCGCTGGGCGCAGTTTTCGCGCTCGCAGAGCCGGCAGTTGACGCCGATCGGCGTGCCTTCCGTTTTCTCGAGGTCCATGCCGGCGGCGTAGGTCAGGCGCGCCGCATGACGGATCTCGCAGCCGAGGCCGATGGCAAAGCGCGGCTGCGGCAGCGGATGCGGCGCAACGGGACGGCGCACCATCTGCGCGATCGAGAAATAGCGCGTGCCGTCGGACAGCTCGATCACCTGCTTGAGCAGGCGATCCGGCGTGTCGAAGGTCGAGTGCACGTTCCAGAGCGGACACGTGCCGCCGAACTTCGAGAACGGAAACGTGCCGGACGAAAACCGTTTCGAGACGTTGCCGGCATTGTCGACGCGCAGGAGGAAGAACGGAATGCCGCGCGCGTTCGGCCGCTGCAAGGTGGTGAGGCGATGGCAGACCTGCTCGAAGCCGGAATTGAAGCGCTGCGCCAGCACGTGGATGTCGTAGTTGAGCGCTTCGGCTGCGGCGAGGAACGCCGGATAGGGCATCATCACGGCGGCCGCAAAATAGTTGCCGAGCGTGATGCGAAACAGCCGCCGCGGTGCATCGTCGAGCGGACCGGCGCGGCCGATGATGGTCTCCAGCGCTTGCGTGCATTCCCCCAAACCCAACTGGAAGGCGAGTTGGAAGGCGCGGCCGGGCGGGTCGACCAGCTCGGAGATCAGGAGCTGGCGGCGGTGGCGGTCGAAGCGGCGGAGCGTCTCGCGCATCACGTCGACAGGCATGATGCGGGTCTGGACCGAATGCTTCTCGCGCAACCGGGCAGCGAGGGCCGCATAGAGCCCTTCGGCGGGCACGTTCAGCTCGTCGCGCAAGGCTTCTGCGGCCTGCTCGAGCTCCGGAAAATAATTGCGGTTGGCCTCGATCAGCTCGCGCACGCGCTCGACCGGGTTGGCCTCGTAGCGCGTGCCGACGTCGCGGTCCGCCATCTGCGCGGCCGCCAGCGTCTCGCCCTGGCGCGCTTCGGTATAGGCCGCATAGAGCCGCTGCAGCGCGTGGGTGACGCCGGGACAAAGCTCGGCAAGGTCGCGGAGCTCCTGCTTGGGAACGTCGATCTGGCGGAACAGGGGGTCGGAGAAGATCTCGTTCAGCTCGGCAAAGAAGCGGTCCTCGTCGGCGGTCGCGAGATCGCGCAGATCGAGGTCGTAGGTTTCAGCCAGCCGCAGCAGGATCTGCGCCGTCACCGGGCGCTGGTTCCGCTCGATCAGATTGACGTAGCTCGGCGAGATCCCGAGCCCCTCGGCGATCTGGGTCTGAGACAGCCCCAATTGCTGCCGGAT
>Ga0209758_1003314_pt1 | contig 14862 bp, 11 predicted proteins | sample AraplaMF_Col_mMF_FD_184258 | JGI IMG/M metagenome (GOLD analysis project Ga0209758, IMG submission 184258) | Arabidopsis root microbial communities from the University of North Carolina, USA - plate scrape MF_Col_mMF (SPAdes) (version 2) | ecosystem: Host-associated > Plants > Roots > Endosphere... | reverse complement strand
CAACTGTTCAGGTTGATAGATGGAACGGGCGGGAGACCGAGCCGGCTCACGGCGTCAAGCGCCAAGGACCCAACGGCTTCCCGCCCACCGCCATCATGACAGACTTTCCAGACACAGGGGCCCATACTGCGACATCGGAGCCTGTGGTTTCTGGGTCCCGGCTCTGCGCCGCACCGCTTCGCGCTTCGGCGCGTCCGGGACACGAGGGCCATGTTTTCGACGTGCGGTTCTGCTATTGACGCCGCCATGCTCGACACCGTCCAACCACATCCGCAGCCGCAAACCGGCGTGCAGCAAAACCATCTCGCGCAGGAATTCGTCGAGACGCTGCGGCTGGCCGTGCCGATGATGCTGACGCAGCTCGGGCAGATCGCGATGATCACGAGCGATCTCGCGATGATCGGCCGGCTCGGCGAGGATGCGGTGGCAGCTGCGGCACTTGCGCACACCGTCTATTTCGTCAGCTTCACCTTCGGGCTCGGCCTGATGGCTGCGGTGTCCCCGCTGGCCGCGCAGGCGTTCGGCGCCGGCGACGTCAGGCGCATCCGCCGCTCCTTGCGCGTCGGCCTGTGGGTCGCATTCCTCATTTCGCTGCCGATGATGGCCTCGCCGCTTTATGGCGAGCAGATCCTGATCGCGCTAGGACAGGCGCCGCATTCCGCCGGCCTCGCGCAGCGTTATCTGAATGGTCTCGCCTGGGGCATCGCGCCGGCGCTCGGCTTCATCGCCCTGCGCAGCATGATGAGCGCGGTGAACCGGCCGCAGGCGCCGCTGTGGATCACGCTCGCGGCGATCCCCGCGAATTTCGCGCTGGTCTATTGCCTGATCCATGGCCTTTTCGGCCTGCCGGAGCTCGGGCTGTTCGGCGCGGGGCTTGCGACCACGCTGGTCAATCTCGGCACCTTCATCGCCGCACTCGCCATTGCGGCGTGGCGCAAGCCGTTCTCGGACTATCATCCGCTGGCGCATCTGTGGCGGATTGACTGGCCTTTGACGCGCCAGCTGATCGTGATCGGCGCTCCGATCTCGTTCTCGCTCCTGCTGGAATACGGCCTATTCTCCTCGGCCGCACTCTTGATGGGCTTGATCTCGACCACCGCGCTGGCCGCGCACCAGATCGCGCTCCAGGTCACAGCAGTTCTGTTCATGGTCCCACTCGGCATCGGCATGGCTGCGACCGTGCGCGTCGGTCACGCCTTCGGCCGCAACGATCCGGCCGGCGTGCGGCGCGCGGGCCTCGTCGCGGCGGTGCTCGGGATTGCGGTCGTCGCAGCCCTGACGGTTGCCATTATCCTCGGCCGCTACGAGCTGGGACGGCTGTTCTTCGGTAACAGCGAGGCCGGCGAGCCAACGGTCGAGCTGACCGCGACACTCCTGCTGGTCGGCGCGACCTTCTTCATCGCCGATGCGCTGCAGACCATCATGGGCGGCGCGCTCCGCGGCATCAATGACACCAGAATGACGCTGATGTTCGCAGCGATCGGGTACTGGTGCGTCGGTTTCCCGATCGCCTGGATGCTCGCCTTCCACGCCGGTTTCAGTGCGGTCGGCGTCTGGATCGGACTATCGATCGGATCGTTCGTCTATGCCGGCCTGTTGATCTTGCGCTTCCGCATGTTGACGCGCAAACTGCTGGAATGACAGGAACGGTCCGCGAAATCACCCCTGACGTCGATGCCGGCGCGGTGCTGGCAGGCGCGCAGTTCATCGACGCCTTTCGCGTCGACATCGGCACAGCGGCGGTGAACGCCCGCGAGGCCTGCACAAGAATGGTCTTGAACGGGCCGCGCTGGGTCGAGGCGCTGACGCGCTTGCGCAACGTTCTCGTGACGCCGTTCGGGCTCAAGACATCGGGCGAAGGCGCGCCGGCGCCCGGCGGCCTGATAGGCCTGTTTCCGGTGCTGAGCGAGACCCCGGAGCGGCTGATCGCCGGTTTCGACGATTCTCATCTCGATTTTCGCATCGTCGTCGACGTAGCCGGCGATGCGGCGAGCCGCCAGGTCACCCTGACCACCCTGGTGAAAACGAACAATTTCCTCGGCCGGACCTACCTCACGCTGATCACGCCGTTCCACAAGCTCGTGGCCCGCGGCATGATGGGAAGGATAGAGGAGCCGGCGCGATGACGCTGTCTGCTCGCCCCCTCAGCAGTCCTTGAGCTGCTCACTCTACACAGCCGCTTCTTGAGCTCGCACCGGCTGCCCGATGCCCAGCAAGTTACCTTCGCTATCGCGAAACCACGCGCCACGCTCTCCGATTCCCTTGCTGGGATAATTCCCAGAAATCTCCGCTATGCCATCGACCGTCTTCAAACTGGGCAGATCGTACTCCTCGAATTCGACGCCGCGCGCGCGAAGCTCGCTCACGGTTGCCTCGATATCTTCGACTTCCCAACCCATTTGCGTATGCGTGCCGGATTGCATTCCGGCAGAGAGGAATATCGCGAACTCACCTCCAGCGCAGACGTAGCGGAGGCCGCCGGCACGCTCTTCCACCGGCTCGAGTCCAAGTTTTTCGACGTAAAATGTCCGCGCGCGGTCGAGGTCTTTGGCCGGAAGCCGCGTCGCAACCTTTGCGCTGCCCAACATGCTCTCTCCTTTCCTCTCGGTCTAAGTCCCGCTTACTTACCTACTCTGCCACGCGCGCGGACTTGTCGCGCGCGGCCTCCGACCATTCGCCAACGACGCGGTCGAGATCGCAGAGATTCTGGTGCATCTGCTCCAGCGAAAAACCGAGCGCGAAGAAGCGCTCCGCAGTGTCGCTTGCGTGGCCACGGATCAGGCCCTCCTGGCGCACGGCCGCGACCGCTTCGGCGTAATGCTGAAGCGCGAGATGGACGGGATGGATCGGCGGCGCGCCGGCGCCCGCGCGCAAGGCTTCGGCCGCCGACTTCAGAAAGCGTGCGATCGCAGCGCCGACCTCCGCCAGCGGCGCGGCGAGCCGGACCTGCACCTCGACCGGCAGCGGCACCACGGTGGCGCGGCCGATCATCACGACGTCGTGGCGCAGCCGCAGGATCGTGCGCAGCAAGGGGCCGGTGTCGGGACCGCTCGACAGCCGCGCCGAACGCTCGCGCTCGGCCTCGGCGCCGATCGCATTCATGCCCACCATGGCGGTGCCGATGCCGTCCTGGATCCGGTGCAGCGCGTCGTTGTCGCGGCCGCGGGTGAGGCCCGCGAGCAATTCGGTGAAGGCCTCCGCGATCAGCTCGAGCAGCTTCGCGGCGCTGGCGCGGATCTGCCGCACCGCGCGCGAGGGCAGCACCAGGAAGGAGACCAGGAGCCCGGTGATGGCGCCGACCGAGACCTCGCTGACGCGATCAATCGCGGAGGCCAGCGGATCGGCATGATGCATGGTCGGGACCAGCAGCACGATCACGGCGGTCACGGTGGCGGTGCTCAGGTTCGGATAGACCGCGGCGACGAGAGAAAGCGGCGCGACCGCCAGCACCAGCAGCCCCAACAGGCCCGCTTCGGTGGAATAGGGGAGCGTGATCGCAATCGCGCCGCCATAGATGGCGCCGCCGATCGTGCCGAGCATGTAGTCGCGCGTCGCCTTCAGCGAGCGGCCGACGCTCATCTGGGTCACGATCAGCGACGTCAGGACCGCCCAGAGCGGCAGCAACAGATGCAGCGCGGTCGCGAGCGCATAGGCGGCTGTCGCTGCCACCGTGACCCGGATCGCCAGTCCCAATTGCGTCCGCCGCGGCCAGACCCGGTCGAACAGCTCTTTCGCACCTGCCATCGTCTGATGTCCCGATCCTCTCGAAGCCAAGGCAAAAGCATAGCTGATGCCCGCACCCCTTCGGCGGCTTGAAAGGCAAAATCAGCCCGCCTAACTTGCCGCCAAAACGAGGAAACACGATGGCCCACGAAACCGCAACGCTCGCCGCCTATGTCGCCAAGCTGAAATTCGCCGATATTCCGGCGGAGGTGCTGGAGCGCGCCAAGGTGCTGACGCTGGATTTCCTCGGCAGCGCCATCCGGGCGCGGCGCGAAGCCGAATCCACCCCCTCGCTACTGAAGATGCTGGAAGCGCTGTCGCTCGACACCAAGGGTGAGTCCACCGTGTTCGGCGATACCAGGACCTGGACGCCGGCAGTCGCCGCCCTGCTCAACGGCGCGCTCGGTCATTCCCTCGATTTCGACGACACGCATGCGGACTCCTCGCTGCATCCAAGCGCGCCGGTGGTTCCAGCCGCCTTTGCCGTCGGCGAAATGGTTGGCGCCTCCGGGCGCGACGTGCTGACCGCGATCGTTGCGGGCTATGAGGTCTGCTGCCGGCTCGGCAATGCGCTCGACCCGACCTCGCATTATGCGCGCGGCTTCCATCCGACCGCGACCGCCGGCACTTACGGTTCGGCCGCAGCAGCAGCGAAATTGTTCGGTCTCTCCGAGCCGCAGATCGTCGCCGCCTTCGGCGTCGCCGGCAGCCAGGCGGCGGGCTCGCTGCAATTCCTGATGAACGGTGCCTGGAACAAGCGCTACCAGGTCGGCGCCGCCGCGATGAACGGCGTGATATCAGCGACGCTGGCGCGCAACGAGTTCGTCGGCGCCACGGAATCGATCGAAGGCAAGCACGGCCTGCTCGCCGGCTACACCGACGATCCGCATCCGGACAAAGCGGTGGCCGAGCTCGGCAAGACCTATGAGACGATGAAGATCGGCGTCAAACCCTATCCGAGCTGCCGCTACACGCACGCCGCAATCGACGCGCTGATCGCGATGCGGCGCGAGCACAATCTGACGCCAGACCAGGTCAAGCGCGTCGAGATCGGCTTGCACCGCAACGGCATCACGCTGACCGGCGATGCCGCCACCAAGCGGCATCCGACCTCGATCGTCGGCGGCCAGTTCTCGATGTTCTTCACCGGCGCGCTCGCGCTCGACCAGGGTTCGTTCGGCTGGGACGATTACGTCAGGTTGGGCGACGCCGCGATCGACGCGCTCGCCGACAAGTTCGACGTGGTGCAGGACGACCGGCTCGAGATCGGCCGAACGCATCCCTTTGGTGCGCGCGTCAGCATCACCACCGGCGACGGCGTGCATGAGCGGCTCTACGCCGACCCTTCCGGCGAGCCGAATTCGTTCCCGGACAGGCAGGCGATGCAGCAGAAATTCCTGACGCTGGCGCGGCCCGTGCTGAACGCACGGGCCGACAAATTCGCCGATGCGATCATGACGCTGGAGCGTTTCGATCGCGTGGCCAAGGCGACGGAGCTCGGGCGACAGTAGCCGCCTAATTCGCTCCTGCCAGTTTTCCCTTCTCGCGCGTTGCGGCCACGACATCGCGCACGAGATCGAACACGCCGTCAGCTTCCGGCGGCCAGTTCGGCGAGCGGCCGAGGCGCACGATCACCAGCTGATCGGATGGAATGACGATCGTGTATTGCCCGATCGTGCCCTTGGCGAAGAACGCATCGCGCGGCCAGCCATGCTCCACGCGAAACTTCGCGCCAAAGCTGTCGCCCTGGTTGGTCCAGAAGCCGGCGCCGATGCCGACCCATGCGTTGGGCGTGGCGGAGGCCGAATAGTTCACCCAGCCCTCGGGCAGAATGCGCTTGCCGCCGACGACGCCGTCGTTGAGATAGAGTTGGCCGAAGCGGGCCCAGTCGCGCGCAGAGGCCATCATCTCGCCGGCGCCTTCGATGGTACCTGAAGCATCGAGCTGGAGCGTGACGTTGGTCATGCCGAGCGGGCCAAACAATTCGCGGCGTGCGAAGCGGAGCGCATCGGCCGGCTTGCCGCCGGAGGCATCGCGGATGAGATGCGAGAGGATGATGGTGTTGCCATCGTGGTAGTTCCATGCCGTGCCCGGTGCAGTCGCAAGCGGCACGCGCTCGGCGTAGTTCGCCATATCGTCCTCGGCATATTTCATGGTGTTGACCGGCTCCAGCACGGAGCCGAGCGAGGCCTGCAACGAGCTTCCGAGCGCAATGCCGGCGGTGTGGCGCAGCAATTGATCCGCGGTGATGGCGTGACGGGGATCGTCGGGATCTTGCCAGGCCGCAACCGGCGCGGGCCCGTTCAGCTTCAACCTGCCCTGGCGCACGAGAATGCCAGATAGTGCCGAGATCACCGATTTCGTCATGGAGAAGCCGAGCAGTTGCGTCTCCGGCCCGATGCCGTCGGCATAGCGCTCAGCGATGATGCGGCCGGCCCTCATGACGACGATCGCGCGGGTGTGGCGATAGGGCGGCTGCGCCGGCTCGGCAAAGGCGCGGTCGAGCGCGGCTGACAGCGCCTCGCTTTGCGGCGGCACAATCCCCGGACCGGCGATCTCGGGAAGCAGCGCGGCCTGATTGTCGCCGGTCGGCAACGGAACATCTGCGATCCCCTGGCCGTGCTCGAGCGTGCAGCCGAGTCCCTCGCGATAGACGGCGTGGCTGCGGCCGATGCCGAACAGGGCCACCGTGACGTCCTTGCGGGCGCGATCGATCTGCAAATTCATCGCCCAGGTCAGCAGGCTGGTGCCCGGCATCGCGTCCGTGGTCTCAGCCAGGTCGCGCATGGGATCGAGGCCGGAGACGAACGTCTCCGAGCAGATTGTGTGGGCGATGAAGCCGGTGGCAACCTTGGGCACGTCACGGGCCCGCGCGGCGCCGAGCGCGAGGCCGACACAGGCGATGGCGGTGGTAGCGAGGATGATCTTACGGCGAGGGGTCACGGGCTTTCTCCGGCTGCGGGGCGAATGCGGGAGAGCAGGCCGGATGCGGGCGATGGGCGCTCGCCGGATTTAGAAAACGACCTCGTCGAAACTGATCGAGGCTTGCCGATTTCGAAATTCCTATGCGATTTCAAAGGCCTAAAATCTAAGCGGCATCGACCTTGAGCCGGCGATATTCCGTCGGCGTCACCCCGGTCACCGCCTTGAAGGCGCGGTTGAACGGCCCCAGCGACTGGAAGCCGGCGTCCATTGCGATGGTGATGACGGGAACCTCGGCCTGCGCGGGATCGGCGAGGGCGGCCTTGGCTTCCTCGATCCGGTGGTTATTCAGGAACACATTGAAGTTGCGGTAGCCGAGCCGCTGGTTGATCAACCGGCGCAGCCGGTATTCCGGAATTTTCAGCCGGCCCGCCAGCACGCCGATGGTGATGTTCTCCCGACGATAGATCCGCTCGTCCGCCATCAGCCGCATCAAGGCGTCGATGAGCTTTTGGTCGGCCGCATCAACGGCCGGAGGCCGGCTGAAAACATCAGGCGCCGCGGGATGCGCCGGCGCCGGAAACAGATCCGCTCCGTCTACGCGCATCATGGCATAGACGATCGCCGCGACGGTGCAGGCGAGCACGCCGGCATTGATGGTTTCGGCGACATCGCCGACGTGGTGGCCGGCGACCGCGATCTGGAGCACCGCGTTCAGGCCGCCATAGAGGGCCGTTGCGCAGACGATGAAGACGCGCGCGCTGCGGCGGCGCTCGACGAGGTCAACCGGCCAGGAGGTGATCGTCTGCCCGATCGCAAGCGCGATGAAGCCGAGCACGACCAGATTGACCATCGTTACCGAGAACCGCACATGGCCGCTGGGTGCAATCCAGACGCAACCTGCGAAGCTGAAGGCCGTCACCAGCGCCCAAACGCCTCCGTGCCACCAGCGGAGCCGAAACTCGTCATCGAACAGCGCGCGTGTGAACAGCCAGAATACCACCATGGTGCCGGTCGATATTGCGATCAGCGGTGCATGCCAGAGCGGGACCCGCGCCGTGACATCCACCGAATAGCTCACCGCATGCGCGGCCGAGCCCAGCGCGAAGGCCGCGCCGAGGCGAGCAGCGAGCACGTTGCGGAAGTCGGCGAGCAACGACGCTGCCAGCACCAGCAGCAGCGCGACGCTGGCGGCGCGAAAGGCGAGGTCGAGGACGGCGAGGCTCATCGGGTGATGCGAACGATCACTGTTGCGGTCGGCCGAACATCGTTCGTTGAGCGCCTTTTTTCAAGGACCAACCTCGCAATCCCCTGTCATCGCCCGGCTTTGACCGGGCGATCCAGTACTCCGAGACGGCTGTAATTGAACCGATGGGCTGCGGCGTACTGGATCGCCCGCCTTCGCGGGCGATGACGGTGACATATGTGGCCGGCCTTTGTCGCGACGGGGATGCGAAATCCTGCTACCATCGCATCTAAGAACGTACAGAAGGAGTCCACCATGAGCTGGCAACCCTCCAACGATCCCGTGCTCGGCGATCCCATGTCCTGCGATGCGCTCGATCTCGTCATCGTGCCGCGCACCCGCGACCTCGGCGACGGATTCGCGGTGCGGCGCGCGCTGCCGCATGGCAAGCGGCAAATGGTCGGGCCGTTCATCTTCTTCGATCATTTCGGCCCGGTGCAGTTCGTCTCCGGCAAGGGCATGGACGTGCGCCCGCATCCGCATATCGGGCTTGCCACCGTCACCTATCTGTTCGACGGGTCCATCATGCATCGCGATAGCGAGGGCAATGTGCAGGAGATCGCGCCCGGCGCGATGAATTTGATGACGGCGGGGCGCGGCATCGCCCATTCCGAACGCACGCCGGATGCGCAGCGCGCCTCGGGCCAGAAGATGCTGGGCCTGCAGAGCTGGATCGCGCTGCCTGAAGGCTCCGAGGAGATCGATCCCTCGTTCCAGCATTATGCGGCGGGCGATCTGCCGATGATTTCCGAGCGTGATTTTACCGCGCGGGTGATTGCGGGCTCATCATTCGGCATCTCCTCGCCGGTGGAGATGGTCTCGCCCTGGTTCTACACCGAGGTCACGGCCGCTGCCGGAGCGACCGTGCCGCTCGACCCCGACCACGAGGAGCGCGCGATCTACATCGTCGATGGCGAGGTCGAGATCGCGAAGGAGCGCTATGAAGGGCCGCGGCTGCTGATCTTCCGACCCGGCGACCGCATCACCGTGAAGGCGCTCAAGGCTACGCGGATGATGTTTCTGGGTGGCGAAGCGCTGGAGGGGCCACGGCACATCTGGTGGAATTTCGTGTCCTCAAGCAAGGAGCGGATCGAGCAGGCCAAGCAGGACTGGAAAACCGGCCGCTTCGCCGCAGTTCCGCAGGAACATGAGTTCATTCCGCTGCCGGAATAGGCTAATCCGGTGTCCGGCCGCACTCCCCGGTGCGGCCGGATGTGCTGCACGGACGCCCCGACAGCCAAGTCTACGAAAGCTTTGCGATGACCACCATGCTCTCCAGCGACCTGCCCCTGACCAAGATCGGGCGCGGCAAGGTGCGCGACATCTACGCCGTCGACGACGACCGTCTGCTGCTCGTCACCACTGACCGCATCAGCGCCTTCGACGTCGTGATGGCCGAGACCATTCCAATGAAGGGCGCGGTCCTCACGCAAGTAAGCGCGTACTGGTTTGGCAAGCTCGAAGGCATCGTGCCGCATCACATGATCAGCCCCGATACCGACGAGATCGTCGCGGCGCTGCCGGCCTTGAAGCCGCATCGCGCCGAGATCCTGGGCCGCGCCATGCTCTGCAAGCGTACCACGGTATTTCCGATCGAATGCGTGATCCGCGGCTATCTCTCGGGCTCGGCCTGGAAGGAATATGCGCAGAGCGGCACGCTGGCGGGCGAGAAACTGAAGACCGGTCTCGTCGAAAGCGAGAAGCTCGATCCGGCGATCTTCAGCCCCGCGACCAAGGCCGAGAGCGGCCATGACGAGAACATCACCATCGCGAAAATGCGCGAGGTCGTCGGCGACGAGGTCGCCTATACGCTCGAGAGCATGACGCGCGCGATCTACACGCTCGGCGAAGAGCTCGCGCGCGAGCAGGGCATCATCATCGCCGACACCAAGTTCGAGTTCGGCCGCGACAAGAACGACCGCATCATCCTGATCGACGAAGTCATGACGCCGGACTCGTCGCGCTTCTGGGCGGTCGACGCCTACAAGCCCGGCCAGTCGCAGGCCAGCTTCGACAAGCAGCCCCTACGCGATTATCTCGACGGCGAGCGCCGCGCCGGCCGCTGGAACGGCGACGCCCCGCCACCGCCGCTACCCGCGAGCGTGGTCGATGCGACCAGCAAGCGGTACCTCGAAGCGTATCGGCGCATCACCGGAACGGAGCTGAAGATTTAGCCCGTCCGCTGCCGCAAGCTCCGTCATTGCGAGCGCGGCGAAGCAATCGAGAATCCCTCCGCGGAAACAGTCTGGATTGCTTCCCTGCGCTCACAATGACGTGGAGAGGCTGGTGCACTCCTCGAAGCTCTCCGTCACCGCCTTTCCTTCATCAATGGCCGTTGAGGGACCGGAGCACTCGGTTGCGCTAGGCTCGCCCGTCCTCATCACGCGACCATCGAGCACGGGGCGGGCGTCCGGGAGTGGCAGATTCAACGATCCAATCCAATCCGTTGCTCCGGTTGAATCCGGCGATCACGCGGGCGCTGAATGATGTGCTGGGCGGTGCTGCCGCCAGCGTCCTCACCGTTACTCTCGGCCTGTCCTATGCAGTCCTGATTTTCGCCGGTCCGCTCGCGCCCTATCTCAGCACCGGCGTCGGAGTCACCTTCATGGCGTCGGCCATTTTGGCCCTCGTCTTAGGGCTTGGAAGCTCGCTGCGCTTTGCGATCGCCGCGCCCGAGGCCTCGACGGCCGCCATGACCGGGATCGTCGCCTCGTCGCTGGTCGAGCGGATTACGGAAGCGGATCCCACCGCACCGCTTCTGGCGCCGGTGATCATCACGTTTGGCCTCGTCAGCATCGCCACCGGCCTTATGCTTTGCACGTTCGGCGTGACGCGAATTGGCCGCGCCATCCGGTACGTACCCTATCCAGTGGTCGGCGGCTTCCTGGGCGCGACCGGCTGCCTGATCCTGCTGGGCGCCATCAGGGTCATCACCGGCCAGCCACTTCAGCTGGCAACACTGGGACGCTTTGCCGACACGACGACGGTCTTCGAGCTCAGTGCCGCCTGCGCGATGGCCGCCGTGCTCTATCTCACCTGGCACCGCTCGCGCACGCCGATCGGACTGCCGCTGATCCTGATCGCGGGGACAATCGCCGCGCATGTCGCGTTCTGGCTTGCCGGCATTTCCCCCGCGGACGCACAGGCACTGGGATGGACCTTTCACCCGCCGCAGCAGATCGGACTGGAATGGCCATGGTCGGTGCAGGCGCTCGCCCATTACCCCTGGTCCACGCTGCCTGATTTGTCCGGCAATCTCGTTGCGGTGATCTTCGTCACGGCCTCGAGCACGTTGTTCAACACCACCGGTGTCGAGGTCGCGACCCAGCGCGAGGCCGACCTGGAGCGCGAATTGAACGTCACCGGCCTCGCCAACATGCTTTGCGGCGCGATGGGCGGCTACACCGGCTGCATCTCGGTCAGCCGCTCCATCCTCAACTTTTCGGCCGGGGGACGCGGCCGCCTCTCCGGCCTGACCTCAGCGGCGATCTCGGCCTCGATGCTGATTGTTGCACCGACGCTGCTCGGCTTCATGCCCAAGCTCGTGCTGGGCGGGCTGCTGGTCTATCTCGGCAGCGACACGCTGCACAAATGGATCGTGCAGTCGCGACGGCGGCTGTCGACGCCGGAATATCTGTCACTGCTTGCGATCATCCTCATCATCCTGAAATGGGGTTTTGTCGCCGGCATCCTGATCGGCATCGTAATCGGATGCACGATCTTCGCGCTGAGCGCAGCGCGCGTCAGCTCCGTCAAATTCGGCTTCGACGGCACTGAATATCGCTCATCCCTCGACCGGTCGCGTGACGAACAGGCGCTGCTGTCGACCCATGGCCGCCATATCCAGGGCCTGATGCTGCAGAGTTATCTGTTCTTCGGCTCGGCTAACCGTCTCTACCAACACGTCAAGGCCCTGCTGCACCGGCATCCGGAATGCCGCTTCCTGGTGTTCGATTTCAAGCTCGTGACGGGAATCGACTCTTCGGCCGCATACAGCTTCGACCAGATCAAGCGCACGGCGCGAGACCGTGGCATCGAGCTCGTGCTCGTGCATCTTCCGCCGGGTGCCGCCAAGGCGCTGCGCGCCAGCGGCTTCATCTCGCCCGAAGTGCGGATCACGCAGGAGCTCGACCATGCGCTCGAGTGGTGCGAGAACGAGATCATTGCCCGGCACCGCGGACATGCGCAGGAAGAGGCCTCCTTGCGCGACTGGTTGACCCAGATCCTGGGCGATGAGGACGACGCTGCACGACTGAGCCGCTGCTGCGAACGTCTCGAGATCAGGGCCGGTGAGATCATCGTGCGGGCCGGCGAAGCGGCCGATTCCATGCATTTCATCCTCGACGGCCGCGTCGGGATCATGATCCCCGCCGAGCAGGGCGGCATGACCCGGGTCCGCAGCCTCGGGCGCTACACCACCATCGGGGAGATGGGCCTGGTCGCCCGGACCCCGCGCAGCGCGACCATCCAGGCCGAGATCGACAGCGTGCTCTACGTGCTGGGCGCGCACCAATTCGACGCGATCAAGGACGAGGATCCCGCGCTCAGCCACAAGCTGCTGACCTATTTCGTGTCGGTCATGGCCGAGCGGCTGACATTTGCGAACCGAACGATCGCGGTGCTCAGGCGCTAGCGAAAGAGATCGGGCAGGCTAGGACTGGATCGCCTGATCCTCATCCAGAGCGAGCAGGAGTTCGGCAACCCGGTTGGCGGAGGCCGTCCATTCTGCCAACTTGGCGTAGTTGTCCGTGAACCAGTTGAACGCGGTCTGGACGACGACAAAGGCCGCCGACGCCTGCACCACCTCGCCAAGCGTCATCGCATCGGCCAGATATTTGGGAAGACACAGCAATAGACTGATCACGGGCGTAATCAGAAGACTGGTGTAGGTGACGAGCGTCATCCGCATCAATTGCCAGCAATAGATGCGCCAGATCGCGATCACGGCCTTCAATGCCGACACGACGGCGTGGCGGCCATCCGGCCGACCCTCGGAAACGACCTTCCCTTCACCGCCCTCGCGAACATGCGTGCCGATCGCCCGCAGCTCGGCCTCCATGCGCTTGTTCTCCTCGATCACCCGCGTCAGATGTCCGGCTGTCAGCCAGATGCCGACCGCGAGCAGCGCGGCGTACGCGATCACGGCAAGGACGAGATAACCGGGAATCGTGAAGTCCATACCATCGAGATGGACCTGCAAATTGCCGCCGACGGACCACAGCACCCCGATGAACGTACCGATGGTGAGCAAGGACTGGAGCAGCCCGGTGACGAGGTCGATCGGCAGGTCGGTCGCAACCCTGGCGTCCTCGGCGATGCGATATTCGGGCGCCTCGTGGTGTCCGGCGAGGGCGCCTGACCTCGCAGGGTGAAAACCTCCCAGCCACTCGCCATAGAGGCGATTGCTCAGCCACTCGCGCCAGGACCGCTGCAGGGTCATGCGCGCCCACACCGAGAAGACGGTCAAGGCGATACTCGCCGCCGCCAGCGGCAGAAACCGGTACGCCTGGTACAGAAGCTCTGCCTGATCCTTCCGGCCGATGGCGTTGAAGAAGTCCCGATTCCAGAAGTTCAGGCCGTATTGCGTCAGCAGTTGCAGGATCACATTGACGATCAATCCGAGGACCAGGCCCCACGCGACCCAAGCCGTAGGGCCCCGCCAATATCCTGAAGCGCTTTGCCAGAAGCGGCCAAGCAGCCGCCTTTCACCCGGAACGAAAGAGGTCCTCGTCAGCATTCGCGAGCCGCAATCCTGCGTGCGGCACCACCTATGATGCCGTTCGCGTCAAATTACGGTGTCTTCCCCGAGTCCTTTTGACCTGCCTCAAGCGACGCCGGCGGCTACACCCCCGCCATCATCACGTATTTGATCTCGACATATTCTTCCATGCCATGACGCGAGCCTTCGCGCCCCAAGCCGCTTTCCTTGACGCCGCCGAAGGGCGCGACTTCCGTGGTGATCAGGCCGGTGTTGACGCCGACCATGCCTGATTCCAGCGCTTCGGCGACGCGCCAGACGCGGCCGATGTCGCGGGAATAGAAGTAGGACGCGAGGCCGAAAGGCGAGGCGTTGCACATGGCGATGACGTCGGCCTCGTCCTTGAAGCGGATCACCGGGGCGAGCGGGCCGAAGGTTTCCTCCTGCGAGACCAGCGAATCCGGCTTGACGTCGGCGAGCACGGTCGGCTCGAAGAACGAACGTCCGAGCTCGCTGCGCTTGCCGCCGGTCACGACCTTGGCGCCCCGCTTGACGGCATCGGCGATGTGACGCTCGACCTTGTCGATCGCCTTCATGTTGATCAGCGGCCCTTGCGTGACGCCGCTCTCGGTGCCGTCGCCGATCTTCATCGCTGCGACCTTCGCCGACAGCTTCTTGACGAACTCGTCGTAGATCTTGTCCTGGGCGTAGAGGCGGTTGGCGCAGACGCAGGTCTGTCCCATGTTGCGATATTTCGAGACGATTGCACCTTCGACCGCGGCATCGATATCGGCGTCGTCGAACACCACGAACGGCGCGTTGCCGCCGAGCTCGAGGCCGAGGCGCTTCACGCCGATGGAGGCCTGCTGATAGAGGATCTTGCCGACCGCGGTCGAGCCGGTGAAGCCGACGAAGCGCACGGCCGGATGCTCGCACAGCACCTTGCCGATCGGTGGCGCATCACCGGTGATGATGTTGAGCACCCCCTTGGGGATGCCGGCCTTCTCGGCGAGCACGGCCAGCGCCAGCGCCGAGAGCGGCGTCTCGTTGGCGGGCTTCAGCACCACGGTGCAGCCTGCGGCGAGCGCCGGCGACACTTTTCGTGTGATCATGGAGTTGGGGAAGTTCCACGGCGTGATTGCGCCGCAGACACCGATCGGCTGCTTGATCGCGAGCAGCCGCGCATCGGGCCGCTGCGTCGGGATGGTCTCGCCATAGACGCGGCGGGCTTCCTCGGCGAAGAACTCGATATAGGCGGCACCGATGTCGACCT
>Ga0209758_1003311_pt1 | contig 14890 bp, 18 predicted proteins | sample AraplaMF_Col_mMF_FD_184258 | JGI IMG/M metagenome (GOLD analysis project Ga0209758, IMG submission 184258) | Arabidopsis root microbial communities from the University of North Carolina, USA - plate scrape MF_Col_mMF (SPAdes) (version 2) | ecosystem: Host-associated > Plants > Roots > Endosphere... | reverse complement strand
CGTCCAGATCCGCTGCACCCGCTGCAAGGGCGTGTTTCGCGACCGTGCCCGGCGATTGCAGAACGGCTATTCCCGGCAGTGCCCGTCCTGCGAGGTCGTGCTGTTCTTCGACGAGGACTCGCCCGACGCCAACATCAAGCTCGCCATGAAGACCGCCCGCCAGACCCGCAAGGCGCTCCGCGAGATCGAGGCGCTCCATGCGGTGGGCGCGTCGTCGTCCGCCGGCCCGTCGCGGACGTTCGGCGGCCGCGACCAGCCGGTCGGGCGCGAGGACGACTGAGCCGGGTTGGGACTGTCCTCACTTTCGTCATGGCCGGGCTTCGTTCCGGCCATCCACGTCTTCCTGCCGAACCACCCCCGTCTCACGCCGACTCCCACGATCCGCCGCGGTTGCTGCTGCGATAACGGTGCCGCGGCCGCACCAGCTCGGGCTCGACGAACCCTTGGGCGAAATTGCGGAATGCATCGGCGCCGTGCGAGGCCCAGTTGTGGAACGGCCGGTCGCGAAAGGTGGCGCGGTCCTCGTCCCATTCCTTGCGGTAGTTGCGCAGCGCCTTGAGGCCGCGGTCGCAACTGACCGGATCGATCAGCGAGGTCGCCAGCATCCGGCGCACCGCGTTGATGCCGTCGTTGATTTGCTGCACCCGCGGCACCGCGACCGGCGTCACGCCGAGGCTCACCAATGTATCGAACCGGCTCTTGCCGTTGGAAATCTCGCCATTGTTGACGTCGTGCGGAAAATAATGCGCGCCGAACGTATAGCCGTGCTGCTGCCGGCGCCGGGTGATCTCCTGCACGTAATGTTCGAGCCCGAAGCCCGAGTTCTCGTAGTAATCGACGAAGCGGATTTCGCGCCCGGTCACCTGGACGAACCAGATCGCGGTGGCGTCGTTGAGCCCGAGGTCCCAGCTCGTCAGCACCGGCACGCGCACGTCGATCGGCAGCCGCCGCAGCCGGCCGTCCATTTCCATCCGCGCCAGCGGGTCGGCATAATAGGCGCCCTCGATCGCCGCCTCGAACGCCTCGTCGGGGGTCGAGGGAAACTCCCGCTTCATGTCGCCCTGCTGCTGCTCGGCCTTCTTGACGTACCAGGCCTGCTGCTCCGGCGTGAGATCGATGCCGAGCCCGCGGAGGCGCGCGAAGTAATCCTGATAGGAGGCCGCAATCTCCACCGATCCGGCCGGCAGCGTGTAGCTCTGGTCTTCGTGCCAGGGCGCGAAATGAAACTTGAAATCCATCTCGGTGAGGGCGGCGCCGGTGTGCCGCCGCGTCCGCGCCGCCTGGCAGAGTTCGAAAAAGTGCCCGTCCTGGCCCTCGGCGGTGCTCTCGATGAACACGGTGCCGTCGCGGTCCAGCGTGTTGAGCGCGCCGGAGCGCACCTCGCGCGCCTTCTGCGGAAATTTCGCGCAGATCTTGCCGTATTCGGAGATGTGCAGGTATTGCAGCGTGCCCGAACGCAGCGACACCCCGACGCGGATGCTGGAATTGTTGCCGAGCAGCAGTTCGCAGGCGTTGTCGTTCTGCGTCGGCCGCGCGTCTTTCAGGCCGTCGGGCAGGTGGTCGTAGGGAAACCGGATCTTGTCGCGAAAGATCACCTGGGCGTCCTGCAGGGTGTGGGCGATGGTGCCGGCGCGGATGTCGGCATTGAACAGGCAGGCGTCCAGCATCACCAGCTGGATGAAGGTGGTGAAGCCGCGTTGCCGTGCCTTGAGGATCACGTTCTGGGTGTGGATCGTCTCCAGCAGCGTAGCCTGCGCGGTGTTCATCGCAAAATTGACACGCCGGCCGTTCTTGTCGGTGATGACATAGAGGTTGTTCAGCCGCCACCACCGGTCGGCGTAACGATGGCGCGCGATGTCGAACGCGGCGGTCATTCGCCGTCGTGCCGCTTGTTCGGCAGGAAGCGCGTCTTGCCGTCGACCTCCTTCAGGAGGTCGGCCCAGCTCTCGCGATCGTCCCGGCCGCCGTCGTGCCGGGCGGTCAGGTCGAGCCGCTCGCCATAGGCGCGCGGCAGCATCTTCGACAGCCGCCAGCGCCGCGCCTCGAACCGCAGCCGGGCGCGGCTGACCCGCTCGGCATCGAGGATCACTTCGACGCTGCCGTCGTTGTTGTGGCGCAGGATCCAGTCCTGGCTGCGGTCGTCGGCGATATCCACCATCTCGTCGGCCACGATGTCGCAGCCGATCTCGCGCGCCCGCCGGTAGCGCGCCGCGAAGCCGTTGCGGTCCTCCGCCAGCCAGGCCTGCACCGAGCCGACCGCGGGCATGTCGGGATCGCGGCAGATGTCGGTCAGCGTCCGCCCGCTCATCAGTTCGCGCAGGATCAGTTCCTCGAGCTCGGACGTATGGGCGACCTGTCCAGTCCGGCCATGCCCGTTCTGCCGGGCCAGCCGGTAGCGGCCGGCAAAGCCGTCGCGGTCCTCGGCCACCCAGCGCGCGACCGTGTTCAAACTCGGCATGCCGATCTCCCGGCACACCTCCGCCAGCGTCCGCCCGCGGCTCAGCGCCCCGGTCACCGCGTCCGCGACCTCGCGCGAATAGCGCACCTGTCCCGGTGCTGCGGTCAGCGCCGCCTGCCGCGCCTGCCGGTAGCGCGCGGCAAAGCCGTCGGTGTCCTCCTGCACCCATTTGCGCACCGTTATTTCCGACGGAGTGTCGGTCTCGCGGCACACCTCGCCCAGCGTGCGGCCCGAACTCAGGGCGTCGAGCACGCGCTGCGCCAGCTCGGCGGTGTAAAGGGGAGGGCGGCCCGTCATGGCGAAATCTCCGCGGGCACGGCCCGCGCCAGTGGCAATGTCATGATGATCGTTCCTGATTGCGACGGAGTGATTGGATTCGAGCGAGCGCGTCACCCCCACGAAAAAACCCGCCGCGCATGGCTGCGGGCGGGCTTCAAGCGAAGCGATCGACTATGACCAAAATACCCCAACAGACCGGACCAGTCCATTGCTGTGGAAACTTAGTTTTGCACAGCGACGGAGCCGTAGGATGGGTAGAGCGCAGCGAAACCCATCATCACACACCTTGTCATTGATGGGTTTCGCAAGAGCTCTACCCATCCTACGGCCTCGCCTGCGCCCTCACACCTCGGTATCCTCGAGCCCATACTCCTTGTAGATCGCCGCGCGATCGGCCGCCGGAAACAACCTGCACTTGGCCTGGGCCAGATGAAGGTTGACGGTGCCGGGCTGACAATGGGCAATCAGAAGCTTCCTGATATCGTCCATGTGCGCCCGCGACTGGTGCTGCGGTGCCAGCTGCTCCAGCGCCACCAGCGCCGTCGCCAGCGATTCCGTCACCACCCATTCGTCGTGTCCGGTAACGCCTCGTTTTGACATCTGGACGACCCCCGCAGGTTCATTCGGCCCAACGGCGCAGCGCATGGCCGGCGTATTGTCGGCACAATTGCCGCAATTTTGCGACAACGCGTGGGGGCAGCGTGGGTCGGACGGCCCCAACAGACCGTCCATCAGCACCTTGCTGCCAGCAACGAACCCGGCGTCGGTCGCCGCGTTATCCCGTTCGGTTCGCCCGACACTCAGGAGGCCGCATGCTTAGGAACGGCAGATACGCTGTCTGGTTCAAGACGCCGCGCGGTGAGGGCACCGGCATGATTACGCTGACCGACGGACAGGTGTCCGGCAGCGATGCCGTGCTGAGCTACAGCGGCTCCTATCAGGTGAATGGCGACGCATTCACCGCCGCCATTACCACCCGGCGCCACGCCGAGGGGCACCCATCGCTGTTCGGTATCGACGACCTCGATCTGGCGCTGACCGGGAAATCGATGGAAAAGACGGCGGTCTGCACCGGTACCGCACGGCAGGCCCCGGACCTGAGTTTTCAGGCGACGCTGATCAAGATCGACGACAAGGACGCTGCGGAAGGGTAGCGCGGCAACGGCCTGGCGGGTGCACCGGCCTCGGGCGATGCCACGCGCGGCGTTTGCGACCGTGGCGTTCGCCTGCTGTCCGATGGGGTCATTGCCGAAACGAGGCGCCTCCCACATGATCACCCCCTGACCCAGGGAGATCTTCTGCCATGACATCGAACTTCGCCGCGATCATCCTCGGCGGCACCGGGCAGGTCGGTGGTGCCGCCGTCGCGGAGCTGCTGGCCGTTCCGGACTGCCGGGAAGTGGTGATGGTCACCAGAAAACCGGTCGCGGCGCGACCTCGGGTGCGCAACGTCGTGCTCGACACCGGCGCGGCCGACTTTGCCGGGCGCGTCGCCGCGATCGCCCGCGAGGTGTCGGCGCAAGGCCCGGTCAGCGCCGTGAGCTGCGTGGGTGTCGGCTCCGGATCGATGCGCTGGAGCGAGGAAGAGCTGAAGCGGCTCGAACTCGGCGTCGTCGGCGCCTTCGCCCGCGGCTGCCATGATGCCGGCATCGCCCAGTTCTGCCTGCTCTCCGCGGTGGGCAGCACCGCCCGCAGCCGGTTTCGCTACGTCCGCGTCATGGGCATGAAGGAAGACACCGTGCGCGGCATCGGCTTTGCCCGCCTCGCCATCTTCCGCCCCGGCATCATTGTCGGCAACGCCCACACCCCGGCCTGGGTCGCCTGGCTCGGCCGCCTGGTGCCTGGACCGTTCGGCAACATCGATCAGCGGATGATCGGGCGCGCGATCGCGGCGGAGATCGCCTTGCACGGGGGAGAGACGGGTGAAGTCGTGCGCGAGAATGCGGCGATGAAAACGCTCGCGGCGCAGCTGCCGCGCCCGCCGGGCGTCGGTTAATCGTCGATGATGGCGACGGCCCGGATCCAGCCGGCCGAGGCGCCCTTGATCTTCACCGGAAAGCACGACACGACAAAATTGTCGCTCGGCAACAAATGCAGGTCGTGGAGCTTCTCCATGTGGCAATAGCCGCGGTGGCGGCTCACCTTGTGGCCTTCCCAGATGATCGAGGCGTCGCCGCTCTGCTGGAAGCGGGCGTTGGTGTGGGAAAACGGCGCGTCCCAGCTCCAGCCGTCGATGCCGGTGACGCGAATGCCTTGCTCCAGCAGCCAGGAGGTGGCTTCGGCGCCCATGCCGCAGCCGGCCGACAGGAACGCGTCGGTGCCGTAGAGCTCACCGGCCCTGGTATTGACCACCACGATCTCCAGCGGGCGGAGGGTGTGGCCGATCCGCGCCAGTTCGTCCTCGACGTCGCGCCTGGTTGCGACATAGCCGTCGGGGAAGTGGCGGAAATCGAGTTTTACGCCCGGCTGGAAGCACCATTCGAGCGGAATTTCGTCGATGGTGCTGGCCCGCTCGCCGTCATTCATCGTGGAATGGAAATGCCAGGGCGCATCGAGATGCGTGCCGTTGTGGGTCGAGAGATCGATCCGCTCGACCGCGCAGTATTCGCCGTCGGGCATGGCGCGCGGGTCGAGGCCGGGAAAATCGCCCAGCAGATTTCCCATGGTCTGCTTGTGATCGCGGTACTGGATCTTCGGCCGCATGTAGGCCGGATCCGCCGCGACGTCGTTTTCGAGCGCGACCGAGAGGTCGACGAAGCGCCGTGTCATGATGGTGTCTCCTGGGCTGCGCCGGTTTACCGGCTCTTGCTATCGCCGGCGCGCGACGCCAGCATCTTTTCCGCGCGCTGCACCGGCATCGCCAGGTGCCGCTCCAGCAGCGCCACCGCGCCGTCCGCGTCGCGCGCCAGCACGGCGGTGGCGAGCTTGCGGTGTTCGCGTTCGAACGCCTCGGCGCCGCGCGCCAGCAGCGTGTTGAGCAGGCGGCGGTAGCGCGAGGCCTGGTCGAAATACAGGCCGCACAGCGCCAGCATCCGTTCCGACCCGCAGGCGGCGATCAGCGCCATGTGAAACCGCCGGTGCGCCAGTTCGAAGGCATCCATGTCGATGATCTCGGCGGCCGCCCGCGCCGCCGCCAGGCCGAGCTGGTGCAGCGCGGAGGCGATCTCGCCCTCCCAGACGTCGCCGCCCTTGGCGATCGCCAGCCGCAGCGCCTCGCGCTCGACGGTGGTGCGCAGCAGCGCGATGTCCCTGAGGTCGTCGATGCTGATGTCGGCGACCCGGAAGCCGGTGCGCTGGCTCGACACCACCAGCCCCTCGCTGCTGAGCAGCAGCAGCGCCTCGCGGATCGGGGTGCCGCCGAGCGCGTAGTGTTCGGCCAGATGGTTGACCTTGAGCTTGGTCCCCGGCTGCAAGCGGCCTTCCAGCACGTCGCGGCTCAGTTTCGCGTAGGCCACCGCCGTCAGGGTGGGCTCGGACGCCGGGGCCGGTTCTCGAGGATTTCCGATTTTATCCATAAAATTCCATTTGATCGATTGTATGATGTTCTATACAGCATCGGCGGAAGACCCGCAACGTGCTGAGGACGGCCACGGATGAAACTCGCAACGCTCCCCGACGGCACCCGCGACGGACGGCTGGTGGTCGTCTCGCGCGACCAGCGGCGCTGCGCCGGCGTGGCGGACATTGCCCCGTCGCTGCAACGCGCGCTGGAGAGCTGGGACGCGCTCGAGGCGCCGCTGCGGCGTCGCGCGGCCGAGCTCGAGCGTGGCGGCGTTGACGGCGCCGCGCCGTTCGAGCCGCGGCAGGCGCTGGCGCCGCTGCCGCGCGCCTATCAATGGCTGGACGGCTCCGCCTTCATGACCCATCTCCGGCTGATGGCGCTGGCCGGCAAGCGCGACCCGGAGGCCGCCACCAGCCGGACGGCGCCGCTGATGTACCAGGGCGGATCGGATTCCTTCCTCGGGCCCGCGGCAGACATCGTGCTGCCCTCGGAAGACGACGGCATCGACTTCGAGGCCGAGGTCGGCGTCATCCTCGACGACACCCCGATGGGCGTCGCCGCGCAGGATGCGCTGCGCCACGTCAGGCTGCTGGTGCTGATCAACGACGTCAGCCTGCGCCATCTCTCGCCGGTCGAATTCAAATCCGGCTTCGGCTGGGTCCAGGCCAAGCCGAGCACCTCGTTCGGGCCGCTCGCCGTCACGCCGGACGAACTGGGGCCGGCCTGGAACGGCGGCCGGGTGCATTGTCCGGTGCGCATCCGTCTCAACGGCCAGCCGTTCGGCCATCCCGATGCCGGCGCGATGAAGTTCAGTTTCGCCGACCTCGTTCATCACGCCGCCCGCACCCGTTCGCTGTGCGCCGGAACCATCATCGGCTCGGGCACCATCTCCAACGACGCCTACCAGGCGGTGGGGTCGGCCTGCATCGCCGAACGCCGCGCCATCGAGACCATCGAGCAGGGCGAGCCGCGAACGCCTTACATGACGTTCGGCGACCGGGTCGAGATCGACATGGCGGGCGACGACGGAACATCGCTGTTCGGCGCCATCGACCAGGTCGTCCGGCGGCATCAGTCATAAGCAGGGAGCGGCGGGGAGGCGGCATCGTCCGCTTCGTCGCGCGCAGCCCGCACACACAGGGGAGAAAGCCATGGATGCGGATCAGGTTTCGCTGGGACAATCGACGATGCGCCGCGTCATGTGGCGCGTCATGCCGCTCATCGTTTTGATGATGATGCTGGCGGTCATCGACCGCTCCAACGTGGCGTTCGCGAAATTGCAGATGGTGCGGGCGCTGTCGATGACCGAGGTGGCCTATGGCTTCGCCTCCTCGCTGTTCTTCATCGGTTATCTCGTGTTCGAGGTGCCCAGCGCGCTGGCCGCCCACCGCTTCGGCGCGCGGCTCTGGTTCGCCCGCATCGTGCTGACCTGGGGCGTGCTCACCGTTGCCCTGGCTTACGTCAGCAGCGGATCATGGTTCGCGGCGCTGCGCTTTCTGGTGGGGTCGGCCGAGGCCGGGTCCTATCCCGGCATGATCTATTACCTGACGCTGTGGTTTCCGCGGCAGTACCGCGTCCAGGCCGTTGCATTGCTGACGCTCGGCAGCCCGCTCGGCAACATGTTCGGTTCGCTGTTCGGCGGCACGCTGCTGGCGTTCGACGGCGCGTTCGGCCTCGCCGGCTGGCAGTGGGTGTTCGTGGTGACCGGCCTGCCGGCGATCCTGCTTGCCGTGGCCATCTACCTCGCGCTGCCCGACCGCCCGGCGTCCTCCACCTTCCTGCCGGAAGCGGAGAAGAACTGGCTGGTGCGCGAACTGGCCGCCGAAGCCAACCAGGTCCCCAGCCATGCCAAGCTGTGGCGGGTGTTCATCGATCCCCGCGTGCTGGTGCAGTCCTTGGTCTACATCAACGTGACCCTGGCGCTCTACGGCGTGATCTACTGGCTGCCGACGGTGATCCGCGATTTCGGCGCCAGCCCGGCGCAGAACGGGCTGCTCAGCGCCATTCCATGGGGCGTCGCCGCCGCCGTCCTGGTCTGGCTGCCGCGCTACATGCGGTCGGAAAAATCCGTTCTCGTCGCCACCATCATCGTCGCCGCCGTCGGCATCGCGTCGTTCACCCTGTCGACCCTGCCGGTCCCGGTCTGGCTGCGTTATCTGGCGCTGAGCGTCGGCACGCCCTGTGTCTCGATGCTGTTTCCCTGCTTCTGGTATTTCCCGCCGCGGCTGTTCAAGGGCGCGCAGTCCGCCGCGGCCATCGGCATCGTCAGCACCATCGCCAGTCTCGGCGGCTTCGGCGCCCAGAACCTGATGCCCTGGGTCGCCGCCACCTTCGGCAGCGCCGCTTCCGCGATGGCGGTGCCGGCGATCGCCTTCGCCATCCTGGGATCGGTGGCGATGGTGCTGCTGGTCAGGCGCCCGCTCGGCGGCGATTTGCCGGATGAAGCGCGCGCGGGCGCCGCGGTCACCAGATGAGCGGCGCCGTCGTCACTGGCCGTGGTCGGTGAGCACCTTGTTGCAGGCCGCGCTCAGCCGGGCGCGGTTTTGCTGCAGGCAGGCCAGCACGGCGAAGTCGCCCTGGGCCAGCACCGCGCGGCAGTAGCGCTGGGCATTGCCGGAACAGGCGCGCTGCTCCTGCGGCGTGCCGCCGCCTTGCGCCATGGCGGCGGTGGATGCGAGCAGCGACATGGCGGCGGCAAGGAGAACATATCTGGTCATTGGAACTTTCAGCGGATGAAGGAGGGGAGGGCCGGTCACGCCGGCGGCTGGCTGAAGCACCAACCGCCCGCCACCTCGATCGTTCCGGCGCCAGCCGCGGCGTCGCGGCTCCCTAAAGCCACGGGCAATGCGAAGCGGAGGCGGTCGGCGCTCAAAAGCCCTTCTTCATGCTCTTGTCCAGCGTCGCTTTCCGGTATCGGAATCGCGGCTCCTTTCGTGGCAGCTTGACGATTGGCGTGCGCTCCTCACGGCCATCGGGAAAGCTCTTCACCAGAAAGCGTTCCTCGCCCTCCTGCACGATCTCGATGTCAACCGGATTTGCCGGCTTTCTCATGGGCACTGCGCGCCAGAGTCGATCCAGGCCTGCACCAGTTCGCCGGCGGCCTGCTGGCTGCCCGGCGCCGGCTCGCGTCCCTCTCCCGGATTCCATCCCCATGCCACCAGGTCGTCGGTGGCGACATGTTCCTGGAGCAGCTTGAGGTCGCGTCCGCCGTTGCGTTCGGTGTCCTTCAATTGCAGGCAGATCTCGCGCAGGCTCTTGTCCTGCCAGGCCATCGACAGCGGCGCCAGGCCCCAGCGCGGATGGCCGGGAATGCTCTGGTAGCTGGCGGCCTCGTACAGGGTGACGTTCTGCTCGGTGTGACACCCGCCGCACTTGGTGCCCAGCCGCCCGGCGTCGTCTCCGCGCGCCACCGGCGGCCGGTGCTCGTGCAGGTCGGCGCCCTGCAGCGGATGATCGCCCGCCGGATGGCAGCCCATGCAGCGCGGGTGGGTCAGCACCCGGCCGATCTCGTTGAACATCGCGCGGGAGCGGTCGGTCTGGTTGCCGATCGCGGCGAAATCCGCCGGACGCTTCAGCGGAGCACCCTTCGGGGCAGGCCGCGCCGGATCGTCACGCACCGAGGCGGCCTGCTGCGACATCGCGGCGCCGCCGATCGACCCGGCAACAACGATCGAAATGAGGAGAACCGCCGCACGCGCCATCATCGACCTCGCTGAAAAGCCCGCGAGGTAAACCGCCTGCTGGGCGTTTGTTCCGGCCCGGCGGACGGCGCAGGGCCGTGGCACGAGGGGAGGCCGGATCTGGCCGACATCGCTCCGGCGCTTGCCCGGAGCGGCGAACTGGCCGAAGAGTGTCGGCTGCGGCGTGCCCGCGATTCGTTCCGGCGAAGGCTCGGATTTGCGGCGCTCGCCGCGGGCGGACGATCGCGCGAAGATGCGCTGCGGCAACGGCCTCTGACCTCAAGGAAAACAAATGCGTTCACTCAGAATTTACGGCGCACTGCTCACCCTCCTGGCGGTCTTGGCGGCCGGCGTGGCGCCGGCCCGCGCGGAAAGCGGCAACGTCACCATCAACATCATCAAGGGCGGCTGGTTCGTCGGCGCGTCGGGCGGCAGCGGCGTGCTGGTGTTTCGCGGCGAGATGTACCCGATCTCGATCGGCGGCCTGAGCGCCGGCCTGGTGTTCGGCGCCTCGCAGACCTCATTGTCCGGCAAGGTCACCAACATCACCAAACCCTCCGACGTCGCGGGCGTCTACGGCGCCGGCGGCGCCGGTGTCGCCTTCGGCGGCGGCGTCGGCGGCATCGTCCTGACCAACGAAAAGGGTGCCGTGCTGCAGTTGAGCGGCAAGCAGATGGGGCTGATGTTCAACGCGGATTTGAGCGGGCTGGCGATTACGCTGAAGTAGGGGGTCGTGACGCGCGGTTTGCGCCCGCACAAACGGCGGATTGCGCCTTTGGCTCATCCGCCCTATGCGCTTGACCCGGCGATCCATTTTCCAGCATCGTTTGCAAACTGATGGATCTGCGGGTCCAGCCCGCGTTGAACAGCAATATTGGGCAAAGGGCGCCATTTGCGCCTTCTGATGGAATGGTGCCATGAAGGAGCTTCTCATCGCGTGGCTGGCATCCGCCGCCGCGTTTTCGATTGCCTTTGTCGGCTTCATGATGCTCTGGGTCTGGCTGGATGACGGTACGCTGAGATCGTGGGGTGCAATTCTGCGCCTTGGCTCGGTGGCAATTGGCGCGGCCCTTGTGGTGCAGTTCTTTTACGGCGGGTTTATCTACGTCCTGCTGACGCGTATCGGCCTTTGGAATCTTTGGACGGTCGTTCTGGCTTATCTCCTGCCGCTCTTGTGGATAGGTTGGCATACGATCGATGCCAAGCGGGAAGCGGTAGGCCTGATTGGCTGGGTCATCCTGGTCTGTATTACTGCGTGGGTGGCCTGGTTCTTTGCCCCCGTTCAAATGCGGCAGCCTCGCAGCTCGCAGGATCGGTAGAGTGTAGCGACCATCGAGGCATCCCTTTCGCAAGGGCTCAACCATCCTACGGGCTGGGCCTCAGTGGCACCTAGATACGCCAGATCAATCGCCTCAACGCTTTCTCGCCGGCGACAAGTTGCCCGGACAATGAAAGATCGGAAAAGCTAACATGGAAATTGCAACGATTGGCTTTAAGGACTTCGAGACCGGAGACGAAGCGCGGGCCATCATTCGGGTGATCGGCGAGAACACTGGGCTTGCGCTCTCGCTGAAGAAGAATGGCGATATGGAGGTGTTCTTTGGAGCAGACGCATTGAACAAAATAATCGAAGCGTTGCAGCAGGCGCGGATGATCGTCGGAAAATCTCGCGAATGACTACACGAGAACGTATTGCGAATTACGGTGACACCCATTAGCCGGCCCGTCGTCAAGGGCGCAAACTAGTTTATTTTGGCGGCGCCAGGTGACAGTTACTTTTCTCAGTGTTTCCCAGCGTCCGTGTTCGAACCGCACCCGGAATTAGAATGATTACGGTGACACTTAACGGCGCTCTGCGGAGCGCGATTCTCAATTCTGGCAGGCTCCGCAATGACCACGGCGGCGGGCGCTTAATCGCGGTTGCCGCTGTCGTGGCCGCCAGCCACCGCCATCTCGCGGCGAAAGGTCTTGTCGAGCACGGTGGTTTCGTCCCGATTTAGGAAGTCCATGCGCCTGCCGGCAGTCCGCAGGACAGGCGGAGCGAAGCCAAACTCGTTGTATCCGCGGCAATCCTGCCGTTGCCAACGTCGGCGTCGGCCGCGATCCATGCCGCTTGTCGAGCTTCCCTGCGCTGACGTTTCCAGAAACTCCGCTTCGCGGCCCGGATTTCCGCAGGCCGCAGCTTCACGAGGCGCCTCGACTTGCGTGACAGGCACTCGATTTCGTTGCCGCCCTTCATGCCCTTCATCGGACGTCTCGCCAATGCATTGCAGGAACACGCAGGATAGACACGGCCATGGGCCCCATCAAGAGATCACTTGCGCCGGCCCGATCTCCCTCAGTGCCCCGCCATATGCCGCCCAATCTCCGTCAAATTCGCCTCACTCGCCTTCGCCTCGTAAACAAACTCCCCATGAAACATCACCACCAGCCGATCTGACAGCTCCAACAGCTCGTCCAGATCCTCGCTCACCAGCAACACCGCCGCGCCGCGATTGCGTGCGGCCATGATCTCGGCATGGATCTGCGCCACCGCGGCGAAATCCAGCCCGAAGCACGGGTTGGCCGCGATCAGCACCTCGACGTCGCCGCCGAGTTCGCGGGCCAGCACGGCGCGCTGGACGTTGCCGCCTGACAGCGCCGAGATCGGGGTGTCGGGGGTGCGGGTCTTGATCTTGTAGAGGCCGATCTTCCGCAAGGCGTCGGTGCGGAACGCGCTCTTGTTGAGCCACCAGCCGCCCACGGCAAACGGCGCGCGGTCGAATTCGCGGAAGGCGATGTTGTCGGCGACGCTCATGCCGCCGACGCAGGCGTTTTTCAGCGGCTCCTCGGGCAAGAGCGACATCTTGTGGCGGCGCATTTCCTCGCGGCTGGCGTGGTAGGCGTCGCCCGCGACGCGCATCTGGCCGCCCGCGGCCTCGCGCTGGCCGGCCAGCATCTCGACCAGCTGGCGCTGGCCGTTGCCGGAGACGCCGGCGATGCCGACGATCTCTCCCGCGCGCACGGCAAGCGATACGTCGTGCACGGCGACGGCGCCGGCATCGTCGAGGGCGCGCAGTTTGTCGAGTTCGAGTTTGGTGGCGCCGACGCTGCCGCTGCGCGGCGGCTGCACCGTCAGTTCCTCGGCGCCGATCATCATCCGCGCCATGGCGTCCGGGGTGAGCTCGGCGACCAGCCCGGCGCCGGCCAGCTTGCCGCGCCGCAGGATGGTGACCTCGTCGGCGAACGCCATCACCTCGCGGAATTTATGGGTGATCATCAAAATCGTGAGGCCGCCGTCCACCACCATGGCGCGCAGCATGCCGAGCACCTCGTCGGCTTCGCCGGGCGTCAGCACCGAGGTCGGCTCGTCGAGGATCAGAAACCGCCGCTTCAGGTAGAGCTGTTTCAGGATCTCGCACTTCTGCCGCTCGCCGGCGGAGATGTCGGAGACGCGGGCATGCAGCGGCACCTTGAACGGCATTCTGGCCAGGAACGCTTCGAGCTCTCGCGTTTCCTTCTTCCAGTCGACGATGGCGGGGACATCATCGCGCGCCAGCACGAGATTTTCCGCCACCGTCATTGCCGGCACCAAAGTAAAATGCTGGTAGACCATGCCGAGCCCGAGCGCGTGGGCGTCTTTCGGGTTGGCGATGGCGTGCTCGCGGCCGCCGACCATCACCTGGCCCTCGGTCTGGCGGTAGTAGCCCATGATGCATTTCACCAGCGTCGACTTGCCGGCGCCGTTCTCGCCGAGCAGCGCGTGGAACGAGCCGGGCCGCACCTTCAGCTCGACATTGTCGAGCGCCAAAAATTCGCCGAACCGCATGGTCATGGCCAGCGCGTCGACGCCGAGCGGGCCTTCCGGGAGCGGGACTTCGCCGATGATCATGCGATGGCGCCGATCATCGCGTCTGACGTGGCCACCGCGCCGAACACGCCGCCCTGCATCTTGATCATCTTCAGCGCGTGCTCGTGGTTGCTCCTGTCGGTGGCGGCGCAGCAGTCCTCGATCAGCACGCACTCGAAGCCGCGGTCGTTGGCCTCGCGCATGGTGGTGTGGACGCAGACGTCGGTGGTGATGCCGGTCAGCACCAGGTTGTCGATGCCGCGCAGCCGCAGCATCAGCTCCAGATCGGTGGCGCAGAACGAGCCCTTGCCCGGCTTGTCGATGATCGGCTCGCCGGGCAGCGGCTTGAGCTCGTCGATGATCTCCCAGCCCGGCTCGCCGCGCACCAGCACCCGGCCGCACGGCCCGGGATCGCCGATCCCGGCGCCGATCTGCCGCGAGCGCCACTGCTTGTTGGCGGGCAGGTCGCTGAGGTCGGGCCGATGCCCCTCGCGGGTGTGGATGATGTGAAAGTTTTGCGCGCGCATCGCTGCCAAGAGGCGCTTGATCGGCTCGATCGGCGCCCGGGTCAGCGACAGGTCATACCCCATCTTGTCGACATAGCCGCCGACGCCGCAGAAGTCGGTCTGCATGTCGATGATGACCAGCGCGGTGTTTTCCGGGCGCAGGTCGCCATTGTAGGGCCAGGCGTAGGGTTCGGATTTGATGGTGCGCTCAGGCATGGGTGTGCTCTCGCTTGTAAAGAAATACTGCCCTCATCCTGAGGAGCATCGCGCAGCGATACGTCTCGAAGGATGGCCGCGAGCCCGGGCGTGTAGCCATCCTTCGAGACGCCGCGCAAGGGCGCGGCTCCTCAGGATGAGGGGCGTCTACGTGGTTTCCACCGGACATCCTCATCTCGTAATCGACAATTCCGCCGGCGCGCCCGTCAAGGTCCGCTTCGGCGAGCACGTGATGATCATGATCACCAGCGTCAGGATGTAAGGCGCCGCGTTGAACAAATAATACCCCGACGTCACGCCGACCGACTGCAGCGCCGGGCCCAGCGCCGCCGCGCCGCCGAATGCCAATGAAGCCCACAGGCACAGCATCGGGTCCCAGCGCGCGAAGATCACCAACGCCACCGCGGTGATGCCCTGGCC
>Ga0209758_1003310_pt1 | contig 14897 bp, 20 predicted proteins | sample AraplaMF_Col_mMF_FD_184258 | JGI IMG/M metagenome (GOLD analysis project Ga0209758, IMG submission 184258) | Arabidopsis root microbial communities from the University of North Carolina, USA - plate scrape MF_Col_mMF (SPAdes) (version 2) | ecosystem: Host-associated > Plants > Roots > Endosphere... | reverse complement strand
AGTCTTTCAGCAGCACCAGACGGTTGCCGCTCGGCAGATCGATCACACCCTCATCCTTGAGGCCGTACAGCGCGTTGACGATGGCATCCTGACTGATGCCCTGGCCGACGAGGGGCGGGCCGATCTCATAGAGGCTGATCGACACGCCTGGTTCGAGTTTCATCTCTTTCAGCAGCGTCAGAAGCGCTGATCTTGCATCGATATCGGTCATCAATGAAATCTGCTTCAGGCTGTCCAATTTGGCAAGTCTTCGCCATGGATCGCAAGGAAAGCACAGCCGCGTGCGGCAACTCTTCCTCATTGCCTGCGGTGATCTCGGCGACGATACCGGCGATGGTGACCTTGGCTGATTCGGCGCTACACGCCAATCGGCGCGAAGCAAAGCCGCCTTGATCCGTCACGGCATCGTGAAATCCGGCACGTCACGGGGTTTGGACCATGCTGGCGGATCTGCGCGCATCGGAAGGCGGGGGCAGGGCTTTCGATGGCGAGGACGACATCAAGCGAGCTTATTGCGCCCGGTTTTATTGCGAGGCGGGAGCAGCCTTTCGGCCCTGGAGTCGTCACTACGAGGCCCCGCTCCCAAATCCATCATTAAAGAATGTGGGTCTACGGTGGTCCCACCGCAGAGGCACCCTTTGTCTGCAGCATGAAACTGCCTTTCTTTTGGAGGCCACCTCTTGCGATCTATCAGAAATGACTTACCTTTTTGCGGCAGGTGTATTTGCTCAAACGTCGGAAGAGTAGGGGTGTCGGACGTAAGGCTAGCTTGGCAAGGTGTAGACCGCGGCATCGCTCGCATGATCGAGAGCGGCGCATGGGACGACTCCATCCTGGGGCCGCAAAGCGAATGGCCTGCCTGCCTGAGATCCGCAGTCGATATCATGCTCCCGTCGCACGCGCAGATCGTGATGTTCTGGGGCGAGCAGTATGTTGCGCTGTACAATGACGCTTATGCACCCAGCATCGGCATGCGCCATCCACGAGCTTTCGGGCGGCCAGCACAGGAGAACTGGTCCGAGCTCTGGCATGATCTGGAGCCCTTGCTCAGTCGGGTGCTACACAAAGGCGAAACCGTCTCTGCCAAAGATCGGCCGTTCTACATCGAACGACACGGTCACCCAGAGAACGTCTATTTCGACATCTCCTATTCGCCTATCAGGGATGAAGGCGGCAAGGTTCGCGGTGTCTTCTGCATTGTAAGTGAGACGACCGACCGCGTTCGATCGCAGCTTGCCCTGAAGGATAGCGAAGAGCGTCTGCGAGCTCTCTTCTCTCAATCGGCTGCGGGGATCGGACAGACTGATCTCTCGGGTCGAATGGTCTTCGTCAACAGGCGCTTTGCCGAAATGCTGGGCTATGAAGGCGAAGAGTTGGTCGGCATCAGGTTCCAGGACATTACGCACCCTGACGATCTGCCCGAGGCTGAACGACGGTTCGAGCAGCTGGTCTCAGAGGGCGCAAGCTTCGACATGGAGAAGCGGTGCGTTCGCAAGGATGGTAATCTCGTTTGGACGGCCATCTCGGTCTCTGCTCTCAGAGACCAGCATGGAGCGGTCCGGCAGGTCGGCTTTATTGCCATCGATATATCGGCGAGCAAGACCGCGCAGGAGTCCGAACGACAGCTTGCTTCGATAGTCGCGTCGTCAAACGATGCAATCCTCAGCATCGACATGGACATGAACATTATCAACTGGAACGCTGCCGCAGAAAAGCTGTACGGCTACTCTCGTGAGGAGGCGATCGGGCGGTCAGTGCTCATGCTCGTTCCGGAAGACAGGCGCAACGAAGAGTCCGAGATCCTGAGCAAGATCAGCGCAGGCGAGACCATCCATCGCTATGAGACCCAGCGGCTTCGCAAGGGTGGGCGTCCGGTCGATGTTCAGCTCAGCGTATCGCCGATCTACGACAGCAGTGGCCGCGCAATCGGTGCATCGAAGATGTCTCAAGACATTACGGCGCGGAGAGAGGCTGAGCGCTTGCAGCGAGTGCTGATCGGTGAACTCAATCATCGCGTTAAGAACGTTTTTGCGACGGTGATAGCGATCTCGCGCCAGACCCTGGATCGCGATGGTGACGGACGCGACAGTGTAGCCTCGTTCAACGCCCGATTGAGGTCGATGGCCCATGCGCATGATCTTCTGACACACAATGATTGGCAGCGTGCCGATCTAGCCGACCTGGTGAAGCAGGTCTTGAACCCCTATCCTCCTGAGAAGTTCGAGATCGAAGGCTGCCCAGTGCTTCTGCCGCAGAAAGCCGTGGTGTCGTTCTCGCTCGCAATCCACGAACTCGCGACAAATGCATCAAAATATGGGGCCTTGTCTGTACCACAAGGTAGGGTCTCGATCTCCTGGACATATTCGGAAGCCAGTGGTCGGCTGCAATTCAAGTGGGCGGAGCGGGACGGCCCTGCGGTGGAGCATCCGACCCGCAAAGGTTTCGGGAGCCGCCTCATCGAACGGCTTCTGGCCGCCGAGATCAACGGTCAGTCGTCCATCTCGTACGATCCCAAGGGCGTCGTTTGCGAGATCGAAGCGGTGCTTGCACAAGACGTGTAGCTTCCAAATAGCAGTCTGGCAGGTCGGCCTGCGAACCGATCCCTCGCGCGAGAAGGGCAACCTCCTTGGAACGACCAACATGCTTGCAGCCTCATGGGAACTTGCCACTCCAACGTTTGACCAGCGAGGAGGAGTTCCCATTTCCGTTCCCAACGAACCAATTGTCCCGCCCAAATCGCCCGTGCCTGGAGACGGGCTTCCTCGCGATCCCGACCGCATTCCTGGTGAAGCGCCACCACCCGATCCGCAATGAACCAGTCGATCCCATGATCCGTACGGCAGCTCACTGCCGACATGGGGAGTGCTGTGTCGCGGCGTGCGCCTTCAAACGGAGGCTTTGTCGTGAGCGAGACTTGGCTTGTAGACCTTCCGCTCAAGCTTGAAGACTTCGTGGAGAGTTTGGTCGTAAAAGGGCCGAAGTAAAGCGAGGTCTGCGAGGCAATCAAGCGCGAAATCGACGCGCTAAAGGCGGCATACGAACGCGATCCCGATCCTGCCAAGGACGCGTCGAGCCTCACCATTGAAGAGCCGTCCAACGACTGGCCGTCCAGCTGAGGTCGGAAGGTGGCAGACGGGCCCGCTCACCCCTGTCGGCGCCAGGACGAGCAGCATATGCGCGTGAGAGGGCCCTAGTCCCGAACGGCTTTCTTCAATGGTTCTGGCTTCATGTCGTCGGGAAGCAGTTCCTGTAGCCGCGAATGGACGACGTCCGCACTGAACGGCTTGCCGATAAAGATCGCTCCCTTCGGCAATTCGCCATCTTCCGGTCGGATCTGACCTGATGCCACAAGAATTCCGATATGCGGCCAACGTTCAGCGCACATGCGCGCGAGGTCGAAGCCGTTAAGCTCGCCTGGCGGCATTTGGACGTCGCTGAACAGGAGTTGGATGCTCTCAGCACTGTGTTCCAAAATCGCGATAGCTTCTTCGACGTCGGCGGCCTCATGGGTGCGAAAGCCCGCTGCTTGCAAAATATCGGCCGCGTCCATGCGGATGAGCGCGTCGTCGTCGGCCACTAGCGCGAAAGGTACCCGGTCGTCAGCCATCACGTACTCCATTGCTTCTGGAAAACATGAACGCCCGAGCAGGCTTTTCGATCCAGGGAAAAGCCCGTTTCCAGAAAGCATAGCGAGACGAGCCAGCCGTCGGCTATTTTATGAGCCCGGCACCCCATGGAGATTGGGCTCGTGCGCCGTCCTTTCTGCATCTGAAAAATTTCACGAAGGCTCTTGAATCGCAAAAACGCCGAAACCAGATTTTTTCCGGCCAGTCGCCACAAAGGGACTGGCGATACCCGGAGGTGCCAGGAGGCGTCTCCAATCCATCTCGCTTTACGGAGGATTTGGCTATGAGAAACGAATTCGACTTCGCCCCATTCTATCGATCCAGCATCGGTTTCGACCGAGTATTGAACCTACTTAACAATTCGCAGCGGCTTCAGGCGGTCGATGCATGGCCGCCGTACGACATCGTCAAGTCCGGCGACAACGACTATCTCATCACGATGGCGGTTGCAGGCTTTGCCGAGGCCGATCTCGACATCACCCAGGAGCGCAACGTGCTCGTGGTGAAGGGTAGGAAAGACGACGCATCCGGGGGCGAGTACCTGCATCGCGGCATTGCTGGACGGTCCTTCGAGCGAAAGTTTGAACTCGCCGACCATGTCCGTGTCGAACAGGCGTCTCTGAAGAATGGCTTGCTGAATGTCGAATTGCGGCGCGAAATCCCTGAGGCGATGAAGCCGCGGAAGATCGCCATCGGCAACAGCACGGAGACGCAGGCTCCGCTGCAGATCGCAGCCGAGAAAAAGGTCGCCTGATAACATGGTAGGGAGCACGGTGGAGGGCTGCGCGCACTCCACCGTCGGTATCGAGTATGCGTCACATCAACGTTCAGAAGCCCGTTGGCTTCGACCAACACGATCTAAAAGTCTGTCAGCCTGTCTTCGACCGGATCCTTGAGGAAGGGAAGATTTCGAAGGGGTCGGAGGAATCGGACCGCATCGCGAGGATCGTCGTCGATCTCTACAGACAAGGCGTCCGTGAGCCGCACCAGCTGATGTCTATGGTCGCTGCGGCGAGAGGCATTTTTCATTGAGAATGAGACGTCAGCATGTGCATCTTGGCGTCTCGGTGAGCCCGGCTGGTTTCCCAGAGTTAGCATGCGATCTACCCGGCAGAGCAGAATTTCTCCTGCGTTAACGGGTGATGCGGGTGAGCCTGGACATTCAAGCTGGCTCGATGTTGTCTATGACCTCTTCGGCGGGATCATCGAATGGCGCCATCTTTCCACTTTCACTCGAAGACCGCGGAGCGCAACGGATGCGGTGATGCCACGCCTGAGTAGCCGTTTGCGCTTCCTGCGGCAACTTTGGGATCTGGTTCGCTGCCCGCACGAATTCCGCGATGAGGTTCGTGGTAACTGTCACATCGGATTGACCTGGGGAGGGGCTTTCCGGCGAATTTTGACGGGTTCACATCTCTGGGTACCCGGTGGAATTCGAGCTGGAAGCTTAAGCTCCAGAAGTTCCATGGCATTCCCGCCGGGCGTCGGCGAGTCAACTTAGTCCTTGGAGGATAAGCCTGGCGGGGGGTGAAGGCGTAGTGGCGTAAAGGGCTGTAGGTCGCAATGCGGAGCCTTGATGCTCGCCCATCATGCTTTGCGTGTCTCACCCTGCCTTTCGGCCCTTCAGTTCGGCCGCGACTGACTTCTTCAACGCATCCATAATGTTGACGACGTTGCTCTTCGGCGCGGCTTCTGCTTTTCCGCCCTTTGCCGCCTTCTTCGGCTTCAGCGCCTTTTTCTTCTCTTCGATCAGCTTGAGAAGGCTGGTCTGGATCGGATCGCTGACCATGTCCGGCGACCAGTGCGCGGACTTCTTCTTGATGAGCTTTTGAACCAACGGCACGAGTTCGGGATCGCTCTCATCCTCAATGTCTTCGAAGTAGCTCTGCTCCGGCCTTACCTCGTCGCCGAAACGCAGTGACCACAGCACGATGCCTTCATCGCGCGGTTCGAGGATGACGGCGCGTTCCCGGCGGCCCATCACGAGCTTTGAAACGCCAACGACGCCATCGGACTTCATGGCATCCCGGATCACCGCAAAGGCCTCGTTTCCGACCGGGGCGTCAGGCGTGAGATAATGCGGCTTCTCAAGGTATACCCACTCGATGCTGTTAGCCGGAACAAACTTCTCGATGTCGATGGTCTTAACGGTGTCCAATGCGACGCGATCCAAATCATCGTCGGTCAGGATGACATAATCGTTCTCGCCGCGGGCATAGCCCTTGGCTTCGTTCTCATCCTTGACTGGCTTTCCGGTGACACTGTCGATGTACTGGGCGACGACGCGGTTTCCGGTGTCCTTGTTCAGCGTGTGAAACCGAACCTTCTCGGATTCCGACGTTGCCGGGGTCATCGCCACGGGGCAGGTGACCAATGAAAGCTTCAAGTAGCCTTTCCAATAGTGACGCGGTGCCATGGATGATCTCCTCAACTTGCCTTGCGACGCGGAGCGGCTCCGGAGGAGGCGGCCTTCGACGCCACGCCGCGCGCGGCGCGCTGCTGACCAGTACCCTGATTGGCATTGGCGGCAGTGCGTTTCGTTTTGGGCTCGACCGAACCGCCAGACTTGAGCAACCCCGCGCTCTCGCGAAGAGCCGCGAGCAGGTTATTTGGCTTGGAGACCTCGACCTTCTTCGGCTTCGGCAGCGACTTGCCTTCCATCTTCGCCTTCACAAGCTCGGCAAGAGCGGCTTCGTAACGATCTTCGAAGGTGGCCGGGTCGAACTCGCCCTTCTTGGTCGCGATGATGTGCTTGGCGAGATCGAGCATTTCGCCCTCGATCTTTAGCTTGGGCATCTCCTCGAAGGCTTTCTTCGACGACCGAACCTCGTAGTCGTAGTTCATGGTCGTCGCGACAAGACCCTTGCCGTGAGGGCGTATCAGAACCGTCCGAACACGGCGAAAGAGGACAGCCCGCGCGATTGCCGCGACGTTCGATTTCTTCATGCCATCGCGAAGTGCTGCGAACGCGTCTCCGCCCATCTTGTCGGGTGTGAGATAGTATGGCTTGTCGAAATAGACGTCGTCGACCTCGGAGCACGGGATAAAGGCGTCGATCTCGAGCGTCTTGTTGCTTTCCGGGATCGTAGCCGCGACTTCCTCGGGGTCGATGATGATGTATTGGCCGTTGTCGATCTCGAAGCCCTTGGTCTGCGCCTCCCGTTCGACGCGCTCCTCAGTCTCGCTGTCGATGAAGACGCGGTTGACCCTGTTGCCCGTGGCCTTGTTGATCGTGTTGAAGGTGATGCGCTCAGACGTGCTCGCCGCCGTATATAGCGCCACGCCGCAACTCACTTCGCCAAATTTGAGGAAGCCCTTCCATTGGGCTCGATGTCCCGATGCCATACGCTCTACTCCGAATCACTAGCCTGCGACTCAAGACGTGCGAAGGTGATTCGTTCCGACTCGAAACGAATCATTTTTCAAGGACTTACGGAATCGCGCTCACAGATTGATTCCGGTGAGCGAGCTCGCCACAGGGTCATCTTCGTTTCTGGTGTTCCGTACTTACCCCGGACGGGAACTCACGACACCACCGGACGTTTCCACGCGATCACTTTAACAGCGAGGCGTCCATGTCCGAGGCTCAGGAGGACCATCTTCTTATGTCGAGAGCAGTCAGCGCTTGGTACCGCCACTATGGCGTCGAGTGGGACGACCATGCGTCCTCATTCCTATGCGACGCGGCAATCGAGCTCTATAAAAACGGATGTCGCTCTGCGGAATTGATGGCCGCCGCATTGATCTCGAACTACGTCGGGATCGCGGGAACACGGGTAAATGCGCCATCGTCTGGCTCGATCCATTGAAATCCGGTAGGGCGCAGCCTTCTTCGCGCAGCCCTCAGCCATCGTTTGGATAGCGGCCAACTCCAGAGGTGTGGCGTAGCCCGCGAATTGAACCTTGATCGCAACCAGTGTGCGCGGACAACAGGGAAGATCTGCCTGTGCGCCCTCAGACTGAAGTCCCATGCCAGGAACCGCAGTGTTCAGGATCGCGTTTTCTTTCGCCGAGCAACAGTGACGTTCAAATGAGCGACAACGTCCTATCCAAAGGTTTTTCCAAGTTTGCCACCACCATCGCGGATCTTTCCGGAAAGCCCGCGACCTTCGTACTTGCGGTCGCGCTCGTCATTGCGTGGGCTGCGTCAGGTCCAGTCTTCGACTACAGCGAAAACTGGCAGCCGGTGATCAATACGAGCACTAGGATCATCACCTTCCTTATGGTCTTTGTCCTCCAGAATTCGCAGAACCGCGATGGCAAGGCGCTACAGGCAAAGCTCGACGAATTGATCCTGAGTTCGCAGGCCCAGAACAAGTTCGTCGGCATTGAGAAGCTTGACGAGCAGGAGCTTCGCGAGATGAGCAGGAAGCTCGCGGAAAAGGCCGAATGCGTTGAAGAAGTCGCGGAGGAGAAAGCGGAGGAGCGGGAGCGCAAGCCTGCATGATTCCATCGTGGTGCCAGCAACTATCGCCGGTCTTTTGGACGCCGCTGTTTACTGCGGAACGCCCTCCCTCGCAACCGCGCGAATATAATTCCAAGCGTGCCGACCGTTGCTCCGGCCAGCACGCCTGAGATCGCATTCAAACCGTATAGTTGGAGGGTAATCATGGCCTCCAGTAGAAGTATGGCGCATGCAGCTGCTGTAGCGATTTCTTTGAGCATGGGTACACCCGGCAACGATGTTAGCCGTGATACGGCCGGGCCGTGCCATTGGTTTGGCATCTCGCGACATTTTGCATCGGGATCGATCGTGCTTGGTATTACGACGCCGTGATCGTCAGAGCGTCCTGTTATCCGCCAGTCGCGCGCGTTCTTCAGCCTCGAGGCGCTCGACACCAATTATGTGGTTTCCTGCCTCGCTGGGCCGCATGATCATCGACCTTGACTTGGGGCCGCCATGTCCCGGTTCTGGCTGTGTTGCATGATAAGAAGCAGGAAGAGCGTCACAAGCGTGCCGATCATTGCCGAGACAAAATGCCATTCCATCGGCCATCCAAGAGCAAACCCGATTGCACGCGGCGACGAGAGCGGCGGCTCCGGCAAGGACAAGCCGATGTTCCGCCAGCCAAACGGCGGTCTCCGACATGTTGAGGAATGCTGCTCGCGTATTCATGCCCATGAAATGGTTCCGGTGGGCAGGAGTTCCGAAGCCGGAATCATTCGGGCTCAAAAGAGAACCCGGCAGAAGCCGGGTTTAAGGTTAGTGGTCGTGCACAAGTCGAGGATAGCACGCGGCAGTAAAGTCGCAACGGCTCCTTTAGTGGCTGCTAATGCTGATAGCAGCTCCATTTGAACTACCGGGTTCCCCCGGAACCGATTGAATCCCTGCGAGTTTCACCGTGATCGTAACAGGAGGAAAGAGATGGCAACGACTTCAAGAGGCAGGACGCAGGATCGCGCTCGCGTCGCCGCCGGTCAGGACCACGAATTGAAATACGAGGCCAAGAAGGAAGGGTCTCCAAAGAGGCCGTGAAAGGTGCGGTGAAGAAGGCGGGCAACTCGCGCAAAAAGGTCGAAGCCGAACTCGGTAGAAAATGAGAGCCATTTCAGACTTCAGCAGGCTTACACTGCTCGAAAGGCGTGCTGTCTTGGAAGGCCTGGCGGTTACGCTTGCGGATACCGCTGAACTGGCGGCTTCCGAAGGCGAGGACGCGCTCGAGATGGTCATGCGTTCGGTTGGACTGGCGTTGCGGGAGGCAGCAGACGATCTAGCTGCTTCTGACATCGCTCTTGCCGAAGATATTGCTGTGCGCGCGATGAGCCTCATTATGACATTCCATGCCCGGCATCCTCATTTGCTGGACGAGCCAACGCTGCACTGAGTGGACAGGAAGGTGGCGAAGGGCGAGCTTTGGGGAGACACGCCCTTCGCCGGTCACTCAAGCGTATCCAGAAACTCCCAAGCGACGGCACATGCTAACTCAACTCCGACTGACAGCAAGACGAAATCGTGGGTGCACGAAAGTCGTCTAAAACCGCGAGGCAGGTCTGCACTCACAGGCACGGTGGCGAAGGCGGACGACGATCGCGCGGGGTCATTGCCCAATCTCAGTTGAGCAAAGCCGAAGGCTTAAAACTTGTAGCCGACCTGGACCCCGGCGCGCGTCATGCCGCTATTGGGACCGTCGCATAGGTTGGCGTGCGAGGAGTGAGCGACCTGGGCCATGACATTCCAATGCGCGTCGAAGCGATAACCCGCACCGACATACTCATGGAACATGAAGCGACAGCCGAGTTCTGGGCCGTCCTTGGCATAGTCAAGGTTGCCATTGTGCCAGACGCCGCCGAAGCCTGCTTCGGCAAAGACCTTTTCGTTGAAATTGACCGTCCACGATAGACCGCCGAAGATTTGCGTCGCTTCACCCGCGGTCCCTATGGACGTGCCGAGGTTGATGCGCGGGCGGGCGAGCGCTTGCTTCCAGTCGATTGCTGTATCCTGGCCGAACGGGTCGAAGAAGACCGTGACCTCCGGGAAGACGCCATCTTCATGGCTGTGACCGCCCTGTACGGATGCAGAAGCGCCAAAGCGCAATTCGTCGAAAATCTTTTCATCCGCATGCGCCGCCCCAGATGTGGCGAGGATGCCGGCTATCCCTGCTGCCGCCAAGAACATCGCGCGGCAAGTCAATCCCATATTATTCGATGCCACAGCCCACAGCCCCATCGCAAATCACCTAGGGTGATTGGTAGCATCCAAATCGATTCCATAAAGCGGAGAGAGAGAGACAAAAAGACGGATTGTCGGCGGTGCTGCGATTTTGCAACAATCTTACCGTGCTAGAATCGTCAAGCGGTCGACCTCGTTGGCGGCACACGAGCTCGAAGATAAGTGTGGTGACGCCGATCTTCTGGGGCAGGCAACCGTGTCGTTGCAATGCGAGATGCCGCGATAAGGCGAGCGCCGGCCATACAGAAGGCCCGTACGAAGGGGCACGAATGAGAGTGCGAACTGCTGTCGATCAACACGCTGCGGGAATGAGCAGGATGCTCAAGGGGCTCGTTGCGGCCGGAAGGCGAACGGTAAGGCGGACGTCGGCATTATGCGGGAACCCTACATCTCTCACCCGTCAAGTATGCGGTGCTCGCTTGCCGCGGTCGACAACGGCAAGCTGCTCGGCGTCCAGTCGCTGATTTATGCGATTGATGGAAATCCATACGCCCCCTCGTCGGCTGGGATCATTGGCACCCGTGTCGATCCGGACGCAGCAAGAAGTGATGCGGGGCGGAAGCGCTTCCAGGTCACCCGTGTGGCCGCAATCGAAGCCGGGCTTGAGAATATTGAAGCCTTACCGGACACGAAAACGATGTCGCCCAAGCCTAGTACGAGCGTATGGGCTTCGGAACATACCGAAGCAGTGAAGCCACAGTCTGCAAGGATTGGTCGGCCGCCCTATCACCTTTTAAGTGAACGTTCTCGGGCCAGAACCTGCTGTAGCGTCACCGGGCGGAGTTCCTGTGCATCGACGCCGACGTCGAATTGCCTAGGCAGTGGTTTCAGGCGTCCATGCGAGTGTCCGTGCAGATTGATCGATTTCTTGCCCATCTGGTTCCAGGTCCTGAATGCATAATGGCATAGGATCAGATGGTGACCGTCCGCTCGCATCTCGGCGTAGTGCTGGACGCTGGCCCAACCCGTGGCAGTCGTCGTCGTTCTTGGATCGTTGTTGCCGATGATCAGGTGCTTGCGACCTTTCAAGCGCGACAGCAATTCACTGCAGTCCCCGGCACGTGCCGACATAAAGTCCCCAAGAAGCCAGACATCGTCATCTGGCCCGACTATCTTGTTCCAGCTCTCGATCAACGCGGCATCGTGGGCAACCATATTGGGGAACGGGCGGCGGTCGAGCCTAAGGACACGAGTGTCACCGAAATGAGTGTCGCTTGTAAAGTATATCATAGGGAAAACATGGAGTTGATCGGCTGCGCGCCAAGAGGATGCGCGGACGGAGAGGTGACCTTGGGTCGAAAGTCGCGAAGCGAAACGTGCCGAAGTTTCGACGCGTTGAGCATGGCGTGATTATCAGGACCGACAGACTGGCTCCAGATAGTGCGTGACGACGTTACCTCGACATCGAAGATGGTCAGAGCGACACTTCGCTCAATCGGCGCACAAGGTCGTCATTGAGACTGCGCGCCCAGCAATGACGAGCAAAATACCACAATATCGTCGCTGACGTTCCTCTCAGTGTGTTGGACCACAGCACCCCTGGGCCGATAGCGGACTTCATAGTCAGCCGCTTCATGCCAATTGCGGAGAGACCGCGTAACTGCGGCGACGCCCTCGGAGGACGTTGCGTGTACCACCCTCTTCAATCTTAAAGCGCTGGCGAGACCAGGATCGCGACTGGTGGTCCATCCTGACAGTTTTTGACGCGCAGGTCAGATACCATGGATGGCGCACTTACTCTTGACGCAATATCAAAGGAAAAATTGAATGGTTTCGTTTTCACAGGCCGCATTCACCGACTTTTTAGCTGCCACCGATGATTCTCCCATCGTAATGCTGAACCTCCTGCGGTTCGATCCCGATGGCGGTCGGGAAAGACATGTCGAATATCTGAAAATCGCAGAACCCATTTTGGCTCGTTTCGGTGCCAAAATCCTGTTCCGCGGCGATGGTCTGCCGGTGCTGACCGAGGGAGAGGTAGAAGGATGGGATGCCGTTTTGCTGGTGCAGTATCCGCGTAGATCCGCTTTCAAGGCTATGATCGATGATCCGGACTATCAGGCCGCGTTCGAGATTGGGAAATCCGCGTTGGTAGATATTGTGCTGCAACCTCTGAAACATTCCGAGGCTCTTTCCTGACGCGGAGACTGATCGTCGGTCCGACCACCAAAAACACGTGGAGTTCGGCGTTTAACGCCTCCGACACGCAGCAGGCGAAACAACGCCTCCCGCGTGGGCGCGTGTACTACCGTTGGATGAGAGAACACTGGATGGTCAAGCAGTCGGAATAGTCCCACCGTCTATCACATACTCCGTTCCCGTTATGGAGGTTGCTCGATCCGAGGCAAGGAACGCGATCAGGTCGGCGACCTCTTCAGGCGCGGCCGGACGTCCGAGCGGTATGCCGCCGAGCGAATTCATGATCACCTGCGCCGCGGCGTCGTAGTCAATGCCGGCTTCTTCGGCAATGCGCGAAGCCAAACCATTGGTTCCTGGATCGGCGATCCAGCCGGGAGATACTCGCACCACGCGGACACCCTTCGGCGAAACCTCTTTGGAGAGGCTTTTGCTGTAGGTGTTGAGAGCCGCCTTGGCCGACGCATAGCCCGTGGTCGCCTGCGGCAGAGGCAGTTTATTCTGGATCGATGTGACGTGGATGACAACGCCGTGTCCCTGCGCGATCATTCCGGGAATGAGGGCGCGATCCAACCGGACCGCCGGAAAAAAGTTAAGGTTGAACTCCTTGTCCCATTCCTCATCGGTGAGCGCGGTAAAGCCACCTGAAGGAGCCGAAGAGCCGCCCAGAACGTTCACGAGAATGTCGAGCCCGCCGAGTTCTTGATTGACCGCATCGACGACCGTTCGAACACCAGCTTTGGTCGTCAAGTCGGCTTCGACGAACGCCGCGCCAGAGAAGTTCACCGGCTTCGAGCGGGCAGTGGTAAGTACGCGAGCTCCAAGCTCGTTGAAGAGCGCCACGGTTGCCGCGCCCGCGCCCGAGGTGCCGCCGGTGATCAGAGCCCTGCGGCCCTCCAGGGTCAGAAACGCTTTCATACTGTTATCTCCAATTCTGCTACCTTGTCGCCCGCCAGCACAAAGAGGAACCGCAGATCAATCGGGCTGCCGGGGAAGGTGCCGACGACATGAGCGGTCACCTGGGTTTTGCCGTTCTCCGTCGCGATAAAGAAGGGCTCCGCCGTGTAGGTGTAGAGCTGTCCGGCTTCCACCATCCACTCTCGGATCGCGTTGCGTCCGCGATGGGTCTTGCCCTTGTCCTTCACGATGCCGGTTTCGGTGAAAGCGGCTGCGATGGCATCCGGACTGCCTGTCCGGTCTGCATCGAAGTAGTCCTCGATGGCTTGCGGCAGTTTGATCGTCATTCGTTTTCTCCAGTCTTGGACAAGCCTCATCGGCTGAAGCGCCGAGCTCCGTTCGAGTTCGACTGCATCAAAGATAGAGCGCACTCATTGACGCCATAAGCGGGATAAAGGAGGATGAGACGTTGCGAAATGAGGGACAATGACCCGATCCATATTTGCTGAACTCGATGCCGTTCTCAGCATCGCTCGCCTCGGTTCGTTTCGGGCCGCCGCGCTGGACCTGGGCATCTCCACGACGGCTTTGAGCAATTCCATCGGGAAGCTTGAGCAGCGGCTTGGCATCCGCCTGTTCAACCGCACGACGCGGAGCGTCTCGCTGACGGATGCCGGCAAAACATTTGTCGAGCGGGTCGGCCCGGCGATGACCGACATCCACGACGCCATGTTGGCGGCCCAGTCGCTGCAAGAGGTTCCATCCGGGACGCTGCGCATCAACGCATTCGCCACCGCAGCTCGAGAAGTGATGGAGCCGCTTATCCTGTCGTTCCTGCAGCGCTACCCGCAGGTGCATATCGACCTTGTCACGGAGGGACGGCTCGTAGACATCGTCGCGGCTGGGTTCGACCTCGGCCTAAGGCCTTCAGACCTTGTGCCAAACGATATGATCGCCGTGCCGCTGGGAATGCAGCGCAGTAGCGCCGTGGTGGCATCACCCGAGTTTCTGCGTTCCCATGGCATGCCAACTGTTCCCGCTGACCTTTATCGGTTTCGGTGCATTCGGGCACGTCTTCCAAACCACGCGCTGTTCCGGTGGAAGTTTGAGAAGGACGGGATAGCCGTCCAGATAGATGTTCAAGGCGCCATCACCCTCGACGAGTCCAGCCTCGTCAGGATAGCCGCTCAAAACGGTGTTGGCCTTGGATACGTCATGGAAGCCGATGTGCGCGAAGACATCGCGGCCGGTCGATTGGTTCGCGTGCTGGAGGATTGGACCCCGCCCTTGGCCCCACTAGCGCTCTACTATCCGGGACGGAAGAACCCTCCGGCGGCATTCAGTGCGTTTATTCGGGCCGCCCGCGATTTTTCGCATGGCTAACCGTGGAGCCGCGCCGACCAGACTAAGCTGCCGTTCTTCAGTTTTGCCATTCAGCGAACTAGACCACCGATTCCATGAAAGCGGCATTTGATGGAACGTGACGTGCCCTGGTGGATTCCTAGTTTGAGATTATTCAAACGAGGAGTTTCATCATGGCCCCCAGGCGGCGCGTCATCAAGCTGGCG
>Ga0209758_1003309_pt1 | contig 14898 bp, 13 predicted proteins | sample AraplaMF_Col_mMF_FD_184258 | JGI IMG/M metagenome (GOLD analysis project Ga0209758, IMG submission 184258) | Arabidopsis root microbial communities from the University of North Carolina, USA - plate scrape MF_Col_mMF (SPAdes) (version 2) | ecosystem: Host-associated > Plants > Roots > Endosphere... | reverse complement strand
CCGCACCTCGCTGGTGATCGCGCACCGGCTCTCCACCATCGTCGGCGCCGACGAGATCATCGTGCTGGACCAGGGCCGCATCGCCGAGCGCGGCACCCACGGCAAATTGCTGGCCGCGAAAGGCCTCTATGCCAGCATGTGGAACAGGCAGCGGGAAGCGCAGGAAGCCCGCGAGCGCCTGGCGCTGATCGGTGACGAAGACGGCGCGCCGAACCGCGCGCCGCCGCCGATCGAGGACGACCTGGTGACCCCGGACGCGGCGGAGTAGGGTATATCGAAGCCGACGTTTTTCTTCCCCTCTCCCTTTGTGGGAGAGGGTGGCACGCCGCGTAGCGCACGCCGACGATCAGGCCGATCGCCGCCGCACCAGATGGCTCCAAGATCAGGGGTTTCGCGTGCAGCGGTTCTGGAATAATGAGGTGCTGAGCAATACCGACGCGGTGCTCGAGGCGATTCTGTCTGCCATCGACGTTGAGCGCCGCGACCCCTTTCCCGTCACGCCGCTGCGCGGCGTGCCACCCTCTCCCACAAGGGGAGAGGGGACAGAAAAGTGTAGTCTCATGTCCATCGCCAATTCCATCCGCGCGCAAATTCCGCCGATCCATCCGGAAGGCTACCCGTTCATCGGCGGCTTCGCGCTGGTGAGCCTGATCCTGTTCTGGCTGTGGACACCGCTCGGCTGGATCGGCGTGGTGCTGACCATCTGGTGTGCATTGTTCTTCCGCGACCCGGTGCGGGTGACGCCGGTGCGCGAGGGGCTGGTGGTGGCGCCGGCAGACGGCCGCGTCTCGATGGTGGTGCAGGCATTGCCGCCGGCCGAACTCGGGCTCGGCGACCAGCCGCTGCTGCGCATCTCGATCTTCATGAGCGTCTTCAACTGCCATGTGAACCGCAGCCCGGTGACCGGGCGGATCGAACGGATCGCCTATCGCCCCGGCAAGTTCGTCAACGCGGAACTCGACAAGGCGAGCGAGGACAACGAGCGCAATTCGCTGGTGATTTCCACCCCCGGCGGGCGGATCGGCGTGATCCAGATCGCCGGTCTGGTGGCGCGGCGAATTGTCTCGTTCGTGCGTGAGGGCCAGAGCATCGGCGCCGGTGAGCGGTTCGGGCTGATCCGGTTCGGCTCGCGCCTCGACGTATTCCTGCCCGAGGGCGCCAAACCGCTGGTTTCGGTGGGCCAGACCGCGGTGGCCGGTGAAACCGTGCTGGCCGATTTCAGGCTGGGCGACGGCGGCCGCACCTTTCGCGGCGATTAACCATCCTGGCGGCGGGTTGCTCCGCCGGTGGCGCCGATAGCGGAACGGGCCGGCGCTTGCTATATGATGGAGCATGCAGATGCCGTTCGATCCCAATTCTTCGGATCTCAAGTCTTCGGATCCAAAATCACCGGAATTGCGCCGGCGGCGGTTTCGCCCGATCCCGGTGCGCATGCTGGTGCCCAACGTCATCACGCTGCTGGCGATCTGCGCCGGCCTGACCGCGATCCGGCTCTCCACCGAAGGGCGCATGGAGCTTGCGGTGGCGGCAATCGTGTTCGCGGCGGTGCTCGACGGCCTCGACGGCCGGGTCGCCCGCATGATCAAGGGCCAGTCGAAATTCGGCGCCGAGCTCGATAGCCTCGCCGACTTCGTCAATTTCGGCGTCGCGCCGGGATTGATCCTCTACTTCTGGCAACTGCACGATCTCAGCAATGTCGGCTGGATCGCGGCGATGATTTTCGCCATCTCGGGCGGCCTCCGTCTGGCCCGCTTCAACGCCACCATGGACGACCCCAACAAGCCGGCCTTCGCGGCGAACTATTTTACCGGCGTTCCGGCCCCGGCCGGCGCCATCACCGTGCTGCTGCCGGTCTATCTCGCGTTCCTCGACGTGCCGCGACTGCCGACCATGCTGCTGGCGATCTACACGCTGGTGATTGCCTTCCTGATGGTGTCCCGGCTGCCGGTGTTTTCCGGCAAGACCATCCGCATGCGGGTGCCGCCGGAAATGGTGCTGCCGGTGTTCGTCTCGGTGGTGTTCTTCATCGCGCTGTTGATCGGCTACCCCTGGCAGATCCTGTCCGCCCTGACTGTGGCGTATCTGCTGAGCCTGCCGGCCGGCTGGAAATCCTACCGCGACCACGCCCGCAATGCGGCGGCACAGGCCGCGCCGTCGGCCGTTGACGTGACGTCAGCGCCGCCCACCGCGCCGTCGTCGTTTGCCCCGGCGCCGGAGCCGGATGACGACCGGCCAACACGGTTGAACTAGCCGCATCCTTTCTAACCTCGCCCCGCTTGCGGGGAGAGGTCAGCAGGCGCAGCTGTTCAAGACGCGAGCCTTCCCCGCAAAACTATGGCAGAACGGTTTCGGACCTGACGGACCATCCGGCAAAGACCGGGTGGATGACACCAACGACAACCGGAGAAAATGCCGTGACCGATTCCGCGACCGGACCCTTGCCCGCATCCGTCCTCGAAGCGCTGGCGCGTTACGATACGCCGACGATCTGCAACGCCATGGAGATCATCGCGCCCGAGCGCCGGCTGATCGGATATACCGTCAAGCCGCTGGTCTGCCCGTTTCCCGACCTGCCGCCGATCGTCGGTTACGCGCGCACGGTGACGATCCGCTCGGCCCTGCAGTCGAAGCTGCCGGCCGCCGAGCAGCAGGCGCGCCGCACCGCCTATTATGAATACGTCGGCACCGGCCATGGCCCGCGCATCAGCGTCATTCAGGACATCGACGGCCCCGACGTCGGCTACGGCGCGTTCTGGGGCGAGGTGCAGAGCGCCGTGCACAAGGCGCTCGGCTGCCTCGGCGTGGTCACCGACGGCTCGATCCGCGACATCCCGCAATGGGCGCCGGGTTTTCAGGCCCTGGCGGGCTCGATCGGACCGTCCCATGCCTGGGTCCATGCCGAGGAGTTCGGCTGCGACGTGCGCGTGGCCGGCATGACCGTGCGCTCCGACGACCTGATCCATGCCGACCGCCACGGCGCCATCGTGATCCCGATCGACCTTGCCGCCAAACTGCCCGACGCCTGCGAGCTGTGCGGCCGGCGCGAGACGCCGATCCTCGAGATCGCGCGCTCCAAGGACTTTTCGCTGGAGAAGCTCAAGGCCGCACTGAAGAAGTCGGCGGAGATTCACTAGGGCATTATCGGTTCTGATTGAATTCAGAACCGCTCGAAAGCGCTCCAGTCGCACGCAAGCGGGAGCTTTGCCATGGACATCAACGGCAAGACGGTTCTGGTCACGGGGTCGACCGATGGCGTCGGCCGTTATGTCGCGGCCAAACTCGCCGCGGCCGGCGCCACGGTGCTGGTGCACGGCCGCGACCGGCAGCGGGCCAAGACTTTGATCGAGGAGATCAAGCGGCAAGGGCAGCGCGACGCGACATTCTACCAGGCCGATCTGTCGTCGCTCGCCGGCACCCGGCAGCTGGCAGATGCCGTGATGGCCGACCACCAGCGCCTCGACATCCTGATCAGCAATGCCGGCATCGGCTCGCGGTCGCCCGGCGATTGGCGGCAGACCAGCGCCGATGGCTTTGAACTGCGCTTCGCGGTCAACTACCTGTCCGGCTTTCTGCTGGTTCGGCTGCTGCTGCCGCTGCTCAAGGCGGCCGCGCCGTCGCGCATCGTCAACGTCGCCTCGCTCGGCCAGCACCCGCTCGATTTCGACGATGTGATGCTGATCCGGGGCTACACCGGCAGCCGCGCCTATGCGCAGAGCAAGCTGGCGCAGATCATGTTCACAATCGACCTCGCCGCCGAGCACCAGGGCTCCGGCATCACGGTCAATTCGCTGCATCCGGCGACTTACATGAACACCACCATGGTGCGCGAAGGCGGCATCACGCCGATCTCGACCGTCGAGCAGGGCGGCGCCGCCATCCTCCATCTCGCGGTGGGCGACGATGTCGGCGACAGCAGCGGGCTGTTCTTCAACGGGATGCATGAGGCGCGAGCCAATGCCCAGGCCTACGACGCGGCCGCCCGCGCCCGGCTGCGCGCGCTGAGTCTGGAGCTGACGGGACTCGGCTCTTAACCTCGCCCCGCAAAGAGCGGGGAGAGGTTAAGAAAGCGGCGCGGCTGGTTTTCACCAAGCTCGTAGTTCTGCGGGGCTTAGTTCGGGTCACGCCGGCGCCGCCGCGGCCGAACGTACATCAGCTGCAACTATGGTTAGCAGAGTGTTGCAGCCCGTTCGGCGCCACCAGGACCGCATCATTCACGTGCCTTTTCACGATTTGCGTCGCGACGAAAGATGCACGCCGCCGTATCGCTGCGTAAGCTTTACGGGTCTTTAATGGCGCCGCGCCTAGGGTGAGAGCGCACTGCTCAGAAGAGTCATGCCGCCGACCAGGACAGTCGGTTGTTTGCCCCGGCACCGGAGTCTCCCATGGATATCACCACCAGCGTTGGCCTGATCGCAGGCACCATCGTCGTGGCCTTGATGATTTTCATGGGCGGCGATCTGCACATGTTCATCTCCGAGCATGCGATGATCATCATCTTCGGCGGCTCGATCTCGGCGACGCTGATCAGGTTTCCGCTCAGCGCGATGCTTCACGGCCTGCCGCTCGGCGCCAAGTTCGCCTTCACCATGAGCCGGCTGTCGGCGCGCGACCTCGTCGACGAACTGGCACGTATCGCCGAAATCGCCCGCAAGCAGGGGCCGGTCGGCCTGGAAAAGGTCGAGACCGACGAGCCGTTCCTGGCCAAGGGCATCCGCTACGTCGCCGACGGCTACGACCTCGAATTCATCCGCGACAATCTCGAGCGCGACCGCGACAATTTCCTGATGCATCTCGACGAAGGCAGCAAGATCTATCGCGCCATCGGCGACTGCGCCCCGGCGTTCGGCATGATCGGCACCCTGATCGGCATGGTGCAGATGTTCGCCAACATGACCGATCCGTCGAAACTCGGCCCGTTCATGGCGACCGCGCTCTTGGCGACGCTGTACGGCGCGCTGGTGGCCAACCTGTTCTGTCTGCCGATCGCCGACAAGCTGCACGGCAAGCTGCTCGACGAGGAGACCAACCGCACCCTGATCATCGACGGCATCCTGATGATCCGCGATTCCAAGAGCCCGACCCTGGTCCGCGAAATGCTGCTGGCCTACTTGCCGGAGAAGCACCGCCACGAGGAAGGCGAGCCGGTCCCGGCGTAAGCCGCGGCTGACGGCGGTCCGGACCAACAGCGATGGCCAAGAAGAAACGAGGCGATGCCCACGGCGGAGGACACGGCTGGTTCGTGACCTTTGCCGACCTGATGGGCCTGATGATGAGCTTCTTCGTCATGCTCGTCGCGTTCTCGACCCAGGACGCCGCAAAACTCAAGATCGTCGCCGGCTCGATGCGCGACGCCTTCGGCGTGCAGTCGGAATCCCGCTTCTCCGGCGTGATCGAATCCGACGGCATGCCGACGAGGGGCAAGCTGCGCAACACCGCTCACGTCGTGCCCCAGGAAGCCTCGAACACCCCGAGCCCCGATGAGAACGGCCGCGACTTGATTTCCGGGGCGCGGCTGAAGACCAACCGCGCCTTCGCGCTGGCCTCGGCGTCGCTGCGCCAGGCGCTGCAGGACATGCCTGAAATCACCGAGGCGTCGAAGAACATCATCTTCCAGGAGACCAAGGAAGGCCTCAACCTCGAGATCGTCGATCAGAACGGCCGCTCGATGTTCGCGGACGGCTCCAAGGTGCCCTATGAGCGCACCCGGCTCTTGCTGCAGAAGCTCGCCGCGCCGCTGAAGGCGACGCCACTGCGGATCGCCATCACCGGCCACACCGCGGCCGGATTCGTGCCGTCGCGCAGCGAATACGACGCCTTCGACCTGTCGGCGGACCGCGCCAATGCGGTGCGCCAGATTCTCGAACGCGAAGGCCTGCCGCCGAGCCATATCGCGTCGGTGTCCGGCAAGGCCGACGGCACCCCCTTGTTTCCCGACGATCCGTCGATGGCCGCCAACCGCCGCGTCACCATCACCCTGATGCGCGAAGACCCGCCGCTGCCGCCGAATTTCCAGCCGTGAGGCGGCCGTTGCGCCGTGACAGGGCGCGGCGCGACGCCCAAGATCAACCGTCACCACCCGCGAAAACGGGCGGCGCAGTATTCCAGAGCGGCAATGTCTGGCCGGCGAAGTTCTGGAATACTGGCTCACCCGATCAAGTCGGGCTATGACGGCCTCATGTTGAGGTATTATAACACCGCATCTCAAAATTTGTACGACAAATTCGATGGCTGCGGTCAAGCGAGGTTTTACTCGTGGTGTCACCGTTCGCTGCTTGACTGGTTTTGCGCGACGGCATAGCCCGGATCGAAATCACCGGTAGGGCGTTCTTCATCACCATGGCCGTCAGCGAGACATCAACCGAAGCGCACGGCGAGGCCCCGGTCAGTACCGGCTTTTGGGCGCTGATGCTTGGCAGCATTGGCGTCGTGTTCGGCGATATCGGCACTTCGCCACTGTACGCGTTTCGGGCGGCCGTCGAGGGCGCCGCGCATGACGGTGCGGTGACAAAGGTGATCGTGCTCGGTGTGCTGTCGCTGATTCTCTGGGCGCTGTTCATCGTCGTCACCGCCAAATACGTCCTGCTGCTGCTGCGCGCCGACAACAACGGCGAGGGCGGCACGCTGTCGCTGATGGCGCTGGCCCAGCGCGCCATGGGCCGCCGGAGCTGGCCGCTGCTGGCGCTGGGCGTGGTCGGCGCCTCGATGTTCATCGGCGATTCGATGATTACGCCGGCGATCTCGGTGCTGTCGGCGGTCGAGGGCCTGAAACTCGCAGCACCCGCACTCGAGCACTATGTGGTGCCGCTGACGCTGGTGATTCTGGTCGCGCTGTTTGCGCTGCAGAGCAGCGGCACCGCCCGGGTCGCAAGCGCCTTCGGACCGGTCATGATCGTCTGGTTCAGTACCATCGCGGTGATGGGCCTGATCCACATCAGCGACGATCCGTCGGTGCTGGCCGCGATCAATCCCTGGTATGCCATCCATTTCCTGCTGACCCACGGCACCATCGGGCTGGTGACGCTGGGCGCGGTCTTCCTCGCGGTCACCGGCGGCGAGGCGCTTTACGCCGATCTCGGCCATTTCGGCCGCAGGCCGATCCAGGCCGGCTGGATGTTTTTCGTGCTGCCGTCACTGCTGCTCAACTATTTCGGCCAGGGCGCGCTGGTGCTGTCGCATCCGGAGGCCATCGAAAATCCGTTCTATCGAATGGTGCCGGAGGGCGTGCTGGTGCCGCTGATCGTGCTGGCCACCGCCGCCACGGTGATCGCCAGCCAGGCGGTGATCACCGGCGCCTTCTCGCTGGTCCGCCAGGCGGTGCAGCTCGGGCTGCTGCCGCGGTTCGAGGTTCGCTTCACCTCCGAAACCCATGCCGGGCAGATCTACCTGCCGCGGGTCAACACGCTGCTGTTGATCGGCGTGCTGCTGCTGGTGCTGCTGTTCCGTACCTCGAGCGGCCTCGCTTCGGCCTATGGCATCGCGGTGTCCACCACCATGGTCGTCGACGGCATCATGGGTTTTGTCGTGATCTGGAAGCTGTGGAACTGGCGCGCAGCGACGGCGGCGGCGGTGATCATCCCCTTTGTCATCGTCGACTTCACCTTCTTCAGCGCCAATCTCTTAAAGCTGCTGGAAGGTGCCTGGGTGCCGCTGCTGTTCGGTTTCGCCATGGCCCTCATGATCTGGACCTGGCGGCGCGGCGCCGCCATCCTCATCAACAAGACGCGGCGCATCGAGGTGCCGCTCGATGATCTGATCAAGAGTCTGGAAAAGCGTCCGCCGCATATCGTCAAGGGCACTGCGGTATTTCTCACCAGCGACCCGAATTTCGTGCCGACCGCGCTGCTGCATAATCTCAAGCACAACAAGGTTCTGCACGAGCACAACGTCATCCTGACCATCGAGACCGCGCAGACCCCGCGCGTCGACGTCACCGAACGGGTGCGGATGGAAAATATCAGCGACAAGTTCTCGAAAGTGCGTTTGCGCTTCGGCTTTATGGAATCGCCGAACGTGCCCCGCGCGCTGGTGATCGCCCGCAAGCTCGGCTGGCAGTTCGACATCATGTCGACGTCGTTCTTCGTGTCGCGGCGCTCGCTCAAGCCATCGGCGCAATCCGGAATGCCGTTGTGGCAGGATCGGCTGTTCATCGCGCTCAGCCGATCGGCCAACGACGCCACCGATTATTTCCAGATTCCGACCGGCCGGGTGGTCGAAGTGGGAACTCAAGTCACGATCTGAGCTACCCCGCGGATTTTGCATATCTGCCCCTTGGAATCATGGTGTCTGGAGCACGGCCAGCGGGATTATAAGCCCGGCCTCGCTTGCCATTGTGCAGTGCAACCTCGGGGCTTCCCCTCCATGACGCGTGCAGTTGCAGTTCCCGCCGCGGAAACGCCGGCGTCAAACGGATATGGCCACGCCCATTCCACCGCCGGCTTCAAGTCGCTGATGCTGGGCTCCATCGGCGTGGTCTATGGCGACATCGGCACCAGTCCGCTTTACGCGCTGCGCGAGGCCGTAACCGCCGCCAGCGGCGGCGCCGCCGGGGTCACGCCGCAGATGATCCTCGGCGTGCTGTCCTTGATCCTCTGGGCGCTGGTGGTGGTGGTGACCCTGAAATACGTCGTCATCCTGCTGCGTGCCGACAACAACGGCGAAGGCGGCACTCTGGCGCTGATGGCGCTGGCGCAGCGCGCGGTCGGGACCGGGGCACCGGTGATCGTGCTGCTTGGCATCATCAGCGGCGCGCTGTTCTACGGCGACGCGGTGATCACGCCGGCGCTGTCGGTGCTGTCGGCGATCGAGGGCATCAAGCTGGTGACGGTCACCTTCGAGCCCTACGTCGTGCCGCTGACCATCGTCATCCTGCTGGTGCTGTTTGCGGTGCAGTCGCGCGGCACGGCCAGCGTCGCCGCCTTCTTCGGACCTGTGATGTGCGTCTGGTTCGCCGTCATCGCCATCGCGGCACTGCCGCAGATCGCCCGTCACCCGGAGGTCCTGTCGGCCCTCAATCCGCTCCATGCGGTGTCGTTCATGATCCACCACGGCGTCATCGGCTTCATCACCCTCGGCGCGGTGTTTCTCGCGGTCACCGGCGCCGAGGCGCTCTATGCCGATCTCGGTCATTTCGGCAAGCGCCCGATCCAGACGGCATGGCTCGGTATCGTGCTGCCGTCGCTGGCGCTCAACTATCTGGGGCAGGGCGCGCTGCTCATCGCCCACCCGGATACGCTGGAAAATCCGTTCTTTCTGATGTTTCCGAAGTGGGCGCTGTTGCCGATGGTGGCGCTGGCGACGCTCGCCACCGTGATCGCCAGTCAGGCCGTGATCACCGGCGCCTATTCGCTGACCCGCACCGCCATCCAGCTCGGCCTGTTGCCGCGCTTCGAAATCCGCCACACCTCGGAAGCCCATTCCGGGCAGATCTACATTCCTCGCGTCAACCTCTTGCTGCTGGTCAGCGTGGTGCTGCTGGTGCTGCTGTTCCGCTCGTCGACCGCGCTGGCGTCGGCCTACGGCATCTCGGTCACCGGGACCATGGTGGTCACCGCGATGATGGGCTTCGTGGTGATCTGGCGGGTCTGGAAATGGTCGCCGTTCGCCGCCGCCGCGCTGATCGTGCCGTTCCTGTTTCTCGATCTCACCTTCCTCGCCGCCAACCTCCTGAAGGTCTTCGAAGGCGGCTGGGTGCCGCTGGCGCTCGGTGCCGTGGTGATGCTGTTGATGTACACTTGGCGCCGCGGCAGCCGGCTGTTGTTCGAAAAATCGCGCAAGTTGGAGTTTCCGCTGCTCGATCTGGTGGCGATGCTGGAAAAACGCCCGCCGCAGCGGGTGCCGGGCACCGCGGTGTTCCTGACCAGCGATCCGGTCAGCGCGCCGACCGCGCTGATGCATAGTCTGAAACACTACAAGGTGCTGCACGAGAAGAACGTCATTCTCACCATCGAGACCGCGCCGACGCCGCGGATCGATCCGTCCGAACGGGTGCGCCTCGAGGAGATCAGCGCGACCTTCTCCAAGGTGACGCTGCGCTTCGGCTTCATGGAATCGCCCAACGTGCCGAAAGCGCTGGCGATCGCCCGCAAGCTCGGCTGGCAGTTCGATATCATGGCGACGTCGTTCTTCCTGTCCCGGCGGTCGCTGAAGCCCGCCGCCCATTCCGGCATGCCGCGATGGCAGGATCACCTGTTCATCGCCCTGAGCCGCACCGCCAACGACGCGACGGATTATTTCCAGATCCCGACGGGACGGGTGGTCGAAGTGGGGACGCAGGTCACGGTATAGGGCAGGGCCGATGGCTTCATGCTGATCCATCCCCCTCACTGAAACGCTTGCGAAGATGGATGGATACGCGGGTCAAGCCGGCGTATGAGGCGGTAAGGTTTGGCGCTTGATCTTCCCCCTCCAGCCGCTTTCCCCCGCTTGATTTTCATCGCGCCAGAGGCGACTTTGGCGCCCGAGAAACATGAGCGCGCGCTGTACGGCGTGGTGGGAGGTCTTGGTGACAGGTCAGGCATTTAGCGTTCACGATTTGACGCCGCAGGAGGTCTCGGCGGGGATCGCCGAGGGGCGTTATCTGCTGGTCGACGTCCGCGAGCCGAACGAGGTCGCGGTGGAAGCCTATCCGGACGCCGTGGTGGTGCCGCTCTCGGGCTTCGATCCGGAAAATATTCCCGATCCCGCCGGCAAAGCGGTGGTTTTCGCCTGCCGCTCCGGCAAGCGCTCGGTAACGGCGTCGCTGGCCGCGCAGGCCGGCGGTCTCGCCTACGACAAGCATCTCGCCGGCGGCATGCTGGGCTGGAAGGCGGCGGGCCTGCCGACCAGGACGGGCGGCTGATCGGTCCATGCATTCCTTGAACAAGACGTTCGCCAACCTGCCCGTCACCGTCTTCGAGGCAATGTCGCAGCTTGCCCGCGACAACAACGCCATCAATCTGGGCCAGGGCTTCCCCGACGATCCGGGGCCTGAGGACATCCGCCGCGCCGCCGCCGACGCGGTCATGAACGGCTACAACCAGTATCCCTCGATGATGGGCCTGCCGGAACTGCGGCAGGCGATTGCCTCGCACTACGCGCACTGGCACGACCTCAACCTCGATCCGATGGCCGAAGTGATGGTCACTTCGGGCGGAACCGAAGCTCTGACCAGCGCCATCCTCGCCGTGGTGGAGCCCGGCGACGAGGTCGTTTGTTTCCAGCCGGTGTACGATTCCTATCTGCCGATCATTCGCCAGGCCGGCGGCATTGCGCGCCTGGTGCGCCTCGAGCCGCCGCATTGGCGGCTGACCGAGGAGGCGCTGCGCGCCGTCTTCACCCCGAAGACCAAGGCCGTGCTGTTCAACAATCCGCTCAATCCCGCCGCGGTGGTCTATCCGCGCGAGGACCTCGAGCTCCTGGCGCGCTTCTGCCAGGAGTTCGATTCGATTGCGATCTGCGACGAGGTCTGGGAGCACGTCACCTTCGACGGCCTGCAGCACATTCCGCTGATCACGATTCCGGGGATGCGCGACCGCACCATCAAGATCGGCTCGGCCGGCAAGATTTTTTCGCTGACCGGCTGGAAGATCGGCTTCGTCTGCGCCGCGCCGCCCTTGCTGCGCGTCACCGCAAAAGTGCATCAGTTCCTGACCTTCACCACCGCGCCCAATCTTCAAGTCGCGGTGGCCTACGGCCTCGGCAAGACCGACGACTATTTCCTGTCGATGCGCCAGGAATTGGCGCGGAGCCGTGATCGCCTCACCAAGGGCCTCGAGAGCATCGGCTTTCCGGTGCTCAAATCGCAAGGCACGTATTTTCTCACCGTCGACCTGTCGCCGCTCGGCCTCAACGAAAGCGACGAGGCGTTCTGCCGGCGCATCGTCACCGACTACAAGGTCGCCGCCATTCCGGTCTCGGCATTCTACGAGGAGCAGCCGGTGACCTCGGTGGTGCGGTTCTGCTTCGCCAAGAAGGACGCCACGCTCGACACCGCTTTGGAGCGGCTGTCGGACGCGGTGCACCGGCGATAACGATGACGCTCAGCCGTCGGTGTTGGCTCGTTGCGGCTGCGGCCTGCATGGGTGCGATTCTGGGGCAGGGCGCGCAGGCGCAGGAACGCACGGTCAATTTCTACAACTGGTCGAACTACATGGCCCCCGGCGTGCTGGAGGCGTTCACCAAGGAAACCGGTATCAAGGTGGTCTACGACACCTTTGATGCCAACGAGACGCTGGAGACGCGGCTGCTTGCCGGAAAATCCGGCTACGACGTCGTGGTGCCGACGGCGTATTTCCTGCAGCGCCAGATCGCCGCGAATATCTTTCAGAAACTCGACAAGACGAGATTGCCGAACCTCGCCAATGCCTGGCCGGCGGTGACGGAACGCCTCGCGGTCTACGATCCCGGCAATCAATACGCCGCCAATTACATGTGGGGCACCACCGGCGTCGGCTACAACGTCAAGTCCGTGCAGACCATTCTCGGACCCGACGCAAAGATCGACAGCTGGGACATCGTCTTCAAGCCGGAAAACCTGGCGAAATTCAAGGACTGCGGCATCCACATGCTGGACTCCGCGGACGACATCCTGCCGGCCGCGCTGAGTTATCTCGGCTTCGATCCCAATTCGACCAAGCAGCCCGACCTCGAAAAGGCGGCAGCGCTGGTCAGCAAGATCAGGCCCTACGTCCGCAAATTCCATTCCTCCGAATATTTGAGCGCGCTCGCCACCGGCGAGATCTGCTTCGTGGTCGGCTGGTCCGGCGACATCAAGCAGGCGCAAAGCCGCGCCGCCGAAGCGAAGAACGGCGTCGAGATCGGCTATGCGATCCCGAAAGAGGGCGCGCAGATGTTCTTCGACAATCTTGCGATTCCTGCCGATGCCAAAAACCTCGCGGAAGCCTATGAGCTGATCAACTATCTCTACCGCCCGGACGTCGCGGCGAAGAACTCCGACTTCCTGTCCTACGCCAACGGCAATCTCGCCAGCCAGAAGCTGATCGATCCGAAGATTTTTGGTGACAAGACCATCTATCCCGACGAGACGATGCTGAAGCGGCTGTTCGTGATCACCGCCCGCGATCCGGCGACCCAGCGCGTGATCAACCGGCTGTGGACCAGGGTGAAGACGGGACGGTAGGCGGAACTGCTTCCGGTCGATTGGCTTCGGGACACCGGTCTGCCTCGCTCAAGAATCGAGCAATCCGCGGACGACGAGTGCGACCCGCTGTTTGCGCCCGCTGGGCGGGATCCGGCTGGAACGCTCCAGCTCGGCCAGTCCATGAAGGCAGGCCCAGAATGTCTCTGTCGCGACCTCGACATCGCTCCTGGACGGCGAGACGACAGCCGCCAGCGCCGCGAAGGCATCCTTCAGCTCCGGCTGAGTGTCTTCTTCTGCGAAGCGGAGGCCGGTCGGCAGAGTGAACATCGCCTCGTAGAGAGCCGGGTGCCGGCGGGCAAAGGCGAGATACGACATGGCGACCGTATCGAGCGCGCGCCCACGATCGCTTGATCGATGTGCATTCCGAAGGGCTCTCGCGAGTTCACCGAACCCTTCAAGGGCGATCGCTGTCACGATAGCGACCCTGTTCTCGAAGTGAGAATAGAGGACAGGCTGGCTATACTCGATCTCGTCGGCCAGGCGGCGGATCGTGACGGCACTCCATCCCTCGCGTTCGGCGATCACGCGTGCCGCCGCGGTGATGCGATGCTCCCGCTCGGCCCGCTCTCTGCCCTTCCTCTCCGCGATACCCAAGGCCCGATCTCCAAATCGTGAGAGCGTGCAATATATCATCACTTGATAATCTAGCAACGCTAGATTATCTGCTTTGAGACGAGGAGGCATCCATGTACTGGTTTTCAATTTCAGTGGCGCTGCTCGCGGCGCTCGGGATCATCGCCATTGGCTTCATGTATCTGAGCAGCCCCAGGGCAGCGACGCAAAGCTTCGGTCTGCCGCTGCCTGAGGAGGGCGCGAACATTGCCTGGTGGCTTCGCCTGAAGGGCGTGCGCGACGTCGTTTCAGGACTAACCGTGCTCGCCTTGATGGCATGGGGTGGCCCACGAATGGTCGGCATCGTCCTGTTGATCGAAGCGATCATCCCCCTGGGCGACATGTCGCTCATTCTTGCCGCGAAGGGCTCGACCGGAAGAGCGCTGGGCGTCCATGGTCTCACGGCAGTGCTGATGATCCTGGCCGCAGTCCCTCTGATGGCAGGAGTGGCCTGAGTCTTGGCGCTCTTGTCGATCGCGGACAACCCGACGACTTCGGAACTTCCGCCCTGGGATCAGGAACGGCGCTCCCGCGGAAAGCCCGGGTCGATCACGAACCCGTCCGCCCGGTCATTCAGCCCTGATGTTCGCGTCCTTGATGATCGGCCACCATTTCTTGATGTCGTCGTCCTGCAATTTCGCCAGCGCTGCGGAAGATCGTTGATCCGGCGGATAGACGTCCTGGCCGACGCCGGCGAGCTTCTTCTGCACTTCGGGATCGGCGAGCGCGTCGCGTGCTGCCGCTTCCAATTTGGCAACAACCTCCTTGCTGGTGCCTTTTGGCGCAAAGAAGCCGGTCCATGTCGAGATGTACAAGTCCTTCAGTCCCGCTTCGTCCACGGTCGGGATGTCCGGAGCGGAAGCGATGCGTGTCGGCGATGTCACGGCGTAGGCGCGAATGTTGCCGGCCTGAATGTGAGGAAGTGACGTCGCCGGCGTATCGAACATCAGATCGATGGTGCCGGCGTTGAGGTCCTGCATGGCCGGAGCCAGGCCGCGATAGGGCACGAAGGAGAATTTTGTTCCCGTCAGCTTCTGAAAGAAGACGCCGGCCACGTGGCCGACGCTGCCGATCCCGGACGTCCCTTGGGTCGCTTTGTCCGGATCCTTTTTCAGCCAGGCGACCAGCTCTTGCAGAGTTTTGGCGGG
>Ga0209758_1003305_pt1 | contig 14929 bp, 13 predicted proteins | sample AraplaMF_Col_mMF_FD_184258 | JGI IMG/M metagenome (GOLD analysis project Ga0209758, IMG submission 184258) | Arabidopsis root microbial communities from the University of North Carolina, USA - plate scrape MF_Col_mMF (SPAdes) (version 2) | ecosystem: Host-associated > Plants > Roots > Endosphere... | reverse complement strand
ATAGGGGCCGAGCAGGGTGCACTGGCTGTTGATCGGCACGGTCAGCCCGTAGGGATCGTAGGCGCCGCCGTCGTGCAGGAACACGTCCCTGACGCCGAGGATCTTGCCGTCGGCGGTCAGCGCCATCTCGGCGTCGTGGATCTGGCCGCGCTCCTGCGTGGTGGCGAAGAAATGCTCCAGCCGGTCCTCGATCCATTTGATCGGCCGGTTGAGCTTGATCGATATCCAGGGCAGCAGCACTTCCTCGGGGTAGAACATCATGATCTTCGGCCCGAAGCCGCCGCCGACGAACGGCGCGATCACCCGGACCTGGCGCTCGTTGAGGTTCAGCATGGCGGCGAGGCCGTTGCGGATGAACACCGGCGCCTGCGTGGTGTCCCACACCGTCAACTGATTGCCCCGGCCGTCCCATTGCGCGACCACGCCGCGGGTCTCGATCGGCGAGGACGCGCCATGCTCGTAGCGGAAGCGGCGCCTGATGACGCAACCGGCCCTGGCTTGGGCTGCGGCATAGTTGCCCTTGGCCTGATGCACCTGCGCCGAGACGTTCGATCCGATGTCGTCGTGGACCAGCGGCGATGCCTTGCCCAGCGCGGCTTCGAGATCGACCACCGCGCCGAGGCTTTCGAGCTCGACCTCGATGTCGTCGAGCGCGTCCTCGGCGATGTAGCGGCTCTCGGCGATCACGATTGCCAGCGGCTCGCCGACATGGCGCACCTTGTGCTTTGCCAGCGGCACCTGCGTGCGTTCGTTGAACACGATGCCGGGGATCGGCGGTGGCGGCACCAGCAGCGGCCCCGGTCGCCAGTAATCGCCGAGGTCGGCCGCGGTGTAGACGGCGACGACACCCGGGCGCTGCAGCGCTTTCGCAACGTCGATCCTGACGATGTTGGCGTGCGCCACCTGGCTGCGCAGCAACGCCGCGTGCAGCATGCCGGGCAGCTCGACGTCGTCGATGAACAGCGCCTGCCCGGTCAGCAGCCTGCGGTCTTCGTTGCGCCTGACCGGCTCGCCAAAACTGCGCGTCGACATCGGCGTCAGCTCCGCATCCGCATCGCGGCGGCCATCACCGCGTCGACGATGTTCTGGTAGCCGGTGCAGCGGCACAGGTTGCCGGACAGCGCCTCGCGCACCTCGTCCTCGCTCGGCGCGGCATGCTCGTCGAGGAACGCCGTCATGGTCATCAGGATGCCCGGCGTGCAGTAGCCGCATTGCAGGCCGTGATGATCGTGCATCGCCTGCTGCAGCGGGTGGTAGGCGCCATCAGTGCCGGCCAGCCCTTCCACGGTCTTCAGCTCGTGATTGTTGGCCTGCACCGCCAGCATCAGGCAGGAGCGCACCGGCAGGCCGTCCAGCAGCACGGTGCAGGCGCCGCAGACGCCATGCTCGCAGCCGACATGGGTGCCGGCCAGCGCCAGGTCGTGGCGCAGGAAGTCGCTGAGCAGCAGCCGCGATTCGACGTTTCGGCGATATGCGACGCCGTTCACCGTCAGCGTGACGTCGTGGCGATCAGCGTCCATTGCAGGCTCGCTGGTTTGCCGTCGTCAGCGCCCGCTCGGTGAGCACGCCGGCGACATGTCGTTGATAGTCCGCGGTGGCGTGAACGCTGCCGGCCGGTTCAATCATGTCCGCAATCTCCTCCGCCACCATGGCGATGCGGGCCTCGGTGACCGGGTGGCCGACGAGCGCGGCCGCCTGCGGGCTGGCATCGACCGGCGTCTCGCCGACGCCGCAAAACGTCAGCCTGATGGCGCTGCATGTGTTGTCGTCCGCCAGCGTGATCATGGCGGCGACCCCGACGATGGCGAAATCGCCGCGTCGCCGCGCGACCTCCTGAAAGCATGAGCCGGTGCCGGGTGTCAGCGATGGCAGTTCGATCTCGACCAGCATTTCGTCGCCGGCAAGGTCCGTGGTCAGCGACCCGACAAAGAAGTCGGATGCGTCGATCCAGCGCTCGTCCGAAGTCGATCGGGTGCGAAGCCGGGCCCGCAGGGCCACCATCAGCGCCGGCAGCTCCGAGGCCGGATCGGCATGACACAGGTTGCCGCCGATGGTGCCGCGATTGCGGATCTGCGGATGGGCGATGTGCGGCAGCGCTTCGCCGAGCAGCGGATAATCGCCGATGAGATCGGCGTCACGCTGCAGTTGATGGTAGCGCCGCAGCGCGCCGATGCGAACGCCGCCGGCGTCCCGCCGCACGCCGGCCAGTTCGTCGACGCCGTTGATGTCGATCAGGACGGCGGGCCGCGCCAGCCGGAAATTCATCGCCGGCATCAGGCTCTGGCCGCCGGCCAGAAACTTGGCCTCGTCGCCATGCTCGGCCTTGAGCGAGAGTGCCTGCTGCAGCGTCGTTGCCGCAATGTATTTGAACGGGGCAGGCTTCATGGCGCTCGCATGCGGAGGAAATCAAATCACGGACGATGCGCCGTCGACCAGCGCCGCGCGCAAAGTATGAGGCGGCGACCGCCGCAAGTCAAAAACCGATCGCACGCAAGGGCCATCTGAAATGCCGATGGCGCCATGGCCGGCTCCGATGATCGGTCCCGTCGATGATGTCTTGACGTATGCGCGAGCCCGGGGCGACGCCGCGGCGCTGCCGCGCGACGGCATGTGAAAGAATGGCGAGGCCGATACCGACAGCGTTGAAACCGGCGCGGCACAACGCTACGCTGCCGGCACCGATGCAGGAGCGATTTGTCACTTGATCGAGCCGGTACGCATGAACCCTCTGGCGGATGCCGGGACCCTCGCCGATGCCACGCCGCGGCGGCTGGCGGTCGATATCAGCGATATTTCACTGACATTCGAGACGGCCGACGGCGAGGTCGAGGCGCTCTCGAAGGTCAATCTGCAGATCGCTGCGGGCGAGTTCGTCTCCTTTATCGGTCCTTCCGGATGCGGCAAGACCACCGTGCTGCGCGTCATCGCCGACCTGCAGCAGCCGACCTCGGGCACGCTCTCGGTCAACGGCATGAGCGCCGAGCAGGCGCGGCTGTCGCGCGCCTACGGCTATGTGTTTCAGGCGCCGGCGCTGTTCCCGTGGCGGACCATCGAGAAGAATCTGAAGCTGCCGCTCGAGGTCATGGGTTTTTCCGATAGCGAGCAGCGCGAGCGGGCGGCGCGCTATCTGGCGCTGGTCAACCTCTCCGGCTTCGAGCGCAAGTTTCCCTGGCAATTGTCCGGCGGCATGCAGCAGCGGGTGTCGATCGCCCGCGCGCTGTCGTTCGATCCGCACCTGCTGTTGATGGACGAGCCGTTCGGTGCGCTGGACGAGATCGTGCGCGATCATCTCAACGAACAGCTGCTGCAACTCTGGGACAAGACCGCAAAGACGGTGCTGTTCGTCACCCACTCGATTCCCGAGGCGGTGTTCCTGTCCACCAAGATCGTGGTGATGTCGCCGCGGCCGGGGCGCATCATCGACGTCATCGATTGCGACTTTCCGCGCCAGCGCACCCTGGAGATCCGCGAAACCCCGGAGTTCCTCAAAGTGGCGCACCGCGTGCGCGTCGGCCTGCGCGCGGGGCACGCCTATGACGAATAGCGCGATGGCCGTGGCGGCTCCGCGGCGCCGTGCGTTGCACGGCCATCCGCTGCTGGATCGCCTCGTGCCGATCGCGACCATCGTGCTGGCGCTGATCGCGATCTGGTATGTCGCCGCCGTCCTGATGAACATGGCGCTGGTGCGCGACGCCTTCGAGCGCGAGGAAACGCCTTACACGGCCTCGGAGCTGATCGCCGGAACCATGGAGGCGGAACGGCCGCTGCTGCCGGCGCCGCACCAGGTGATCGCGGCCTTCGTCGATTCGGTGTTCGGCTATCCGCTGAATGCGCCGCGCAGCCTGGTCTATCATTCGGCGGTGACGCTGTCGGCGACCTTGCTCGGCTTCGTGCTGGGCGCCTTGCTCGGCATCGCGCTCGCCTTGATGATCGTGCACAGCCGCGTGCTGGAGAAGAGCCTGTTGCCCTGGATCATCTGCTCGCAGATGGTGCCGATCCTGGCGCTGGCGCCGATCTTCATCGTGGTGCTGGGCGCGCTCGGCCTGCAGGGACTGCTGCCGAAGTCGATCATCTCGGCCTATCTGAGTTTCTTTCCGGTCACCATCGGCATGGTGAAGGGCTTTACCTCGCCCGATCCGATGCAGCTCGACCTGATGCGGACCTGGTCGGCGACGCCGGCGCAGGTGCTGACGAAACTGCGCTGGCCGGCGGCGGTGCCGTATCTGTTCGCCGGCCTGAAGGTCGCCATCACCATCTCGCTGATCGGCGCCATCGTTGCCGAGCTGCCGACCGGTGGCGAGGCCGGCATCGGTGCGCGGCTGCTGGCGGGCTCGTATTACGGACAGACCGTCCAGATCTGGTCGGCGCTGCTGGCCGCGGCGATCCTGGCCTCGGCCCTGATCGGGCTGGTCGGGCTGGCGGAGCGCGTTGTCGGCAGGCAGATGGGGACACGGCCTTGAACGGGTCCAGGCTCAGGCTGGGGTTTCTGGCTGCCGCCGCCGGCATGCTGCTTGGGCTGCTGCTGCCGCTCTCGGCCGAGGCCGCGCCCTTGCTGCCGGCACGGCCGCTGCCGCTGGTATTGACGATTGCCGCGGCCTTGCTGTTCGCGCTCGCCGCAGGGCTCCGGGGCGCCGGCGGCGTTGCGCCGGGACTTGCCGGCGTGCTGTGCGGCGCGGCGGCGACGCTGGCCCTGCTGCGCGATCCCGGCATCGCCGGCTCGGCTGCCGCGGGCTTCTGGCTGATGGTCGCCGCGGTGTGGCTCGCCGCGGCGTTGTGCGTGATGCGGCTTGCCGCCATCCGCTCGCGCAGCCTGTCGGCGCGCCGGCTGCTCGATCTGGCCGTGCCGCTGCTGTTCGGCGCGGTGGTGTTCTATCTGTGGGAAGTGCTGGTGCGCGGCTTTGGCGTGCCGCCGGTGCTGCTGCCGTCGCCCAGCGCCGCGGCGGCAAGGTTTGCGGCGTCGCTGCCGATCCTGTGGCAGGATTTCGTCCAGACCTTCATTCGCGGCGTGCTGATCGGTTATGTCATCGGCTGCGGCGCCGGCCTCCTGGTCGCCATCGTCGCCAATCGCTTCGCCTTCCTCGGCCGCGGGCTGCTGCCGCTCGGCAATTTCTTTTCCGCGCTGCCGCTGGTCGGCGTCGCCCCGATCATGGTGATGTGGTTCGGCTTCGACTGGCCATCGAAGGCCGCCGTGGTGGTGCTCGTCACGTTCTTCCCGATGCTGGTGAACGCGCTGGCCGGGCTCGCCGCGGCCGGCCATGTCGAACGCGATCTGATGCGTTCCTATGGCGCCGATTACCGCCAGACGCTGACCAAACTTTATCTGCCGGCGGCGCTGCCGTTCATCTTCAACGCGCTGAAGATCAATGCGACGCTGGCGCTGATCGGCGCCATCGTGGCCGAGTTTTTCGGCACGCCGACTTTAGGCATCGGCTTTCGCATCTCGACCGAAGCCGGACGCATGGCGATCGACATGGTGTGGGCCGAGATCGCGCTGGCGGCGATCGCGGGAATGGCGTTCTACGGACTTGTCGCGCTCGCCGAGCGCGCGACCACTTTCTGGCATCCGTCCTATCGAACCTAGTTCGGCGGGTTCTCAAGAGCTTGGAGTTTGGCATGAAGAAGATATTGGCAATGGCGGCGGGCGCGGCGATCGGGCTGTCGCTGGCGAGCGCGCAGGCGCAGGACAAGGTCACCATCCAGCTGAAGTGGGTCGCCCAGGCCCAGTTCGCCGGCTACTTCGTCGCCAAGGAGAAAGGCTTCTACAAGGACGCCGGCCTCGACGTCACCATCAAGGCCGGCGGGCCGGACGTGGCGCCGCCCCAGGTGATCGCCGGCGGCGGCGCCGACGTAGTGGTGGACTGGATGCCCTCGGCGCTGGCGTCGCGGGAAAAGGGCGTGCCGCTGGTCAACATCTCGCAGACCTACAAGAAGTCCGGGTTGATGCTGACCTGCCGCGCCGAGACCGGCATCAAGAAGCCGGCGGACCTCAAGGGCAAGACGCTCGGCGTCTGGTATGGCGGCAACGAGTATCCGTTCCTGTCCTGGATGTCGAAGCTGGGCCTCAAGACCGACGGTTCGCCGGCCGGCGTCAAGGTCATCAAGCAGGGCTTTAACGTCGACCCCTTGCTGCAGAAGCAGGCCGATTGCGTCTCGACCATGACCTACAACGAGTACTGGCAGATCATCGACGGCGGCTACAAGCCGAGCCAGCTGGTGGTGTTCAAGTACGAGGACGAGGGCGTCGCGACGCTGGAGGACGGCCTCTACGTGCTCGAGAAGAACCTCAAGGACCCGGCCTTCGTCACCAAGATGGCGAAGTTCGTCAAGGCGTCGATGAAGGGGTGGGATTACGCCAAAACCCATCCGGACGAGGCGGTGAAGATCATCCTCGCCGGCGACTCCACCGGCGCCAAGACCGAGAAGGACCAGAAGCGCATGATGACGGAAGTCGCCAAGCTGCTCGGCGGCGACGGCAAGCTCGATCCGAAAGATTACGAGCGCACCGTGGCGACCTTGATGGCCGGCGGCTCCGATCCGGTCATCACCAAGAAACCCGAGGGCGCCTGGAGCGCCGCAGTCACCGATGCGATGAAGTGAGGCGGACGTAAGGACGAGACCTTAGAGCGGATGTCCCGGGCATCCACGCCTTTGCAGCGCCCGGCGTAAGTGAGACGTCGATGGCCGGGAACAAGCCCGGCCACGACGGTGTCTTGAGGATAATCCCGCCGGGCCCCAATTGCCTCGGATCGGTGCGGCCCGCGGAACCTCAGCCAGCGGGTTCCAAAAGCGCAGGAATACCGGCAAAAACCGCGAAAAGCCGACCGCGGCGGGTTTACCTTTTGCGTCGTAAGTTTCGAGAATTGTTGCTTTACCGGCCCCCAGCGACTAAAAAGCCACGGTGATCGGTGGAGAGTAAGATGCCTCATATTTACGCTGTTAACGACGACGTCCATCATCAGGTCCAGGGACCGCAGGGACGCTCCACCGCCGCCCAGCGCAGCGTTTATACCATTGTCGGCCGCCTGCCGATCGAGGCCGACGGACGCCCTCGCTACCGCATCAAGAGCAAGACCGAGAAGATCGAGCGCGTGGTCACCGAGGAACAGATCAGCCGGCTCGGCTGATTCCCCCTCGACCTGCCGGTTCCCGCCGCCCGCGTCGGGACAGCTATTTTATTGCACTGCACACGATCTCTTCCCCGCCAGCCGACCTGGCCCGGGGCGATCGATCGCGTCTTCCCGCGCGCGCGGCCATGCCGCACGCCGGAAACGCTTGCGCCGCTCCGGCGGCAATGTTAGCCAATTTGTACGATGACCGTACAACAAGATAAGCCACGACTGGCGCGCGCCAAGGAGCGCCCGGCGCCCGAGGCCGGCCTGTTGTCGCCGCTCAAGCCGGCGCGGCGGCGCACCGAGGAGGTGGTCGAGCGCATCGCGGCCCAGATCGCCTCCGGCGGCCTCTCGGTCGGCGCCAAGCTGCCGACCGAACAGGCGATGATGGCCGCGATGGGGGTCAGCCGCACGGTGGTGCGCGAGGCGATTTCGGCGCTGCGGGCGCGGGGCCTGGTCACCACCCGGCAGGGCGCCGGCGCCTTCGTCAATTCCGAGAGCCGGCAGCCCTATGCGATCGATCCCGACGGGCTCGGTTCGCTGGCCAGCGTCATAGAGATCCTCGAACTGCGCACCGCGGTGGAAATGGAAACCGCCGCCATCGCCAGCGAGCGGGCTACTGCCGTGCAGCTCAAGGCGATCGCCAAAACCCACGCCATCTTCAGCCGCGCCATCGAGAGCGGCGAGCCGGCGGTCAAGGAAGATTTCGATTTTCATTTCGCCATTGCCATCGCCACCAACAACAGCCGTTTCGTCGAGTTTCTCGAATTTCTCGGCGGGCTGATCATCCCGCGCCAGAGCATCCGCACCTTCGACGGCGACGCCGCCCTGCTGCGCCGCTATCTCGAGAGCGTCGAAAAGGAACACCGGATCATCTTCGACGCCATCAGCGCCCGTTCGCCGCGCAAGGCCCGCGACGCCATGCGCCGCCATCTGCTCAATGGCAAGGAGCGCTACCGGCAACTGGCGGCGGAGCCCGGCAAGTAACAAGACCGTTCCCGCCACGAACGCCTCTTCAGGCGTTTCGGCATGGGCTCAGCCGCCTCTGCTGCGACGGCGTCGTCGCGGGGTGATCTTGGGCTGCTCGCCAAACACCCGCGGCAGCAATTTTGACAGCAGCGCCTGCCGGGTGTCGCAGCGCAGTTTGGCGCGCCTGACGCGCTGCGGATCGAGAACGAATACGATGTCGCCGTCCGGCCCGAGCCGCGCAATCCAGTCGTGGTCCCGGTTGTCGACGATATCCAGCATATCGTCGGCGATCATGTGCAGGCCGATTTCCCGCGCCTGCCGGTACTGCTCCGCGAAACCGTCGCGATCATCCTTGACCCAGTTTCGCACCGAGGCGTTCGCCGGCATGTCGGGCTCGGCGCAGATCTCGCTCAGTGGCCGGCCCTTCATCAACTCGCCGAGTATCCTTTCGGCGATCGCGGCGTTGTAAGGAACCTGTCCGGGACGGCCGTGTCCGATTGCGCGTGCGCGTCGGTAGCGCGCCGCGAAGCCGTCGCGATTCTCCACCGCCCAGCGCCACACCGTGGTCTGGTTCGGCATGTCGGGCTCCCTGCAGATCTCGACCACCGACCTGCCATCCATCAGCTGGTCGATGATCCTGTCGGCGATGGCGGCGCTATAGGCAATGTGTCCGAATTTGCCATGCCCGGTTCGGCGGGCTTCGCGATAGCGCGCCGCAAACCCATCGCGATCCTGGGCAACCCAGCGCATGACGCAGCCAATGTGAGGAACGCCATCGTCGCGGCAAATGTCGCCGAGCGAACGGCCGCGGCGCAACTCGCACAACACATGATCGGCGGCCTCGGGCAGGATGCGGGACCTGGTCTTCATCCGTGAACTCCGCGGGTTGCATGCCGGCGGGGTCCGGCGCGATCCGGAACGGGCATGCGCAAAACAAAAAACCCGCCGCGCATTGCTGCGGGCAGGTTTCGGCGAACCAATTGACTTTGACGAAAACACCATGCCTGACCGGACCAGTCAAGCCGAGTTCGGTTTTGTTTTCCACAGACCACGAGCGAAGCGCAGCTCTTGGGCTTTCTCCGCACTCCGGAAGGGGATCCGGCCGGGAAGGCTGCTTGTTACGTTGGTCGGCGCGCGGGAGGGATCGCATGAAGCCCGAAAGGACTTTCTGCTCCCCCTCGCAAGACCTAAGATGCCGCGATGACCCGCGCCCCGGCGACATTGTCCGGCAGCCGCATCCGCCTGCGCCGATGGCGCGATGCGGATCGGGAGGCATTTGCCGCGATGAATTCCGATCCGCGGGTGATGGAATTCTTCCGCGGCCCGCTCAGCCGGGCCGAGAGCGACGCCATGGTCGACCGGATCGAGCGGCATTTTGCCGAACACGACTTCGGCCTGTGGGCCATCGAGGTGCCGGATGTCGCTCCCTTTGTCGGCTTCGCCGGATTGTCTTTTGCGCACTTCAGGGCCCATTTCACCCCTTGCGTGGAAGTCGGCTGGCGACTGGCGTTCGCGCATTGGGGCAGGGGTTTTGCAACGGAGGCCGCCGGATTGGCGCTTGGTCATGGGTTCGGGACGCTCATGCTGCCGCAGATCGTCTCCTTCACCTCCGTGACCAACCGCCGCTCGCGAGCCCTCATGGAACGGATCGGAATGCGCCGCGACCCCGCCGAGGATTTCGATTATCCAACGCTGCCGGAAGGTCATCCGCTTCGACGGCACGTGCTTTACCGGCTGGATGCGGATTGCCGTCCCGGCGGGTGTTGAGGAGCGGTTCTCGCGCATCGCTGTCCTGCCGGGGCCTCGCCCGATCGGGGCCGGGGCACATTGTGCGCGCGCCGCCTTGCGGCTACCGTCGTTTCAATTCAGGAGTGCGACATGCGTTTGCGTGACTGCTACAACTTTCATGATTTCCGGCGGCTGGCCCGGCGGCGCCTGCCCGGACCGATTTTCGATTACATCGACGGCGGCGCCGACGACGAGGTCACCCTTCGGCGGAATACGGCGAGTTTCGAACGCTGTGACCTGCTGCCCAACGTGCTGCGCGGTGTCGGAACCGTCGATACGTCGGTCACCGTGATGGGCCAGAAGCTTGCGGTACCGTTCTATTGCTCGCCCACCGCGCTGCAGCGGCTGTTTCATCACCGCGGCGAACACGCGGTCGCCGCCGCGGCGGCCGGCTACGGCACCATGTTCGGCGTTTCCTCGCTCGGCACCGTCAGCCTGGAGGAATTGCGCAAAGCGCACCAGACGCCGCAGGTCTATCAGTTCTATTTTCACAAGGACCGCGGCCTCAACCGGGCCATGATGCAGCGCGCGAAGGGCGCCGGCGTCCAGGTCATGATGCTGACGGTGGACAGCATCACCGGCGGCAACCGCGAGCGGGACCTGCGAACCGGTTTCAGCATCCCGTTTCGGCTGACCCTTGGCGGCATGCTGCAGTTTGCCATCAAGCCGGCGTGGGGCATCAACTATGTGACGCACGAGGGCTTCAGGCTGCCGCAGCTCGACGAGCACGTCGACATGAGCGGCGGCGCGCTGTCGATCAGCAGGTATTTTACCGAGATGCTGGATCCTTCGATGAACTGGGACGATGTGGCCGAGATGGTCAGGCTGTGGGATGGCCAGTTCTGCCTGAAGGGCATCATGTCGGTTGAGGACGCCAGGCGCGCGGTCGAGATCGGCTGCACCGGCATCGTGTTGTCCAATCATGGCGGGCGGCAACTCGACGGTTCGCGCGCGGCATTCGACCAGCTCGCCGAGATCGTCGACGCGGTCGGAGATCGCATCGACGTGATGATGGACGGCGGAATCCAGCGCGGTACCCATGTCCTGAAGGCGCTGTCGCTCGGCGCCAAGGCCGTCGGCGTCGGTCGCCTCTATCTCTACCCGCTGGCGGCGGCGGGCCAGGCCGGCGTGGAGCGGGCGCTCGGCCTGCTGCAGACCGAGATCGTGCGCGGCATGAAGCTGATGGGCGCCTCGACCATCGCGCAGTTGTCGCGCGACAATCTGCGGTTCAGGTAGCCGGCCACCCGACTCACACCTTCAGCGTGATCCCGCCGTCGACAACGAGTTCGATGCCGGTGACGTATTTCGATTCGTCGGAGGCGAGGAACAGCGCGGCGTTGGCGACGTCCCAGGCGTCGCCCATGTGTCCCATCGGCACCTGCGCGTCGCGGGCGCGCCACATCGCCTCGACATCGCCCTTGGCATAGCTGGCGGCAAGGCCGGCGGAGTGCGCCACCATCGGCGTCTTCATTAGCCCGGGCAGGATGGCATTGACGCGGACATGATGGGGCGCGAATTGCACCGCGGTGGTGCGCGTCATCTGGTTCATCGCGGCTTTTGACGCGCCATAGGTGACGTAGGAAATCCCGAGATGGCGGATCGAGGCGATCGAGGAAATATTGATGATCGAGCCGCCGCCCTGCGTCTGCATCACCGGTATGACGTGCTTCATGGCGAAATAGGCGCTCTTGAGGTTGACGGCGAAGACGTGGTCCCAGAGCTCCTCCGTCACCTCGGTGACGCTGCCGGTCTCGGCGATGCCGACGTTATTATCGAGCACGTCGATCCGGCCATAGGCTTTCAGGCAGGCCGCCACCATGCCCTCGACCTCACTGGCGCGCGCGACGTCGGCGGTGAACGCGCTGGCCGTGCCGCCTTCGCTCCTGATGATGCCGGCGGTTTCTTCGGCCGCAGCCGCATTGCGGTCGACGCAGAACACCCGCGCGCCTTCGCGGGCGAAGGTCACAGCGGTCGCCTTGCCGTTGCCCCAGCCGGGCCCGATCGAGCCCGCTCCGACCACCATCGCCACCTTGCCCTTGAGCCGTTCCATCGCCTTCTCCCTGTCCGCTTTCGCTTGAGCCTTTCCCGGTTCTGATTGAATCAGAACCGGGCTCTAGATTCTGGTTTTGACGCGTTTTCTTCACGCGAACCGGGATCCACTTCGCTCGAAAACGCTATAGCTCATAGCCTGTTTGCGATGGCGCGTCGCCTGCGGGTGCGGGGCCTGCAGTCGGTCAAGGACGGATTGGTCGCGTCTGGCGTCAGGGGACGGCGCGGCGCCGTTGCGTCGCGCCGGGGCAACGGGATCAGCGGGGCAGGTGGATCCGTTGCGCGGCCATGCCGGCCGGCGCATCGACCGCATGGCTGGCGACCGCAGGCGCGGTCCGATAATGCGAAAGGTCGTTGCCGTGGGCGTAGACCACGCACAGCGCGAGGCTGGACCACACCGCCATGCTGAAATAAAGCGTCATCCAGGCAATCTCGTCCTTCCACTCGGCGAGGTCGTGGGTCACGACCCAGCGCGTGCTGACGTCGCGAAGGCCGTCGAGAGGCCGCAACAGCTTGCTACCATCGCCGACCTCGGTCCGCCACCGGTTGAAATACATCGGCACGTCGATGGTCATCAGGAACGCCAGATAGGCGACGATGCCGAGGATCGAGACGATCAGTACCACGCGCACGGCGCCGTCGAACTCCGGCAGCAACCGGCACAGTCCGACGCCGACGATGAAGAAGGCGACCGCCCAGATCGAATTCTCGATGGCATTGCCGAGATAGTTGGTGGTCAGCACCGCGTGCCATGAGAAGCACTCGGCGATCAGGATCAGCGGTACGATCAGCCACGCCGCGTTCACGGCGGTGTCCGCGCCGGTCATCGTGCCGAGCTGATGCAGGATCATCGCCCATTGCACCGAGAAGCAGACCTCGGCCACCGTCGCCACCGACCGTCCGATGGCGACGCTCGACAGCCAGGTATCGAACAGGCAGATCCGCTGGACGTCAGCGCGCGGCAGGAACGAACGGAACGCGCAGCCGAATACATAGGCCGCGGAGAGCAGCAGCATCGGCTGCGCATCGGACGCGCCGCCGAGAAGACCGGCAGGCTGTTCCTGGAGCTGGCGGTACAGCACGAACCAGATCGCGATATTGATCCCGCTGACCAGGGTCAACAGGGTCCACCACCAGGCCAGGGGATTTGACCAGGCCAGGGAGGGCGTGCGCCCCCGCCATTCCACGCTCATCCGCCACTCCGCATGTTATCGATCCGACACGTCGTTGTAGTAATGGTGTCATAAATTGCAGCGAATCACGACAAGAATATGGGGAACGGCCAGCGCTTGCGCGGGGAGATTTGTGACAAGCCGGATTTGTGACAGCCGGATTTGTGACAGGGCGCTCGTCAGGCTGTTGCCGCCATACCGCGGTCAACGAATTGAACAGGGGAGGACGTGATGACGCGAGTTCTAGGTCGCTTGTGGATCGCCGGCTTGATGTGCGGCGCAGCTCCGCTTGCTGCGATGGCGGTCGCCACCGCCGAGACCCGCGCCGGGCTTGCGTCGCCGATCGCGCCGGCGTTGGCCTGCGCCGGCCTTGCCGGGTTCACCATGCCCGGGTCGACCATGGTCATCAGCAAGGCGGAAGCCGTGCCGGAGACGCCGCCGGGAACGGTGCGGCCGTTGCCGTCATCGCCCGAAACCGTCTCCGTCCCGCTGCCGCCGAACTGTCGTGCCGAGGGCGTGATCGACCAGCGCGTCGGAGTCGACGGCAAGCCCTACGCCATCGGCTTCGCCATCGCATTGCCCGATCGCTGGAACGGACGCTTTCTGTTTCAGGGCGGCGGTGGCCTGAACGGTTCGATCCTGCCTCCGGTCGGCGCCAGGGCCGCCGGCGATGAGCCGGCGCTCGCCCGCGGCTTTGCGGTGGTGTCGACCGATAGCGGCCACCAGGGCGCGGTGTTCGATGCGTCCTTCCTGAAGGATCAGGAGGCCGCGCTGAATTTCGCCAGCGCCTCGGTCGGCAAGGTCACATTGGCCGCCAAGGCGGTGATTGCCCGTTATTACGGTCAGCCCGCCAGTCGTTCGTATTTCACCGGCTGCTCGACCGGGGGCCGTGAAGGGATGCTGGCCGCGCAGCGCTATTCCGGCGAGTTCGATGGGGTGGTGGCTGGTGCTCCGGCGATGCGCACCGGGCATTCGAATCTCAATCTGGCTTGGGCCAACGTCGCCTTCGGCGAGGTGGCGCCCAAGGACGATGCCGGCAAACCGGATCCCGCAAGATTGTTTTCCGCCGGCGACAGAAAGCTGATCACGACCGCGATCCTGGACGCCTGCGACGCCGCCGACGGCCTCAAGGATCAATTGATCTTCAACACCCGGGCGTGCCGTTTCGATCCCGCGGTGTTGGCCTGCAGCGGCGCCAAGACCGACGCCTGCCTGTCGCCGCAACAGGTCGGCGCCCTGAAGAAGGCATTTATCGGTCCGAAGAATTCACGCGGCACCCAGGTCTATCCCGCGTTTCCGTGGGACAGCGGCATCGCCGCGGAAGGCGTCTCGATTCCCGGCGTCCTGACGACGGGCGCGAAGAGTCCGGTCGGGCCGGGCAACCGCGACAGCATCGACGTCGACCAGATCGAGGACCAGGTCAACGCCTCGGGACTGGAGCGTCTCAGCAACACCGCGAACTGGAGCAACCTGTCGAGCTTCTTCGGCCACGGCGGCAAGATCCTGTTCTATCACGGCGTCAGCGATCCGTGGTTCTCGGCGCAGGATACGCTGGATTATTACGAGCGCATGGCCAATGACTCCGGTGGTCTCGATCAGGTGCGCGCCAGCGCCAGCCGGCTGTTCCCGGTGCCCGGCATGGGACATTGCAGCAGCGGCGCCACCCTCGACCGCTTCGATCTGCTCAGCGCCGTCGTCGACTGGGTCGAGCAGGGCAAGGCGCCGGACTCCGTGGTCGCGCGCGGCCCGGCATTCCCCGGCCGCAGCCGCCCGCTGTGCGCCGTCCCGCAATACGCCCACTACAAGGGCCAGGGCGATCCGGAAGACGCCGCCAATTTCGAA
>Ga0209758_1003304_pt1 | contig 14930 bp, 13 predicted proteins | sample AraplaMF_Col_mMF_FD_184258 | JGI IMG/M metagenome (GOLD analysis project Ga0209758, IMG submission 184258) | Arabidopsis root microbial communities from the University of North Carolina, USA - plate scrape MF_Col_mMF (SPAdes) (version 2) | ecosystem: Host-associated > Plants > Roots > Endosphere... | reverse complement strand
AGCGGCCCGCGACTTCAAGAAACGGATCAATACCTTACACATCTATCCCATGGATGGCGTGGAAGATACCGTAAAAGCCTCCTATCCGGAGATACCTGATTTTTGATTATCTTTAGTCCATTAAGCCATGAAAGAGTTTTTATTACTATTCCGCAGGGACTTCATCAACAAGGAAGTACAGCCTGACAATAAAGAATACGTTGCCCACCTGGATCGCTGGCATGACTGGTTTGAAAGCCTTGCCGCACAGGACAGGCTGGCAACACCTCCACAGCACTGGGACATGAAGGGTAAAGTAGTAAAAGCCAACAAGAGTGTAACCAACGGCCCATATGTAGAGATCAAGGAATCTATCGGCGGCATGATCATCATCAAAGCTAACAGCTATGAGGAAGCCGCAGAGATAGCCCAGGGATGCCCCATACTCGAATTTGGCGGCAACGTAGAGATCCGGAAGGCCACCCCGGCAAACGGCGAATAAGTAATTTTGGAAATGCCTTTGTAACTTGCAGGGGCATTTTTAAGATCTATGGAGGAAAGAGCGCTTTTACCCAGGTTATTCAGAACGGAATACCAGAAAATAGTTTCGGTGCTTTGCAGTTTGTTCGGGATCAAACATATCGAGATCGCCGAAGATATTGTCAGTGATACCTTCCTTTCCGCCGCTGAGCACTGGGATACCAAAGGAGTCCCCGAAAACCCCACCGCCTGGCTGTATACCGTTGCCAAGAACAAGACCAAAAACTACCTGAAACATAATAATATCTTCGAGCAGAAGCTGATACCCGACCTGAAAGCCGGCGCCGATCAGTCCGAAGAAATTGAGCTGGACCTCTCCACCAAAAACATTGCCGACAGCCAGCTGGCCATGATCTTTACCATCTGCAATCCCGTTATATCCGGCGATGCACAGATCGCCCTGGCCCTGAACCTGCTTTGCGGCTTCGGCGTCCAGGAAATTGCAGATGCTTTTCTGACCAATAAGGACGTGATCTACAAAAGGATCAACCGTGCCAAAGAAAAGCTGAAAGAGGCCAATATCCGCATTGAACAGCCCTCCCTCTCCGAGATAGATCAGCGGCTGGAAACGGTGCTCACTACCCTCTACCTGCTCTTTTCCGAGGGCTATTATTCCACCTCCCAGGATACCATGCTGCGTAAAGATCTCTGTGCAGAAGCCATGAGATTGAGCTACCTGCTGGTGGAAAACCCGGCTACCAATAAACCGGCCGTTAACGCCCTGCTGGCGTTGATGTGTTTTCATTCCTCCCGCTTTGACGCCAGGCTGAACGAAAAAGGTGAAGCGATCCTCTACGAAGACCAGGACGAAAGCCTCTGGGACAAAGAGCTGATCGCCACCGGCGAATATTTTCTGAACCAGGCGGCCAGCGGCAACACCCTCACCAAATACCACCTGGAAGCGGGTATTGCGTACTGGCATACCCAAAAGGCAGATACGCCCCAAAAATGGGAAAGCATTCTCGATCTATACAATAGCCTCCTGATCCTGGAATACTCCCCTATTGCGGCGCTCAACCGCACCTACGCATTGGCCAAAGCAAGGGGTAAACAGGCAGCCATTGCAGAAGCAGAGAAGCTGGATCTTACGGATAATCAGTTTTATTATTCCCTGCTGGGGACTTTATATACAGATATTGACAACAACATCGCATTAGCGCATTTTAAGAAGGCATTGTCGCTGGCTACTTCGCCGGTGGATAAGGCGACTATTACAGCGAATATAGACCGGTTGTCAAACCATGGCTAGCCACATATGCCCTCTAGTTAGGCATAAAGTTTGCCAATTGATGTAGTAGTAATATAAAAAATATTACTATAATTGATAATGACTTTAATATTAATCAATTATCACTTCATATTTTAACCAAAGTATTCTTATGAAAAATGCCGTAAGGACCTTTTCTGTGTTAGCTATTGCTTTGGTGTTACTGGCCAGCTGCGTTGCAAAGAGAAAATACGTTGATTCGCAGATAGCCGTACGCCTGTTAAAAGCAGATAGCGCAACACTTGCCAACAGAGTATCCAACCTGCAGGACCAGGTTGCCCAGCTGGAGCAAAAGCTCAAAGAAGCGGGCGTCACCAATGCACAACTGTCAGAGAGCGCCAGCGCTACACGCAACCAGTTAAACAGCAGCAAAGCTGCCTATGCAGAACAGCAACGTAAACTGGAACAATTACAATCGCTGCTGGACCAACAGAAACAAAAAGCCGCAGAGCTCAGGAAAAAGATGGCTGATGCTTTAAGCGGATTCAACTCCAACGAATTGACCGTAACTCAAAAGAACGGCAAGGTGTATGTGAGCCTCAGCGAAAACCTGCTGTTCCCCTCCGGTAGTGCGGAAGTGAACGCCAAAGGCAAGGAAGCGCTGAGCAAACTGGCAGCCGTGCTGATCGTGAACCCTGACATCTCTGTCAATATCGAAGGGCATACGGATTCTATTCCCATCCGCACCAAATACCAGGATAACTGGGCTTTAAGTACGGCCAGGTCTACCGCCATCGTAAGGATCCTGACCAATACCTACCAGGTAGATCCTACCAAGATAGTAGCCTCTGGCCACAGCCAGTTTGATCCTGTTGAAAGCAATTCAACACCTGAAGGAAGAGCAAAGAACAGGAGAACAGAGATAATACTTTCACCCAAACTGGATGAGCTGTATAAATTATTAGGAACCTGACAAAGGTTAAAGTTGAACTATGACAAAGAAGAAGACGTTACCGGTGATAGATAACGTCTTCTTTGTTTTCCTGAAACTACCATTTATTTTCTTGTTTGTCCATTGGAGGCTACCTGGGTTATACCAAACTAAACAGGTCGCGCATGAGGCGTTGGGATAAACAACTGGAATTGGATCCGGCCCTTTCAGAAAGGCTGCGGCAAATAAAGACAGGTATAACGAAGATAAAGGTGTATCAAGTGAGACAACGCTTATTTGGAAGTAAGAGGGATACCTGAATTAAAAACCTTATGATGAAAATCATAGGGCTTTTATTATTTTGCACACCATGAGAAAACCTTTATTGTTCCTGTTTATCGTTCTCGCTAATATGGTAAATGCACAACCTAATAAAGCTTACCAGAATAACCGGCAAACATATAACCTGAAGGGCAATGTAAAATCTATTATAGAATTTAACTACAAGCAATATGTTCCAGATTCCGAACTAACTTACTATGTTACAAAGCGATATTATAAATTTAATGCCGCGGGTAATTGTACTGAATTAACCACTTTCCTGGAGCAGGAAAGCTTTCAGGGCAGGAATGTATACCAATATGATGGAGCTGGTAACAATACTGAAATAATTGCCTATAATGAAGATAGCACCCTGGATTACAAAGTTACTTATGTGTTCGACGACCAAGGCAACATGATTGACTTTTCTAATTACGGTAGCTCCGGGTACCTGAAATACAGGGACCAATGTACCTATGGCCCAGGCCTTAGTTTTGTTAAACATCGGGTTGGTTTGACGCCTCCCGGCTCAACATCTACCTACAGGTATACATACGATTCCCAGGGCCGGCGTACCTCGGAGAACTATTACACCGATGATGAAACAAAACTTAAAAGCAGAACAGAGTGGCTATACAGTGGAGATACTACAAGAGAAACAGAATATAACCGGTTCGGTGAGCTCTCAGGAACGAAGCTGAGTGTATATGACAAAAACAGCCGCTTGATTGAATCTAAAATAAATGCCGGTTACGAGGACATGACGGAGACCCATTATAAATATGATACTTTCGGAAATGTACTTGAATGTATAGTAAAAGATAGTGCAGGAGTAGATATGAGGAGATCATGCCGGTATGAATATAAGTATGACAAAACCGGTAATTGGATCAAGAGGATCACTTATAAAGCAGATGGGACATTAAAATCGTCAATAGAGAGAAAGATCGGCTACTATTAGATTGATCTCTTCAAAATGAAGGGTAAGCGGGGATAATGGTAAAATGTCTATTCCGGACACGTTCCGGCATTCCCCCGGGTAGTTGTAATACCCAGAACGGCCAGGGGGCATAGGTTGCCATCATTTTATCGGGAGAAGAAAACTGTTTTAGTGGATTTTCCTGTAAGACTATTTCAGTCCACGAGTAATTTTTGATGCAGCTTCGTTTACCGTGAAGTCAACAGACGACACGTTCTTAACAAACGGCCTGCTTATAACTGCTGCTACCAGGTCGGAGTGCATAAAGGTTTCCATGGCTTCTTTGCTTTCCCACAAATAAAAACCCCCAAAGGTATTTTTTTCTTCGTCTGCCAACCAAACTTTTGAAATTAGACCTTTTACGTTTGCTAAAATGGGTGCGTCTGGTTCAACCATTTGTTTCAGATATTCCGCTTGGGAAATATCATTTAATTGATAAGTGATTACTTGTGCTTGCATTATTTCAGTTTTTAAGGTTAATAATGATGTAAACCTAAAAGTGTTCCACTACCTAAAAAATGCACAAATTTCAAAGGAATGAGTTTCGAAACCAGTTAGGGTAAACTTTGTAGCGTATCATATGACAATCTATTTAAATAGGTAGAGTTATACCAAATATAATCAATCCGGGGAAGATGGCGTAAATGTTTAAAACCTGGAGATAAAGGATTTGAAGCTTACTGGATCCGGGATGGGCTACCCGTGAATCGAGACGATTTCACAATGACATGCCGGATTAAACAAAAAGAGGAAGAACTATTTCTAATTCTTCCTCTTTTGACCTGGCGGAGAGAGAGGGTGTGGAACCCTTCTCTCAGAATATTGTAAATCAAGGTGTTTGGCTCGGGTGGGGCAGCTGGTGCACCGAATTTTCCACCTGGTGTTTTAGTGACTTTCTGTGGTTCTAAAGTTAGGTAAAATAGTGTAAATTAAATTGATCTCATGGCTGGATAATTATTAGGCTTCCATGTTTGTAGGTTGAGATGATTTAAAACAGGTAGAATTCGGTGGACAAAATCTTTTATTGCTTTAATTCGTCTTGGAAATAGCATCAACTAGCAATTTTAATGGAATTCGGTTTGCTTAATTTTATTAAACTGAGCATAAAATGATATTTTTTCAATATATTGCTAAATACATTCAACCCCCTAGACCTCATTCAATCTATTGAAATGTACTTAGAGAAGTTTATCGTCAGAAACTTTCGCTCCATTAGTTCTATTGAACTGTCATTTAAGAAAGGGCTTAACATTATTATTGGGGAGAACAACGCTGGGAAATCTTCTATTATTGATGCTTTGAGAATTTGTTTAAGTTTTGGCAGACAGTACAGGGAAATTGGCATTAATAAGGAAGAGGATTTTTACATAGATACTTCCCAGATTACAGATACAGTCCAGCCGATTCATTTCACTCTCAAATTCAAAATCGAGTCAACTGAAGATACTGATTATTTTACATCGTTAATTTATCAAGATCCGGATAACGTGAATCTGCAGCATCTTCAGATGGATTTTGTATACGAATTAGAGGAAAATCAAACTGGTAACAAAACGTTAAGATGGCGCTCATATGGAGCAGGCCTACCTGGTCAACAAATTAATCCGGACGAAGCTCAACTAATTTACTATACTTATTTAGCGCCTTTGCGTGATGCTGAACAGGAGCTAAAGCCTTATGCAAGGCAAAATAAAATCACTTCCCTGTTTCAGGAATTGAGCAAGTATGAGGTAAAGAATCAAGATGGTCAAATCAGTAATAAAACATTAGATTCAGATGAAAAGAAACTATTAGCGGGTAAGATTGAAGAAGTAATTAATGGTCATGAGTGGACAGGTTTACTTTTAACGGGAGAGAAGCTAATCAACGAACATTTGCTAAAGGCAGATATATCAAAGAGAGAGTCTAAAATTCAGTTACGGTTATTGGAGTATAAGTATGAGAATATTGTAAAAGCGATATCGACTAAACGAGCGGTTTACGGTGAACAACTGCTTGTTAATGGCAATGAGAACAAACAGAGATATTTTGAAGTGTCACAGAATGGTCTTGGGGAGAATAATCTTATTTATTCATCCGCAGTACTTGGGGATTTAAAAAACAGAAGAACCGAGAAAAAAGAACATTACTATGCTCTTTTTATTGAAGAACCTGAAGCCCATCTTCACCCTCAACGTCAAAATACTTTTTTTAACTATCTCAATAATTTGCAAGGACTGGATATTCAACTGTTTATAACTTCCCATTCACCAACTATTACAGCAAAGTCAGATTTGAATAGCTTAATTGTTTTGCAGCATCAATCTAATACTCATATCCCTTTCATTTTAAGAAACTCGGAATTGACTGACCCGAATAAGAAGTACTTACGTAAGTTTTTGGACGTTACTAAATCGCAATTATTCTTTTCTAATGGTAGCCTATTAGTTGAAGGTATATCGGAAGCGTTACTTTTGCCGATTCTCGCAAGAATTATTAACACGTCTTATGACCTTGAAAAGAATGGGATTGAGATTGTTAATATTTCAGGTGTGGCCTTTGAATCATTTGCAAAACTGTATAACAGTAGTGATGCGAGTAAAAGAATGTCATCTCGTTGCGCTATTATATCGGACAACGACAAAGGAATGCTTGATGCTAGGAATTTTGTAGATATAAATCAAAATATTGATTTGGAGCTTGCGAAGCGCATCAAGAATAAGCTGATGGATTTAAATATAATAGATTCAGCAAGTAGAATTGTGAATTTTTCTGCTGACGACGAAATACAATTTGCAGAACTAGGGGTCGACCCGACATTTGTAAAAGAAATATTATCAGCTAGGGTAGATAAGCACTCTCCGCGGGCGGTTAACGCTGCGAGTTATGAACATGCTAACCTCCGTGTAAGGTTGGCAGAATATACTTTTGAGTATGAAATGATGATAGCATCTGAAGTGAATTATGTCAAAATGATGACTGTTTATAGGCAATTGCATCCAGATACGGTTTTTCTTGAAAACAATGCATCCTTAAGTCAACGAGCGTTTGAATTTTTAAGAAAGTTAGATTCAAACAAGGATAAGTCAAATTTTGCAGAAAATTTCGCACTTTTTCTTGAAGAAGGAGAGAACAAGGATGGCTTTGTTGTACCGACCTACATTACTGAGGCTGTAAAATGGGTTTTAAAAGTTGAATAGTTCAATGAGTGTTGAATTGTCTCCACGTCAGTTGCAGGTCTGCCACCATACAACGGGAGCTGTAGTCGTAAAGGCATGCCCGGGAAGCGGGAAGACGTTTTCTGTAGCGGCAAGAATTGAAAGAATTCTTAAATCGGAAAAATTTGATAGCAAAGGGATTGCATCTTTGTCATTTACAAACGTAGCTTGTGAAGAAATAGTAAGCAAACTGCGGCGTGATTTTGGAGTAAACGATCTACACTTTCCTCATTTTATAGGAACCATTGATAAATTTATTAACAATTATATTTTTCTGCCTTATGGACATTTGATTATGAAATGCACGCGGCGACCAGAATTAGTTGGGGATCCGCATAAAAGCTGGACTAAAGGAAAGGGTGATAAGAAATATATAAAAGTCAATGGAGAAAAGATTGTTGTTGACGCCAATCCTGATGGCTATTTTGATTGTACTTCATTCGATTTATCCGATAAATTAATTCCAATTGTATCTGAACGTCAGATTCACTTTTCGCTAAAGGAAGATAAATATTTCAATAAGGACGGGACCATTAGTAAAAGAATACAAAAGGTAATTAACTCAAAAATTGACAACTTTAGTTTGGGTTATGCAACCCAATCAGATGCAAACTATTTAAGTGTTAAAATCCTTGAGAAATACCCTTTAGTAGCAAAGAATCTGGCAAGTAGATTTAAGTACTTCATTATTGATGAAGCTCAGGATACTGATGCAATACAAATGAAGATCTTCGAATTGCTGCATGCCGCTGGAGACGGAAATATTATGTTGATAGGCGATCGTGATCAGTCTATATTTGAATGGAAAAGCGCCGACCCCACGCTCTTTGATGCAAAATTCCATGCTTGGGAAAAGATCACATTGAATGAGAATAGGAGAAGTTCACAATTGATTTGTAACTTTTCAAGTTCATTTTCCTCATTTGGTCGATCACATGCCGTAAATCCAGAAGTTAAATCTTATGATTGCCACCCTGAAATACTACCTTATTCCATAGAGAAAAAATCTGGAGTTAAATGGAGTGTTTCTCCTGAAGATAGCAAAAAAAGTTTCCTTCCTTTACTTACCTACTTTTGCGCAGTTTGTGAGCAAAACAAGATTAGAATTAATGAAAATAATGTAGCCGTGCTTTTTAGGGGATGGAAGCAAGGGGAATTGTTAGATATTAGAAAGGATCTGTATGACTACGAAAGGAACCCATGGAAAAATCATAACTATCATGTAAAGGATATTCTTAAGGGGCTTGTTTTATATAATAAAGGGTTAGTCAAGGAAGGATATAAGCTTGTTGAGAAAGGTTATTTTGAAGCTATACATAAACCTTCCGACATTAATTTTCATTGTACAAATCACTTTATTGAAGAGAAGATTGAAAGGAAAGGTTTTAGATTTTTGAGGGATATTGTTTTTGCATTTATAAGAATGTTACCAACCTTCGAAGGGAGAACAATACGCAGTTGGGTTTACGAAGCAAATGATTCTTTGAAAAGGCATCAAGTTCCTATTAGGTTAGAGGTCGAAAATAGCAATGCGGATATTCTGATTGAAGATTATTTTGCTGGAGAATTAAACCCACTGAGAAGGCTTCCTTTCTACTGTGGTACAATTCACTCTGCAAAAGGTAGAACGTTTGATGCAGTTTTTTTGCTTATAAGTAAAAGGGCAGGAAGTACAAATTACACTACTCTGTTGGACAACGGAATGCATCCGAGCGATCAAGAGGAATTAAGAAATATTTATGTTGCAATAACTCGACCCCGAAAAATTTTAATGTTGGCTGTGCCGGGCGAAGATCTTGCTGCTTGGAGGCGTGCGTTTTATAACCCTGGTTCATAGTAGATAGATGTATATATGTATCTTCAAATATGGATTCGATATCTGTAGGTTATGAGAGGGCTCATTTTGTCATTTAAAAGTGGGTGGAGAAAGAACTTTATTTCCGATGATATACCGGATCAACAAGTAGCTTATCTCTTGCTATTCCAAATTACAAAAAAAAATGGATTATACCTCGCAACGGAGTAGCGGTAGTTTCTATCACATAAGTCTATTGATCTCGTCTAGTACGGGAATTAAGGTTTGGGGGAGACTTCCGCTTTCAATATCAGAATAGTTTATCGCCTGACCACTCAACATGTCTACTGCTACGCAATACTTCGGGCTTAACAGATACTTTTTTGAGTAATTATGCTTGAGAAACCTATATAACATGTCGCAAAACATGCCGACTTCTTCAGTATGGTACCCGTTCACTTTTGCTGTGAACCAAATTGCGCCAACTTTTTCTTCGTCTTTCTTTCCAAAGGTATAAATATGGCTTGGCTTGGCTTCAATCTGTAAACCTTTGATAGTTAGTATTGGATTACTACTAGATTTTTTTAGAAATGTCAATCCTACAGTCGGGCGTAGCGTTTTAATATCCATGTTCCTATAATTCTGAAGAATTGCAATATTTCGTTGGTACATATTTTTTGTAATATTATGCCTTGTATTACTTAACTTCTCACGTAACTCATCGACCTTCGCCTTGACTATGTCTAGGTCGTCGTGCTTATATGAGTTACAAACGGCACTTAAACTGGCTATCCAATAATCACCACCGCCTTCAGTAGGGGATTCGATCTTAGTTGACTTAATAGTTTCAACGAATGTCTTTTTCCCCCTATCAGATTTTCTCCTAAATTCAATCAAATCCTTAACGGATATTTTTCTCATATGATTAGTAGTTATTTAATAAGAATATTCGTTTCGATAAAAAATCTACACAAGTACAGCTTGAACTCCGTAGATGTAAGTTTAATCTTTAGTTCTCTTCAACGCAAATTCGTCATCGAATTTAATCCTCCAATGTTCCATGTTCCTTTTTAATTTTAATTGTGTCTGTTTTCATTTGTCCCTTTTCATCATACTTAATGTCAGAAGATAAAAAAGAAAGAGCTATATTGCTCGGCTTTATAGAGTCATATATAATCTTGGATAATGTACCTCCGTAAACAGTAACTTCTTGTGTTCCAGGCAAGGTAAGTGCTATGCCTTTTTTATTCACAACAACCATTCCTTCTCTAACGGCATTTTGCTTCCTTTTTGCGGTTTCCTTTTCAGTTAACCATCTTGTTTTCAATCCAAAGGTGTTAAATGTTTCTATTAATGCATCTACATTTATTCCTATTATCACTTTAACTTTTCCCGTAAGAATGTCAATAATAAATTCTGTGGGAAATGGTTTCCCGAATAAGGGTTCTGACAAATTTTCAGTTATTGAAACCCAATCAACTACTATAAAATTCTTTGTTTGTTCTTTTAAAATGAATGGAATTGTAAATGCCGCCATCATTAGACCTTCATCTCGATACATTCCGATATGAATACAAGTGTCCACAACCGTATATGCCCATATCTTATTTTGCAAGTCTTCATATAGATTCTTTAATTCTTCATGATAATATTCTGTTTTAATAGATGGAGTCCCAACAAAAATGCCTTTGCCTGAAACAGGGTCTGTCCCTTTATCATTATTCATGACATCAATTGCTAGATTGGCCCGTTCTTGCTGTCTTTTAACTCTTCTGATTTGTCTAACTGTGTTTTCGTCAAATTTTTCTTTTAATTCTTCATCAGTAATCTTCTTATCTGTCTTATCAATTGAATCAATGAATTCCCGTATTAGATCATTTACTTTTCCTTCTTTCAATTCCATAACTGTAGTAATCTTTCCATGTCGAACTAGAAGGTCCCCAATTTGAACAAAACTTGTTAAATCAGATATAAGTGCAAAATCATTTGGATTTTTGTTAAGCTCGTCCGCTACTGCAACTGCGTGAGATAGATTTGATGAATCTAAAAATTTTGGTGATTTTTCTTGAATATGAAGCCTTCGGGCAAGATGGATCTGCCCGCCCAATATTTGCCATGCAATTCCATCAGCCATGTGAGAAAAGTTATGTAGCCGCCTTTCAATTATTTGAATCTTCAATAATGTTTCTTTTTCCTCCTTTTTGTTTCTCTGTCTGCGAAGTTCTTTTAGTTCGACTGTTATGTTTCTGAGGAGAGTTTGATACTTCTGTATTTCCGTAATAATCAGCTTTTGGGCGGCTTTAAAGCCATCGTGACAAGCAACATGAAATTTGTCTAAAGTGCTTTTATCCCATGTGTCTGGAGGCCCAGATTTAAAATGCTCAGCGCCTATTGCTTTAAAACCATGGCTAAAAGCATAATCAGCAATTTCTTTCAGTTTTGTTCTGTAATCTTCAATGGTGTCCATTAGTTTTTTGTGTTAGTATCACGTTACGACCTACGGAGAGTGCCTTTGAACTAGTCGCTTACACTTTAATATACGCAATCCACCACGACAGACTAATAAAATGTAAGATATCAACAGCACCGGGGACAAATTATTATAAGACTCTTATTTTTGAAGTGCATTGGTGCAAAAATCCATTCCCTACTATTCCTGACTACGGCTCAAAATCTATCTTAGGAAATAAAATCTAATGAGATTGTAGATGCCCATCCTATATTTGGCGTCCATGGGGTATTTCCTAAGTACTACGTTAAAGAGATAAACCTTAATCTCGCTAGCATCAATTTAATTTTTAGGGTATTCTTTGGACGATCTAATACTATGAACTTTCTTTTAATGATTTTCTTATCAAACTTCATCCTTAAACTCAAAATCAAACAAAACCTTCGGATGCACACCAGCCCCCTTCGCTATCGCATAAATAACCGAAAGAGTAGAGCTATGCTCCCCGTTAATCACCCGATAAACCTGCTTAGTTTCAATATTACCATGGGCTGCAACCTCCTCCGGGGTCTTCTTTAACCGGTCAAGTACTTTTCTCAGGTTGTCCCCAAATGCTCTTAAATATGCTTCGTTACGGATTTTCACCTGATAAATATGCAATTGTGCCTTAAAATAAAATTGTCAAATTTGACAATTAAGAAAATTTATTCTTAACTTTAGTACTAAATCGTACTAACTATGGTAAGCTGAAAAATATAACTTTGCGATTCTTCATAAACTAATTTGAAGCAATTCGCTTGGATTCTCGGTTGGAAAAAGGGCAAATTTTCAAAAGAACACGAGATGATAAGTGAGTAGCTCACGCTAAGGCGTGGGCTCACTTATTCGTGTTCAGGCCTGCCCGGCCTTCCAACCGGTAAGTTGAGACCTGCGCCATTTTTTTTCTACTATTTGCAATTGTTCCCCGCAGGCCTGCCTTCAATAGTTTTTAAAAGAAATAGGTTTTTGCAACCAATCATTGATAATACTGGCAGAGGTATTCTGCCTGTTAACCTCCATTTGCCTGGTGGCTAAAGTGTGGCTATTGGTGTGAGCTTTTTTAGAGCAATTTTATTGTCAAGGCTAATAGAGCTAGAGAGTTCGGAAGTTCCTGATTTCATCTAAAACTAAAGCTTCTAACATGATATCTAATTATGATCATAAAACAGGGAAAAGTGCCTGGAATGGCATGATACGAGCCTTCGGTTAGAAATTCATGAAATGGCGTTCTTTAGTGATATTCATTCTTTCATCTAAAATCCAAAACCATGGAAAATTTAAGCTTTCTTCACGAACAGTACAATTCTTTGATTAAACTTCCACTTTCCATTCGCGAAGAAATTTGCCGCGAATGTAGCTGGAGCATGCCAACTTTTTATAGAAAGGTCAAAGCATCGGAAAATTTCCGACCGGAAATTAGTAAGGCTGAAGCAGAGAAGATCCTTTCTATTTTCAGAAATGTTTATAGGGATTTACTTAGTAAAACTGAGCCACATGAAAAATAAACAATTTGGTTCCGGCAATTTGCTGAGGGACCTTTTCCAACAATCGCAGCTGCACGGTGTAGAATTCAGAAACCTGGTTTGCAAGCATTTTGGTTGGTCGGCCGACCAGTTCAAACAGCAAACTACCGGATCGAGATTATTCACACGCAATGATGCATCTAGTATTCTTTCTGTGAAATTTGATGCTATTGGAAGTCAATTAAAGTACGCTAAAAAGTGCATGGAGAGTGTATATATTTCTTCCGAGAAGCGAGGTTCGAACTATTGTATTTAAGTAGATGTGTATAAGACAAGGTTTGTTATGGACAAAATTATCTCCTGATCTGCGCTAAAAAGGCTGGCTCAACTTAAACATTTTTTCTGGTAGCTCTCCCGAATTTATACCACAACTTGTGGCACAAATTCGGGAGAATTATTCCTTCGGGCAACCTATTTTGTAAGCCCAGCGAAGCGTGTTGTCAACAACACTACATCTTGCTGTGTGCAAACCAAAGCACACTCAACCCGAAAAATGCCATCTAAAAAGATGCTGGGTCTGCAATCCGATAGCTATGAAAGATAAACGGTATACAACAGTCTCATTACCTGCCTACGTATTCTGGATGTTAAATGTGACAATCTTGATCCTTCCCGGGATAAAGATTTTATTATATCTCGGGATGTTCGAACGAGGGAAATTTAATGATGTCCTCACCACTATTATATTACGGGAAATGCGAAACGGGTAGGATTTTACAAAACAGCAAGTACCTCAACCGGCAAGGGATATTTTTAGCACACGCTCTATTGGCGCTTTCTCTATAAGATTTTAAGGCTTATGGGCGGCTTAAGTGAAGTAGTTATCCTGTCAAGAAACCCAGGATGCCCTGCTCAATTGGATGGCCAGGACTTATGAATGCACTTCCAAAATTTCACCAAAGCCCACGGTTATTGGCCCTTCATTAATAAACCATTTTTGCCCCACTTTCATATATTTTTCCATTGGAGGCATTCGAATAAACCTCACCGTTACAATCTTGCTCTCGCCCGGTTCTATGGACTCCTGGTCATTAAACCGAATATCTCCGGGAAAGGCCGTTAACCATTTCTGATCCTCCGGCATGTCAAATACATGATTGGGCCTATATCCGGACACAATTCCTGTTTTCCGCCCACCTTCCTCAATTTTCTTTAATGTGATGCTAGCTGTAACAATTATGAGATTGCTGTTCTGCATATCCTTTTATTGATATCCAAATTTTCTCCTTAAAACCTTCATATCCTCACTAACCTTCCGATCCAGGATCTTCGCATAATGCTGGGTCGTTTTCAGATTTTTATGCCCCAGCATCTTACTAACCGACTCCATAGGCACTCCATTACTCAATGTGACCGTCGTTGCAAAAGTGTGCCTGGCCATATGAAACGTAAGATTTTTATGGATTTTACAAACATCCGCAATTTCTTTAAGATAAGCATTCATCTTCTGATTGCTCAATACCGGCAAAACCTTGCCCGATTGCAAACAAACTGGATAATCTTTATATTTCTCAATAATAGCTGCGGCAAAGGGTAGGAGGGGGATTCTCGATTTTGTTTCAGTTTTCTGCCTGCTGGTAAATATCCAGTAATCCCCATCAACACCCAGCCCAATCTCAGACCTCTTCAATTTTTGGACATCCGCATAGGCCAACCCGGTAAAGCAGCTAAATATAAAAATATCCCGTACATGGTTCAACCGCTCCGTTCCAAAGTCTTTTGAGCTAACAGCCTGCAGCTCCTCCTCTGTCAGAAAATCCCTGTCTACCTCATGTTTACTCATTTTGAACCCAAGGAACGGATCTTTCTGCAACCAACCTTTCCGCATACAGATATTGATAATCTTCCGGAAATTACTGATATACTTAATAGCCGTGTTATGGTTACAATTCCTTTGGGTCTTAAGCCAGAACTCAAAATCGCTCACAAACTCATAATCCAGTTTTTTAATATCAATATCGGTGATCCGG
>Ga0209758_1003302_pt1 | contig 14931 bp, 12 predicted proteins | sample AraplaMF_Col_mMF_FD_184258 | JGI IMG/M metagenome (GOLD analysis project Ga0209758, IMG submission 184258) | Arabidopsis root microbial communities from the University of North Carolina, USA - plate scrape MF_Col_mMF (SPAdes) (version 2) | ecosystem: Host-associated > Plants > Roots > Endosphere... | reverse complement strand
CTGGTGCGCGGATTTTCGACCGGCGATCTGTCGGAAAAACTCAACGGCACGCTGTGGCACATGGCGCTTGGCTGGTTTCTCGCCTCATTGGCCGGCATCATCTTCGGCGCGCTGATCGGCTCGTCAAAGGCGATGCGGTCCTACTTGGCGCCGACACTGGAATTCCTGCGGCCGCTGCCGGTGTCTGCGATCATCCCGGTGGCGATTGCCTTGTTCGGCTTGACGCAAGGCATGGCGCTGTTCGTCATCGCCTTCGGCGCGATCTGGCCGACCCTGCTGGCCACGGTGCACGGCTTTGCCGCGGTCGAGCCGCGGCTCTACGAAGTGGCGCGCGCCCTGCACATGTCGCGCCTTGCGGTGATCTTCAAGATCGCTCTGCCGTCGGCCAGCCCCGACATCCTGTCCGGCATGCGGCTCAGCCTGACGGTGGCGCTGATCCTGTCGGTGGTCTGCGAGATGCTGGCCGGCCTCGACGGCCTCGGCCACTGGGTGCTGCTGTCGGCCCGCGCCTTCCGCTCGGCCGACCTGTTCGCCGGGGTGATCCTGCTCGGCGTGATCGGTTACGTCACCGCGCTGATGATGGAGGCGGTGGAGCGGCGGCTATTGGTGTGGCGCTTGCGCGGGCACTGAAATTCGAGGATGTCGCCGTCACCTCCCGCCTTCGCGGATGGTGACGTTTGATGACGGGGAGTCGCAGCCGCGCCTGGCTTACGATCCGATCGTATTTTCCAGGCTGCCGATGCCCTCGACGTCGGCGCTGACCTTGTCGCCGGTCTTGAGGAAGTGCGGCGGCTCCATCGCGTAGCCGACGCCGGACGGCGTGCCGGTGGCGATGACGTCGCCGGGCTCCAGAGTCAGGCCGCGCGACAGGTGCTCGATGATGACGGGCACCGAGAAGATCATGTTGCTGGTGCGGCTGTCCTGGCGGATCTCGCCGTTCACCGCGCAGGAGATGCGCAGGTCCGCGGCATTGGGCAGCGCCGAGGCGTGCACCACCACCGGGCCGAACGGGCAGGAGCGGTCGAGACCCTTACCCTTGAACCACTGGCCATGGGCGCGCTGCAGGTCGCGGCCGGTGATGTCGTTGATGATCGAATAGCCGAACACGTGATCGAGCGCATTGTCGGCTTTGATGTCGACGCCCTTTTTGCCGATGATCACCGCCAGTTCGACCTCGTAGTCCAGCATCTTGGTGGCGGTGGCGTGCTGCGGAATGGTGTCGCCCGCCGCGATCACCGCGGTCGGCGGCTTGGTGAAGAATTCGGGGACCACCGGCAGCGGCGCCGGCGGCTTGCCCTGCGCCCGCATGCCCTCGTCGATATGGGCCTTGTAGTTGCGGCCGACACAGAACACGTTTTTGCGCGGCTGCGGGATCGGGGCCAGCAGCTTCAGCGACGACCGCGCCAGCGTGGCGCTGCCGGATTTCGCCAAACCGCGCACGGTCTCGAGCGCGGTATCGCCGCCCGCCGCCAGTTCGCCGACATCGCGCGGCGCGGTGCTGCCCGCGGGCCAGGCCGCGGTGAGGTCGAGCACCTTGTCGCCGACCACGAGGCCGAGGTGGTGGGTGTTGTCATGGGCGAAGGTCAGAAAAATCATGGCGCTTGTCCGTTGGTTGGTGGGTGTTGGATGGCCGCGTGCGGCCGGCTCAGTTCTTGTCGTTCATCGCGGCTACCGCGTCCTTGTAGAGCGCGGCGGTGCGTAGAAAGTGGCGGTTGAGCAGGTCGACCGCCTGGTCGGCATCGCGCGCGATCGTCGCTTCCATGATGGCGCGATGTTCGTCGGTCGGTTCGCGCAGCAGCGCATCGCGTGCCGCGCGCGAGACGTGGCGATAGATGTCGGCGAGATCGAACAACTGGTCGCAGAAGTCGACGATCCAGTGCGAGCCGCAGGCCTCAAGCAGGTTGCGATGAAACACCCGGTGCGCCGCTTCCCACTCCGGATTGGTCGTGGTCTCCGACGACGCCAGCCGGTCCGGCACCCGCGACAGCCGGTGAAACGCCAGCACCACAGCCTCTTCCCAGGCGGCATCGCCGCGCGCGATCGACTGGCGCAAGCCGATCTCGTTGAGCCAGCAGCGCGCCCGCATCAGTTCGTCGAGCTCGCCCTCGCTGATGGGGGCCACGCGAAAACCGCGCAGGTCGCTCTGATCGACCAGGCGGTCGCGCGACAGCCGGTTCAGCGCCTCGCGCACCGGGCTCATGCCGACCCCAAACCGCTCGGCGACCTGGCGCAACCGGATCTTGCCGCCGGGGGCGAGGCTGCCGGAAATGATGTCGCGGCGCAGCTCCTCGGTGATATCGGAGGCCAGCGTGGTCTCGCGTTTGGTGCGTTTGACGGAGCTGTCGATCATGCTGAAATTGTCGAACAAATTATCATACGTGTCAAATGTTCGAACATATTGACGGGCGGAAAAGATCAGCGTTAGCTTCGGCAGACCCCCAGATCGCAACAGGGAGCCCGCATGGCCACACCCCTTCAGCCGAAAATTCGTCAGTATTCACAGGATCTTCGCTGGCCCGGCGGCAGCCACGTCGCGGTCGTCTTCCATGTCGCCTATGAGGCCTGGTCGGACGGCAAGGCGCCAGGCATCGGGCCGATGGGCAATCCACTCCCGCCCGGCACGTTCGACACCAACGCGCTGTCGTGGGGCAACTACGGTCAGGACGACGGTATCCAGCGGTTGCTGAAAATTCTCGACCGCACCCGTCAGAAGGCCACCGTCATGGTGAGCGGTGTTCTGGCCGAGCGCGTGCCGCACCAGGTCAAGGCGATCGCCGCCGCCGGACACGAGATCGAGGCGCACGGCTGGGCCCAGGAGATCGTGCCGGCGATGCTGTCGGTCGAAGCGGACAAGGAGAACATCCGCAAGACCACGGAAATCCTCGAGCAGGTCACCGGCAGGCGCCCGCGGGGCTGGATCAGCCCACGCTGCACGCCGGGTGCCTCCACCATCCGCGAGCTTGTCGCAGCCGGCTACGTCTATCACAGCGACGTCTTCGATCGCGACATGCCTTACGCGGAGGTGTACGACCATGGCGAGATCATCGCCATTCCCTTCGCCATGGAGATCAATGACCTGCCGCACGCCATGCGCTTCGGCAAGACGCCGCGTCAGTTCGTCGAGAATTTCGAGGATTTCCTGTCGCATACGCTGAAGGCGCCGGACGGACCCGTCATCATCGACGTGACCGCGCACTGCCATTGCTACGGCCGCCCCGGCGGCGCATGGGCCTTCGAGGAAATCGCCCGCCAGGCCGCCGGACGCGACGACATCTGGGTGACCACGCGCGAGGCGATCGCGGATTACGTGATCGCGCAGGGGAAATAGGCGTTCAGCATCGCCGGCTGCGGCTTCGCGGTGGTTGCCCCGGCGGAGCGCAACAAAGGAGGCGACCGTGACCGGCCGATCCAGGATTCCAGAGCTTCAATGATCGGTCACGAGAGCTCTGGAAGACTGGGCCACCCGCTTTCGCGAGGGGTGACGAGTGATGTGGGAGCCCTGCTGTGATTCCCTGGATTCTGCTCGACACAACACACATTCCCGGCGGCGGCGAGCTTCGCCTGATGCGGCGCGGGGCGGAATTCTCCATCATGCTCGGCCAGAACGAGCTGATGAACAGCCGGCTCGGCGGCTCCGAGGCGGCGCTTGCGACGCTGGGCTGCGAGCGGATGCGGAGCAGCGAACCACGCATCCTGATCGGCGGGCTCGGCATGGGTTTTACGCTGCGCGCCACGCTGGCCGCCGTCGGCCCCGGCGCGCGGATCACCGTCGCCGAACTGGTGCCGTCGGTGGTGAGTTGGGCGAGGGGGCCGATGGCGGAGCTGTTCGGCGATTGCATGAACGATCCGCGGGTCAGCGTCCGTGAATCCGATGTCGGCGGACTGATCCGCGCCGGCCGATCCGCCTACGACGCGATCCTGCTCGATGTCGACAATGGTCCGGACGGGCTGTCGCGATCATCCAACGATGCGCTGTACGATGCCGCGGGACTGCGGGCCGCTTACACCGCGTTGCGCCCGGGCGGCATCTTTGCGGTGTGGTCGTCGGGGCCGGACGCGAAATTCACCGCGCGGCTGCGCCGGGCGGGTTTTGCCGTCGATGAAGTTCAGACGCGCGCCAGCGGCAAGCGCGGCGCGCGCCATGTCATCTGGATCACGACGCGGATGTGAGGCCTCAGGCAGCCCGGATCGTCTTCAGGAACTTCTCCACCTCGAGCTTGAGGTGATCGCTCTCGTGGCGGAGCGAGCGGGCGAAGCCGTGGACCTGTCCCGACTCGGTGCCGGTCCGCTCGGCGCCGCGCTTGACGTCGGCGATGCTGCCGGCGACGTGGGTGGCGCCTTCCGCGGCCTCCTGGACGTTGCGCGAGATCTCGCGGGTGGCGGCACTTTGTTCTTCGACGGCGCCGGCGATGGCCGTGGAGATCTCGGAGATCTGCGCGATGGTGCCGCCGATCTGCTTGATCGCCGCGACCGACTGATCGGTGGCGGATTGCATCTGCGCGATCTGCGCGCCGACCTCTTCCGTCGCCTTGGCGGTCTGCACCGAGAGCGCCTTCACTTCGGCGGCGACCACCGCGAAACCACGGCCCGCTTCGCCGGCGCGGGCGGCTTCGATGGTCGCGTTCAGGGCCAGGAGGTTGGTCTGCTCGGCGATCGCCGTGATCAGCTTGACCACCTCGCCGATACGGCCGGCGGATTGCGACAGTTCGGCAATCCGCGCGTTGGTCTGGTCGGCCTGCTGCACCGCCGCCCCGGTGACCTGGTGCGACGCCTGAACCTGGCGGGCGATCTCGGCCACCGAAGACGCCATTTTCTCGGTGGTGGATGCCGCCGACCTGACGCTGTTCGACGACCGGTCGGAGGCGTCGGTGACCGTCGTCGAGAGCCGCTGCGTGGTCTCGGCAGTCGTGGTGAGGCTGCTCGCGGCCGTCTCGATTTCGACGGAAGCCGCTGAGACGGTCTCGATGATCCGGCCGATCGCCGTTTCGAATCCGTCGGCGACCTCCTGCATCGCCGCCTTGCGATCGGCGTCGAGCTTGTCCTTGAATGCCGCCTGGTCGGATTCCATGACTCGGACGCGCAAGGCATTGTCCTTGAAGATCTGAACCGCCCCGGCCATCGAGCCGATCTCGTCCTTGCGCTTGAGCGAGGGGATATCGCTCTCCAGCTCGCCGCGGGCGAGGCGCTGCATGGCCTCGGTCATCCGCGACACCGGCGCGATCACGCCAAAGCCCATCCCGAAGATCCCGGCGCCGATCATGAGCAGCACCACGCCGGAGACGCTCCACAGAATGATGATGAAGGTCGAGACCCGGCCGGTGGCGTCGGCTTCGGTGGCGGTATTGAGGTCGGTGGCCTGCTTGACGATCTGATCGATGACGCCGCGATGCTCGGCGTAAGCCGCGCTGACCTCGGCGTAAGACTTCTTCGCCGCGTCGGCGTCGTCTTTGGCCAGCGCCGGCAGCAGGTTCTGTTGCAGCGCCGTCCAGAATCGCTGCACCGCGCGGTTCGAGGTTTCGGTCAGTTTCGACTTGAGCGATGGTTCGAGGCTCGATTGCTGCCAGAACAGCAGCCGCTCGTCATATTCCTTCTTGAGCTGCACCAGGCGCTCGGTCCGCGCCGCGAGCGACGCCGGATCGTGCAGCGCCAGCGTTGCCTCGAGATAGGCTTCAATGACGTATTCCGGCGGCGGCAGAATGTCGGCGATGAGATCGTTGCCGAGCTTGATCTTGTCGTAGATCGGTCCGCCGACCTTCAATTCGCTCAAGGCGTAATTGCTGGTGAAGATGACCGCACCGAGGCCCATGGCAGTGACCAGGCCGAACAGCACGATCGCGCGTGAAATCGTCAGGCGAAACATCGAAACATCCCTGGACCACTTGCCCACGTCGTTGAGGCGCGCATGGCCGAGACAGGCCGTCACAGATCGGAAGCCGGCGCAATGAATTGCCGGCACCGACAACCGCAGTGGGAATCAACCTCCCCAAAGGTCTCTATGGAGGTATCATACGCCGTCGTTATTATCCGACCGTTAACTTTGCCTCGTAAGATTACGTGGCTTGGCCGGGGAATAATCAGCAAACTCACGGGCACAACGTTAACGGGTATGGGGTAACCTCCGGCGGTCCATTGTTCCGGGCCAAGGCCACCCATGCGCAATTTGTTCGCCGACATCGCTTTGCAGGTCCTGCGGATCTTTCAGGCCCCGCGGGACAACCCTGAACTGGTTCAGGCAAAGCTCGCCGCCTTCACCAAGCAGGTTCCGCTGATGTACGCGCTGGTGGTGTCGAACACCCTCGCGCTGGCGGCGACCCATGTCGGCAGCGCGCCGGCCGTGCTGACGCTGTACATTCCGGCGGCGCTGAGCATGGTGTGCGTCATCCGCATGATCGTCTGGCTGCGCACCCGCAACCAGGCCTGCGACATCGACCAGGCGGTCGAGAAGCTCAACAGCACCGTGGTCTTTGCCGTCATCCTCGGCAGCGGATTCAGCGCCTGGAGCCTCAGCCTGTTTCCTTATGGCGATGCCTATACCAAGGGCCACGTCGCATTCTTCATGGCGGTGACGGTGATCGGCTGCGGCTTCTGCCTGATGCATCTGCGGCTGGCCGCGCTCATCGTCATGGGCCTCGTGGTGGTGCCGTTTTCGCTCTATCTCGGATCGACCGGCAATCCCGTCTTCATCGCGATCGCGGTCAATTTCGTCATCGTCGCGGTCGGCATCGTCTTCATGCTGCTGGTCAACTATCGCGATTTCGAGGATCGCATCAATTATCAGAAGGCGCTGCTGGTCCAGCAGACCGAATTGCAGATCCTGAGCGACATCAACTTCATGAACTCGAATGTCGACATCCTGACCGGCCTGCCCAATCGCCGGCAGTTCTTCACCGAACTCGAGAGGAGAATCCGGCAGGCGGCGGCGAACGGCGGAAATCTCGGCATTGGCATCCTCGACCTCGACGGCTTCAAGCCGATCAACGACGTCCACGGCCATCCGATCGGCGACCGGGTCCTGGTCGAGGTCGGCGAGCGTCTTGGCGGGCAGCTCGGCCAGACGGTGTTTCTGGCGCGGATCGGGGGCGACGAATTTGCGTTGATCACCGGAGCCGGCGCCGCGGAAGAGGACTTCAGGCGGATCGGCGAGGCGGTCGCCGCGGTGCTGCAGGCACCGTTGGAGGTCCGCGGCGTGACGGCCCGGATCGGCGCATCGATCGGGTTCGCCCAGTTTCCATCGGCGGCGCAGGATGCCGAGGCGTTGTTCGAGCGCGCCGACTACGCGCTGTATTTCGCCAAGCAGCACGACCGCGGCAATGCCGTGGTGTTTTCCCATGACCATGAAGCCGAAATCCGCGAGGCCAGTGTCGTCGCCCAGGCGCTGACCAATGCCGATCTGGAGCGGGAATTGTCGATCGCCTATCAGCCCATCGTCGATGTCGAGACGTCCCGCACGGTCTGCTTCGAGGCGCTGGCGCGATGGACCAGTCCGGTGCTTGGCGACGTGCCGCCCTCGAAGTTCATCCTTGCGGCGGAACGCACCGGACTGATCACCCAACTGACGCCAATCCTGCTGCGCAAGGCCTTGGCGGGCGCGCGGCAGTGGCCGGAGCATATCCGGATCGCGTTCAACCTGTCGGCCGTCGACATTGCGTCCCCGCTGTCGATCCTCAAGGTCGTCGGCGTGGTCGAGCAGAGCGGGATCAAGCCGGCGCGCATCGACTTCGAGATCACCGAGACCGCCGCGATGCGCAATTTCGCCCAGGCCACCGAGGCGCTGAACATTCTCAAGCAGCAGGGCGCCAGGATCTCGCTGGATGATTTCGGAACCGGCTATTCGAGTCTGAGCTGCATCCGCGACCTGCCGCTGGACAAGGTCAAGATCGATCGCAGTTTCGCGATGAAAGTCGAAACCGACTCAGCCTCGCGGCTGATCCTGCGCACCATGATCAACCTGTGCGACAATCTCGGCCTCGACTGCGTGGTCGAAGGCATCGAAACTCCGCAGCAGCGCGACATCCTGCGGCGCGAGAACTGCCACACCATGCAAGGCTATCTGTTCGCGAAGCCGATGTCCGGCGACGAGGTGCTGGATTTTCTCGGCAAGGACGACGTCAAGGTGGTGGCGGGGTAGGTCGGAACACGTCCAGTGTCATGGCCGGACTTGATCCCGCCATCCATCCCTCTCGAGACAATTCGAAGAAGATTGATCGCCGGGTCGAGCCCGGCGATGACGGTTTTGAACTACGCCGACAGCGCCTTGCGATACAGCGCGCTGTAACCCGCCGCCGAGATGTTCCAGCTGAATGATTTGGACATCGCGCGGCGGCGCATCGAGTTCAGCCGGTCCTTGGCGCCGTAGGTGGCGAAGGCGCGGCAGATGCCGCCGAGCAGGGATTCGGTCGAGGGTTTTGCAAACAGGAAGCCGGTTTCGCCGTCGTCGATGGTTTCGGCCAGTCCGCCGGTCTGGTGGCCGATGGGCAGCGAGCCGAACCGCTGGGCATACATCTGGCTGAGGCCGCAGGGTTCGAAGCGCGACGGCATCAGGGTGAAATCGCTGCCGGCAAAAATCCGCCGCGCCTCGCCGTCGTTGAAGCGGATGGCGACGCCGATGGCGTCGGGGCGGCGGCGGTGCGCCGCCATCAGCGCCTGTTCGATCGCCGGCTCGCCGCGTCCGGTGACGACGATCTGGCCGCCGGCCGAAACGATGGTTTCCGCCGCCGACAGCACGAGGTCGACGCCCTTCTGATGCACCAGCCGGGCCACCAGGCCGAAGATCGGCCCGCGCGACAGCGCCAGGCCGAACTGCTGGCGGACATAGTCGGCGTTGGCGCGCTTGGCTTCCCAGTCGCCCGCGCCGAACGGCCGGGTCAATTCGGTGCAGACCCGCGGGTCCCAGCTTTCGTCGATGCCGTTGAGGATGCCGGTCAGTTGTTCGGCGTCGGAGCGGCGGCGCAGCAGGCCCTCGAGCCCGCAGCCGAGTTCCGGCGTGGTGATTTCGCGGGCGTAAGTTTCGCTGACGGTGGTGAGATGCGAGGCGTAGACGATGCCGCCCTTGAGAAACGACAGCTTGTCGTAGAATTCGAGACCGTCGATATGGAAAGACTCCGCCGGCGCGCCGATCCGCCGCAGCGTCTCCTTCGGAAACAGGCCCTGATAGGCCAGGTTATGGATCGTCAGGATGGTCGGAATCCTGATCCTGCTCCATGCCAGGTAGGCCGGCACCAGCGCCGATTGCCAGTCGTTGGCGTGAACCAGGTCTGCCGACCAGTTCTTGTCCAGCAATCCGGCAGCCAACTGGGCCGCGGCGGAGGCAAAACGGGCAAAGCGAATGTCATTGTCGGGCCAGTCCCGGCCCGAAGCGTCGCCATAGGGATTGCCCGGCCGGTCGTAAAGCTGCGGGCACAGCAGGATGTAGACCGGCATGCCGTCCCTGGTGGCGGCCAGAGCCAGCGAGCAGGCGGGCATCTCGCCGAGCGCCGCACACTGACCGACGATCTCGATGCTGGGAAACTGGGCGGCGACCTCGCGGTATCCCGGGAGCAGGATCCGGACGTCACTCCATGCGCGTAATGCTCTGGGAAGTGCGGCCGACACGGCGGCAAGGCCGCCGACCCGAACGAAATCATCGATCTCCGGCGTGACGAACAGTACCTTCAAGGAACGCCCTCGGTTCAGCCCCCACCAAAGCCATGCAAAAACCGGTCCAGCTTTGGTTCAGGCGTCAGGGTGCCATCGAACGGCGTTCGATCAAGCCCCCGCCCACAACTCGGAACTCAAAAGTAAGTTCGATGACTGGCTAAAGAATTTGCGGCTGGTCACGCCCTAGGCATACAGGCGACTCACGTCGTTATTGTGCAGGGTTGACCGGCGCTTGGGAAATTACGATTCCGGCACCGGGGCGATCAGCCGCGCGAAGCTCAGCAGGCTGCCGACCACCGCGACCGCGGCGCCGAGACCCAGGGCCACGGTGGCGCCGTCCCGGCCTGCGAGGTCGAAGCACAGCGCGGCCAGCGCGGCTCCGGTGGTCTGGCCCGACAGCCGCGCCGTGGCGAGGATGCCGCTGGCGCCGCCGCTCCGCCCGGGCGGCGCGCTGGACATCAGCGCCTTCATGTTGGGCGCCTGGAAGAAGCCGAAGCCGAAACCGCACACCATCATCCGCCAGACGATATCGAGGACCGTCGGGTTGGACGGCAGCCAGGCCAGCAGGGCCATGCCGAGTCCGAGCAGCGCGACGCCGACGCCGCCGAGGATCGCAACCGGATAGCGGTCTGATAGCCGGCCGGCGATCGGCGCCATGATCCCCACCACCAGCGGCCACGGCGTCATGAACAGCCCGGTCTCGACCTGGCTGCGGCCGAGCACGTCCTGCAGGTAGAACGGCAGCGCCACGAATCCGACGCCCTGGACCAGGAACGTGCAGGTCGCGGTCAACGCCGACAGCGCGAACATCGGCCGGCGGAACAGGTCGATCGGCAGCATCGGCGCCGGGTGCCCGGCCTGGCGCCGGAGCAACAGCCAGCCGAGCACGAGCCCGGCGAGGATTTCGCCGCCGGCGAGCGCCGGCGCCGCGTTGTGGGCCGCGCTGCCGATGCCGAGCACGAACAGGCCGACGCTGCCTGCGGTCAACAGCGCGCCCAGGACATCGAAGGCGTGGCCCGCCTTCGGCGTCAGCGGCAGCGTCTTCAGGCCGATCAGGATGGCGATCACGCCGAACGGAATATTGACGGCAAACAGCCAGGGCCACGATCCCAGAGCGAGGATGCCGGACGCCACGGTCGGGCCGAGCGTAAAGGCCGTTGCCACCACCAGCGCGTTGTTGCCGTAGCCGCGGCCGAGCATGCGCTGCGGATAGACGAAACGGACCAGCGCGGTGTTGACGCTCATCAGGCCGCTGGCGCCGACGCCCTGGACCAGCCGCGCGACCAAGAGGCTGTCCAGCGACCAGGCGCAGGCACAGGCCAGCGACGCAATGGTGAACAGCAGCAGTCCGGCGAGATAGATGCGGCTATGTCCGACGATCTCGCCGAGGGCAGCGAACGGCAGCAAGGTCGCGACCAGCGCGATCTGGTAGGCGTTGACCACCCAGACCGCGTCGGCTGGAGTGACGTGGAGATCGGCGGCGATGGCCGGCAGCGCGACATTGGCGATCGCGGTATCCAGCGAGGCCATCGCGACGGCGACGAAGATCGCGGTCACCGCCCAGCGCCGCTGCTCCGCCGGCAAGCCATCGGAGGCTAATGCCGGCTTCGACGGAATAGGGCCTTTCAGCATACCGCGCGATTCCCGAGAAAATGCGCGACCGGACGGCCTCGCCAGCGGTGATGTAGGCCGGAATCGGGCCGCACTGCAGGCGCCGATCTGCATGAGGCGTATGCGCTGGTCCGGCGCGGCGCCGCCGACGGTCAGGCGCCGGAGCGCGTGCCGCGAGGCCTGAACCAGACCCCCGATGCGACGGCGATGGCGAGCGTGGCGCCGTAGATGACCAGGGCGGTGGTGAGCGCCGCGAACAGATGGGTCAGCGAACCGCCGATGCGCAGAGCCAGCCAGCCGCCGCCGATCGCGATCAGGAGGCGCAGCACGCCCGACAGCAGCGGCCAGAACAAGCGGCCGGCGCCCTGCGAGGCGAAGTAGAGCGACAGCCCAAGGCCGAAGAAACCGTAGGCCGGTCCGACGACACGCAGATAGGCGCTGCCGGTCTCGATCATCCGCGGGTCATCGCCGAACAGCCCGAGCCACGCCGTCGGCCAGATCGCAGCGGTGAGACCGACCGTTTCGGTGATGATGAAGACCATCGCGCCGCCGATCAGGGCGCCGCGCAAGGCGCGTGCCGGCTGTCCGGCGCCGACATTGGTGCCGACCATCGCCACCAGCGGCCCGCCGAAACCGAATGCCAGCGGCACCATCAGGTATTCCAACCGCACGCCGGTGCCGTACCCGGCGACCGCATCGGCGCCGCCGGCCGCCCCGACCAGCGCGGTGGTCAGCAATATGGTCAGGCTGGTCTGCAAAGAAATCACCGCGGCGACCGCGCCGACACGCAGGATGTCGGCCGACAGATCCCAGCGCGGCCGGAGCAGGTGGAAGCCGACGAGGCTGCGCCCGGACCAGATATAGCCGGCCAGCACTGCGGCGGTGATCGCCGTGGTGATGACGACGGCAAAGCCGCCGCCGGCAATGCCCAATGCCGGCACCGGCCCAAAGCCGAAGATCAACAGCGGCGACAACGGCACCAGCAGGACAATGCCGACGCAGACCGCGAGCGACGGCACCAGCATGTTGCCGGTGCCGCGAATGACGCTGGCCAACGCGTTCATCAGCCACACCAGCACGCTGCCGCCGAACACCACGTCGGAGTACTGCATTGCCGCTTCCAACGACGGTCCTTCGGCGCCCATCGCCTGATATAAGTTGCGGCCATAGATCAGAAACAGCGCCGCGCCGAACAGGCCGATGACGACGTTGATGCCGATGGCATGCATCACCAGGGCTTGCGCGTCGGCATTGCGGCGTCCGCCGAGCGCGCGGGCGATCGCCGACGAGATGCCGCCGCCCATCGCGCCGGCGGACAGCATCTGCATCATCATGAAGCCGGGAAACACCACCGCCATGCCGGTCAGCGCCGCGGTGCCGAGATGCGAAACCCACCAGGTCTCGATCAGTCCGGTGGAGGCCTGCGCCAGCATCACCAGAACGTTCGGCCACGCCATCCGCAGCAGAGTCGGCACGATCGGGCCCTGCAGCAGCATGCGGGTCCGCGGGTTGAGCTCGCCCAAATCAGACGCGTTGGTGTCGGGTTTGCCGATTTCGGAACTGGCGATGATGGCCTGCGGCGGCTCGAGCTTCATGGGACGTCCTATGATCCGCGCGGGTTCCGCCGCGCCGGTTTGGCCCTGCGGGCTGCGGCCGGCGCGTTTCTGGTTTGAGATGCCGCTTGCGACGTCGCCATGTTGTGCTGCCCGCCGAGGCGTTTTTTCACGCGGGCGCCCGCGGCCGGGCCGGCCGCATTCCGATGCGTGGCGTCGGAGATCGGCCGACCGGTCACGCGATCGACCAGGATCGGTTCCGCCGCCGCGCCGGTAGAAATATCGACCAGCACCACGCTCAGTCCTTCCGGGGCAAAATGCCTGTTGCCCCAGGCCTGCAGCGCAATCACCACGGAGCGAAAATCGCGGCCGCGTTCGGTCAGGAGATATTCGAAGCGCGGCGGCCGTTCGCAATACAGCTTGCGTTCAAGCATTCCGGCGTCGACCAGCGCGGTCAGCCTGCGGGTCAGGATGTTGGGAGCGATGTTCAGGCTTTTCTGAAATTCGTCGAACCGCGTCATTCCGGCGAACGCATCGCGCAGCACCAGAATGCTCCACCATTCGCCGACGCGCTCGAGGCTGCGGGCGACCGGGCATTGCATGTTTCCGAAACTCTTGCGCTGCATGCGGCTTAGGTAGACGAGTTACTATCATGACGCAAGTAACTAGGCCGCGATGTCGCCGCCGACCGGTGCCGCGGCCAATTCCCCCTGCGACAAAATCCCGCCGCAATACTGTTCGACCTTTACCAAGTCGATATTCGCTGAGTGGGGACTCGTCAGAAGCGAATACTCGTCGGTGGGGTGTTCCGCGTAAAAATCTGCCGTGCCAAGGGCCTCCCAGGCCGTGATGACGCACGTCTCGGATTCTGCGGGCCCAGGTCTAGGGAGAAGCGGGATGAAGGATGCCACTCGAAAGGCAGCCTCGGAAGCGCTCGCGCAACTGCTGGCGGTGACGGCCATGGTCGTCATCGCCGGCTTTGTGCTTTATTCGCATTAAATCCAGTCCGTGCAATCTTCGGCCGGCGACCGCAAGCCCGGTGGCCATCGCGTTCGCGCGTTCAAGGCCGAAAATTCGCGTGTTCGGTGCCCGATTCGGTGTGCTAGCAACGCAACGTCGCCGCGGCTTGCGCGTTGCAAGGCATTGTCGCGGCAAATCATTGCGCGTCGGGACACCAACCGGAGGATTTTTCATGCGGAAATTGTGGACGGTGCTAGCCGCGCTGGCGACGCTGAGCCTGACCAATTGCGGTTACAACGCGATTCAAAGCAACGACGAGCAGGTCAAGTCGAGCTGGTCGGAGGTGGTCAATCAGTATCAGCGCCGCGCCGACTTGGTGCCGAACCTGGTCAATTCGGTAAAAGGCTTTGCCCAGCAGGAAAAGGACGTGCTGCTCGGCGTCACCAACGCCCGCGCCAAGGTCGGCAGCATCCAGGCAACGCCCGAAGTGCTCAACGATCCCGCGGCCTTCCAGAAATTCCAGGCCGCGCAGGGCGAATTGTCCGGCGCGCTGTCGAGGTTGCTGGTGGTGACCGAGAATTATCCGCAGCTCAAGTCGGATGCGCTGTTCCGGGACCTGATGGCCCAGCTCGAAGGCACCGAGAACCGCATTACCGTGGCCCGCAACCGCTACATCAAGGCGGTGCAGGACTATAACGTTCACGTGCGATCGTTCCCGAACAATCTGACGGCGATGGCGTTCGGCTACAAGGAGAAGCCGAATTTCTCGGTCGAGAACGAGAGGGAAATTTCGACCGCGCCGAAGGTCGATTTCAATCCGCCGGCCGCGCCCGCGCCGGCCAAGTAGTGTCCGGACCGGCGCAATTGCTGTGATCAACGCTGTCAGGGCAACGATCGTCGCGCTCATGCTGTGCTGGGCGTGGGCGGCCGTGGCGGAAGTTGCGGTGCCGCCGCTGACCGGCCGGGTGGTCGACCGCACCGGCACGCTTGGCAGCAGCGAGATGGCTTCGCTCGAGCAGACCTTGAAGGATTTCGAGGCGCGCAAAGGCAGCCAGCTGGCGGTGCTGATCGTCCCGACCACCGACGGCGAGGCGATCGAAGCCTTTTCGATCCGCGTCGCCGAAGCCTGGAAGATCGGGCGCAAGAAAGTCGACGACGGCGCCATCCTCGT
>Ga0209758_1003301_pt1 | contig 14933 bp, 9 predicted proteins | sample AraplaMF_Col_mMF_FD_184258 | JGI IMG/M metagenome (GOLD analysis project Ga0209758, IMG submission 184258) | Arabidopsis root microbial communities from the University of North Carolina, USA - plate scrape MF_Col_mMF (SPAdes) (version 2) | ecosystem: Host-associated > Plants > Roots > Endosphere ... | reverse complement strand
GGTCGAACGCATCGCGCAGCCCGTCGCCGATGAACAGCAGGCTGAGGAGCAGGGCCACAAGGAAGCTTGCCGGGAAAACCAGCAGCCAGGGCATGCTTTCCATGGCATCGGTGCCTTCGGCAATCAGGGTGCCGAGCGAAGTCAGCGGCTCCTGAACGCCGAAGCCGAGATAGGAAAGGAAGCTCTCGGTCGCGATGATCTCCGGTACGGTCAGCGCCGCGAAGATGACGACGGGGCCGACGAGGTTCGGGATGATGTGCTTGGTGATGATCTTGAAGGGCTTCTGGCCTGACGCGCGGGCCGCTTCCACGAATTCGCGGTGCTTGAGCGACAGGGTCTGACCACGCACGATGCGGGCCATGGTCAGCCATTCGAGCGCACCGATCGCTGCAAAGAGCAGGTAGACGTTGCGGCCGAAGATCACCATCAGCAGGATGACGAAGAGGATGTAGGGAAGCGCGTACATGATGTCGACGAAGCGCATCATGATGGAGTCCAGCCTGCCGCCGATATAGCCGGAAACCGCACCATAGAGCACGCCGATGACGACGGAGACGAGGGTTGCCGTCAGCGCCACGGCCAGCGAAACGCGCGTGCCGTAAAGCACGCGGGCGAGCAGGTCGCGGCCGTTCGGGTCGGTGCCGAAATAGTGGCCGCCTTCAAAGGACGGCGGGGCGCGGAAGGCGGCCCAATCAGGGTCTTCATAGTTGAAGGGGATGAAGTTCGGGCCGAGGAAGGCGGCAAGGATCAGCAATACGAGTACGCCGATCGATATGACGGCTGCCTTGTTGCGCGAGAGGCGGCGCAACGCATCCTTGGTCAGCGAGCGGCCTTCAGGAGAAAGACCTTCGGCCTCCAGCAACTCGGCTGCGAGCAGCTCTCTTTTTGCGGGATTGAGGATCATCTGTTTCTCACTTTCGGGTCCAGCCAGGCATAGGCGATATCGACCAGAAGGTTCAGGAACACGATCAGCACCATGTAGAAGATGACCGTACCGAGAACCATGCCGTAATCGCGGTTCAGCGCTGCGTTGACGAAATAGCGGCCGATGCCGGGCAATCCGAAGATGCTTTCGACAACCAGCGAGCCGGTGAGAAGGTAGCTTGCCGCCGGACCCAGATAGGAGACGACAGGCATCATGGCGGGCTTCAGCGCGTGGCGCATGACCGTCAGGCGCGGGCCGATGCCCTTGGCCTTGGCGGTGCGGATGAAGTTCTGGTTCATCACCTCGATCATCGAGCCGCGGGTGATGCGCGAGATGCGGCCGGCATGCGGCAGGGACAGAACGACGATCGGCAGGACGAGATATTTGATCGAACCGTCACCCCAGCCACCGACCGGAAACCAGGCGAGGTGAATGCCGAAGATCAGCTGCATGATCGGCGCAATCAGGAAATTCGGCAGAACGACGCCCACCAGAATGAGGGCACCCAGAATATAGTCCGGTGCCTTGTTCTGGTAGAGCGCCCCAAGACAGCCGACGGCCACGCCGACGATGATGGCGATGAGGAAGGCAGCCGTGCCGATGGTGAAGGTGTAGGGCAGACCGATCATGATCTGCTGGGCGACAGTGAAGTCCTCGCTCGCGAAGGAGGGGCCGAGGTCGCCTTTCAGCAGGTCGCCGACATAGATCAGGTATTGCTGAACGAGCGGCTTATCTAGATTGTAGTGGATCGCGAGGTTTTTCAGGATCACCGGCGGCAATGGCCTTTCGCCATCGAAGGGGCCGCCGGGGGCAAGGCGCAAAACGAAAAAGCAAGCTGTGACGGCGATCCACAGGACAGGGATCGTCGACAGCAATCGACGGAGGGCGTATTTGATCATGGGCGTGGAGCGGCTCTTCCCGTATCTGCCGGGAAGAGCCTTTCATCCTTATTCCTTGATGGACAGCCAGCGGGTGCGGTGGATGTCCTGAACGTTGTCGACGAAGCCCTCGATCTTGGGCGAAACGACGTTCTTGGAGACGTAGTAATAGATCGGCAATGCGGCGGAATCGTCCAGCGCGAGCTGTTCGGCCTTCTTGAAGATTTCGGCGCGCTTCGTCAGATCGGTCTGAGCGTTGCCGTCCTTGATCAGCTTGTCATAGTCGGCATTCGACCAGCGGCCGTAGTTCATCTGAACGCCCGTGACGAGCAGGTTCAGGAAGTTGTCCGGATCGTTGTAGTCGGCGAGCCAGCCGGCACGGCCGATCTGCACTTCACCACGCTGCAGCTGGTCGTAATGGACCTTCGTCTCAGCGTTGACGAGCTCGACATTAACGCCAAGCGGCTTCCACATGGAGGCGATCGCCACGGCGATGCGCTTGTGGTTGTCGTTGGTATTGTACTTGAGTTCGGTGGTCAGCGGATGATCCGGACCGAAACCGGCTTCCTTCAGCAGCTTCTTGGCTTCTTCGACCTTGTCCTTGTAGGGAAGATCCTTCCAGGAGACATAGGCCGGTTCGCCGTAATTTGCTGTGCCCGGCGGAACCCAGGAGTAAGCCGGCAGTTCGCCGGTGCCGAGGATCTGCGGGCCGATGACTTCGCGGTTGATCGCCATGGAGAGAGCCTGGCGCACGCGCTTGTCGTTGAAGGGCGGCTTGGTCGAGTTGATGACGTAGTAGTAGAGGCCGGAGAAGGGAGCGACATGCGCCTGACCCGGCAGGTTCTTCTTCATCCATTCATACTGGTCGGTCGGGAAGTCGGTGAGGATGTCGAATTCGCCGGCGCGGTAGCGCTTCAGCGCGGCTTCCTGGTCTTCAAGCACGAAGAACTTCGCGCCGTCGATCTTGATATCCTTGGCGCCGTAATACTGATCGTTCTTGACGGTCGTGACGTGCGAACCGGGGACCCACTCGACCGGCTTGTACGGACCGTTGGTGACGATGTTGCCGATCTTGACCCAGTCCTGACCCTTGGCCTCGACGACATGCTTCGGCAACGGATAGGCCGTGTAGTGCATGAGGGCGTTGATGAAATAGGGGGTCGGGTTCTCAAGGGTGATCTCGAGCGTCTTGTCGTCGATCGCCTTGACTCCGAGTTCGTTCAGATCGGTGATCTCACCCTTGTTGATCTTTTCTGCGTTCTTGATGGTGAACTGCAGATAGGCGTAGTCGGCGGCGTTCTTGGGGTCGATGAGGCGCTGGAAGGCGAAGACGAAGTCGCCGGCCGTTACCGGCTGGCCATCGGACCACTTGATGCCGTCACGCAGCTTGAAAGTGTAGACTTTGCCGTCAGGGGAAATGGTCCAGCTTTCGGCCTGGCCGGGAACCGGGTTGTCCTTGGCGTCTTCAGTGACGAGGCCTTCGAAGATGTCGCCGGCAATACGGTTTTCCCAGTCGCCGGAGAGTTTTTGCGGATCCAGCGAGGTGGGGTCGCCACCATTATGGATATTCAGCGTGGCCGCATGGGCCGAAAATGCGAGCAATGAGCCAACCATTGCAGACGCGAGAAATTTTTTCGTGAAAAAGGACATACTGGGTCCACCTTTCTAGGCTTTTCGCCTTTTCTTTAGTCATTTGTTCCCGATTTGACCTGTTACGTGCAGGTCAACGGCACCTTAACGCAAAGGTTTGGCGTTGCAACCCCTAAACCGGTGGGTAGCATTCGGGTGTGGACAAGCTTATAAGCGTCTCCCTTTTGTCCGATCGCGACTGCCCAATCTTTGCTCGAAAATGAGCCATTGCGTGTTGTTTTTTGCTTCGCCGCCATTAGTCTTGCGGCGAAATGAAGCGGGAGACGGCTGTTCATGGCGTTGCAGACGGGCGGGAATGCGGATTGGTGGCGGGGCGCGGTGATCTACCAGGTCTATCCGCGCTCGTTTCAGGATACTGATGGTGACGGGCTCGGCGATCTCAAGGGGATAACCCGGCGCCTCTCCCATATCGCAAGCCTCGGCGTCGATGCGATCTGGCTCTCTCCCTTCTTCAAATCGCCCATGGCCGACATGGGTTACGACGTCTCCGACTATTGCGACGTCGACCCGATTTTCGGAACGCTCGACGATTTCGATGCGATGATGGCGGAAGCCCACAGGCTCGGCATAAAGGTCATCATCGATCAGGTCATTTCCCATACATCCGACCGGCATCCATGGTTTGTGGAAAGCCGCTCCAGCCGTACGAACGACAAGGCGGACTGGTATGTCTGGGCCGACCCGAAGCCGGATGGGACGGCGCCGAACAACTGGCTCTCGATCTTCGGCGGGCCTGGCTGGGAATGGGACGGTGTGCGCCGGCAATATTATCAGCACAACTTCCTGACCTCGCAGCCGGATCTGAACTTTCATAATAAAGAGGTTCAGGATGCGCTTCTGCGGACCGTGAAATTCTGGCTCGACCGCGGCGTGGACGGTTTTCGGCTGGATACGGTGAATTATTACTTCTGTGACAAGCAGCTCCGAGACAATCCGCCGCATGTGCCGGACCCGGATCAGGCCGGTCTCGACGCGCCCGACAGCAATCCCTATGGCATGCAGAACCATCTTTATGACAAGACGCAGCCGGAGAACCTCGAATTCCTCAAGCGCTTCCGCGCTCTGCTCGATCAATATGAAGGACGCGCGACCGTTGGTGAGGTGGGCGACGGGGCGCGCTCGTTGAAGACCGTCGCAGCCTATACGACCGGCGGCGACAAGCTGCACATGTGCTATACCTTCGATCTGCTCGGCCCGGATTTCACGGCCAGCCACATCCGAGGCTGTGTCGAAACCTTCCAGCGTATGGTTAGGGATGGCTGGGTCTGCTGGGCATTCTCCAATCACGACGTCAACCGCCATGTCAGCCGTTTCGCGCTGACGGAAGAAGAGCGTCCCGTCATTGCCAAGCTGGCGATTTCGGTCCTTGCGGCACTTCGCGGTTCGATCTGCCTCTATCAGGGCGAGGAACTGGGGCTGCCGGAGGCGGAGCTTGCCTTCGAAGACCTGCGCGACCCCTATGGCATCCGCTTCTGGCCGGCTTTCAAGGGTCGTGACGGATGCCGCACGCCGATGCCCTGGGAGGCCGGCAAGGCGCATGCAGGGTTTACCAGCGCCGAGAAGAGCTGGCTGCCGGTTCCCTATGAACAGGCGGCACTTTCCGTGGACACCCAGGAAAACAATGACAGTTCCGTGCTGCACCATTACCGGCGTACGCTGGAATTCCGGAAAACCTATCCGGTACTGATCGACGGCAGCATGGAATTCGTTGGCAGCAATCAGGATCTGCTCGCCTTCGTGCGCGAGAAGGGAGACGAGAAACTGCTCTTCGTCTTCAATCTGACGCGTGAGCCTGCGGAGTTTCAGCTTCCTGCCGGCATGGTGCTGGGCGCTCCATTGCCCATGCCCGGATTCAAAGCCGCCGCCAGTGCCAAGACGCTGCAGCTCGACGCGCTTGACGCCTTCTGCGCTCGTATCAGCTGATCAGCGCGAAGCGATCGACGTCCACCATCCCCTTGTCCGAGATCTTCAGATGCGGGATCACGGGCAGGGGCAGGAAGGCAACCTGCAGGAAGGGTTCCTCCAGGGTCGTGCCCAGCGCATAGGCGGCCTTGCGCAGATGATGCAGCGTGTCGCGCACCGCCTCATAGGGTTCCAGGCTCATCAGGCCGGCGACTGGAAGCGCGATTTCGCCGGTGACCTTGCCGTCTTCGACGACCACGAAGCCGCCCTTGATCTCGCCGAGACGGTTGGCCGCAAGCGCCATGTCATCCTCGCTGACGCCGACGACACAGATATTGTGGCTGTCATGGCCGACCGTCGAGGCGATGGCGCCTTTCTTCAATCCAAAACCCTGGACGAAGCCGTTGGCGTGATTGCCGTTCTTGCCGTGACGCTCGATGACAGCGACCTTGATGATGTCGTTGCCGAGATCGACGGTCGTCTGGTTGCCTCTGACCGGCAGGCGGTAGCGACGATGCTCAGTGATGATCTTGCCGGGCATGACACCGATGACGGGCGTTTCGCCTTCCAAGACGGGTACGCCGAAATGAGCCGCATTGACTGGCCGCGCCTTGACGCTGTCGAGGCCAACGGGTGAGACGGGCTTGCGGGTGGCAAAGAGCGCGTCGGTGACGTGGCGGCCAGCCGAGAAGACCATCTCCGCCCGGCAATTCTCCAGGCTGTCGATAACGACGAGGTCAGCCCTCCAGCCGGGGGCAACGAGGCCGCGGTCACGCAGACCGAAGGCGCGGGCGGCGGAGATCGAGGCGGCGCGGTAGATCGCCAGCGGCTCGACCCCGGCAGCGATCGCCGTGCGGATCATGTAGTCGAGATGGCCCTGCTCGGCGATATCGAGCGGGTTGCGGTCATCGGTGCAGAGCGCGAGGTATGGCGAGAGGCGTTCGGTGATGATGGGCATCAGGGCGTGCAGGTCCTTGGAGACAGAGCCCTCGCGCACGAGAATATGCATGCCCTTGCGGATTTTCTCCAGGGCCTCAGTGGCACTCGTGCATTCATGCTCGGTGCGGATGCCGGTGGAGAGATAGCCGTTGAGATCGTTGCCTGAGAGCAGCGGCGCATGCCCGTCGATATGGCCGCCCTGGAAGGCGTCGAGTTTTGCCATGCAGACGGGATCCTTGTGGATCACGCCGGGGAAATTCATGAATTCGGCGAGGCCGATGACCTTGGGATGATCGCGATAGGGCAGGAGGCTTTCGACCGGAAGGTCGGCGCCAGATGTTTCGAGATGCGTGGCCGGCACGCAGGAGGACAGCTGGACGCGAATGTCCATGATCGTCTCCAGCGCCGAAGCGAGGAAGAACTCGATACCGTCCTTGCCGAGCACATTGGCGATCTCATGCGGGTCGCAGATCACGGTCGTCACGCCATAAGTCAGGACACAACGGTCGAATTCATGCGGCGTGACGAGCGAGGATTCGATGTGCAGGTGCGTATCGATGAAGCCGGGAACGACGATCTTGCCGGAAATATCGATCTCGGTCCCGCCGCTGTAGCTGCCGCAGGTTCCGACGATCCGGTCGTCGCCGATGGCGATGTCCGACTGGACGAGCTCACCCGTCACAAGATCGAAGAAGCGTCCGCCTTTCAATACGATATCGGCCGGTATGCGACCCACACCCTGATCGATGAGACGTTCGAGCTTGGCGGTCATAACTATCCTCGCGATACAATCGATTCCGCGAGTTATAGCGCATCTGTCTCCGGATTGGATGCCCGCAAACGAAACCGGGCGCCGATGGCGCCCGGTCCCGCGTCTCATTCGTTTCGATTACTCGGCAGCGACAATCTTGCCGCCTTCCCACTTGTAGAGCGAGAAGCTCTGCGAGGAGAGGTCGCCGGTTTCGCCGTAGGTGAGCTTGCCGATGACGGTCGGGATCTGGTCGCCGCTCTTCAGGGCAGTCGCAACGGCTTCCGCATCCTCGGCGCTGCCGGCCTTTTCGATGCCGGCCTTCAGGACTTCGACGGCAGCATAGGCGTTCAGCGTGAAGGCTTCGGCCGGGATGTTCTTGGCGGCGAGCGCATCGGCAGCGGCCTTGGAGTCCGGGCTCTTGGTGGCGTCGGAGGCGTTGGTGAACAGCGTGCCGGCTGCGGCATCCGTGCCGATCGTCCAGAACTCGGTGTTGGAGAGACCGTCGCCGCCGATGATCTGGGCATTGACCGAGAGGTCATGGAGCTGGCGGGCGAGCAGGCCGCCTTCCGGGTGGTAGCCGCCGAAATAGACGAGATCGACTTTCTCGGCCTTGATGCGGGTGGTCAGAGCGGAGAAGTCCTTGTCGCCGGGCGTAATGGAGTCGTTGATGACTTCGGTGATGCCGCCGGCATTCAGCGTTGCCTTGAAGGCGTCGGCGAGGCCCTTACCGTAAGCGCCCTTGTCGTTGATGACGGCGACACGCTTGTCCTTGAAATGCTCAAGAACGTATTTGGCGGCGACTTCGGCCTGCTGGTCGTCGCGGCCGCAGGTGCGCAGAACGTTGGTCAGGCCACGCTTGGTAAGGTCGGGCGCGGTCGCGGTCGGGGTGACCATCAGCACGCCATTTTCCGCCAGAACGTCGGAAACCGGAATGGCGACACCGGAGGTGACCGGGCCGACGACGAAACGGATGCCGTCGCTGACAACCTTGTTTGCGGCGGAAACGCCCTGCTTCGGTTCGCCGGCATCGTCGGCCAGTTCGAGCACGACCTTCTCGCCGAGAATGCCGCCGTTCTTGTTGATTTCGTCGACGGCGGTCTGCGCGCCGTTCTTCACCTGGTCGCCATAGGCCGCCACTGGACCGGTCAGCGGCGCGATGAGGCCGATGGTGATATCCGCATGCGCGAGCGGTGCAAATGCCAGCGAGGCGACGAGCGTCGCCGTCAGAGTCTTCAGGGTCATGTTCTGTCTCCTTGGGTTGGGTCGTCTTCGACCACCGGTTGCTTGCCGCGCAGGCCGTTTCTTTTGTCAGCGATCCCTTTGGGAGCGTGCCAAAGACGAGGAAAAGCTGCGCGATCAATGAGCCTCGCGGCCATATTTGGCTCGCCCAGCGCATGGCAAGATTTCTAGAAATTTCGGTGAGATTCCGCAAGATGATAACAAGATTGGGATCGTTTTCGCCAAATCTGGAAAGATTGCGCGCGATTTTTTGATTTTTCAGTCCATCTCCAGCAATTTTCGGTCTGCGTTGTCGCGACCATCCACAAAGCTAGCCGCGGCCGTGTCAGGGCAGTCCCAATCTGCGACCGTCAAGCGATGTTTTTCGGATTGCGTGCTTCAGTCGTGTGCGGCTCGCAACTTTTGCGAAAGCCGAAGCGAATCTTCTTCGACGGAACATGTCGACGGCTGCGGATAAACCGATATCCGATAATTGCGCCAACGGCCCTTGCTGTAATTCATATATTCAAGCCAGTTAATAATTGATTCTAAGAATCCCAGTATAACTCTTATTCCCTAGTATATTGTTGCGGTGCAATAAAACATTCGATTTGTCGATACAGGCATATAGCGGGAATAGATATCTGGATGCTCAAGCGTATTGAAGCCAGGCAGGTACGAACCGGAATGTTTATCGAGATGGTCGAGGGCATCTGGCACGATCCTCTTCTATCTCGGCGACGGTTTTTGCTGCGGCGCGAGAGCGACAGGTTGAAGTTTAATGAGTGCGCGAACGCAGGCGTCGTGATCAACACTACCAAGGGCCTCGATGTCAGCGATGTCTCCCGCAAGATCGAGATCGACGTCAAGGCGGCACGAGAAACCATTCAGAAGTCCGTGCAGGTGCTCGAGAATGTCTTCGGTCGACTGCCGGAGGGGAATGCGATCTCTGTCGATCAGGTCGAGCCGGTGATTTCTTCGGTTTCGAAATCGATGGACGACAATCCAGCCGTTTTCATCAGCGTTACCCGCCTGAAGTCCAAGGACGAGGTGACATTTCTGCATTCCCTTTCGGTCAGCGCGTTGATGATCCTTTTCAGCCGTCATCTCGGACTGAACGAGGAGCTGGTGCAAACGCTCGGCACGGCCGGGCTGTTGCATGATGTCGGCAAGCTCGAAATTCCGCTTGAGGTGCTCAACAAGGAAGGGCGCCTGAATGAGGACGAGATCCAATTGATCCGGGATCATCCAGCGAAAGGGCATGCGATCCTGTCGCGTCAGGAGGGCATGCCGGAAATCGTTCTCGATGTCTGCTTGAACCATCACGAACGCATCGACGGCAAGGGATATCCACGCCAGCTGTCCCATGGCCAGATCAGTCTGCATGCGCGGCTTGCCGCGATCTGCGACGTCTATGACGCGATTACCTCGGTGCGCCCCTACAAGGCTGCGTGGAGCGCAAAGGAGGCACTGGCCTGGATGCTGGCCAATGAAGGGCATTTCGATCGCCGGCTCGTCAAAAAATTCGCCCTCTGCCTGTCGGTCGCCTCCGTTTCCTGAGAACATCCATTTTCGTGAAGAAAGGCCTGCGGGGTCGGTCCGCCGCAGGCCGCTGAACGAGCACGACACAATTGCCGCTATTGCTGCGCAAGCGCCTTGCTCAGGAAGTCCGTGACCATGCCGGTGACCTGCCTGTGAATGGCTCCGCGATCTGCGCCAGTGACGTCCCGGCAGACGATGTTTTCGCCGGGCGCTTCCTTTTCAATCAGTTCTGCTGCGCCGGGCTTGCAGGGTTGCATGAAGCTGAAATGCAGCGATCCGGGGATAAGAGTGTAGGTGGTCGTCGCTGGCGGCAGATAGCGGGCAATGTAGCCGGAATCCTTGTTCGTGGCGGCTATGTCCGCCTTGGTTGCCGTGTTTCCATCGACGTCCGCCGCAGCACCCAGCACCATGACGGGAACATGGATTGCCGCAAGGCTCTCTGGTGTCAGCCCACGGCCGGGTCCGAGGTCGAGCGTCACGATGGCACGGATTCTCGGGTCGCTGAGATCGGCTGCCAGCGCCGCACTGGAGGAGGCATCGCGGCCGATGCCGAGCGCCTCGAATATTCTGCAATAGATCGGGCTGAATTCAGCCATGCAGTTCTTCGTCACCTTGGCTGCATCGAAGCGGCCGCCTGCCAGTTCGACGACCGTCCAGCCGCCGAGCGAATGGCCGATGGCGGCGATCCGGTCGAATGCCACGCCGCCCGTCAGATCAGGATCGTCGAGTAGAACATCGATCGTGCGGCTGAGGTCGCCAGGTCGCTTCCATAGTTCGACGGCATCAGGCTTTCGCATGTCGAATGTGGTCGTGCCGGGATGATCGGGTGCGGCGACGACATAGCCTGCGTCTACGAGCTCGGCGGCGAGCCAGGCGAGGTTGCGCCAACTTCCGCCATAACCATGGGAGAGGACGATCAGCGGATGCGGGCCGGCCATGGGTTCAGCATCCCTGATGACGGGCTGGCCGATAAAGGCTGGCGTCTCGCCGAGAAGGACCGGGGTGACGTCCGATGCCGTTGGATACCAGATGCTGACATGGACAGGACGATCGGCGTTTTTGCCGGGCAGGGTGGTTTCGCGGAAGCCGGTTCCGGCATGTGCCGCGGGTGCCAGCAGCAGGGCGAAGGAGAGAAGGAAGGCAAGTCTTTGCATGGGATCTCCATTGGGCTGATTTGCCCTGTCTGCAGGAAATCCGTCACACCGGAGACCGATAACGCGATCGAGGTCGCCGACATCAAAAAGAAAGGGCGAGGCCTGAGCCTCGCCCTTGAATTCACTTGGGACGATCGAGTTCAGATATTGTTCTGCAGGATCGTGCGCAGCTTGCCGAAGAGCTCGTCGATGTGCTTCTTCTCGATGATCAGCGGCGGGGAGAGCGCGATGATGTCGCCCGTCGTGCGGATCAGCAGGCCGCTTTCGTAAGCCTTGAGGAAGGCCGTGAAGGCGCGCTTGGTGGGCTCGCCGACGATCGGGTCGAGCTCGATGGCGCCGATAAGGCCGGTATTTCTGATGTCGATGACGTTAGGGCAATCCTTCAGCGAATGCAGCGCATCGGCCCAGTAGTCGGAAAGCTCGGCTGCGCGGGTCAGCAGGCCTTCTTCCTTGTAGGTGTCGAGCGTCGCGAGAGCGGCGGCCGAGGCGATCGGGTTTCCGGAATAGGTATAACCGTGGAAGAACTCGATCATGTGCTCGGGACCGTTCATGAAGGCATCATGGATTTCCGAGGTCACGAAGACGGCGCCCATCGGGATGACGCCGTTGGTCAGGCCCTTGGCGGTGGTGATGATGTCGGGCTTCACGTCGTAATACTGAGCGGCGAAGGGTGCGCCGAGGCGGCCGAAACCGGTGATGACTTCGTCGAAGATCAGCAGGATGCCATGCTTGGTGCAGATTTCACGCAGCTTCTGCAGATAGCCCTTCGGCGGAATGAGAACGCCGGTGGAGCCGGCTACCGGCTCGACGATGACGGCGGCCACGGTGGACGCGTCATGCAGGGTGACGATACGCTCGAGTTCGGTGGCGATATCGCCGCCGTGCTCGGGTTCGCCGCGGGTGAAGTTGTTCTTACCGGGCAGGTGGGTGTGGGGCATGTGGTCGACGCCGGTCAGCAGCGTGCCGAACATCTTGCGGTTGGTGACGATGCCGCCGACGGAGATGCCGCCGAAATTGACGCCGTGATAGCCACGCTCGCGGCCGATCAGGCGGAAGCGCGAGCCGTTGCCCTTCACGCGGTGATAGGCGAGCGCCACCTTCAACGCCGTTTCCACCGATTCAGAACCGGAATTGGTGAAAAGGACATGGTCCAGGCCTTCCGGCGCGATGTCGACCAGGCGGTTGGCGAGCTCGAAAGCCTTGGGATGGCCGAGCTGAAAGGCCGGGGCGTAATCAAGTTCGCCGGCCTGCTCGCTGATCGCCTCGGTGATCTTCGGGCGGCAATGTCCGGCATTCACACACCAGAGGCCAGCCGTACCGTCCAGCACCTGACGGCCGTCATGGGTCTGGTAGTACATATCCTTGGCACTCACGAAGAGGCGCGGTTCCTTCTTGAACTGACGGTTCGCGGTAAAGGGCATCCAAAAGGCGCGAAGGTCGTTTGGCGTTGCATTCAGGCGGTTGGACATGCTGTTCTCCTGGCCATCGGGGAGGCCGTTCGCGTTTTAAGCTTGGCGCCGATTATATTTTTACTGCCCGGTCAAATTATCAGCGCCCGGCAACGCGTCAAGCCAGAGACGCGTCGCCTTCTGCCGTTCCCGGACACTTCGGGCGTCATCAATCCTTCGCCCGGCATCGCTACAAAAATCGATGGCCGCAATGGCCGAGGGCACTTCATTCATTTCCTTGAAATTCAACCATTTTACCGGAGGTAGTCATGACGGACCGCCAGAAGACCAGACCGCGTCCCAATCCGCGGCGTGCATTTGCGCCGAGCTACGGCACCATTCTCGAAGAAGGCGTTCGTCGCCGTACCGTTCTGAAGGGCTTCATCGCAGCCATGGGTGCAGCCGCTTTTGCGCCGGCGCTCGAAGCAACGAAGGCTGAAGCTGCCGAGTCGAGCCTTACTTTCCCGGAACTGAAGCGTGTGCGTGACGCTGCCGACCACTGGCCTGATGGTTACGAGCGTCAGATCCTGCTTCGCTGGGGCGACGCACTCTTCACCGACAGCCCGGAGTTCGATGTCGCCAGGCTCGACGGCAAGGCGGCCGAGCGCCAGTTCGGCTACAATAACGACTTCACGCAGTTCCTGCCATTGCCCTGGGGCGAGAAGAGCTCGGACCACGGCCTGATGGTCGTAAGCCATGAATATGCGACGCCCTTCCTGATGTTTCCGGGCCTGACGGCCGACAATTATCGCGAGAAGCTGACCGAAGACCAGATCCGGGCGGTGATGGCCGCCGTCGGCGTATCGGTCTTTGAAGTGCGCAAGGATGGCAACCAGTGGCAGGTGGTCAAGGACGGCAAATATAGTCGCCGCATCCACATGAGCACGGAAATCGGCATTTCCGGCCCGGCGGCCGGCGACGACCGCCTCAAGACCAAGGCTGATCCGACCGGCACGGTGGTCTTCGGCACGATTTCGAACTGCAATGGCGGCATCACGCCCTGGGGCACGATGCTGTCGGGCGAAGAAGGCGCGATGGACGTCTTTGCCGGCGACTATAAAAAACTGCCGAACCAAGAGCTGGTCGAGCGCCAGGGCTGGGACGAGGATGAGAACGACATCTATTCCGTCAGCCGCGTCGAGCCGCGCTTCAAGTTCGAGGAAGAGCCCAACGAGTGGATGCGTTTCGACTGGGTGGTCGAAATCGATCCCTTCGATCCCTCGGCAAAGCCGGTCAAGCGTACGTCGCTCGGCCGCATGACGCATGAAGGCGCGCAATGTTGCGTTGCCCCAGATGGTCGCGTCGTAGTGTTCATGGGCGATGATGACGATTTCGAATATATCTACCGCTTCGTCACCCGTGATCCGTGGAATTCCAACGATCGCGCCGCCAACAAGGACTTGCTCGACCACGGCACGCTGTCGGTCGCCAAGTTCGAAAGCGACGGCACGATGCGCTGGATCCCGCTGGTCGCCGGCGAAGGCCCGCTGACGTCGGAAGCCGGCTTCAAGACGCAGGCAGATGTGGTTCTTGCGACGCGCGCTGCCGCGGACCTCGTCGGTGCGACGCCGATGGATGGGCCGGAAGGCTTCATCCCGCATCCCGGCACCGGCAAGCTCTATGTTGCCATGACCGAGAACGAGGACCGCCTGCCGAAGGGGCAGGGTGACGACGAGAAAGAACAGGTCAACGTTGCCAATCCGCGTGGCCCCAATCCGCATGGGCATCTGCTGGAGCTGGTAACTCCTGGCGGTCCGGAGAAACCTGATTATGCAGCCGAAAGTTTCAAGTGGGATGTTTTCGTGCTCTGCGGCGATCCGGCAAAGCCCGAAGACCAGGCGATGTTCCACCCGGCGACCACCTCGGCCGGCTGGTTCACCGATCCCGATAACCTTGCCGTCGATCCGGCGGGCCGCCTCTGGGTGACGACCGACGGCCCGCCGCCGGAAGGCATCGCCGATTCCGTCTATGTGATGGATACGGAAGGTCCGGGCCGCGCCCTGCCGAAGCTCATCTATATCGCGCCTGTCGGCTCTGAGACCTGCTCACCGACCTTCTCGCCCGACGGCTCCAGCGTCTTCCTCTCGGTCCAGCATCCGGGCGAATTGCGCATGGCCGACAACGAGGATGCGACCTCGATGGAAGATGCCGGCACCAGTTGGCCGGACTTCAAGCCGGGCGTACCGGCTCGTCCGTCACTCGTCGTGCTGACGCGCGGCAAGAACGGAGCGGTGGGCAGCTAAGCCCGCCCTTCCCAATCAAACAAGACCGGCAATTCTTGCGAATTGCCGGTCTCTAACGCTTCAGTGCTGAAAATAGCGCAAGCGGCGTCCGCGGGGGACATCTCCTTCGGGACGCTGCTCAGACTGACATCATGTCAGGGCTAACATCAGGCTGCAGACCTGCTCCGGTTCTGGGTCACGTAGATATCCTCGAGTGTTGCAAGGATTTTCATGACTGGCTCGGAGTTGCTGGAATAGTAGATCGTCTGTGCATCACGACGGGTCTTGACCAGCTTCTGAGCGC
>Ga0209758_1003300_pt1 | contig 14935 bp, 10 predicted proteins | sample AraplaMF_Col_mMF_FD_184258 | JGI IMG/M metagenome (GOLD analysis project Ga0209758, IMG submission 184258) | Arabidopsis root microbial communities from the University of North Carolina, USA - plate scrape MF_Col_mMF (SPAdes) (version 2) | ecosystem: Host-associated > Plants > Roots > Endosphere... | reverse complement strand
CATTGATTGAACGCGCTACTACCATTATAGCAGTAGGCGACGAACCGCATAATACGCTCTACAGTTTTGCCAGTATAACGGGAGAGGATATACCGGAAGTCCCAGATACACCGCTGCAGAAGGGAGAAGCATTGGTATGGCACCGGCCCTCGGGCGAGGCGCCCTTCCTCGTAAGAACACTGGTACCGCAACAGGTATTGCAGCGGCATAAAAGAAAATACTCTACCGGTGATATGGGGCCCGACAGCTTCATCTTTACCGGACCTGAAAACAAGTTAAAGCTGCGCGCCAACAACCTGCAAACATTCGTGGAGCTTGCCCAGGGCGTGGATGATGATACCTGGATGTTTCACCTCAAAAACCAGGATTATTCCAAATGGATAAGGCATGCAGTGAATGATGATACACTGGCCGAGCAAGTGGGAAGAGTGGAAACTTCGGAACAGGATCCTGCCAGTTCCCGCTCTTCCATTGCAAAATTAATACAGCTACACTACACCGGACCGGCATGATCAGCGGCTACGCCACTTAAAATAAAGTATTAAACCTACTGTTACCATCAGTACCTGCACCAGCGCCCATAACATGGTGCTAAAGTCACGCAGTCCCTTGCCTCCCCAGTCCATAAAATGATGTTTGTGGAACAGCGCAAATGAATAACCTTCTCTAAGGTCGGCATCATCTACGCGTACAGACAATCTGCCTGTTTTCGTTTCCACATAATACCTTTCATGGCCCCTGCTATCATAAGCCACTCTCCAAACGGGCAGGCGCTTGTCTGTAAAATTGTACTCGTCTGTAAACTTTGTAACAGGTGTAACAGCGCGAACAGAGAGCGCCGGATTGGCGCTGAAGCGCCCTGCCAGGAACACCGCGTACTTTGCATCTCCTTCGGATAAAAGAGACAGATCCCTGGTATTCACGTACTGTATACCCGCTTCTCCTTTTGTATATACCTGCCAGTAGCTGGCCGTATCTATCTTCACCATACTGATATTGGTCACCGGCGCTTTCACGATCTGCATCAGGCTGTTAAGCGGTAAATGTAAGGCAGCGCTGGCAAAGCGGTTGCTTACAAAATAACGGTCCCTGGTATCGTCCTCAAATTTTGACAGCGCATGATAAGCCCCGCTGAAAGTCCACATCAACGTGAACAGTGCGGCGACAATAGCCGTATAACGATGCCAGCGCCTCGTTTTTACCAGCCCGTTCCCATTTACTTTTTTGCTTTTGGTGGCAAAGAACAGGTAGATGCCCATCACACTGGTGATGAAAGCCAGTGATGTGAGCAGGAATAAAAGGGCCAGCTTTCCTTTTCCTAAAACATCCAGCCAGTCCCAGGTATGCAACAAACGGAATACCGTATCAAAAGCTGCACGTTTATTGTCCATAGCAAACGCAAAGCGGTCCTGGGTGGTTTCTACATAAATGCGGATCCCATCGGGCCTTTCGAAGCCAACTTTGTACACTGGCAACAGACGGTTGATGCTTTTGTATTCCTTATCAAATGCAGTAAGCATGGAAGCATCTGTCACCTTACTGCCTTTGCTGCCATTGAGCACGCAACTGGTGGCCGCATCGCAGCAATCATGCAATGTACCTGCATCAGATGCGGCAGCGGGAGGCGCCGCGCTGCTATCAGGTGATAGCGGCCCTTCCAGGAACTGCCTGGCCAGGTATTGAGCATACAGCCAGTTACCGGCGGCGAGCTCCTTTCCATTTACGGCGCTCAGGTAAACAGGCTCCGGCTTTTGTGGCAGCTGCACCTGGTAAAACCAGGTGGTGTCTATATGCACCAAACGGAAACAGTTGATGCTGTCGATACGGTTTTGCTGCAATGCAGTGGCCAGGTCTGTTTTGATATGGGCGCTGTCGATCACTATGGGTGGCAATGATTGCGTGCTTACCTGCGGACGGATATTGGTCATCAGCGGGTGCATAAAGCCGCTCAATGCCCAAAGCAGTACCGGTATGGCAATGATGATCGATAAGGTGCGATGCACCTTGTATATTTTCTTTCGCATGGTTCCTTTCTTAATGTCCAAAACGGCAGGCAAAGCCTACATTCCATTCCCTGGGATCGCCGAGGTTATAACTGTACCCGTAAGCAGAGCGGCTGGCAAAAGTGGCGTAATACTTATTCAGCGCGTTCAGGGCATTCACCCATACTTCAAAACGGCCGAAGTTATAACCGCTGCGTACGTTCAGCACATCAAAGCCGCTGTAGCGCTGTGTATTAGCATTATCCAGCCAGTATTTGCCCAGGTGCTGCCATTCCATCCCGATACGGAAACCTTTGAAAAACGCAGGCTTATACATCACTTCCGCATTGGCGATAAAGCGGGGTGCGCCGCTCATTTCATTGTTGCTTACGTTGCTGCCTTTTTCTACATAGTCAATAAAACTATGTTTGGCATTGGTACCGCTTAAACGGATCATCCATTGCCGGTCCGGCCGGTAGGTCATCCCATATTCAACACCACGGTGCCTGGTCTTACCTGCATTCTGATTGATGGAAGTACCATCATCCTGCTTCACGGAGATAATTTCATTGCTGCCGTTCATGAGGTACACGCTCCAATCTGCATATACTTTATGCTGCAGTAATGAAAACCAGCCACCTGCTTCATAGTTGAAGAAAGTTTGCGGTTGCAGATAAGGCACTTTTACGCTGTTAAACAGTTCAGATACCTGCGGCGGTACATAACCCTGGCTGTAATTGGCATATATGCCAATGCCTTTGAAGTTGTATGTAAAGCCCGCTTTAGGCGTAACGCGGTTGAAATCAGTTTGGGTAGATGGCGCCCCTGTACTGGCGGAGGCGGAGAGGTGATTATTGAAATCGAAATGATAAAAATCATAGCGCAGCGCCGCTACTACTTTCAATCCTTTTAATGGGCTCATCTCGTAATGTACATAGGAAGCCAGGTTACTGATCGCCGTGGCGTAATCGCTCAGGGTAGAGTCTGTAGGCGTATAGCTCACATAATTCCCCTTCCCGTCACGGCTGATGCGGATGTAACGCGCGTTATAAGTACTGGGACTGATATCCGCACTGATACCTCCAATCACTTTACTATTCAGCCAGTTGAATTGCTGCTGATGCTGAGCCACCAGCAGGTAACTGTTGAAAGAGCTGTTATTCAACTGACCATTGGCCAGCAGCGGGTTGGTCCTGTTATTAGTGATATAGTAAGAAGGATTCTGCTTTACGGAATTATCGCGGAAGAGCACAGACAACTGCGACTGGCTCTGTTCATTCCATTGCTGGATGAGTTGCGAGCGGATGCGCAGCGCATTGGTTTTACGATAGGTAAATGAATACGGCGTGGTATAATCCTTTTTCGAAAACTGCGCGCTGTCCAGCGATCCGGTCATATCGCTGTAGTAGTCGATATAGCTGATGCTGTTGCTCCAGGTGGTACGTTCGCTAGCTTTATAGTCTGCACGGAAGGTCAAAGCAGTCTTATGAAAATCGCTGTAATCAATAGGACCGTCATGGCGGTTGGCATAGTAACCGCTAACAATAAATCCCCATTTACCGGTAGTAGTGCCCGCCTGGAAATCAGCGCGCTTATAACCGTTGTTATTGGCCTGCAGACTGATCATACCGCTGCTGCCAGCTGGCGGCGCAAGGGTGATGATATTAACAGCGCCACCGATGGCTTCTGCCCCATATAAGGAAGAGGCAGGCCCGCGGATGATCTCTATCTGCCGGGCAGCAGCCATATTCATTTCCAGCAGGGCGTTATGGTTATACAGGCCGGTAGTGCGGATGGGAATACCATCTTCCAGGTAAAGGAAAAGGCTTTTAGTGGTCATAGGTTGGCGTATGCTCATCTCATGCTGCTCATTGGCAAGGCTTACCATGAACACGCCGCTTACCTTATTTAATACCTGGTCTAAACGGTTTGCTTTTGTATCCTGTAATGTTTGTGTAGTGATCGTGCTGATGGCAATAGGCGCTTCGCTGCGTTTTTGTGCAGAGCGGCTCGCGCTTACAACCACCTGTTGCAGTTCAGTGATGGTATCACGCACAGGCGCTTTGTCCTTGCGCTGGGCATGCGCTTGCAGCAGCAGGACCGAACAGATCACTGACAGTACAATATGTAGCTTCATATATGGCAAATAAAAGGTTCGCTATCTCAGTACCAGTGGTATAAAGACAGACAGGAAAGTTCAATAGTTAACGAGTGTACTGATGCTGAGCTGAAGCTAGCATTGCTCATCATCAATAGTTCAATAGAAATGCTGAATGCATTACGCAAAATGCTAAACGCTCAAAAGTTGTGCAGTAAGCTTACAGTGCGTTCGGCGTTATGCGTTATGCGTTATGCGTTACGCATAAAGCCCGCCTGCGGCGGATGGAAGAAGGAAGGGGTATAATCTGTGCAGGTGTCTTCCTGGAAAACAGGATATTGAACGACGGAAAAAGAGCGGGCGGGTATGATGGTGGCGGTATGAAAAGCGCCGCAGATGATCTCAAACTTGTTCTCTGCGCGGCGTTCAGGATTATCCTGGTCCTGCTTTTCTTCCTGCTTCATCTTCTTCATCATGTGACAGCGGCCGTTACAATGCATCTTGGGACGGCTTTTGTTCACGCAAAGGTTTTTGGCAATATACTCCCTGTTCAGCTGGTATTCAGCTACGATCATGGCTTTGCTGAAGGTTTGCATCAGCACGCCAAGGAGTAATAATATTGCGGCAACCTGTTTCAAGTTGCCGCAAAGATAGCTGTGAATGTTGACTTTTCAAGGCGGGTGAGCAATATTATTTAGTATTCCACTTAAACCATTTAATACCCAGCACGGAAAACACAATGGCATATCCTGCTGTCGCCATCAAAGCCATTCCGCTATCGCCGGTCCAATGCCCTGGCTGCAGGCTGTCAGAAACGATCCGCTTTACCGTACCGAAAGGCGACCATATCACGGCCTGCTGTACTTCATTTCCCATTGCGCCCAGCTCTCCGAGCATGCCTACCATGATGAAAAGGAAATACACGAGGCGGGTGACAGCGTTCACTGTTTCAGGATGTTTGATCAGGCCAACGATCATCTGTCCGAGGCCCAGGTACACCGTACCGCCAGCCAGCGCCATCACAAAGCCGAATAAATAACCAGTGGGCGAAAGTGAGATCTTGTCTACATAAAAGCCTACCACGAAAACGGCGATGGTGAGCAGCACGATCATAAAGATCTGTACGGTTAAGCGGCTGACCATGATGGTCCAGGAAGGAATAGGCCCAACGCGCAGGCGCTGAAAAATGCCCTTATCGCGGTCGCGTGCAATAGTATTGGTATAGCCCATCAACCCGATAGCGGTCAGGCCGATCGTGATACAGATAGACAGTACGAAGGGGCCGCCCATCCTGGCCACCAGGCCTTTCCAGGAAATGAGGATGATAACAGGCACCAATAATACCAGCACTACTGAACGGCGGTTGCGCCATTGTGCGGTAAAATCTGCCCGTAATAAAGCGTTTAAGGCGGAAGAAATGCGGGGAATATCTCTTTGCATGATGATCTGTTGTGGTGGTTTAGATTATGAACGGACTTCGCGGCCGGTGAGGCCGATGAATACATCTTCCAGGGTGATCCTCCCTTTGCGGGATACGCTGATCACTTCCGGATCGTGACGGTGACGCTCTATCAGCTCGCCGGGGGTATCAATGGCCACTACCCTGCCATGATCTATGATGGCGATACGGTCGCATACGGCTTCTGCCTCTTCCATGGAATGGGTGGTCAGCAATACACCGTGCCCTTTCTCCCGGATGGCTTCTATGCGCTCCCACAGCTGGCGCCGCGATTGCGGATCAAGTCCGGTGGTAGGCTCGTCCAGCAATACCAGCCTGGGATCATGTATGGTGGAGATCAGCAGCGAAACGCGCTGTTGCTGTCCGCCTGAAAGCTGGCTAAAACGCTTGGTTCCGGCGTCCTGGAGATTGATCTCCTGCAGGAGCGCTGCCAGCCTTTCATTGCTCATCTCCACGCCATAGATTCCGGCGTAGAGGCGGATGATCTCTGTAATGGTCAGCTCCGGCTGGAAGCTGGTAGCCTGTAACTGGATGCCCATATTAGCGCGGGCATGGAGCGATTGCCGCCGTACATCATAGCCGGCTACGGAAATAGTGCCGGATTTAGGTTTCAGCAAACCTTCAATGGCGCTTAAAGTGCTGGTTTTCCCTGCACCATTAGGCCCCAGGAAGCCGAAGATCTCCCCGGGCTTCACCTCGAAGGAAACGTCCTGCACGGCATGGAAATTCCCATAGTAAACGTGCAGTCCTTCCACCCGTAATACGGGGGCAGTTTGTAGGTCATTCATGTAAGAAAGATTTTATATGCTCGTAACATCGTAAACATACGCTTTCAGTGCTCCAGCTCATCAGGTAAAAAGGCGAAAACAGTTCGTTAACCGGTAAAGGGCTGAATATTGGCGGTGAAGTTTCCAAGGCTTTTTTATTATCCCCGGCTAAAATAAAATATTTCTATCTTCATTAATCACAAGAGAATGATACTATTTTAACAAAAACGGCCGGAGCAAGGATACAGCAAGGAGAACACATAGAGAACACATAGAGAAGACTTGGAGAAGACCGGTAAAATAGTACAAGTGTAACAAAACAGGCAAATCACAGACCAATACATATAATAAAGACTACCATTATGTTCCGCTATGCCCTTTTACTGGCCATCCTGATGGCCGGCGCCTTTTATGCCGATGCCCAATCCTTATACATGCCCCGCGACGTATCGCAGGCCTTTAAGAAGGGTACCCGTTCTTTGGATGGGAACCCTGGTCAACATTACTGGCAGAACCGCGGCCGTTACGATATTACGGTCACCGCCATGCCGCCCGACAGAACGATCAAAGGTACCGAAGACATCACCTACGTGAACAACAGCCCGGATACCCTGGAAAGCCTGGTGATCAAACTGTTCCTGAACATTCATAAACCGGGCGCGCCCCGCATCGTACCTGTGCTGAAGGATTACCTGACCGATGGCGTACAGGTCACCTCCTTCAAGGTGAACGGGCAGCCCCAACGCTGGCGGAAAGTCAATTTCACCAACCAGGAGGTAGGATTACCCATGCCTTTAATGCCGCATGACTCCGTAAAGCTGTCCTTTGAATGGCAGTACGAGATCTCCCTGCAAAGCAACCGTGAAGGGATGATCGATTCTACTACGTATTTCCTGGCCTACTTCTACCCGCGCGTAGCCGTATATGACGACTACAATGGCTGGGACAAGATGACCTTTACTGATGTACATGAGTTTTACAGCGACTTCAACGACTATACCGTTACGGTAAATGTGCCCGCCAACTACATCGTTGTAGGCACCGGTACCCTGCAGCAACCGGAAAAATTACTGCAGCCTACTTTTGCCGACCGCTTAAAGGCTTCTCAATCTACCGACCAGGTGATCCGCATCGTCACCCCGGAAGACCTGGCCGCTAAAAATATCACGACACAAAATGCGGTGAACAGCTGGCAGTTTAAAGCCAGCAATATTCCCGACATGGCCTTTGGCCTCAGCGATCATTTTGTATGGGACGCCTCCAGCGTGGTCGTAGATGATGCTGCACAACGCCGCGCCGGTGTACAGGCATTCTATAACGATACCGCAAAAGATTTTCACAGCATGGTGAACTTTGGCCGTCACTCACTGGACTGGCTCTCCCACCACTGGCCGGGCATTCCCTATCCTTATGAGAAGACCACCATCTTCCAGGGCTATGCAGATATGGAGTACCCGATGATGGCCAATGATGGCTCCACACCAGACACGGCCTTCTCCCGCTTTGTTGCAGAGCACGAGATCGCGCATACCTACATGCCTTTCTACATGGGCATCAACGAAACCCGCTACGGCTTTATGGATGAAGGCTGGGCTACTACTTTTGAGCTGCTGATAGGCCGGGAAGACCTGGGTACAGAAAAGGCGGAAGAGCTGTTCAAACAATTCAGGGTGGATGGCTGGATCACAGACGGCAGTCCTGATGAGGACATTCCCATCATTACCCCGGGAGATGCCCAGGCTACCAGAGGCCTTGGCAATAATCAATACGGTAAACCAGCGCTGGGATACCTGGCTGTAAAAGACCTGCTGGGCGATGCGCTATTTAAAAAATGCCTGCATGCCTACATGCAACGCTGGAATGGCAAGCACCCCATTCCCTGGGATTTCTTCCATTCATTCAACAGTGCATCCGGTAAAAACCTGAACTGGTTCTGGAACAACTGGTTCTTCTCCAATTACTATATAGACCTCGCCGTGAAGCAGCTCACGCCCGGCGCACAGGGCTATACGCTGCAGATCGAAAATCCCGGCGGAATGGCAGCACCTTTTGATGTGAAGATCACATATACGGACGACAGCAGCGAAACGCTGCACCAGACACCACAGGTATGGCAGGCCAATCAGAAGCAGGCTACAGTGAAGATCGGCACAAAGAAGAAGATAAAATCATTGTTGCTGGATGGCGGCATCTACATGGACGCCGACCCGACGAATAATAGTTGGCAGTAGGCAGTGAGCAATTGGCAGTCAGTGACTGCACACTGCCAATTGCAAACTGCCAACTTGTTAAAGGGTCGGAATAACATATTGCTTATAAAGCAGGATCTTACCATCTCTTGTGCGCCCTTCCTCATAGACCTTTTCTCCCAGTGAATTGGGGTCCAGCTGGAGGGAGGGACGGTTGGCGATCTGGAATTCATTCATCACAAATACTCTTCCCTGGCAACGTTTGATCAGTTCTTTCAGCAGGAGCTTGTTGGGCATGGTGCTCTTCCACTTCTCTGCAATGTTCTTACGGTCAAGCGTTGCCATGGCTGCCAATTCATCGCTTTCCATCATCAGGATGCCTTTTTCCAGGGCAGTACCGTTGTAGCTCAGGTGATGGCCTACTTTATAGAAGATGGTGCGGTTCAGCAGGTCTTCTGTAAGATGCTTTCCGTTCTTTCCTTTCTTCTCCCATTTCTTAATCTGGTGCCAGCTTTCCCAGCTGCCGTATTCGGCATCTCCGGGGAATAAGAGCACCTTACCGGTAGCCACTGATTCAATGGCCAAGGCCAGGCTGGTATTATTGATATGACTGTTGAGGCGAAGCGCCAGTGAACCGGCAGCAGAGAGCCAGTCGTCATTGATCTTGCGCCACTGGTTCTTCTGATCGTAGTATACGCTTTCCAGGTCATCTCCTTCAACAATAAAATCGGAAGCAAAAGGCACATCATTGCGCACCTCTTCTTTTAATGAGAGGAACGCATTCATAGCAAGGGAACACTGATTCAGCGCGATGTTCTTTTCATATACATCACGGCCTTCCTTACCATCTTTGAACATAAAATCTTTTCGCTGCGGAGGTCCCAGCACATAGAATTTAATGCCGGCCGCCTGGCTGACGGTCACGATATCACCGGGACTGAGGTAACGTATCTTTACTTTCTTCTTTTCCAGGATCTCTTTGATGATGCGCATACCAGGCAGCGCCTTGCCTTCCGTACCGTCTTCGCCGGCCAGGTTGATGCTGGCCAGGGTATTGAGGCCATTCAGAAAAGCGCCGCTGTTGTCCAGCATAATGCGGTCATAAGCGGTTTTACCTTCCTTTCCGTCTGCATCCACCCGCATGTTCTCATGCCTGTCCTTATAAGCATGGATAGCGTTCTGCAAAGCCATGCGCATGCTGGTCCTTTTCTTCAGCAGTTCCTGTGCGGTGCCGTCAGGATCATCGGGGTTCTCTGTCCAGGCAAACCAGGCCTCCTTGATCTCCATGGCTTTGAAGATCTCGGGATGTTTGGCAAAACCGTTCACGTGATCGTTGTGCTCATGTGTGATCACCAGCAGGTCAACGGAGTTGTTCACGTATTGCACCAGGTCCTGCATAAAAGGCTTGAATTCGGCCGGACCACCTTTGCAGCAGCCGCAGTCTATCATCATCGTATATCGCCGTGTTTTGCCGCTGAAGAACTTCAATACAAAGCAATCCCCTGTTCCGAGGCAGTACATGCGGATGGCTACCCAGTCTATTTTTGCGCCAACGCGCACGGTATGATTAATGGGCCGGGCCACTACTTTCTTAGGCGCTTTTTTTACTTGTGTAGGCATATCTGTCAATTAATGCTGATGAAGAAATGCAAAAGGCTCTGTCATATGATGGAAACCATTGCCGAAATACTGGAAGTACTCATTCACACCACAGTCACTTTCTCCGTACTGGTAGTTGTACTGCGCCTTGATCCGTTTCAGGTTGAGGGCAGGCGTACGGCCCTTCTCCAGGCTGTCTATATCCAGGATCGGTTTGGAGATCACGTATTTCAGCAGCTGTGAATCAAGGTCAAAGATGAGCGTGCAGGCGCCCCTGAATTCGAAGCCGCCTTCGGGAATGGCCTTTCCATCTTCTGTTTCACGGGAGAGCGCACTCTTGTTCGGGGTATAATAACCCTCGATCTTACCATCTCTGAACACAACGCCGGCACGCTGGGTAATGGAAAACACCACATTGTTCACCTGCGTGCCATTAGGACCTACGCGGGATACATGCCGCAGCTTCAGGATCTGGAAAGAAGCGCCGTTATAACGACTGGACTTGCGCATACCCAGCTCTTTGAAATTCTCTACAAAGGCCAGTCCGGTGAGCTTTGCGAACTCGGTAGACTGTGCGATCTTGGAGTTAAGGCGGGTATGCAGGCCCGGTATACGCGGCTGGCCTTTTTCGTACAGGCCGGTGATGTATTCTCTCGTTTTATAGTAGATCTTACGACGGTCGTTCACATACTTGATCTCATCGCCATAGTCTCTTAAAAAGCCGTTCACAATGCCCAGCAGTTCCTGCGTGGGATCAGCGGCCGCTACTTCCTTTCCGTTCTTCTTGTCCTCTTTACCGTTGGCATTGCCGTTATCGTCTACCTGCATATAGCCGATGTTGCGCAGGGGGAACCGCAGGCTTTCCACGCTCAGTGTCTTTACACCATCGGGATAGATGCCTCTTCTTCTGAAAGCATCGATGAAAGCCAGGCGGTAATCACGGTTATCATCCGCTACTACATCTGCATCAGCAGTGATAATAGCACGGAGATAATCGCCAAAGGTGAGGTCTATCGGCGGGCAATAATCCAGTGCGCGGATGCACATGTTGAGCACGTGCCCCGCGGCTTTGGCGGCTTCATTGGCCAGGCGGTCTACGAGGTCGCGCTGGATATCGCCCTGGTTCAGGATGCCGGTACCGTTGGAGGCAATACGCAGCAGGTCTGCCACCCGGCTTTTATAGATGTTCAGGAAGGCCTCGAACACGGCGGCAACGAGTATACTGCCCCGCGCGTGCGGTTCCATTTCTGTGCGATAGTCTTCGGGGTCCGGATCATGCGGTTTCCATTGATGCGTTTCCGGGTCTATCTCACCAATGGCGTCGCGCAGGCTGCCGTAATCGCCAACGGCGCTGCCAAACTCCTGCGCCAATTGTCCCAGGAGATTCTGCGCGCCGAGGTCGCCCCGGGTCTTGCTGATCTGGTGCTTCAGCACTTCAGGGAAGGTGAAGTGCTGGAACAGGGCCACGATATCGGCAAAGGCCTCGTGAAAGGCCAGCACATCGGGGTTCGTTGGCTCGTTATAATAATTGTGCACCCCATCGAGGATGGCGTGTGTGATCTCATGGGCGATAATATCATGGCTCAGGCAGGTGAACACTACGGAATTGGGCATGTGCAGCGTTTCATCTGCCGGGGTGGAGGCGAAATACCCAAACAGCAGCGCTTTCTTCACGGGGCTGTAATACGCATTAGGCTCGCGCATAGCGTGGGGATAGATACGCAGACGCTGGATGTATTCATCCTTTACATCCACATCATCGCCCCTGCGCGACTCCCATAAGATCTTGCGGCCCAGGGCGCGTTCAAAGTTCTTGATGGTGGTCATCGCCACGGCGTATACAAACTGCTGGTGGAACTGCGGATCGCTTTCGCTGGGGTCCATACCATCCTGGGCAAGGATGTAATCATCGTCCAGGTTCACGGCTTTGTAGAATTTGCCAACAGTGGGATCAAAGTCCACTACTTCTATGTACTCGCCAACAGGGCCCGGTGTAAGGTTTTCCCATGTTACTTTGTATACAATGTCGTTGATGGCGGCGGTATCCATTTTGAGCGACAGGCTGGGGTCAAAGGCATAACCGCGTAGTTTCCGGAATGGGGGCTTTTTCCCATAGAAGTTGGGAGGATTGTTAATGATAGCCATTATCACTTTTTTAGTGAAACAGGATTTGGGGCTGTAGGATATATCCTTGCTGGTGCTTTGGGGTCTCTATGATTTGCAACCGATCTCCATTCAAATGGGGTCAATTTCCACTTGCAAGGTGGCATTTTTTCCTGAATAAACGACCCGTATAAATACCTTTTTTTGAAATAGTTACGTTTGATCGGCATATTTATCCAAAACATCGGTACATTTCGCGATCCATATATCCAGGTCCTGTTTCTTTGCGTTATGTTCCGGAACAAGCTATCCGTTGTCATTATTCACATCACCTGCTGGCTGATCTTTCTCAGCCTGCCCCTGGTGTTCATCAGCGACCTTCCCAGTAGCCGCAGCCCCTGGTGGGAACTGATCCTCACTACCCGGTACTGGCTTTTTGTACTCGTATACCTGCTGCTGTTCTATGGTAATACGTACTTCCTCATCCCTAAGCTGTTCTTCTCAAAAAAGATAGTGGCCTATTTCGGCGTCCTTTTGCTCTTAGTGGGCCTGATATACTACCTGCAGCCTTTTGACCATTTGATGAGCCATAAGGGCCGCCAGGAGCAAGCCCGCATGGAGCACCGGGCGCCGCCAGACGATTTTGGCCCGCCGGATCATAGTTTCCGGGACATTCCGCCACCGCCCCGGGATGGGCAGTTCCGGGATGGACCTCCACCCAACAGCCGCCGCAGGCGGACAGATATTGTAAGCATCTTTCTCTTTGTGGCGGTAGTGGCGCTGGCCCTGGCCATAGAGGTCAACAAAAGATGGCGGCTGACAGAACAGCGCGCTGCCCAGGCGGAAGCAGGCAGAGCCAATGCGGAGCTGTCGTTCCTCAAAGCACAGATCAACCCGCATTTCCTGTTCAATACCCTGAACAATATCTATACGCTGGCCGTTACGAAGAACGAGCATACGGCAGACAGTATCATGAAACTGTCTAACATCATGCGTTACGTTACAGACGAAGCCTCGGAACACTTTGTATCACTGGAAAGCGAAGTGGATTGCGTACGCGACTATATAGACCTGCAACGCCTGCGCCTGGGTAAAAAAGTACATCTTGATTTTAATGTACAGGGAGACCTGGAACGCAAGCGCATTGCGCCTTTGATATTCATGACCTTTATCGAGAATGTTTTTAAATACGGTATCAGCAACCACGCCGATTCCTCGCTGGTGATCCGGATCTTTGCAGAAGAAAGGACCATCACTTTCTACAGCAGCAACCCGGTATTCAACAGCAGAAAAGATATGGAACGCACAGGCGGCATCGGCATCTCCAATACACGCCGCCGCCTCGAACACCTTTATCCCAACAGGCATCTGCTGAATATTATAGAAGACGAAGGCCTTTACACCGTAGAGCTCACATTACAGGTATAAAATACACCGACCATGCAATTGAAATGCATTGCCATAGATGATGAACCGCTGTCATTAGCGCTGATACAGGAATATGTTAGCAGGTTCCCGGCACTGCGCCTGGTACAAACCTTTGACGATGCTATCTCTGCAGCGGAGTACCTGCGGCAAACACCTGTAGACCTGCTCTTTGTTGACATCAACATGCCTGACATCAATGGTATTGACCTGGTACGTTCCCTGGCGCTAAAGCCCATCGTTATCTTTATCACTGCCCATCGCAAATTTGCCGTAGAAGGCTTTGAGCTCGAAGCGCTGGATTATCTGCTGAAACCTTTGAACTTTGACCGCTTTTCAAGGACCGTACAACGGGCGCTGGAATATTACCAGTACCGCCAGCAATCCAGCATACAGCCGGCTGCCTCCATCTTTGTACGGGCAGAATATAAACTGGTAAAGATCGACCTGCAGGACATTCTGTACATTGAAGGATTGCAGGATTATATCAAGATCCACCTGCAGCAGGGCAAGCCCGTTATGACCCTGATGACGCTGAAGTCTATGCTGGAAAAACTACCCCCTGCCCTTTTCAGGCGCATCCACCGCAGCTATATCGTACCGGTAAGCAAGGTCACCGCCATCGTGAACAAAAAAGTACGGATAGGCAACTCCATTGAGCTGCCTATCGGCGACAGCTATGCGGGGTTCATTGAAGAATGGACAAAACAATAGCGATACAACCGGCAAGCCGGTGTATACACATTCCTTTCCGTTTATCTACAGTTATGAACACAGGTATCCCGCTAATAGACGGGAACAAAGGTAAACGATGAAATAATGAACTGGCCGCTTCCTTTGGCTACCAGGTAAAGGTCATGGGTACCGCGGTTCTTCCCCATTCTGGCCGGGACCTTTAACGCATAGGTAGTATCCCCTGTGTAGGGTATTTTGAGGGTGCCTATAACTTTGCCTTTGGGTTTATCTATTCTGAATTCTAATACTGGCTCACTTTTTTGAGAATTGGTCACTTCTACCTGGAAGCCGATCTCCCCCATACCCAGATATACCTGTCCGAAACCCAGGTAAGAACCTGATTTCATCTGGAATTCTGTCTCATGCTTTACTTTAGGTGCTGCCGGCGTGGCGGGAGTGGTAGCCGGAGGGGTTGACGGCGCAACTTCCTGACCCTGTACCAGCAATGGTATCAAGAAGATCAGTAAACATTGCAACAACATCAGCGTCAACCTCATAGGCATCATAGGATAGGCTTCATCCACTCTGAAATTTAGGTAGTCAGGGGCCAGTACCCGACATTTATCCAGCTGGAAAAA
>Ga0209758_1003299_pt1 | contig 14941 bp, 15 predicted proteins | sample AraplaMF_Col_mMF_FD_184258 | JGI IMG/M metagenome (GOLD analysis project Ga0209758, IMG submission 184258) | Arabidopsis root microbial communities from the University of North Carolina, USA - plate scrape MF_Col_mMF (SPAdes) (version 2) | ecosystem: Host-associated > Plants > Roots > Endosphere... | reverse complement strand
GCAGACCGACAAGTTCGACTGGCTGGTCGGCGCGTTCCTGGCGGACGAGCGGCTCGATAACAAGGCCAACTTCCTCTACGGCAACAACTACGAGCAGTATCTGGGCCGCCTGCTGTCGCGGTCGGCGGCCAACCCGGCCGGCGTCGCCAACTTCGTCGCCCTGCTGCTGAACCGTGCGCCCAACACCAGCTTCGTCGGCGGCCAGGGCCTGCGCGACACCTACAAGCAGCGCGCCACCACGGTCGCCGGCTTCACCAACAACACCTGGCACGTGACCGACGCCTTCGACATCACCGCCGGCCTGCGCTACTCGATCGACAAGAAGGACCTGGACACCTACCAGACCACCAGCGACGGCGGCGTGGCCTGCGGCACCGCCCTGTCGCCGGCCGGCCAGGCGCGCATCGCCGGCATCGTCGGCGCGGCCAACGCCGGCACGGTGATCGGCAACCTCTGCCTGCCCTGGGCCAACCCGCTGTTCAACGGCCGCGGCACCAACCAGAAGCGCTCGGACAAGGAATGGAGCGGCACCATCAAGGCGTCGTACCGCTTCTCGCCGGAAGTGTTCAGCTACGCCTCGTACGCCCGCGGCTACAAGGGCGGCGGCTTCAACCTGGACCGCACCCAGTCGTCCAACGGCCTGCCCAGCGGCGCGCCCGGCATCGTGCCGATCCTCGACACCTCGTTCCCGGCCGAATTCGTCGACAGCTATGAAGTCGGCCTGAAGAACACCCTGTTCAACCGCACGATCCTGTTCAACGTCACGGGCTTCTACCAGAAGTTCACCGACTTCCAGCTGAACACCTTCCTGGGCACCTCGTTCGCGGTGCGCTCGGTGCCGGAAGTGACCTCCAAGGGCGTCGATGTCGACTTCCTGTGGTTCACCCCGGTGCACGGCCTGTCGATCCAGAGCGGCCTGAGCTACGCCAAGACCACCTATGGCGACGACAAGGTCCCGAACGACCCGACCAACGCCCTGGCCCTGCTGCCCGGCAGCCAGATGTCGCTGGCCCCGAAATGGTCCGCCTCGGCCTCGCTGACCTACGAGCGCCCGGTCGGCGACAGCCTGAAGGCCCGCTTCAACGTCGGCGCCAAGTACTCGTCCGACTACAACACCGGTTCGGACCTGTTCCCGCCGAAGGTCCAGAAGGACTACACCGTGGTCAACGCCCGCATCGGCCTGGGTTCGCAGGACGACAAGTGGACGATCGAGCTGTGGGGCCAGAACCTGTTCGACGAAGAGTACGAACAGGTCGCCTTCAACGGCTTCCTGCAGGGCTCGTCGGGCCTGAGCGCCACCAACGCGACCTACGTGCCGGCCAACGACACGATCACCTATGACGCGTTCCTGGGCGCGCCGCGCACCTACGGCCTGACCCTGCGGGCCAAGTACTAGGCCCGGGATCCGCTCATGCCGGCCAAGGCCGGGATGAGCGGAGACGGGACGCGAGACCTGAAGGGCGATCCGGGCGACCGGGTCGCCTTTTCGTTTGGCCCGTTTGGTCCCTAACCACGCTTTCCTCAGACCCCGAACCGCCCCACCCTGCGGTTGGGGATTCGCTGCGGGAGGCATCGCATGAAGACCGTCCGGCTGCTCGGCGTCTGGGTCTGTCTGTTGCTGGGCCTGGCGATCGCCAACCTGGCGCTGCGCACGCCCCCGCCCCTGCCCGCCAACGCCCCGGCCGACCAGTTCTCGGCCGGGCGCGCCATGGCCGACGTCCGGGCCATCGGCCGCAAGCCCCATCCGATCGGCTCGGCCGAGATCGTCCGGGTCCGCGACCACCTGCTCTCGCGGGTCAACGGCCTGGGGCTGGAGGTGCTGGTGCGGCCCGGCGAGGGCGTGCGTGACGCGGCCACGGGGTCGCCGCGCTCGGTGGCCGTCGGCGCGGTGCAGAACATCGTCGCCACCCTGCCCGGCGCCGACCGCGCCGCCCCGGCCGTGCTGGTGATGAGCCACTACGACACCGTCCACAATTCGCCCGGCGCCGCCGACGATTCGGCCGGAGTCGCCGCCGCCCTGGAGATCGCCCGCGCCCTGAAGGCCGGCCCGGCCCCGGCCCGCGACGTGATCTTCCTGTTCACCGACGGCGAGGAACCAGGCCTGCTGGGCGCCGAGGCCTTCTTCGCCCGCGACCCGCTGCGCGACCACGTGGGCGTGGTGGTCAACATGGAGGCGCGCGGCGACGCCGGCCGCGCGGCCATGTTCCAGACCGGTCCCGACAGCGGCGACCTGATCCGCCTCTACGCCGGGAGCGCCCACCAGCCGACCGCCAACTCTCTGGCCGCCGCCGTCTATGCGCGGATGCCCAACGACACCGACTTCACCCACGCCCTGCGCAAGGGCCTGCCGGGGCTGAACTTCGCCTTCATCGACGACCAGCTGGCCTATCACACGCCGCTGGCCACGCCCGAGCACCTGAACCAGGGCAGCCTGCAGAACCTGGGCGACCAGGCCCTGCCCGCCGTCCGCGCCCTGGCCATGGGCGCGGCCCTGCCTTCGAAATCGCCGGACCTGATCTATTCCGACGTCCTGGCCCGGGGCCTGGTGGCCTATCCGGTGACTATCGGCTGGGCGATCCTGGCGGTGGCCGGGGTGCTGATCCTGTTCACCGGTTTCCGCGCGCTGCGCGGCAAGGCCGTGAGCTTCGTCGAGATCCTGCGCGGGATCACCGGCTTCCTGTTGCTGGGCGCCGGCGCGATCCTCGCCCTGCACCTGTCCGGCCGGCTGATCGGGATCGGCGACCAGCAGCGCTACTACGCGATGCTGGGCCAGTTCAATCTGTTGCTGCCGGGGGCCGGCGTCCTGCTGATCGGGGTGTGCCTGACCACCCTGATCCTGCAGGCGCGCGGCGGTGGTCGGATCTGGATCAGCCTGGCCGGCCTGGCGGCCGGCGGCGCCTGCAGTCTAGTCGGCGGCTTCGACCCGATCGGCCTGGGCCTGGGTGTCGCGGTCGTCGTCCTGGCCGGGCTGAGCCTGGGCAAGGGCGTGGGCGTGTTCGGCGCCTGGCTGGGGGCGCTGCTGGTGGTGCTGGGCCTGGCGGTCACGGTGCAGGCCCTGCTGCCGGGCGGCTCGGTGATGCTGGCCTGGCCGCTGCTGGCCGCCAGCCTGGCGGCCGCCCTGGTCATGGCCGTGGGCGGGACCCGCGACCGCCGCGTCGCCTGGGTGCTGACCCTGGCCGTCGCCCTGATCGCCATCGCCGTCGTCGCCCAGCTGGGGGCCTGGGGAGCCTGGACCTTCGCGGGGGTGGGCCTGCAGGAGCCAGCCGTCCTGGCGGCGTTCGCCATCCTGGCCGCCCCGGCCCTGCTGCCCCTGGCCTTCGACTTCGCCGCCTATCGCTGGGCCCCGGCCTTCGCGGGCGTCGCCGTGGCGACCGGCGTGGGGCTGCTGGTCTATGCCGGCCTGGGCGACGGCGGGCCGGCCCGGCCGCAGCTGGCCGAGGCCAGCCACCTGGCCGACCTGTCGACCGGCACGGCCTGGCGGGTCTCGCCCCAGCCGCGCCTGGATCCCTGGTCGCGGGTGGTGCTGTCGGACAATGACGCCAAGCCGGTGCGCCAGGCCTATCCGCCGCTCTATCGCGCCCCGGTGTGGATGGCCCCGACCAGCGTCCTGCCGGTCGAGCGGCCGGTGCTGTCGATCGACCGGGCCGGCGACCGCCTGCTGGTGCGCGCCGTGCCGACCGCCGGCGCCGAGGTCCTGACCCTGCGCCTGCGGCCCAGCATCGACCTGCACGAACCGCGCCTGAACGGCCGCCCGATCGCCCTGCCGACCCAGGCCGGCGAGTGGACCAGCCTCAGCTACCACGCCCCCGACCCCAACGGCGTCACCCTCAGCTTCACCGCCAAGGCGGCCGGCAAGGTCGAGGTGGCCGTGGTCGAGATCCGCGACGGCTGGCCCCGCGGCGTCTCGGCCATCCCCGCCAAGCCGGCGGGGCTGATGGCCATGGGCTATTCGGACAAGACGATCGTGCTGGATCGCGGGGCGCTGAGCTGGGCGGCGTTCGTCGAGGGGGCGGACGGGGAGTAGTAATCTGAGCGGGTAATTTCGGGATGGGGACAGGCGCCTGCGCCTGTCCCCGACTGACCTATTCCGCCGCCTGCTTGGCCGAATAGCCCAGCACGGCCTTGGTCTCGAGGAACTCGCCGAACGCGTGGTCGCCCCACTCGCGGCCGTTGCCGCTCATCTTGTAGCCGCCGAACGGGGCCATCAGGTCGGGGCCGGCGCCGTTCAGGATCACCTGGCCGGCCCGCAGCTTCGAGGCCACCGCGCGCACCTCGGCCTGGTCATTGCCCGAGACGTAGGCGGCCAGGCCGTATTCGGTGTCGTTGCCGATCGCGACCGCCTGGTCAACGCCGTCATAGCCGAGGATCGCCAGCACGGGGCCGAAGATCTCCTCCTTGGCGATGGTCATGTCCGAGGTGACATTGGCGAAGACGGTGGGCTTCACATAGTAGCCCGTCTCCAGGCCTTCCGGCTTGCCGGGACCGCCGGCCACCAGGGTGGCGCCCTCGTCGACGCCCTTCTGGATCAGGCCCTGGATCTTGTTCCACTGCACTTCCGACACGACCGGGCCGAGCTTTGAATTGCCGTTCGGGTCGCCGACCGTGTGGGCCTCGGCCGCGGTCCTGGCGATGGCGATCACCTCGTCCATGCGCTTCTGCGGCACCAGCATGCGGGTCGGGGCGTTGCACGACTGGCCCGAGTTCATCATCACCGAGGCCACGCCGCCGCCGACCGCCTTCTGGTAGTCGGCGTCGTCGAGGATGATGTTGGGGCTCTTGCCGCCCAGTTCCTGATGCACGCGCTTGACCGTGGGAGCGGCGTTCCGGGCCACCTCGATCCCGGCCCGGGTCGAGCCGGTGAACGACACCATGTCGACCTCGGGATGCGAGCTCAGCGCCGCGCCCACCGTCGGCCCGTCGCCGTTGACCAGGTTGTAGACCCCGGCCGGCACGCCGGCGGCGGCCAGGATCTCGGTCCAGACCCAGGCCGAGAACGGGGCCACTTCCGAGGGCTTGAGCACCATGGTGCAGCCGGTGGCCAGGGCGGGCGCGACCTTGCAGGCGATCTGGTTGATCGGCCAGTTCCACGGGGTGATGAAGGCGCAGACGCCGATCGGCTCCTTGACCAGCCGGGTCGTGCCGCGGTCTTCCTCGAACTTGTAGTCCTTCAAGACTTGAAGCGCCGTCTGGACATGGGCGATGCCCATGGCCGCCTGGGCGCGCTGGGCCAGCCATGACGGGGCGCCCATCTCCTCGGTGATGGCCTTGGCCATGTCCTCGAAGCGCTTCTGGTACTCGGCGATGATCCGCTCGAGCAGGTCGACGCGCTCCTCGCGGCTGGTCCGAGAATAGCTGGCGAAGGCCTTGCGGGCGGCGCGGACGGCGAGATCGACATCCTCGGCCGTGCCCAGGGTCACCCGGCCGGCGACGGTTTCGGTGGCCGGATTGATCACGTCCACGGTCTTGGAGCCCTTGGGCTCGACCCACTGACCGTCGATGTAGAACTTCAGGTAGTCGCGCATGCCGTGCTCCTCCGGGCTGGGGCGGTTCACGTCCGGAAGGACGACGGCCCTCGTTCAAACATCCATTTTAATGATCATTGATCACTGGGGAAGGCCTGATCGTTCGCCCGTCCTCGCCTCACCACATGGGATCGCGATCGGCGGCCTGGAAGACCTCGGCGATCCGCCGCCGGTTGCCCGGCGTGACCTCATCCGGCAAGGCGTCGGGCGCGAACCAGCCGACCTCGTGGATCTCGCCCTGGGCGCTCGACGCGCAGGGCTCCCAGGCGTGGACGCGATAGACCAGCACGTGATCGCCGGGATGGCGCGGCTCGTTGCTGTGGACCGAGACCAGGGTCGGCCGATCCAGCACGCGCACGCCGGCCTCCTCCCGCAGCTCGCGGATCACCGCCGTCTCCGCCGTTTCGCCGCGCTCGACCCCGCCGCCCGGCAGGTGCCAGCCGGGAACATAGGTATGCTGCACCAGCAGCACCCGCCCCTCGCCGTCGGTGACGACCCCGCGCACCCCCAGGGTCAGGCCCCGCCTGGCGCGAAACCAGGCATAGACGAGAGGACGGGTGAAGGGTTCGACACGGCGACGCCAGAGCATGGGCGGAGCTTAGGGCCTGCTCCCCCCGTCCGTCACCCTCGGACTCGCCGCCGAAACCGACGAAGCCCCTCGACCTTCCATGGAAGCCCATGACAAGCTGTCCGCCTTGGCGGGAGGGAAAACCGGATGATACGCACGGTTGGACTGGCGATCGCTCTCGCCGTCGTCATCGCTCAACCCGTCGCGGCGGACGTCGTCCTTCCCGGACCGCCCTTGGTCCCGATGCACGTGGGCAAAGCCGAGGCGGCCAAGATGGCCAGGTCGGCGCGGACCGCCGTGGCGAACATCTTCGACTTCGCTCCGGCCGAACGCGCCCCGTATCTCAACGAAGCCTATCGCGCCGCGGGCAAGCGAAACATCAGCGGCCTGCGCAAGGTGACCTCGGTCGTCGTTCTCGGTGATCGCGCCTACGTCCTGGCGGTCACCGACAACTGGCTGGCGCCCCAGACGATGGGACAGGGCTACACCTATTTTCAGTGCAGGTTCGACGACGACGGCGAAGTCGTGGCGATCGACATCATGCCGTAGCCGGTCGCCGGCGCGAGACGCCAGTCGCACGTCCGGGATGACGGGCGTGGAAGGGCTTCATCGCTTGCGGTCAGCGCCCCGCACGGCTAAAGCCCGCATCACCCTTCCATCCGACAACGGACCCGCGCCCATGATCGCGATCGGCATCATCGCCATTTTCCTGGTGGTCATCCTCGGCCTCAACAAGTTCGAGTTCGGCCGTTTCGACTAAGGCCATGACCCGCGGCGCGGCCCTGGTCACCGGCGCCGGCCGCCGGATCGGCCGCGCCCTGGCGCTCGAGGCCGCGCGGTGCGGCTTCGACGTCGCCGTCCACTATCGCACGGCCAAGGACGACGCCCAGGCCGTCGCCGACGAGATCACGGCCCTGGGCCGCCGCGCCGCCGTCCTCGACGCCGAGCTGGCGGACGAGGATCAGGCCGCCGGCCTGGTCTCCCGCGCCAATCTGGCGCTGGGCCCTGTCGCCCTGCTGATCAACAGCGCCTCGACCTTCGAGGACGACCGCCTGTCCACCGCGACCCGCCAGAGCTGGGACGCCCACCTGGACGCCAACCTGCGGGCCCCGGTCGTGCTGGCCCAGGCCTTCGCCGCCGCCCTGCCCGACGGCCATTCGGGCCAGATCGTCAACATCATCGACCAGCGCGTGCTGCGGCCCAATCCGCAGTTCTTCAGCTACAGCCTGTCCAAGGCCGGGCTGTGGTGGGTCACCCGGACGATGGCCCAGGACCTGGCCCCGCGCATCCGCGTCAACGCCATCGGCCCCGGCCCCACCCTGGCCTCGACGCATCAGGCGGCCGGCGAGTTCGAGCGCGAGGCCGCCGGCACGCCGCTGGAACAGGCCGTTTCGCCGGACGACATCGCCGCCGCCCTGCGCTACCTCATTGACGCCACGGCGGTCACGGGCCAGATGATCGCGGTCGACGCGGGTCAGCATCTGGGCTGGCGCACGCCGGACATCATCGGTTCCTGAGAGTCGCCGTGGCCGCCCAACCCCTGACCAACGCTCCCAACGACGCTCCGCGCCCCACGCCGGCCCGGGTGATCGTCACCAAGGTGTTCGTGCGCGGCCTGAAGGTCGACGCCTGGATCGGGGTCTACGACCACGAGCACGGCCGCCAGCAGCCCCTGGTCATCGACGTCGAGCTGGACGTGGCCGCCAGCCACTGCGAGGCCCTGGGCGACACGGTGAACTACGAGACCATCCTCCAGGCCGCCCAGGCCATCGCCGCCGAGGGCCATATCGATCTGGTCGAGACCTTCGCCGAGCGCCTGGCCCAGGCCAGCTTCGCCGACAGCCGCGTGACCCGCGCCCGGGTGCGGGTCGAAAAACCCCTCGCCCTGGCTCCCCACGCCGCCGCGGCCGGGGTGGAAATCACCGCCGTCCGGGGGTGAGCCGCCGGTCATGAGCGAGCTTTCGCACAGCGCCCGCCTTTCCCCGTTCCAGCCCGAGACGGTCTGGACGCTGGAGGGCGCGGAGCTGGTCGAGCGCCGGGGCCGGCGCGAGCTGCGCTTCCCGCTGGCCGCCCTGACGTCGTTCCGCCTGGCCCGCCCTCGTTCCGGCGGACGCCGCCGGGTGCTGACCCTGAGCTTCGGCCGCCGCAAGACCGTCCTGACCGCCCAGAGCTATGTCGGCCCCGGCCGGTTCGACGACCGGCTGGCGAGCTTCTCGCTGTTCGCCCGCGCCGTGGCGGCGGTGGCCTCGGACCTGGCGCCCTCCGGCGAGAAAGGGGGCGCCCGGTTCGAGCTGGCCGGCGCCCTGGCCCCGCGCGAAGGCCTGACCTGGGTGATGGGCCTGCTGGCCTTCGGCACGGTGGTGATGCTGCTGCTGGCCTTCAGCCCGCACATGGCCGGCATGGCGATCGCCATCGCCGCGCGGATGGCCTTCCTGCTGATCCTGCTGGCGGCGGTCCTGCCCTGGCTGGGACGCGGCCAGGGCCTGGACCCACACGCGCTGCCGGACGACCTGCTGCCGTCGACGTGAGGTCGTCCCTCTCCCCTTGCGGGAGAAGGAAGTGTTCCACCTAACAGCACCTTCATTTGCATCGGTGGGCGATATTGACGACCATCGTTCCATGAACCAAGCCGCCCCCGATCCCGCCGTCCCTCCCGCCCTGCAGGACGACAAGACCATGCCCGTGGTGGTCTACGCCCTCTATCTGGCCGCCCTGCTCTCGGCCGGCATGACCGCCGTGGTCGGGGTGATCCTGGCCTATGTCGGCAAGGGCGCCGCGCCGGAGTGGATACAGAGCCACTACGTCTTCCAGATCCGCACCTTCTGGCTGTCGCTGCTGTTCAGCGTGATCGGCCTGGTGCTGACGCCGATCGGCGTCGGCTTCGTGATCCTGCCGGCCGTCGGCATCTGGGTCGCGGTGCGATGCATCCTTGGCCTGTCCTGGCTGTTGAAGAGCCAGGCCTATCCCACGCCGCGCAACTGGATGATCTGATGAGCGACGCCGCCCCCACCGCCCCCGACCGCGTCGAGGAGGACAAGGTCCTGCCGATCGTGGTCTACGCCCTGTACCTGCTGGGCTTCACCAACGGCCTGACCGTCCTGGTCGGGCTGATCGTCGCCTACCTCAATCGCGAGACGGCCGGGCCGATCAACGCCAGCCACTACACCTTCGCGATCCGCACCTTCTGGCTGTCGATCTGGTGGTTCCTGATCGGCCTGGCCCTGTTCCTGGTGGGCCTGGCGCTGGCGGTGCTGCTGATCGGCATTCCGATGCTGATCGTCGGCGGCGCGATCATGGCGGCGATCGGCGTGTTCTTCGCCGTACGCTGCATCCTGGGCCTGGCCTATCTGCTGAAGGGCGAGGCCTATCCCCGGCCCACGGCCTGGCTGGCCTGACGCGGTTTCGGACATGAAAAAATCCCGGAGCGCCAAGGCCCTCCGGGATCTTCAATTCAAAGCTCGAAGCCAGCCTTAGGCGGCCACCAGCTCCCGCCGCACCAGCCGCGCGTACTCGTCCATCAGCGACAGCGACAACGCGCCCGGCGTGAACCGGAACTCGCCGATTTCCGACACCGGGGTGACCTCGGCGGCGGTGCCGACGATGAAGCACTCGGTGAAGGTGGCCAGCTCCGACTTCTCGATGTGGCGCTCGACCACCTGGATCCCGCGTTCCTTGGCGATCTGGATCACCGTCTGGCGGGTGATGCCGTTCAGGATGCAATCCGGCGTCGGGGTGTGCAGCACCCCGTCCTTGACGAAGAACACGTTGGCGCCGGTCGCCTCGGCGATATAGCCGCGGTAGTCGACCATCATCGCGTCGGCATAGCCGTCCTTCTCGGCGGCGTGCTTGGAGATGGTGCAGATCATGTAGAGCCCGGCGGCCTTGGCGGCGGTCGGGATGGTGTTCGGGGCCGGGCGGTCGTACTTGGCCCAGGTCAGGCGGATGCCCTTGGCCTTGGTCGCCGGGTCGAAATAGCTGGGCCATTCCCACACGGCGATGGCCACGTGGATCCGGGTCTGCTGGGCCGAGACGCCGATCATCTCGCTGCCGCGCCAGGCGATCGGCCGGACATAGCAGTCGGTCAGGCCGTTCTTGGCCGCGGTCGCCTTGCACGCCTCGTCGATCTGCTCCACCGTGTAGGGGATCTTGAAATCGAGGATTTCGGCCGATTTGAACAGGCGCTCGGTATGCTCGGTCAGCTTGAAGATCTCGCCGCCATACATCCGCTCGCCCTCGAACACCGACGAGGCGTAATGCAGGCCGTGGGTCAATACGTGCACCTTCGCGTCCCGCCAGGCGACGAACTGGCCGTCCAGCCAGATCCAACCATCGCGATCATCGAAGGGAACGAGAGACATCGGTCAAAGACCTCCTTATTTGGAACCCGGTTCTTAGACGCTCCGAGCCGCGGAAGGTCAAATAAAATGGACGCAAGCTGATGGCCGGGCCGCTTTCATCGGGACCAGCGGGGGGGCCTCTGGGAGGCATGTCTCCCGGCTCGACCGACCCGCGCCTGATCCTCGGCGAAGAGCAGCTGGACAGCGGGCTGGAGCTGCTGCTGCTGGCCGAGGCGGGCCTGTGGGCGGCGGTCGACGCGGCCCTGGAGGGCGAGGGGCCGGGCCTGGGCCGTTCCCACTGGCGCGCCGCCTTCCTGCTGCGCCGCCGCCCCGGCATCGGCGTCCAGGACCTGTCGAAGCTGACCAGCCTGTCCAAGCAGGCGGCCAGCAAGACCCTGGCGGACCTGCAGCGGCTGAACCTGGCCCGGAAGGCGGCCGGCGACCTGGACGCTCGCCGCCGCCCAGCCGAGCTGACCCCCGAGGGGATCGCCTTCGAATACCGGGTGGCCGAGCGCCTGCGCACCCTGCTGGGCCGCGCCTATCGCACCGGCGGCCTGGACGGGGTGGCGGGCGCGCGCCGGATCCTGGCGGCCCTGGCCGGACCGCGCCAGGGCGTCGGCCTCAATCGTCGGGACGGGCTATGACTCCAGAGGAACGCGGGGACCGCCACCTGCTGGTCGTCGATGACGACGACCGCATCCGCACCCTGCTCAAGGAATTCCTGACCCGCGCCGGCTTCCGGGTCAGCGCCGCGGCCGACGCCGCCCACGCCGACCGGCTGACCGGGTCGATGGACTTCGACCTGCTGGTGCTGGACGTGATGATGCCCGGCGAGGACGGCTTTTCGTTCACCCGGCGGCTGCGCGCCCGGGGCGGCGAAGCCGGCAAGACCCCGATCCTGATGCTGACCGCCCGCGACCAGACTCGGGACCGCATCGAGGGCCTGACCCACGGGGCCGACGACTACCTGGCCAAGCCGTTCGAGCCGCGCGAACTGCTGCTGCGCATCGAGTCGATCCTGCGCCGGTCCGCGCCCAAGCCGTCGGGTCCGCGCGCGCTCAGCCTGGGCGACTGCGCCTTCGAGCCCGAGCGCGGCGAGCTGACCCGCGACGGCGAGCCGATCCGCCTGACCGAGGCCGAGGTCGCCCTGCTGCGTCGCCTGGCCCGGGCGGCCCACACCCCGGTCGACCGCCTGGAGCTGGCGCGCGACACCGTCGACGCCACCGGTCGCGCCGTCGACGTCCAGGTCACCCGCCTGCGCCGCAAGATCGAGCCCGACCCGAAGAATCCGCGGTATCTGCAGACGGTGCGCGGCATCGGCTATCGGCTGGCGCCGGACTGATGATGATTCGCTTTTCAAGGTCCTCCCCCTGTGGGGTAGGCGGTCGCGAAGCGACCGGTGGGGGATATGTTCAGAGGTGGGAGCACTCCCCCCTCCGGCGCATTCGCGCCACCTCCCCCACAGGGGGAGGACCTAGCTGATGTTCCGCCTCCGCGCCCGGCTCTACATCCCGCGCCAGATCAAGCGGTGGCTGCCGACCTCGCTGTTCGGCCGCAGCCTGCTGATCATCGTCCTGCCGGTGGCCGTGATGCAGATCGCCGTCACCTGGGCGTTCTTCGACGCCCACTGGGAGACCGTCACCAGCCGCCTGTCCGAGGGCCTGGCCGGCGACGTCGCCTGGGCGGTCCAGACCTACAAGGACGATCCCTCGCCCCGGGCGCTGGACAAGATGGCCGAGCGGGCCGAGGAGTCGATGTCGCTGTCGATCGCCCTGCAGAAGGGCCGCAAGCTGCCGACCGGCCAGAGGCCGTCGCTGTTCGCCTCGCTGGACCGCTCGCTGCGGACGGCGCTCGACGACCGGCTGGACGATCCATTCTGGTTCGACACCACTCGCTATCCCGGCCATGTCGACATCCGCGTGCAGGTCAAGGAAGGGGTGCTGCGGATCATCGCCCCGCGCGACCGGGCCTTCGCCACCCAGGGCCATATCTTCATCCTGTGGATGGTGGTGGCGACCCTGCTGCTGACCGCCGTGGCCATCCTGTTCATCCGCAACCAGGTGCGGGCCATCGAGCGGCTGGCCGACGCCGCCGACGCCTTCGGGCGCGGCATCGACCAGGCCGCCTTCAAGCCGCACGGCGCGCGCGAGGTGCGCCAGGCGGCCACGGCGTTCCTGGCCATGAAGGCCCGCATCCAGCGCCATATCGAGCAGCGCACGGCCCTGCTGGCCAGCGTCAGCCACGACCTGCGCACCCCCCTGACCCGCCTGAAGCTGGAGATCGCCCTGGCCGAACCCAGCCCGCAGCTGGAGGCCATGGCGAGCGACCTGTCCGAAATGGAGCACATGATCGACGAGTACCTGGCCTTCGCCCGCGGCGAAGGGGGCGAGGAGGCCCGCCAGGTCCTGCTGCGACCGCTGATCGAGGGCGTGTGCGAGGGCGCGGCCCGGGCGGGCGCCAGGGTCGAGCTGTCGATCGGCGACGACCTGACGGCGATCCTGCGGCCCAACGCCTTCAAGCGGGCCCTGGCCAACCTGATCGACAACGCCGCCGCCCATGGCGAGACCGTGCGGGTCTCGTCCACCGCCGCCCCGGCCGGCGGGGTGTGGATCTTCGTCGACGACGACGGCCCCGGCATCCCCGAGGACCGCCACGAGGAGGCCTTCCGCCCGTTCAACCGCCTGGACGAGTCGCGGAACCAGAACGAGAAGGGCGTGGGGCTGGGGCTGGCGATCGCCCGCGACATGGCGCGGGGCCTGGGCGGGGAGCTGACACTGCAGCGGTCGCCATTGGGCGGATTGCGGGCGGTGCTGAGGCTGCCGGGGTAGAGCGGCGGCAGGACGCCCCCTCCGTCACGCTGCTGCACATCGCGCCACCTCCCCCGCGTTGCGGGTGAGGAGGAAGCGGCGCCGATCTTCTCCTCACCCGTGAAACGGGGGAGGTGGCGGGCGAAGCCCGACGGAGGGGGCGTCCTACCGCATCGCCGCTTCGATGAAGTGCGGCCCCGGTTCCCGCATCGCCCGGCTCATCGCCGCGTCGAACGCCTGCGCCGTCTCCACCCGCTCGGCGGGCAGGCCCAGCCCTCCGGCCACCGAGACCCAGTCGATCCTCGGATCGCCGAGATCCAGCAGCCGTGACGCCGCCGGCCCCGGCTCGCCGCCGCCGGTGCGGCCCATCTCGATGCCGAGGATGCGGTAGGCGTGGTTGGCGAACACCACCACGGTGACGTCCAGCTTCTCGCGGGCGATCGTCCACAGGCCCTGGACCGTGTACATGCCCGCCCCGTCGCCGTTCAGGCTCAGGACCTTGCGGTCCGGGCAGGCCACGGCCGCGCCGATGGCCAGCGGGATCCCCTGGCCGATCGCCCCGCCGGTCAGGGACAGCCAGTCGTGGGCCCGGGCGTTGCGGGTCTGGGTGAAGATCGGCAGGCCGGCGGTCACCGCGTCGTCGGAGATGATCGCCCCGGCCGGCATGTGGCGGGCGATCGCCGCGCCCATGGCCCAGGCGTCCAGCTTGCCGGCGGGGGCCGGGGGCGCCGCGTAGGGCTCGACCGCCCCCGCCTCCGACGCATCCAGCGCCCGCGCCAGGGCCTCCAGCGCCGCCGCCGCGTCGGTTCCCCGGTCGCAGAGCGCCAGGGTCGCGCAGCCGTCGGGAACCAGCACGCTGGGCCGGTCGGGATAGGCGAAGAACGCCACGGGCGCGGCGGTGGCGGCCAGCACCATCAGGTCGACGCCGTCCAGGTCCTTCAGGGCCTGCTCGCCGAAATAGGGCAGCTTGTCGGGCCTGAAGCGGCCCTCGCCCCGCGCCTGGCGGGCGGTGAAGGTGTCGGTCAGCACGCGCACGCCGGTCGCCGCGATCCGCCCGGCGGCGGCGATGGCGGCTTCGCCGCACGCGCCGCTTCCCAGCAGCAGGACGGGCCTGGCCGCGGCCTTCAGGGTCTTGGCCACCGTCGCGACCACGGCCGGGTCCGGGGCGCGGAAGCGGGGACGCTCCGCCACCGGTCCCGCGACGGCGGTCTCGTTCCAGGCGCTGTCGGCCGGCAGGATCAGGCAGGCGTTCCCGCCCGGCGCGCCAAGGCTGGCGGACACGGCCTCGGCGGCCAACGGCCCGACCGCGTCGGCGCTGTCGGCCGATCGGACCCAGACGGAATTGGGCGCGGCCAGGGCGGCGATGTCGGAGTTCAGCGGCGCGTCGTAGCGGCGATGGTCGACGGCATGGTCGCCGATGACGTTGACGATCGGCGTGAAGGCCCTTCGGGCGTTGTGCAGGTTGGCCGCGCCGTTGGCGTAGCCGGGGCCCAGGTGCAGCAGGGTGCAGGCCGGCGTCCCGGTCATCCGCCCATAGCCGTCGGCGGCGCCGGTCGCCACGCCCTCGAACAGGCACAGCACGCTGCGCATGCGCGGCTCGCGGTCCAGGGCCGCGACGAACTGCATCTCGCTGGTGCCGGGATTGGCGAAGCAGGCGGTGACGCCGTTGTCGGCCAGGGTGGTGATCAGGGCGTCGGCGCCGTTCAT
>Ga0209758_1003293_pt1 | contig 14949 bp, 13 predicted proteins | sample AraplaMF_Col_mMF_FD_184258 | JGI IMG/M metagenome (GOLD analysis project Ga0209758, IMG submission 184258) | Arabidopsis root microbial communities from the University of North Carolina, USA - plate scrape MF_Col_mMF (SPAdes) (version 2) | ecosystem: Host-associated > Plants > Roots > Endosphere... | reverse complement strand
AGCCCACGTTGCGGTGCCCGGTCCGGCGCCGACGTCGAGCAGGGTTTTTGGCGCGAAGTCAGGCCGCACCTCGCTTAATGCATTGAGGCTTGCGGCCACGGCCGCATAGGTTGCCGGCATACGCGCCAATGCGTAGGCCAGTGCATCGGCTTCGCTGCGGATCGCGCCGGAGCCACCGCCGCCGCGATAGGTGTCGGAAATCCGCCCGGCTCGGCCAGCAAGGTCGCGCAGCGATGTCGCGGCCGATGCCTGTTGCAATGCCTGGCTGAGTTCGGTTGGCAACGCGCTCATGATGGCGGGAGTGTCCTTCCTTGAGAGCGGTTCGTTCCGAACCAACCCCGCGGTCGATGCGACCCATAGCAGATCTGCAATGAAGTGGAGAATTCCTTGGCGGATGATTCTGTCGATACGGCGCGTCTTGCCGCGCTGCGGCCCGGCGACGCGCGCGAGGCGCTGGCCGCTGTTCTCGGCGGCCGTTGGCGCGAGCCGGCGCCGCATCAGGAGGGACGCGTGACGTCGATCGCACGGCTGTCCGGCTTCGAGGCTCGGATTGATACGTCCGGGCATATCGGCGCGCTCAAGTACCAGGAGCCTTTTCCAGGGACCAACGAGATCGCCGGCCTGCATATCGGCATGACGGTCGAATCTGCACTCGCCGCGCTGCCCCAGTTGTCGCTGGCATATCGGCTGCCGGTCTATGAATCCGCCACCTACAAGGCCAATGTATCCAGTCATTACCGGCTGATCGCGGAGTTTCGCTGGGGCAAGCTCTATGCCGCCACCTTCAGGAACCCGCTGGCGGTCTATCCCGACAAGCAGCCGATGGTCTATCCGGCGCCGGTCGGCGGACCGGGCGCACCATTCGGCGATCCGAACTTCAAGCTGGTGGTGTTGTCCTCACTGCTGGAGAGCGACGCACTGGATCTCGCCGAGCCTGCCGACCTTGCGGAATTCGTACTGGGGCGTCCCGTCGATCTGGAAAAGGAAGGCTACCAGCTCATCCGCGAGGCTTACGACTACATGGTCCGCTATCCGTTGACCGAGGCAGATCTTCAGCGCGTCGAAACCCTGACCTTCGACGGTGGCAACGACATCTACCCGTATTGCTTCAGGTTCTGGGACGGCGAAACCAATGAATTCGACGTCGCCGGCATCACCGGCATCGGGCTTTGCAGGAACCTGCGGCGCCTGATCTTCATCTCTCTGATCGAATGCATCGACGCCGCCGACCTTGCCGGCCTCGACAAGCTGGAGGAGATCAATCTGCCCGGTGTCTGCGCCAGGCCGGAGCGGCTGCTCGATCTGCCGGCGCTGAAAAAGCTGACGTTCCGCAGGCCGGTCATTGGAGAGGCCGTGATCGCCAGGCTGCGCGCGCGCGGGTTAGTACTGCGGATCTACGACTAGCTCTTCGCCCGTCGTCCCGGCGTTCGCCGGGACAGCACGCGAGGGGCGTTCGTCGACGAAACCTTACGCCACGTGCTGATCGAGGATCTTCACCGCGTTTTCCAGATCCACCGAGACCAGTTGCGAGACGCCACGCTCGGCCATGGTGACGCCGAACAGACGGTTCATCCGCGCCATGGTGATCGGATTGTGGGTGATGATGATGAAGCGGGTGTCGGTCGAACCGGTCATCTCATGCAGCAGGTCGCAGAACCGCTCCACGTTGTGATCGTCGAGCGGCGCGTCGACTTCGTCCAGCACGCAGATAGGCGACGGATTGGTCAAAAACACCGCGAAGATCAGCGCCAGCGCGGTCAGAGCCTGCTCGCCGCCCGACAACAGCGACAGCGTCTGCGGCTTCTTGCCCGGCGGCTTGGCGATGATCTCGAGGCCGGCTTCCAAGGGGTCGTCGCTCTCGATCAGGTGCAGTTCCGCCTGGCCGCCGCCGAACAGCTCGGTGAACAGCCGCTTGAAATGCTCGTTGACGGTCTGGAAAGAGGTCAGCAGGCGCTCGCGGGCCTCGCGATTGAGGCTCTGAATGCCTTGGCGCAGCCGCTTGATGGCTTCGACCAGGTCGTCGCGTTCGGTGGTCAGCGAGGTGTGCTGGGTCTCGACCTCGCGCAGCTCTTCCTCGGCGCGCAGGTTGACGGCGCCGAGCCGCTCGCGGTCGCGGCGCAGCTTTTCCAGCTCGGCCTCGACCTCGGCAACCGGCGGCAGTTGGGTGTCGGGCTGAATTTCCGCCATGTTGGCGACGGCCTCGGGCTCGACTTCCAGCATGTCGCGGATTTCGCGCTCGATGTCCTCGAGGCGCCGCTTGCCGCCGTCCATGCGCTCCTCGGCGCGGGCGCAGGCTTCGCGCGCCGCCGACAGCGCTTCCAGCGACACCTTGGCGGCGCGGTCGGTTTGCGCCATCAGGCTTTCCGCTGCGGCCAGTGCGTCGGCGGCGATGCTCCGGGCGGTCTCGCCGGCCTCGATCTCGTCGATCAGCGCGCGGCGCTTTTCGGCGAACACCTCGGGGGCATTTTCCAGCTCGGCGCGTTCGGCCTTCACCTCTGTGACGCGGGCCTCGACGGTGGCGATCTGCGAGGCGGCGCTTTCCTTGCGGCTCTGCCATTCATTGCGCTCGGCGAGGATCGCCTGCACCCGGCGGTCGGCCAGCTCGGCTTCGCGCGCCAGCGCCTGGGCCTCGGCGCGGACCTGGGCGGCGAGCCGGCGATGGCCTTCGATCTGTTCGCGCACCGTGCCGAGGCGGGCTTCGGTCTCCTCGCTCGGCGGCATTTCGGCGAGCGCGGTTTCGGCGCTCTCGTGCGCGGCCTGGGCCTCGTTGCGATCGGCTGTCAGGCGGGAATGCGCTTCGGTCAGCGCCGACTTGCGCGTCGCATGGCGGTTGATCTCGCGCTCGGTCGAGGCATGCTGCTCGCGCGCCATATCGACCCGGCGGCGTGCCTCGCGCAGCGCCTCGCGCGACGAGGTTTCGGCGGCGGAGGCGACCTTCAATTCGCTCTCGGCGGCTTCCAGCGCCTGGCGCTTGGCGGTGGCATCGATGCGGGCCTGTTCCAGCTCGCTCTCGATATCGACCAGCCGTGCCCGCTCGGCAAGCCGCCGCGCCGCGCCGGTCGGCGCATGGGCCGCGGCGACAAAGCCGTCCCAGCGCCAGACGTCGCCTTCGCGCGACACCAGCCGCTGGCCGGTCTTGAGCTGCGATACCAGCTCGGCGCCGCGTTCCTTGGCGACGACGCCAATCTGCGCCAGCCGCCGCGCCAGTTCGACAGGCGCGTTGACGTGTGCGGCGAGCGGTTCGACGCCGTCGGGTAGCGCCGGGTCGCCGTCGGTGACGCCGGCATTGGTCCAGCGCATCGGCGCCGACGGATCGACCGGGGCGTCGAGATCGTCGCCGAGCACGGCGCCCAGCGCCTTCTCGAAACCCTTGGCGACGCTGACGCCGTCGATGATCGGCGGCCACAGGTTCTTGGTCTCGGAATTGACCAGTTTGGAGATCGTCCGTGCTTCGGTATCAAGCCGCTGGACGCGCTTCTCCGCTTCGGCGAGCGGCGCCCGCGATGCTTCCAGTTTCTGCCGGGCCGCAACGTTGGCGGCCTCGGAGCCTTGTGCGGCGGCCTCCGACTGCGCCAGGTTCTCCTGGGCGGCTTCCACGGCGGCGGTCAGTGCGTCGAGGTCGCCAAGTCCGATGGTCTCCTGCGCCAGCTTTTCGATTTCGACCACCACATTGGCGATCTCCTGGTCGATCCGCGCAAGGCGGTCGCGATGGGTGCGCACGCTCGACTGCAGCTGGTTGCGCTTGGCGGTGAGGTCGGCCAGCGCTGTGGTCAGTTCCGCGAACATGCCCTCGGCGGCCGCCAGCGTCGCTTCCGCCTCCGAAACCCGCTCATCGGCGCCGCTACGCTTTTCGACCCGCGACTTGATCTCTTCCTTGAGCTCGGCGTCTTCGGTGTCGAGCCGCAGCAATGCCACGTCGGCATCGGATGACTGCCGCTGCTCGCGCTCGACGTCGGAGGCAAACTGCGTCAGCCGGCGGTCGAGTTCGGCGACGCGGTCCTTGGCGCGCTGCTCCTCGCGATCGAGCATTTCGCGCGCATTGGTCAGCCGCTGCAATGAGGCTGCGGCACGCGCCTCGGCCTCGCGCAGCGCCGGCATTTCCGACGCACGGATCGCCTGCACCCGGGCGGATTCCGCCTGTTCACGGGTACGCTCGGCGAGTTCGCGGACGTTGAGATCGTGCGTGCGCGCCGCCTCCGCGACATCGGCGTGGGCTTCGAGCCAGCGCAGATGGAACAGCATGGCTTCGGCTTTGCGCACCTTGGCGGCAACCTCGCGGTAGCGGATCGCTTGGCGCGCCTGCTTCTTCAGGCCTTCCATCTGCCCACTGAGCTGGCCGATCACGTCTTCGACCCGGGTCAGATTTGTTTCGGCGGCTCTCAGCCGCAGTTCCGCCTCGTGGCGGCGGGCATGCAGGCCGGCGACGCCGGCTGCGTCTTCCAGCACCCGGCGGCGCTGTTCCGGCTTGGCCTGGATGATCTCGCCGATCTTGCCCTGGTGGACCAGCGCCGGTGAACGTGCGCCGGTGGCGGCGTCGGCGAACAGGATCTGGACGTCGCGGGCGCGCACGTCGCGGCCATTGATGCGATAGACGGAACCCGCCTCGCGCTCGATGCGCCGGGAGATTTCCAGAATCTCCTGATCATTCATCGCCGCCGGCGCCGAACGATCGGAATTGTCGATGGTCATCACCACTTCGGCGTGGTTGCGCGACGGCCGGTTGCCGGAACCGGCGAAGATCACGGCGTCCATGTCGGCGGCGCGCAGCGACTTGTGCGAGGTCTCGCCCATCGCCCAGCGCAGCGCCTCGACCAGATTCGACTTGCCGCAGCCGTTCGGCCCGACCACGCCGGTCAGTCCCGGCTCGATCATGAAGTCGGTGGGCTCAACGAACGACTTGAATCCGTGAAGGCGAAGACGCGTGAGTTTCATGAACCATATGCTCTGTTGGCAGGCGCGAATCTCCCCCCGGGGACAATACCATGAGAGGCAATGTCATGCTGAGGTGAGTCGCGCATTGCGGCACTCTAGGCGGCGACAATGGCGAGGCCGGAGCGTGAGGGCAACCGTTGGCCCCGGCTTTTCCAGAGGCTTTTACGATGCTTATGCGCGGATTTGCACGCTCCACGCACGCATTTCTACGAGTCGTCCCGGCGAATGCCGGGACCCATCACCCCTGGAGCCGGTGATGAAGAAAATGCCGATACCACGCTGCCATATTGATACGACACGGCGTATGGGTCCCGGCGGTCGCCCGGACGACTTGCCGAGGCTCAGCTCTTCAGCAGCGGATTGATCTTCTTCGAAAACTCCTCGAACGAGGTCTCGCCCTTGAGCATCTCGCCATTGATGAAGAAGGTCGGCGTCGAATTCACCTTCAAGACGTCGTTGGCGTATTTCTGGTCGGCGGCGATCTTGTCGAGCAGCGCCTGGTCCTTCAGGCAGTCTTCGACGTTCTGCTCGGTGAGGCCGGCCTGCTTGCCGATCCGCTTCAGCACTTCGGTGGTCTTCGGGCCGGCCCACTCGTTCTGCTGCTTGAACAGCAGGTCGACCACCGCGAAATACTTGCCCGAATCGGTCTTGGCGATGCAGCGCGCCAGCATCGATCCGGCCGCCGCCTTGATATCGAGCGGGAATTCGCGGAACACGAAGCGGATCTTGCCGGTGTCGATGAACTCCTTCTTGAGCTTCGGAAACACCTGCTCGGTGAACGCCGCGCAATGCGGGCAGGTCATCGAGGCGTATTCGGTGATGGTCACGGCGGCATCTGCCGGGCCGAGCGCCATGTCCGGCAGCGATACCGGCTTGGCGACGTCGGCGGCGCCTTGTGCCCAAGCTCCGCTGATCAGGCCATCGCTGAACAGCCGCAACGGCGACAGGGCGGCGGTGAAGGCGCGGCGCGTGATCATCAACGTCTGCTCCAAAAATCGGCGCTATCGCGCGCTGTTTATCGGGGTGTTGGCTAGCTTGAAATGACAATTGTGGCAATGGCGGGCCGCAGCCCCGGTCCGGAAGGCAGCCTCAATTCCGCTTGATCGAGGCACCGAGTCGGGCCAGCGCGGCGCGCAATCCATCATCTTCCACGGCGGTGAGCGTCTCTGCGACCTTGGCCACGCGGTTGGCGTCCATCGCCGTGGCGACGTCGCGTGGCGCGCGGCGTGACAGCGGCGCCTGCCGCAGCGCCAGCCGCCCGACGGCGTTCCAGCCGAGAAAGCGGTTGACCCGCTCCAGGATCACGCTGGCGGAATGCTGGATCTCCAGCGCCATCGGGCCCTCGACCCGCAGCACCAGGGTCGCCGGTTCCTGCGGCTGGCCTTCGACCGGGCGCGGCCACTGGATCTTGAGCGGTTCGGAATGCGCCGCGACCTCGGCCCCGGCGATTTCCGCCCAGCGGGTCACCAATTCGCGCGAGGCGAACCCCTGCTTGGCGTAGGCGTCGGAAAACACCTCCCGCAACAGCAGGGACAACGGCTTGGCGGAGATCGGGCCAGGCTTGGACATGGCGGAACGCTTTGCGTACATAACCCTATGATCCTAGCAGGCGACGCCGCCAAAGAGAAGAATGTCTCGTCCGCCGCCGTCCCGAGCACGGCCCCCGACCGTCCCAGGCTGCTGCTCGACTGGTATGACCGTCATCGCCGCCGCCTGCCGTGGCGGCCCCTGCCGGGCGTTGCCGCCGATCCGTACCGGGTCTGGCTGTCGGAAATCATGCTGCAGCAGACCACCGTTGCGGCGGTCGGGCCGTATTTCGAAAAATTCATCCACAGGTGGCCGAGCGTGACGGCGCTGGGCAACGCCTCGCTGGACGACGTGCTGCGGATGTGGGCGGGGCTCGGCTACTACTCGCGGGCGCGCAACCTGTACGCTTGTGCCGTGGCGGTGACGCGCGATCACGACGGGGTATTTCCCGACTCCGAAGCAGGCCTGCGGGCGTTGCCGGGGATCGGCCCCTATACGGCGGCGGCGATTGCCGCCATCGCGTTCGATCGCCGGACCATGCCGGTGGACGGCAATATCGAGCGCGTGGTGTCGCGCCTCTACGCCGTTGAGGAGCCGCTGCCGAAATCCAAACCGAGGATCCAGCAACTGGCGGCCACGCTGCTTGCACCACCACGCGCCGGCGACGCGGACTCGCGCGCCGGCGACGTGAAGACACGCGCCGGGGACAGCGCACAGGCGCTGATGGATCTCGGCGCCACCATCTGCACGCCGAAGCGGCCGGCCTGCGCGCTGTGTCCGGTCAGCGACGGCTGCGCGGCGCGATTACGCGGCGATCAGGAGAGTTTTCCGCGCAAGGCGCCGAAGAAGACCGGTGAGTTGCGGCGCGGGGCTGCCTTCGTCGTCACCCGCGGTGATGAGTTGCTGGTGCGGACCCGCCCCGAGAAAGGTCTCCTCGGCGGCATGACCGAAGTGCCGACCTCGACGTGGCTGGCCGGCCAGGATGACAAGGCGGCGCGCAAGCAGGCGCCGGCATTGAAGGCAGCGACAAACTGGCATCGCAAGCTTGGCGTCGTCACCCACGTGTTCACGCATTTTCCGCTGGAACTCGTGGTCTACACCGCGAGCGTTGCGGCGCGCAGCCGCGCCCCAGATGGCATGCGCTGGGTGCCGATCGTGACGTTGCAGGACGAGGCGCTGCCCAACGTCATGCGCAAAGTGATCGCGTATGGGCTTGACGAGTGATGCCATGCCGGCGTGCTGCCGACACCACGCTGGCGACAGGCAGCGCTAGGCGGCATCCTGGATGTCGAAGCGCGCCACCTTGCCATCTCGAAGACGGAAAACGTGTCCCACCGTTTTGTCCTTAAGCCCGTGCGTCTGCCCTTGAAGCGGTTTGCCTTCGAGATCGCGGATGGACTGCCGGACCTCGGCGACGATCGCGCCATCGGCGGTTCGTTGAAAGCCCACAGGCTCGACATGCGGACTGACGATGGCCCACTGGCGCGTCCAGTATGCGCGCACGGCCTCGCGGCCATGGACGTGGCCGCCATCCATGCCGTTGGCCCAGGCGACATCATCGGTGAGCACGCCGAGTACGCCGTCGATGTCCCGCGCGTTAAAGCGGTCGTAGATCCGCTCAAGCAGTTTGACGTCATCGTCCATGAGTTTCCCTTGCATCGTGCGGGTGTCGCGCTATTTACATATGTGCATATATATCTCGGCGGCGATGGCTGCAAGGGGAACGGACGATGAATTTAGATGTGCTCTCGACGCCTGGGCACCTGATCAGTCTTGCGGCCCGCGGGTTCGCCCGGCTCAGCGAAGCGCGGCTCAAGCCGCTCGGCTTCGGTGTCGGACATCTGCCGGTTCTGGTGGCGCTTCGGGATGGCGGCGCAAGCACCCAACGTGATCTCGCCCGCTTTGCCAAGATCGAGCAGCCGCCGATGGCGCAGATGCTCGCCCGCATGGAGCGGGACGGGCTGATCAGGCGCGCGCCTGACCCCGCGGATGGACGCAGCAGCCGCATCACCCTGACGGAGGTTGCGGAAGCGCGCCTGCCGGACGCAATCGCCACCCTGCTTCAGGGTAATCGTGAGGTCCTGTCCGACTTCTCGGACGAGGAGGCCGGCCTGCTCGTTGCCCTGCTGACGCGGTTGATAGCAAATCTCGATCGGGTCGCGAGCGTCGAAGCATCGCATGGCGCGCCGATTTCTGCGAGGGAGGATGAAACCGAACCGCCCGTTCCTGCGTCCGGGACAGCCATCCTCCCTCGCCGATGATCCGGCCCCGCTGTCGAGCGGATCTATTGCGAACCGGCGCGGCGTGCGGCCGTGGGCATCACGACGATCGACGGCTTGGCGTTGAGTCCCTCGACCTGAAAGCCCGCGACACGCTTGTAATTTGCGGCGATGTCTTCCAATTCACGCTGCGACAGCACGTCGGTGACGACGGTATATCCCTCGGGCGCCCGCTCCTCGACCAGTTGCATGACCTGCTCAGGGCCGTTGCGGCGGTTCAGCATGACGAGATCGGTGGTGGCCGGACGCCGTTCGGCTTCATAGCCGTTCAGCGCCTCGGGGGTCTCGCCATGCGCCAGGATCTCGCGCGTCATGACGCGGGCATCGAGAATGGCCTGCGAGGCGCCGTTCGAGCCGATCGGATACATCGGATGCGCGGCGTCACCCATCAGCGTCACTTTGCCGAAGCTCCACTGCGGCAGCGGATCACGATCGACCAGCGGGTACTCATAGACCTGCGGACAATTGCGGATCAGGCCGGCGACGTCGAGCCAGTCGAATTTCCATTGTTCGAACTGCGGCAGGAATTCCGCCAGGTTGCCGGTGCGGTTGTAATCCTCGCGCCGCCATTTGTAGTTCGGATCGAGCAGCCGCTCGGCCACCCAGTTGATCTCGAACTTGCCGTTGGCATCGGCGTGCTTGGAAATCGGATAACAGACGAATTTGAGCACTTCATGCCCGGCCATGATCATGGTGCGGCCCGAGAGGAATGCGTCGCTGGTGGTGATGCCGCGCCACAGGATGCGCCCGTTCCATAGCGGCGGGCCTTCCTGCGGATAGAGCTTTTCACGGACCGCGGAGTGAATGCCGTCGGCGCCGACCAGCAGGCTGCCATCGAAACTGCCGGCCCGGCGTCCGGTGGCCCTGTCGATGAAGTCGGCGCGAATGCCCTCCGCGCTCTCCGACCACCCGCTCAGATGGTGGCTGGTCATGACATTGTCCGAGCCGAGCCGTTCGATCACCGCGTCGAGCAGGATCTGTTGCAACTTGCCGCGGTGGATCGAGAATTGCGGCCACTTGTAGCCGGCCTCCAGGCCGCGGGGCTCGCTCCAGATCGGCTTGCCTTGTTTGGAGAAGAACGCCAGTTCCTTGGTGCGTACCCCGGCTGCGTCGAGTTGATCCAACAGGCCGAGTTCGATCAGTTCGCGGACCGCGTGCGGCAACACGTTGATGCCGACGCCGAGCGGTTTCAGCGCGGCGACGCTTTCGAACACCCGGCAGGGTACGCCGATCTGGTGCAGGCTGAGCGCCAGCGTCAGCCCGCCGATACCGCCACCGGCAATGAGAACCGTCATGTTGTTTTCCCCCTGCGACCTGCCATGGTCATGGCATGACGACGCGGCCGGGGGCAACCGCGAAAAGCCGCAGGGCTTGACGGCAACCGGAGCAGCGCGGGCCGTCGCAGCAGCCAAAACTGCGTAAACATCCGTATCGCCCCTGGCGTTACGGAAGGCAAAAACCTTAATGCAAAATTCAGGACCGGTTCCTAAAACACCGGTGTGGAATTCGGCCCAGCGTGGCGCCGGAAGGAATTTGCGATGTCCCAGCAAGTCCGGCCCAGTGGCCGTGAGAGGTTTTTCCCGGCTTCCGAACTGATCGTATCGAAGACCGACCTCAAGGGGCGCATAACGTATGCCAACCAGCTGTTCTGCACGGTCGCCGGCTACCGCGAATCAGAGCTGATCGGCCAGCCGCACAGTATCGTCCGTCACCCGGACATGCCGCGCAGTGTGTTTCGGCTGTTGTGGGAGACCATCGAGGAAGGCCGCGAGATCTTCGCCTATGTGAAGAACATGGCGAGCAACGGCGACCACTACTGGGTGTTCGCCCATGTCACGCCATCGTTCGGTGTCGACGGCAAGCTGACTGGCTACCATTCCAACCGCCGTAGCCCGGCCGCCGACATCGTCAAGAACACCATCAGCCCGGTCTACGCCGAGGTGCTGGCGATCGAGCAGCGCCATGCCAACGGCAAAGAGGCGGTCGCGGCCGGATATAAGGCGCTGGTGGATTTCGTTGCATCGCAGAAGGTCAGCTATGACGAACTCATGTTTGCTCTCAAGAGCGCAGCTTAGCACGCTGCTGGCGATCGCCGGATCGGTTGCGGCACTGGCGCTGCAATTCACCGGCTTTGCGCTGGCCGCGATGGCGTGCCAGGCGGCCGCGATCGTCGCCGCGGGTCTGGCGCTGCTGTGGGTCTCGATGACCGCGCGTCTCGTCGCCCGGGCGCGCGATGTTTGCCGCAAGATTGCGCTCGGAGATTTCGAGGCGCGCATCATGGCGGCGCCGGCCGTCGGCGGCATCGGCGAATTGCTGCATGCCATCAACGATATGATCGACGGCTGTGACGCTTTCGTGCGCGAAGCCACGGCAGCCATGACCGCCGTCCACCATAACAAATATTACCGGCGGATTCTGCCCGGCGGCCTGCATGGCGGGCTGCTGCAGGGCGCCAACGCCATCAATGCCGCCACCGACAGCATCGCCGGCCGCATCCGGCAATTCGAGCAGCAGACCACGCAGCTCGAAGCCGCCGTTAACGGCATCGTCGCAAAGCTGGACTCGGGCGCAACGGACATGAGCGGCACGGCGCACAATCTGACCGCCGGCGCTTCGTCGACCCGCGAGCGCATCACCTCGCTGGCGGCGGCGTCCGAGCAGGCGAGTTCCAACATGCAGTCGGTCGCCTCGGCCACGACGCGGCTGTCCTCCAATGCGAGCGAAGTCGGCGCCGACGTGCGCCGATCCGCGGAGATCGCACAACGCGCGGTCGAACGGGTGGCGGACGCCGCCGGTCATGTCGGCGTGCTGCGCGAAGTTGCCGCGCGGATCAGCGAGGTCGTCAAGTCGATCAACGTGATCGCCAGCCAGACCAACCTGCTGGCGCTGAACGCCACCATCGAGGCGGCGCGCGCCGGCGATGCCGGGCGCGGCTTCGCCGTCGTCGCCCACGAGGTCAAGTCGCTGGCGACGCAGACGGCGAACTTCACCGCGGAAATCGAGTCGCAGATCGGACAGGTCCACTCCGCCTCCGATCATGTCGGGGATTCGATCGGCGAAATCGGCACGGTGATCGCGCAGGTCAACGAGATCACCGGCAAGGTCGCGGAGGCCTCGGAGGTCCAGTCGCAGGCCACCGCCGACATCGCACGCAACGTCGAGGAGGCTTTTACCGTCGTCAGCGAGATCGCAACCAACATTCAAGCCCTGGCGCAGAACGCCAGGGATACCGAGCAGCTCGCAAGCTCGACGATGAGCGCTTCCGGCAATCTGTCATCGCAATCCGGACTGCTGACCAAGGAAATCCGGAGCTATCTCGGCAACGCCCGGCAGAACCTGGTCGCCCAGGCCGGCGGCGCGCGGCGCGCAGGCTAGCAGGTCTGCCTGCTGCGGCCTCAGCGTGCCGGTCGCTTCGGCCGGTCCAGTCCGCGTCCGACCCCGAGGATGACGTTGCGCAGCCAGATCGAACCCGGGTCCATCTGGGCGCGGGTCGGGTAGAACATGAACTGCTCGTCGATGCCCGGATCCAGCGGCGGGATGATGGTGGTCAGTGAGAGCGGCTTTGCCAATGCCGCGATCAGGCGCCGCGGCACGAAGGCGACGAGGTCGGTGCGCGCCGCGACGTGCAGCGCTTCGAGATAGCCCGGCACCACCAGCGCGATCTGCCGCTGCAGCCCGTTGGTTTGCAGCCAATCGTCGATCAGGTCGGCGCTCTGGCCGCGGATGACGACGGCGACATGCCGCGCGCCCAAGAATGCCTCGCGCGCCCTCAACTTGCTTCCCGCCGGGTGCCCACGGCGCACCGCCAGCGCGTCGCTGTCCTTGTAGAGCAACTGGCGGTGAAAGCCCTTGAAGGCGTTGCCGATGCTGATGACGATGTCGAGGGTACGGGCGAATTCCGCCGTCATGATCGCCGGTCCGCGCCACGGCACGATGTCGAGCCGCAGGTTCGGCGCCAGCGCCGTGATCTTCTCCATCAGGGGAGGCACCAGCAGTTCGACCGCGAGATCAGGCATCATCAGGCGGAACTGCCGTTCGCTGCGCGCGGCGTCGAACTCGTCGCGCACGAACAGGGAGCGGACCTGGTCCAGCGCCTGCGCCAGCGGTCCGCGCAGCGCCTGGGCGCGCGGCGTCAACTCCATCCGGGTGCCGACCCGTACCAGGAGCGGGTCGCGCAGGATATCGCGCAGCCGCGCCAGCGCGTGGCTGGTCGCCGGTTGCGACAGCCCGATCCGCATCGCCGCGCGGGACACGCTGGCTTCCTTGAGCAGTGCCTCCAGCGCCACCAGCAGGTTGAGGTCGAGCGATGCCAAATTCATGCGGTGGATTTATATCATATGATCTATCGATTGGAAGAATGGCGCCGTTCCGGCGATGGTGACGCAGTCGCCGCTGCAGGAGAAAAAGAAATGAACGCCGCCGACAACAAGAAACTGATGCAGGAGATCTTCGCCGCGATCGCCGCCGGCAATCGGTCGATGTTCGTCGACAGCCTCGCCGACGATGTCATCATGCGTGTGACCGGCAAGAATTCCTGGTCGCGGACCTTCCACGGCAAGGCGTCGCTGCTGCGCGACCTGCACGGCTATCTGAATACGCTGCTCGCGCCGGGCCGGCGCACCGTTCCGCTGCGCTTCATCGCCGGCGACGACCATGTGGTGGTCGAGGCGCGCGGCGAAATGGTCACCAAGGGCGGCGTGGCTTACGAAAACGAGTACTGCCTGGTCTACCGACTCGCGGACGGCAAGATCGTCGAAATCAGGGAGTATCTGGATTCGGCGCTGTGCGAGGCGGTGCTGGGGAAATTTCCGGCGGACGTTGCTGCATCATGAATCATGACGTTGCCCCATTTCCTGCGTCATCACCGGGCTTGACCCGGTGATCCATCCTCTTCCAAGACTTCCTGTGAAGATGGATGGATACGCGGGTCAAGCCCGCGTATGACGCAGTCGGATCGGCTCAAGCCACCTTGGTCGTGAGATGGCCGAACATGATGTTTCGTGCTTCTTCGTCCATGTCGGTCTTGAAGGTGAACTTGTCCTTCAGGGCGATGGCGCGCGCCGCGGCGGGGCGGGCCGTGATTTCGTCGTGCAGCCGCTTCACGTTCGGGTACTTCGTGAATACGTCGTCGCCGAGCACGTAGGGTGCGAGGCGGGCCCAGCCCCAGAATGCCATGTCGACGATGGTGTAGGTGTCGCCGACCATGTAGCGGCTCTCGGCCAGGTGCCCGTCGAGCACCTTGTAATGGCGGTGCGCTTCGTACTGATAGCGGTTATGGGCGTAGTCGAGGCCCTTCGGCGCCGCATGCTTGAAATGCACGGCCTGGCCCGAATAGGGGCCGAGTCCGGTGGCGACGAACATCAGCCAGGACAGCAGTTGCGCGCGGTTGGCCGGGGTATTCGGCGGCATGAACTTGCCGGTCTTCTCGCCGAGATAGAGCAGGATCGCGTTGCTGTCGAACACGAACACGCCGTCGTCGTCGATCGCCGGCACCTTTCCGTTCGGATTGACCTTGAGCAATTCCGGCTTGAACTGCTCGCCCTTGCGGGTGTCGACCGGAATGAGTTCGCAGGGTAGGCCGGTCTCTTCCAGGAATAGCGCGACCTTGGTCGGGTTCGGGGCGCCGTTGAAATAGAATTTCAGCATGATGCAGATCTCCCTGTCGTTCTTTTGGCGGAAAAATCGGACGCGGCGGCTTTGCCGCACGGCGACCCGTCCATGCGCAAATTTTCGCAGGATGTGCAAGCGAGGAATTACGGGGGCTGTCATGCGGAGAAGGGCGGTAGGGCGGATTACCGCAGCATAATCCACCACCCGCGTGGCTGGCGAGTGGCGGGTTACGCCTTCGGCTAGCCCGCGCTACGATCCGCTTTAGCTTAGCTAAACCGCCGCCATCTCGCTGCGAATCTCGGCGCGCAGCTCATCGATCAGCCTCAGGCCCTTCTTGGTCTCGACATGCCAGAAGGTCCAGCCGTTGCAGGCTTCCGAGCCCTGCGCCACGGCGCCGATGCGGTGGATCGAGCCGACCTTGTCGCCGAGCATGATGGCGCCGTCGGCGCGCACCAGGGCGCCGTGACGTTTTTTCGCATCGACCAGTTTTGCGCCGGGTGCGATCATGCCCCGTTCGATCAGTTCGGAGAACGCCACCCGCGGCGCGTCGCGCGCGGTCATGAACGGCGCCAGCGTCGCTTCGGGCAAGGGCTCGATCGCG
>Ga0209758_1003285_pt1 | contig 14982 bp, 10 predicted proteins | sample AraplaMF_Col_mMF_FD_184258 | JGI IMG/M metagenome (GOLD analysis project Ga0209758, IMG submission 184258) | Arabidopsis root microbial communities from the University of North Carolina, USA - plate scrape MF_Col_mMF (SPAdes) (version 2) | ecosystem: Host-associated > Plants > Roots > Endosphere... | reverse complement strand
CGCGACGAGGGCGAGTCCGGCGGGCCACTCGGTGCCCCAGCCGGACTGGGCGGCGGGCAGGACGAGCAGGGCGCCCACCGCCGGAGCGATACCGACGACCGACTCCAGGGACAGGTCGAACTTGCCGGTGATCAGCACGAGCGATTCGGCCAGTACGACCATCGCGAGGGCCGCCGAGGCACCCAGGATCGAGATGATGTTCCGCTCGGTGAGGAACGAGTCGTTCACGAACGCGCCCAGCACCATGAGCAGCAACAGTGCGGGGAGAAGGGCGAGTTCGCGGGCCCGGCGGAGCAGCACGGTCCTGGCCGAACGCGCCTCGGGGACCGGGACGGGCGTGAGCGGCTGGGCCTTGGTGTCAGCCATGGTCCACTCCTTCGATGGAAGCGATCAGCTCGTGGTCGTGCCAGCCCGCCGGGTGCTCGGCGACGATCCGGCCGTGGAAGAGAACGAGGACGCGGTCGCAGCGCCGCAGGTCGTCGAGCTCGTCGGAGACGACGAGCACGGCGGTGCCGTCCTCACGGGCGCTGTCCATCCGGGCCAGCAGCGACTCCTTGGACTTCACATCGACGCCCGCCGTGGGGTTGATGAGGACCAGCAGACGCGGATCGGAGGCCAGGGCGCGGGCCATGACGACCTTCTGCGCATTGCCGCCGGACAGGTCGGAGACCGGCTGGTCCGGGCCCTCGGCATGGATGTCGAGACGCCGGATCAGATCGGCGGCGAAGACGCGTTTGCGCCGGGTTCCGATGAACCCGTACCTGCCGAGGCGGCCCAGGACACTCATGGTGGCGTTGTCGCCGACGGTCATCCCGGCGACGAGCCCCTGTTCGTGCCGGTCCCGGGGCACGCAGCCGACGCCCGCCCCGAGCGCGGCCTGCACATCGCCGAACGGCAGCGGCCTGCCGTCGAGCCGGGCCGTGCCACCGGTCGGGGTGCGCAGTCCCGCGAACGTCTCCGCGAGTTCGATCTTCCCGCTGCCGCTGGAACCGGCGAGGCCCACGACCTCTCCGTGGCGCACGGAGAGGTCGATGCCGTCGTACGACTCGGAGGTCAGCCCCCGCGCCTCGAGGGCCACCGGGGCGTCGTCCGCCACGGCGTCCCGCGCCGACGCGGCGCGCTCGGCGACGATCTCGCCCGCCATGGCCTCCACCAGGGCCGCGCGGGAGAGATCCGCGACGGGGGCGGTGGTGATCCACCGCGCGTCGCGCAGCACCGTGACGGTCTGGCAGACCTCGTACACCTCCTGGAGGTGATGCGAGATGAACAGGAAGGTGACACCGGATTCCTGCAGCGCCCGCATGCGGGTGAAGAGACGCTCGATCTCCCGGTTGTCGAGCTGCGCGGTCGGCTCGTCGAGGATGATGAAGCGGGCGCCGAAGCTCAGCGCCCGGGCGATCTCCACCATCTGGCGGTCCTCGACCTTGAGGTCGGCCGTGCGGGCGTCCGGATCGACGTGCACGTCCCAGGTGGCGAGGACCTCGGCCGCCTCGGCCTTGAGCCTGCGCCAGCTGATGAGTCCGCCACGACCGGTCGGCTGCCTGTTGATCAGGAGGTTCTCGGCGACCGACAACTCCGGTACGACCGTGGGCTTCTGGTAGACGCAGGCGACCTTGCGCCGCCATGCGTCGCGGTCGGCGAGCGGGGGCGCGGGCTCGCCGTCGAAGCGGATCGTGCCCTCGTCGGCGGCCTGCAGCCCGGTGAGGACGTTGACGAGGGTGGACTTGCCGGCGCCGTTGCGACCGACGAGGGCATGGGACTCACCCGCGAGCACGGTGAGTTGCCCCTCCCTCAGGGCGACCGTGGGGCCGTACCGCTTGACGATCCCCCGCGCCTCCACCAGGGGGGTGACGACTGGTGTGCTCATTTGACCGTGTTGCCCCAGAGCTTGGGGTCGTCGACGTTGTCCTTGGTGACCAGCGGGGCCGGCAGCTGGTCCTCAAGGATGCCGCTGGGCAGCTTGACGATCTCGGAGTCGTGGTCGGTGGGGCCGGGCTTGAACGTCTTCCCCTGCATGGCGGCCTTGATGTAGTACATGCCGTACTTGGCGTAGGAGTCCGCCGGCTGCGAGACGGTGGCGTCGATCTCGCCCTTGCGGATCGCGTCGAACTCCTGCGGGATGCCGTCGTTGGAGACGATGACGATGTGGCCCTTCTGGCCCGCCGTCTTCAGCATGTTCTTGGACTTGAGGGTCTGCAGCGTGGGCGCAAGGTAGACGCCGCCGGCCTGCATGTAGATGCCCTTGATGTCGGGGTTGGCGTTCAGGAGCGTGTCGAGCTTGGAGGCCGCGGTGTCGGACTCCCACTTGGCGGGGATCTCCAGGACCTTCAGCTTGGGGTACTTCTTCTTGACGCAGGCGCGGAACGCCTCCGAGCGGTCCCGGCCGTTGACCGAGGCGAGGTCGCCCATGATCTGCACGACCTTGCCGCTGGTGACGTGCTGACCGAGGTAGTCGCAGGCCTTCTCGCCGTAGGCGACGTTGTTGGCACGCACCACCATCGCCACCTTGCCCTTGTCGGGCGCGACGTCGACGGCGACCACCGGGACGCCCTTGCGTTCGGCCTGGTCGAGCCCGGCCTCGATGGCGGCGCTGTCCAGCGGGGCGACGACCAGCCCCTTCACGCCCTGATTGAGCTCGTTGTTGATGTCGGTGATCTGCTGGGACGGGTCACTGTTGGAGTTGACCGTCTTCAGGGCGTCGACGCCCTCCGACTTCGCCATCTTGGGCACGTAGTCGTTGTAGGACTGCCAGAACGGCGAGGTCAGCAGGGGCAGGATCACCCCGACCTTCCCGGTGCCGTCGCCTCCGGCGCTGGCCGGTCCGGCGTCCTTCGTGCTGCCGCATGCCGTGAGCGCCAAGGTGCCGCAAGCGGCCGCGGCCGTCGCGCGCACCGCCCACGAGGAGATTCGCCTGCCTTGCCGTCCGTACCGCACTGTCCTGCGGGCCATCTGTCGGCTCCTCATCGAGCGTGATCGACCAGTTGCCCGCATACTTATCAGACCACTCGGCCCACACAACACCCTTCGGCGGCAAGATTTCCGGTAATCCGACCGTAGTGGTCGGACCACATCAGTGATTAGACTGCCGCGCACGGCAACGGGAGGAAGTGGCGTGGACGAGACACCGACCGAGGGGACGGAGCCGGAGAGGACTGCGAACGCTCCGCAGAAGGGGACGGTGACGCAGCGCGCCATCGAGCAGATCAAGGCGATGATCGCCGAGGGCCGGCTGGAGCCCGGCCAGCGGCTGCCGACGGAACGGGATCTCGCGGTCCAGCTGGGCATCTCGCGCAGCTCGATGCGGGAGGCGATCCGTGCGCTCACGGTCCTCGGCGTACTGGAGGCGCGGCACGGCTCGGGCATCTATGTGACCCTGCTGGAGGCGGGCGACCTCCTGGAGACGTTCGGCGTGGTGGCGGATCTCTCGCGCGGACCGCGCCTGGTCGAGCTGCTCGAGGTCCGGCGCATCCTGGAGTCGACGGCCACGGCCCTCGCGGCCGCCCGGATCACGGACGATCAACTCGCCGAGGTCGAGAAGCACTTGACCGCGATGAACGCGACGGAGGACCCGGAGGAGATCCTCGCGCACGACCTCGCCTTCCACCGCGAGATCGCCGCAGCCGCCGGCAACGAGACCATGGCCGCGATACTGGAGGGCCTGTCCTCACGCACCTTCCGGGCCCGCGTCTGGCGCGGCTACCAGGAGGAGGGCGCCTTCGCCCGCACCCGCCGCGAACACGCTGCGATCCACCGGGCCCTGGTCGCCCACGATCCGGAGGCGGCCCGGGCGGCGGCCGCCGCGCACGTGGGCGAGGTGGAGCAGTGGCTGCGGGCGCAGCTCACTCCATAGGCGGCCGTCCCCGGGACGAGCACCATCGAATGCCCGCGCCCACCGCCGTCCTGTGATCAAGGGGCACAAGCCCCGGCGGGCTCCCGGCGGGGCACCGCGCGCCGAACGCGCGATGCCCCGCGCCCGCCTCAGGCCCGCTTCAACCGCAGGGTCACCAGCTCGAACGGACGCAGCCGCAGCGTGATCCGGCCGCCCTCGCGGTGCGGTGCGGGCGCATCACCGAGCGGGCGCTCCAAGAGGTCCGTCGGCACCACCGCCGCCACCTCGAACCCCGCGGTGAGCGTGGCCTCGGTGCGACCGCCGCGGGACTCGTGGAAGCGCACGACGACGTCACCGCTGCCGTCGTCGGCCAGCTTGACCGCCGTGACCACGACCGCGTCCTGCGCCACCGTCACCAGTGGCTCAACCGCGCGCTCACCGTCCACCCGCCGTTCCGGCAGGTTGATCCGCCAGCCCTCGCGCACCGCGTCCCCGATCGTGGCTCCCGGCGTCAGCGCGTGCCGGAAACGGTGGACACCCTGGTCGGTCTCCGGGTCGGGGAAGCGCGGGGCCCGCAGCAGCGAGGCCCGGACGGTGGTGGTCGTACCGGAGTCGGTGTCCCGCACCGTGCGGGTCACGTCGTGGCCGTAGGTGGAGTCGTTCACCACCGCGACACCCCAGCCGGGCTCCTCCAGATGCACGAACCGGTGGTTGCAGGCCTCGAACTTCGCCGCCTCCCAGGAGGTGTTGGTGTGGGTGGGGCGGTGGAAGTGCCCGAACTGGGTCTCGGACGCGTACCGTTCGGCATGCACGTCCAGGGGGAACGCCAGTTTCAGGAACTTCTCCGTCTCGTGCCAGTCGACCTCCGTGTCGATCTCCAGCCGCCGCTCCCCCGGCGCGAGCGACAGCACCTGGGTGACCCGTGAGTCGCCGAAGGACCGCACGACGCGCACCGACACGCCGTCCTCGCCCGGCCCGACCTCGTCGGCCTCGACCAGATCGGTGACCGAGTTGCGGTAAAACGCGTCCACGTCCCAGGCGTCCCACATATTGGGGAAATCGGGGTGGAGCTGGAGGAGGTTGGCGGCGCACCCGGGTGCGACCGTCTCACGCTCGGCCCGGAGGTCGTACACGGAGACGACCAGCCCCCGGGCGTCGATCTCCGTGCGCAGCAGCCCGTTGTGCAGGACGAAGCCGCCGTCGGAGCGTGCCGTCAGCGACACCTCGCCCCCGACTGCCGGCTCGCCCGCCCCGCCGGCGGGGACCCCGGACCGGGAGTGCGGGGCCGCGTTGAACACCAGCGGCACCGACCCCTCACCGGCCAGCGTCCGCTGCGCCGCCTCGATGATCCCGTTCAGTTCGCCGGCGATCCGCTCGTAGGTGGCCCGCGCCTCGCGATGCACCCAGGCGATCGAGGAGCCGGGCAGGATGTCGTGGAACTGGTGGAGCAGGACCGTCTTCCAGATGCGGTCCAGGTCCTCGGCAGGGTAGCGGAATCCAGACCGCACGGCCGCCGTGGCCGCCCACAACTCGGCCTCCCTCAGCAGGTGTTCGCTGCGCCGGTTGCCCTGCTTGGTCCTGGCCTGGCTGGTCAGCGTGGCGCGGTGCAGTTCCAGGTACAGCTCGCCCACCCAGACGGGCGGATGGGCGTACTCCCGCTCCGCCTTCTCGAAGAACTTCTCCGGCGTTTCCCACACCACCGTCGCCGAGCCCTCGAGATCCCGCAGACGTGCCGCCTTCGCGATCATCTCCCGCGTCGTGCCACCGCCGCCGTCACCCCAGCCGGTCGGCGCCAGCGAGTGCCTGGCGACCCCCTTGTCCTTGAAGTTCCGTGCGGCGTGGGCGATCTCGCTGCCCTTCATCGAGCAGTTGTAGGTGTCGACGGGAGGGAAGTGGGTGAAGATCCGGGTCCCGTCGATGCCCTCCCACAGGAACGTGTGGTGCGGGAACTTGTTGGTCTGCGACCACGAGATCTTCTGCGTGAGCAGCCACTTGGACCCGGCCGCCTTGATGATCTGCGGAAGTCCTGCCGCGAACCCGAAGGTGTCGGGCAGCCACGCCTCGTCGTTCTCGATGCCGAACTCGTCCAGGAAGAACCGCTTGCCGTGCACGAACTGACGGGCCATCGCCTCCGAGCCCGGCATGTTGGTGTCCGACTCCACCCACATGCCGCCCGCTGGCACGAACCGGCCCTCCGCCACGGCCTTCTTCACCCGCGCCCACACCTCGGGCCGGTGCTCCTTGACCCACGCCCACTGCTGGGCCTGGGACATGGCGAAAACGAACTCCGGCTCGTCCTCGATGAGCGCGGTCATGTTGGACGTCGTACGGGCCACCTTGCGCACCGTCTCACGCAGCGGCCACAGCCACGCCGAGTCGATGTGCGCATGCCCGACGGCACTGATGCGGTGGGCGGAGGGCGCGGCGGGGGCCGCCAGGACCTCGGTGAGCTGCGAACGAGCGGGTTCCGCAGTGCCGTTGACGTCCTGGAGGTCCACGGCGTCCAGCGCCCGGTCCACCGCGCGCAGGATCTCCGAGCGCCGCGCCGAGTCGACCGGCAGTTCGGCCATCAGCTCACCGAGTACCTCGAGATCGAGGACCAGTTGCCAGACGGTCTCGTCGAACACCGCGAGGTCCATGCGCTCCAGCCGGTACTGCGGTTCGGCGCCCGCCGTCTCCTTGTCGCCGAGCTGCGTGGGCCGGAAGGGGTGGTAGTCCAGGATGACTGGATTCGAGGCGGCCTCGATGCACAGCTCGACCTGCTCGCCGCCCTCGGCCGGGGACCCGATCCGCACCCACTGGTTGCGCGGGTTGAGCCCCTTCACCGGGGTGCCGTCGGGCCGGTAGACGAGGCCTTCGCACTGGAAGCCGGGCATGTTCTCGTCGAACCCGAGGTCCAGCAGGGCCTCGACGGTCCTGCCCGCCCAGGCCACGGGCACGGTCCCGGTCACCCGGAACCAGCTGGTGCCCCACGGGGCGCCCCAGCGAGCGCCCACCGCGATCGGTTCGACGGGAGCGGCGAGCCCTTCGGCGACCGGTACCGGCTCCCCGGGTGCGTGCCACACAGCGACCTGGAGCGGCACGGACTCGGGGTACACGGCGGGGCGGATGCGCTCGTCGAGGACGCGGCGCAGGCGGGCTTCGACCAGGGTGCGGTCGTCATGCATGGGGTGCTCCGTGGGGTGTAGGTGCGGGTGTTACCAGCGGTGGGTCGTCGTGGCCGGAGTCGAGACGTTGTAGAGCTCCCCGACAGCGCGCAGTTCGAACCGTGCGGCATTCTCGCCCTGCTCCGCCGTGAGCCCCCCGGCGTAGTAAGCCGACTGGCAGGTGCCGCCGAGGAAACGGCGCGTCCCGTCGGACAGGATCCGGTACAGCTCGTAGTGCCGTACACCGGGGGCCCCGGCCCTGTGGGCGGCGGGGGCCGCCTGCCAGGCGAACCGCAGATCGCCGCCGTCGGCGTCGATGACGCGCAGCCCGGCCGGGGCGGCCGGAGCGGTCACCGCGTCGCGGACGGCGAGCCGCCCGAGGCGCCAGCGCACCTCGCCGCCACTGCCGGTGAGTCGCACGGCCAGCCTGCGGACCGTGCCGGACAGGCCCGTCAGCGGCACGGTCGTGGTCTGCCAGCCGGCGCCGCCCGACAGCGGGAAGAAGGTGTACGAGGGCGCCTGGCCCGCGGCGCCCGGCTCCGTGGTGGCGACAGCCAGCTCCGCGCGGACGTCGCCCGCATCGGCCCGGTGGGTCACCTCCACGACCGTCTTCGGGCCGATCGGCAGCCGGGTCGCGTACAGCTCCAGGGTGGCCGGTGCGTCGAGGGCCCCGGAGACCAGCAGGCTGCTGCCGCCGCGCCAGGCGTCCGCGAAGTCGAAGGCGACCGAGGGGCGGGTGCCGCTGGTGCGGACGACCCACCGGCGGGAGGGCAGCCGGTCCTGCAGGCCGAGGTGGTTCCAGCAGGTGGCAGAGGTGGCCTCGCCGTCCTCGTACCACTTCAGTCCGTGCCCGGTGTTGAAGACGGTCGCGAACGGGAGCGCGTCGACGGTGGACCGGTCGGCGACAGACAGGGCCGGGGCGCGCCAGCTCGCCGTGGTGTCGGGCCGGGACGGGTCGAGCGACGCGCCGGTCCAGAACAGGTCGTCGGCCGCGTGGAAGTCGCCGGGCGTGCGGTTCGCGGGCAGGTGGTTACGGGTCCACTCCGGCCGGTAGAAGCCGATCGACGTCACGTGCGCGGCGGTGGCCGGCACGATCGCGTCCCAGTTCACCGAGGTGCCGGTGCCGCCCGACTCCACGTCGACGCCGGCCCACAGCTCATAGCGGTTGCGCCCGAGCTGCCCGGCCAGCGTGCCCGAGGACGCCAGCGAGCTCTTCGACCATCTGAAGTCGACGAACATGGTGTCCGCCGACTGGAAGAACGCCTGGTTCTGGCTGTCGAGTGCGCCCTGCCACGAAACCGTGCCGTTCACGGTCATCGCGTCGTACCAGGTGACGCGCAGCCCTTTCGCCGCGCTGAGCGCCTTCAGCTCCTTGACGAACCCGAGCATGTCGGCGCCGAGCGCGCTGTCCCCGCCACCGGTCTCGGCGTTGACGAACCAGCCGTCGAAGCCGTACGCCTGCGCGACCGCGACGAGCTGCCGGGCGAGCGGAAAATGCCCCGAGGCGTCCTTCTGGACGAGGTCACGAGTCCACTGGAGCTGTCCGCCGAAGGCCACGGGCGGCAGGAAGATGTTGCCGAGGACGGGTACGCCGTGCCGGTGGGCCGCGTCCACGATCGGGGCGTTGGGCGCGAGGACCAGTCCCTCGCCGGCCGAACCGCCCCAGAAGACCAGTTCGTCGACATACGCCCAGTGGGTCGGGGCGTAGTAGTCGGCGGTGGGCGCGCCCTGGGAGGGGTTGGCCGAAGTGGGCCCGAACGAGACCAGCGACTGGACGCGGGCCTGGCCGGAGCGTGCGGTGGTGTTCGCGGGGGTGGGGGTGAAGCGGGCGGCGAGCGGCACGGAGGCGGCGTTGAAGGCCAGGTCCGTGTCGGCGGCGGCGGTCCAGGTCTTCAGGCTGCGCCAGGTGATGCCGGTGCCCGGGGTGCCGGAGGGCAGGGAGTCGGGGTACCAGTAGGAGGCGTACGGCTGGAGGTCGCGGGTCGCCGCCGAGGCGCCGGACGTGGGCAGCACGGGGGTGAGCGCGGTTGCCGCTCCGGCGAGCAGGACGGCGCGTCTGCTGAGGTTCACTGTGTGCTCCGTTTCGTCGTGGGGACGGTGTGGGGACGGGCTACTCGGTGACCTGATCGGCGGTGACGACTTCGGTGATGCCACGGGCCGCGAGGTGCTCCTTGTCGTCGGCGCGGCTCGCGAGAACTGTGGTGGGCCGGGCCCCGTCGGCGGTCAGCCGGGCGAAGGCCTCGAAGACGGGGCCGCCGGGAGCGCAGACGGAGCGGCCGGCCGTTGTGTCGACGGCCAGTGCGGTGGTGCGGGGTGCCGGCTCGGCCGCCCGCCGTGCACCGGCGATCCGCGCGAGCGCCGCGGCCGCGGGTTTGGGCCGCCGGTCGTTGGTCAAGAGGCCGAGCCCGTATTCGAGTTCGGGGAAGTCGCCCAGATCGCGGCTGACGTCGTGCGAGCACCACCAGGTCAAGCCCCACAGGTCCGGGCAGTCGAGCGCGTTGGTGACGGTCGCCTCGGTGAAGGCCGCGGCGTGCTCCGGGGGGATCAGCGGGGCGGGCGCACCGACCTCCTGGAGCCATACGGGGCGGTGCGGGTCGTCCGCCCAGGCCTTGGAGAGCTCGACGAGGTAGGCCGCGTGGTGCTCGGTGGCGGTCCCGGTGCGGCCGTGGCGCTGGGCGGTGCCGTTGAACACCCAGGAGTGCACGGCGGTGAGATCGCCGAGGCGGGCCGAGTGCTCGGGGGTGAAGGGCTGGTCGTCCTGGTACCAGGCGGCGTCGTACGAGGCGTGCAGATGCAGTCTGCCGGGGGCGCCCTCGGCGCACGCGGCGAGCAACCGGGTCAGCCACCGCCCGGCCTGCTCCGGGGTGATGCGGTCCGGGTCCGGATGCGGTCCTGCGGCGAACTGGTTGACCTCGTTGCCGATCGTCATGCCGATGAAGTTCGGCCGGTCGGCGAGCGCTGCGGCGAGCGTCCGCAGGTATGCGGCCTCGCCCTCGACGACCTGCGGATCGGTGAAGATGTTGCGCCGGTGCCAGGTCTGCGTCCAGGCGGGGAGGAAGTCGAAGCTCGACAGATGTCCCTGCAGACCGTCCACATTGACGTCCAGTCCGCGTTCGGCCGCCGCGTCGGCGAGCGAGAGGAGCTGCTCGACCGCGCGCGGGCGGATCATGGTGCGGTTGGGCTGGAAGTAGGGCCACAGCGCGAAGACCCTGATGTGGTCGAGGCCCAGCGCGGCGATCGAGTCGAGGTCGGCGCGTACGGAGTCCAGGTCGAAGTCGAGCCAGTGATGGAACCACCCCTCGCTCGGGGTGTAGTTGACGCCGAAGCGCACGGCAGGCGGCATGCGGATTCCTTCAGACAGTGGTGCACGTACGGAGGTTCAGCCCTTGACGGCGCCTTCGCCCACGCCGCGGAAGAAGTACCGCTGCAGGCAGGCGAAGAGGACCATGAGCGGCGCCACCGCGATGACGGTGCCCGCGGCGACGAGGCGCTCGTCGTTGGCGAAGGTGCCGTGCAGATAGTTGAGTCCGATGGTCAGGGTGAACTTCGACGGGTCGCTCAGCACGATCAGCGGCCACAGGAAGTCGTCCCACGAGAACATGAACGCGAAGATCGCGACGACGGCGAGGGTGCCCTTGACCGACGGCAGCGCGATCCTGGCGAACCGCTGCCAGACGTTGGCGCCGTCGACGAACGCGGCCTCCTCTATCTCGAAGGGGAGGTTGAGGAAGGCGTTGCGCATCAGCAGCACGTTCATGGCGCCGACGCTGCCCGGCAGGACGACGCCGACCAGCGAGTTGTTGAGGCCGAGCTCCCGCATGGTGGTGAACTGGGCGATGATGATGCTCTCCGCGGGGACCAGCATCGCCAGGATGAAGACGAGGGTGGCGACCCTGCGGCCCCGGTAGCGCAGCCGGGCCAGCGCGTAGCCCGCGAGGGCCGAGCCGACGCAGTTGGTCACGACGTTGGCGGTTGCGACCTTCAGCGAGTTGAGGGCGTAGTCCCACACGGGGATGGTGTCCGAGACGCGCGCGTAGTTGTGCAGCGTCGGGTGGGCGGGCAGGAAGGAGGGCGGGGAGCTGAAGATGTCCTCGGTCGGGCCCTTGAGGGAGGTGGACAGCTGCCACAGGAACGGGCCCACCGTCAGCGCCAGCACGAACAGCAGCAGCACGTACCTCAGGACCAGTTCCCACACCCGGATGCGGCGGCCGTGCTCGTCGGTGACCGGTCCGCGGTGCACGACGGCCGGCGCGGGAGCCGGCGGCGCCTTCTCCACGACACTCATGCGTCCTCCCTCCGGTCCGCGCGCAGGACGAGCAGCATCAGCGCCACGGTGACGACGAACACGACGAGCGAGATCGCCGAGGCGTAGCCGACCCGGCCGGTCAGGCCCGTGCCGGTGCGCTGGACGAGCATGACCAGGGTCGTGTCCTCCCCGGCCGGGCCACCGGTGGGACCGGCCATCAGATACACCTCGGAGAACACCTTGAACGCGGCGACCGAGGAGAGCGCGGCGACCAGCACCATGGTGGAGCGGAGCGCGGGCACGGTGACCGTCAGAAAGCGACGCACGGCACCCGCGCCGTCCACGGCCGCGGCCTCGTGCAGTTCACGGGGGACATGGGCGAGAGCGGCCAAGTAGATGATCATGTAGTAGCCGAGGCCCTTCCAGACCGTGACGGCCATGGCGCTCAGCAGGAGCAGCCACTGGTCGCTGAGGAAGCCGACCCGGCCGACTCCGATCGTCTCCAGCAGCGAGTTCACCAGACCGCGCTCGTCCAGCAGCCACACCCAGATCAGCCCCACGACGACGATGGAGGCGACCACCGGGGTGTAGAAGGCGGAGCGGAAGAACGCGATACCGGGGATGTTCTTCTGCACCAGCAGGGCGAGCAGCAGAGGCAGCAGGACGAGCGCGGGGACCACCCCGAGGACGTAGAGCGCGCTGTTGCGCAGGCCGATCCAGAACATGTCGTCATGGAGCAGCTCGCGGAAGTTGGCGAGCCCGACGAACCTGCCCGGGATCAGGGTGCGGCGGTCGGTGAAGGCGTTCACCACGGTGGAGACGAACGGATAGAGGATGAAGACGCCGGTCACCACCAGCCCCGGCACGGCGAAGAGCCAGGGGCTGGTGGGGAGTTGGCGCCGCACCCGCGACACGGTGGATGTGGCCATGATGGTTCAGCCCTGCTGCTGGAGAAGCTGGTCGCAGGCCTTGACAGCGTTGTCGAGTGCCGCCTTGGGGCTCTCCTTGCCCTGGAGCGCCTTGGCGACCTCGTTGCGCAGCGCTGTCTTCATCTGGTCGCTGAAGAGTACGGGCGTGTAGTTGACCGCGTTCTTCAGGGACTTGGCGGCCGCGATCCGCACCCGCGTCTCGTCCGTGCCGTCCTCCTTGGTGAAGTACGGGTCGTCGAGCGAGCCGGCGGTGCTCGGGAAGATGGCCACCTGCTTCGCGAACGACATCTGGTTCTGCGCGTCGGTCACGTAGTGCGCGAAGGCGACGGCCGCCGGGGTGTGCTTGGTACGGGAGTTGACCATCACGCCCATCACGTACATGTTGACGTGACCGGTGCTGGTGATCTGGTCGGTGATCCCGATGTTCTTGTACAGGTTCGGCGCCTGCTTCTTGAAGTTCTCCAGGTCCAGCGCGCTGCCCGGGTTCATGGCGACGGCCTCGGTGAGGAACTTCTTCCCGGAGGACTCGGGCGTGGCGGTCAGGGCCTGCGGGTCGAGCGCCTTGGCGTCGTACAGCTCCTTGTACTTGGTGAGGAGCTCGACGCCCTTCGCGTCGTTGAAGGCGAAGCCGGTGCCCTGCTTGTTCATCAGCTCGACGCCGTAGCGGCCGAAGTCCTCGACGGTGGGCACATTGGCGAGGGTGGCGACCTTGCCGTTGCTCTTCTGCGCCATCTGCAGGGCGTCGGTGAAGAGTTCGTCGTACGTCTTCGGGGGCGAGTCCGGGTCGAGTCCGGCCTTCTTGAACAGGCCCTTGTTGTAGAACATCGGGCCGGTGTTCAGGTACCAGGGGAAGGCGTAGGTACCGCCGACGCCCGGTGTCTGCTGCCCCGTCCAGGCACCGTCGAGGTACTCGGGCCGGTACTTGGCCGCCGCCTTGTCGAGGTCGAGGGCGAGCCCCGCCTTGACCAGGGGGGCGAGCAGGTCGGGCGAGACGTTGACCACGTCGGGCAGGGTCCCGCCCGCCGCGTCCGCGCTGAGCTTGTCGGCGTAGCCCTCGGCGGGCTGGTCGATCCACTTCACGTGGGTGCCGGGGTACTTCTTCTCGAAGTCGGCGATCAGGCCGTCGAAGTACGGCTTGAAGTTGGCGCGCAGGTTCCAGGTCTGGAAGGTGATGTCCCCCTCGACCTTGCCGGACGCGTCGGTGGATCCACTGCCGTCGTCCGAGGAACCGCAGGCGCTCAGCGGCAGGACGAGGGCGGCGAGGGCAGCGACGGCGAATTTTCTGCGGGATGGAGTGGGCACGGTGACACGGCTCCCTTGCGGCGTCGGCGGCTGGTGTCGCCAGCGACCATGCACGGCACGTTCGAGAGAAGTCAATGGATTCGCCTCAGCTAATGAAATACGTAGCTCATTAGTCCAGTTCAGAGCCCCCTCAAGGAGTACTTGCACGCTCCCACTAATGCGCTTTAGGGTCTAGGCACTCAAGCGCATTAGTCCACTCAAAGAAAGGGGCCGCCGTGCCCGCCAAGCGGTCCCCCGCACGCCGTCCGACCATGAAGGACATCGCCCGGCGCGCCGGGGTCTCCGAGAGCGCCGTCTCCTTCGCGCTCAACGGGCGGCCGGGTGTCTCCGAGATCACCCGCGACCGGGTGCGCCGGGTCGCCGAGCAGCTGGGCTGGCGGCCGAGCACCGCGGCGCGCCAGCTCTCCGGGGAGGGCGCGGCCACGGTCGGCCTGGTCGTGGCGCGTCCGGCGGACACGCTGGGCGTGGACTCCTTCTTCCTCCAGCTCATCTCCGGCATACAGGAGGTACTGGCGGAACGTCACCTGGGCCTGCTCTTCCAGGTGGTGGAGGATGTGGACGCGGAATGCGGCGTCTACCGTCGCTGGTGGGCCGAGCACCGGGTGGACGGCGTGCTGGTGGTCGATCCGCGTACGGACGATCCGCGCCCCGATCTGCTCGACGAACTGGGCCTGCCCGCGGTGGTGATCGGCGGGGTGCCGGACGCGCGCCATCCCGGACTGTCCACGGTCTGGGCCGACGACGCGGGCGCCATGGCGGCGGTGGTCGGCCAGTTGTATGCGCTCGGCCACCGCAGGATCGTGCACATCGCGGGACTTCCGGGCCTCGCGCACACCGAGCGCCGCATCCGTACGCTGCGCACGGAGGCCGAACGGCGGGGCCTTCACGAAGTGCGGTCGGTGACCACCGACTACTCGGACGCGGAGGGCGCCGCCGTCACCCGCCGCGTGCTGGCCGAGGACGCACCGCCGACCGCGCTGGTCTACGACAACGACGTGATGGCGCTCGCCGGCGTCACGGCGGCGGCCGAGCTGGGCTTCGCGGTACCGGCCGACGTCTCGGTGATCTCGTGGGAGGACTCTGCGCTGTGCCGCATGGTCAAGCCGTGGCTGTCCGCACTCTCCCGTGACACGGTGGAGTTCGGCCGCAAGGCGGCGGAAGAGCTGACGGCGCTGCTGGACGGTGGCCCGGCCCGCACGGTGCAGGTACCCGTGCCGCGGCTGATCGAGCGGGAGAGCACCGGGGCGGCGCTCGACTCTCAGCCCCGGCCCCGGGGGAGCGAGTCCCCCGGGTGAGAAGGGCGGTGGACATGCGGGAGGCGGCGGGGATCACCCCGGCCTGACGACGACCGGACTCCCGCGCCCCCTCCCGGACCGTCGGCGACGAACCGGCTCCGCCCCGGGCACGACGCCCGGGGGGTTCGCCGCCGACGGCCCTTCTCGCTCAGCTGTGCCACTCCACCTTGAACACCCAGACGTGGCGGCCCGCCCTGCGCGCCGCCTGGGGCACGTCGATCACCAGCGAGCCGTT
>Ga0209758_1003282_pt1 | contig 14995 bp, 18 predicted proteins | sample AraplaMF_Col_mMF_FD_184258 | JGI IMG/M metagenome (GOLD analysis project Ga0209758, IMG submission 184258) | Arabidopsis root microbial communities from the University of North Carolina, USA - plate scrape MF_Col_mMF (SPAdes) (version 2) | ecosystem: Host-associated > Plants > Roots > Endosphere... | reverse complement strand
CCTTCTGCCAGGAGAAGGTCACGACATCGAGCTTCGTCCAGTCCAGATCCTGGGCGAAGGCGGCGCTGGTGGCGTCGCAGATCACGACGCCTTCGCGGTCGGCGCTGATGAAGTCGGCGTTCGGGACGCGGACGCCCGAGGTGGTGCCGTTCCAGGTGAAGACCAGGTCCTTGGCCGGGTCGACCCTGGAGGTGTCGGGCAGCTGGCCGTAGGGCGCGTCGAGCACCTCGACGTTCGGCAGCTTCAGTTGCTTGGTGACGTCGGTGACCCAGTCCTTGCCGAAGGACTCGAAGGCCAGCAGCTGCACGGGCCTGGCGCCCAGCATCGACCACATCGCCATTTCGACCGCGCCGGTGTCCGAACCGGCGACGATGCCGATCAGGAAGTCGGCGGGGACTTCCAGGACTTCGCGCGTCTGGTCGATGGCGGCCTTCAGGCGGCCCTTGCCCAGCTTGGAGCGGTGCGACCGGCCCAGGACGGCGTTTCTGAGATTTTCGGGGGTCCAGCCGGGGCGCTTGGCGCAGGGGCCGGAAGAGAACTCGGGGCGAGCCGGGCGGATCGCCGGCTTGGCGAGGGTCGTCATATCGATGTCTCCCATCCTTACAGATGGACTGCATCCCGTTGGGGGGATGTGGCCCGCCGGCGACAAACTCTTTTTCGACAGCGAAGGCAAGGAGAGATTTTGCGGCGGGACGAACGAATCATCCGCGGTCGGCAATTATTTTGCGCCCGTCAGGTCGCGGCGGCGCTTACGCCAGGCCAGCAGGCACCCGACGGCCAGGCACACCAGCACGCCCAGGCTGACGAGATTGTTCACCATGGCGTAGAAGCTGTCGTACAGCTTGCCCGCCACCAGATAATAGGCGTGAAGGCTGAACTGCGCGGCCTGCAGCAGGACGGCGACGCCCAGCCAGGTGGTGGTGTAGCGCATGGCCATGATCATCAGCCCCGCGCCGAACAGGCCGTCAACCAGGAAATAGCTCGGCTTCTGGATCGCCTTGTCCGGTATCAGGCCGATCAGCGTAATGGCGAGCGACATGACCACCACCAGGATGGCGACTTGCCGTTCGACCCGGCCGCCCAAGCGCCAAGCCAAAAAGCTGACGCCCAGAATCAAGCTCCAACCGAAAAGGATCAGGAGATCTAAATGCATAACTTGGGCCTCTAACCGAAATTAGAGGCCCAAGGTATTAAACTATTTGCAATGTAACTTAGCTGGCAGCGCGCAGATCGTGTTGAACGAGCGAACCTTCCTTGCCGATCACGCCGATCAGCTTGGTCCGGATGCCGATGCGCAGGCGGACTTCATCGAGTTGGGCGTGAGCCTCGACCACGGCCGTGCGGGCGGTGGTGAGGGCGGCGAGCGCATCGCCCAGCTTGGCGGTGGCGCCGTTGGCCACGGTGGGCGACAGGCCCAGGTCCTTACGGGCCTGGATCAGTTCCGCCATCATCTCCATGGCCTCCACCATCGCGGCGTCGACGGCCGACTCGGTAGCGAACAACTTGTTAGCGACACGTTGAGCAACGAAAGCCTTTTCCACACCCATCTCCTTAACGAAAACCTAAGGAAGACGGTAAACCAGATGTTAAGAGAGCGGAAAGAAAAACAACCGCTAGCGTTAGTTTGTCGCGGGGCAGGGCCTCGGGCGGAAGTGAAGCGTTAGGAAGATCGCGCGAGAATAGCGGTCGAAAAGCCACCTCGGACGGGTCATGATCGACCAGAGCTCCCGCCCTGAAAGTACGCCGCACGCGCCTTTGCAGGCGCGAATCGCCAGTGTCGCGCTGACCACCACGGTGGCCGCGCTGCTGGCCGCATGCGTGTGTTTCATGCTCCAGCAATGGAGCGTCGCCCGCCAGGAATCCCAGGCCAATCACGCGATCCTGGCCCAGATGGTGGCGGCCGGCGCCGCCGCGCCGATGGCCGACCACAACACCGTCGGCGCCTATCGCGCCCTCGAGGCCGTGGCCAAGGCGCCCAATGTCGTTTCCGTGCGCCTGACCGACATGCAGGGCCAGGTGGTGGCCCAGGTCGGCGCGGCCCAGGACGCCGAGGTCGACACCCTGGTCCGCCCGATCAAGCTGGCCTCCCGCCAGGTGGGGACCCTGTCCCTGATGGCGCGCCGCCCCAGCCTGACCGACATCATGGCCCGCGACCTGGCCCTGACCGGCACCCTGTTCTTCGGCTCGGCCGGCCTGGCGATCCTGCTGGCCAACGGCCTGGCCCGCCGCATGACCAAGCCGATGGAGCGCCTGTCCAACGCCATGCGCGAGGTGGCCGCCGACGGCCGCTTCAAGCCGGTCGAGCAGGCCGCCGACGACGACGTGTTCCACAGCCTGACCGACAGCTTCAACCACCTGGTCTCGCGGCTGGAGATCAACGACCACGACCTGCGCGGGGCGATGGCCGAACTGGTCAAGGCGCGCGACGACGCCAACGCCGCCAACGTCCTGAAATCGCACTTCCTGGCCAATATGAGCCACGAGATCCGCACGCCGCTGAACGGCGTGCTGGCCATGACCGAGGTGATGGCCATGGGCGAGCTCAGCGCCGCCCAGCGCGAACGCCTGTCGGTGATTCGCGAATCGGGGACCCTGCTGCTGTCGGTGCTCAACGACGTGCTGGACCTGTCGAAGATCGAGGCCGGCCGCCTGGACCTGGTCGAGCGCGACTTCGACCTGGCGAGCCTGGCCCTGTCGATCCGCGAATCCTACGCCACCCAGGCGCGGGCCAAGAACCTGGAGTTCGGCGTCTTCGTCGCGCCGGAGGCCCTGGGCTCGTGGCGCGGCGACGTCGACCGCCTGCGCCAGATCCTCGGCAACCTGGTCTCCAACGCCCTGAAGTTCACGCTGGAGGGCAGCATCTCGGTGCGGTTCGCCTCGGCGGACGACGGCGGCGGCCTGCGGGTCGACGTGGTCGACACCGGCATCGGCATCGACGCCGAGACCCTGCCGCGCCTGTTCGACAAGTTCGTCCAGGCCGACAACTCGACCACCCGCCGGTTCGGCGGCTCGGGCCTGGGCCTGTCGATCTGCAGCGAGCTGGCCGCCCTGATGGGCGGCGGCGTCCATGTGCAGAGCCGCGAGGGCCAGGGCTCGACCTTCACCGTCGTGGTGGCCATGCCGCGCGGCGAGGCGACCGCCCCCGCGCCGATGGAAGCCGCGCCGCCGCCGATCGAATCCGAGCGTCGCCTGCGCGTGCTGGCCGCCGACGACAATCCCACCAACCAGAAGGTCATCGCCGCCGTCCTGGCCCCGCTGGGCGCCGAGGTCGAGCTGGTGGCCGACGGCGCGGCCTGCGTCGAGGCCTGGAAGCGCGGCGGCTTCGACATCGTGCTGATGGACATCCACATGCCGGTGATGGACGGCGTCGAGGCGGCCCGCACCATCCGCGCGCTGGAGGTCAGCGAAGACCGCAAGCGCATCCCGATCGTGGCGGTGACGGCCAACGCCCTGGTCCACCAGGTCGAGGGCTACATGGCCGCCGGCATGGACGGCCACGTCGCCAAGCCGATCGAGGTGACCAAGCTCTACGACGCGATCGAGACCGCCGTGGCCACCGCCCGGCGCGAAGGCGCGAAGGTCGCCGCGGCCTGAGCCCCCTCCGGCCCTTCGGGCGGCGTTATCACATGTCATCCCGGACGAGCGCGCAGCGGGAAAATCCGGGACCGGGGCGTGAACTCAGCGCTTCCGGCGGTCCCGGATCTGCGCCCCGGCTTCGCCGGACTTGTCCGGGATGACAGCATTTTCGCAGCCAATCGCTATGCGGTAGCCCTGCCCCCCGTGGGGCGCTGTCGTGAACGACCGAGCGGGTCCCCCACGGCCGGTTCACCTACCTGAACGCAACATAACGAGCGGCTCAGGGCCGCTTCAGCCTGCGTGTGGTCTCTTGGGGTCAACGTCGCCTCCGGGCGCCGGAAACCTTCATGAGGAACCGTACGATGAAAAAGATTCTCCTTTCGATCGCCGCGGTCTCGGCTGTCGCCGCCGCCGTCCCCGCCGTCGCCTCGGCCCAGTCCTACGGCTATGATCGCGGTCACGAGCCTGGCTATGAGCGCGGTTATGACCGCGGCGACCGCCAGGACTACGGTCGCGACCGCGTCGCCCGCCTCGACGACCGCATCGAGCGGGGCGTCCGCAGCGGCGGCCTGACCCGCAACGAAGCCTGGCGCCTGAAGGGCGAGCTGCGCGAAACCGCCCGCCTGGAAGCCCGCTATCGCCGCGGCGGCCTGACCGGCTGGGAGCGCGAGGACCTGGACCGCCGCTACGACCGCATCAGCGCCCAGATCCGCTACGAGCGCCACGACCGCGACTATCGCGACGGCCGTCGCTACTAGGGCCTAGACAGGAGCCGGACTCACCCTCAGCCGGCTCTCCACCATCGTGAAGCCGCGGCCGCGCAGGAGAACGCGCGCGCCGCGGTTTTCGCAGTCCAGGTCGCCGCCCCGGCCCGGATAGGCCTGGTGGAACCGCAGGCTCGCCGCGCCCAGCCTGTCGCCGAACAGGGGCATGAGGATGCAGTGGGCCGAGCCCGTGGTCGGGTCCTCGGGGATGCCGGCGGCGGGCGCGAAGAAGCGGCTGACCACGGCGTAGTCCCGCCCGGAATCGGCCAGGGCCGCGACGATCACCTGCCCCGGCCCGCCCGTGGCCAGGCCCGCGCCCACCGTGGCCAGCAGGGCCAGGTCCGGCGCCAGCCCGCGCACCGTGGCCTCGTCGGCGACCACGGCCAGCAGATAGTGGCCCGCCCAGACCTCCAGCGGCGCGGTTCCCAGGGCCCGGGCCAGCTCGGCCCCGACCTCGACCCGGCGCGGCGGGTCGGCCGGAAAGTCCATCTCCAGCCCCGCGCCGCCGAACACGCCGTCGACCCGCCGCACGGTCAGCTCGCCCGCCAGGGTGTCGAAGGCCAGCACGGGCGCGTCGACGCCCATCTCCCGGAACAGCGCATGGGCGCTGGCCAGGGTGGCGTGGCCGCAGATCGGCGCCTCGACCGCCGGGGTGAACCAGCGCAGGCCGAACCGGGCCGGATCGGGGGTCTTCAGCAGGAAGGCGGTTTCGGCCTGGTTGTTCTCGGCCGCCAGGGCCTGCATCCAGGCGGTAGCGGGCCAGGCCTCGAACGGCTCGACCACGCAGGCCGGATTGCCCTTGAACGGGCCGGAGGCGAAGGCGTCGATGGTCCACTGGCGCATGGCGAGGCTCCTGTTAGCGCCATGAGCAGTAGGACCGGGATTTTCGCCGATCAATTCGAACATTGTCCCAGATGACAATGCATTTTCAGCCGTCATCCCAGACAAGCCCGGCAGCGCCGGGATGACGGGATTTGATAGCCCCCTACGCTCCCTCCACCGTGATCTCCGGCCAGCGGGCCTGGGCCGAGCCCGTGGTGCGCGCCCAGCCGCCCGCCCCCTTCACCCGCAGGGGATTGGGTCGCAGGCGCATCGCGAACAGGTCCTCCAGCCCGAACGGGGCGAACACCGAGAGGGTGTCGTCGGCCTCCATCCGCACGCCCACGCAGAAGGCCGTGGCCACGAAGCGCTTCAGGGCCGCGGCGCTCGACTCCAGCGGCGGATAGGGCTCGTCGGCCCCGAACTTTTGCTCGAACCACAGGTGCACGCGGGCCTGGTTGCGCACCTCGACCAGGTCGCGCAGCGGCGGCTCGAACGCCGCCGCCACGCGCCGGATCACCACGTCCTCGGCCTCGTAGGAGGTGTCGGAATCGTCGTGATAGGCCACGTCGTAGTCCTTGATCCCGTAGTCGGGCGCCCGGCCGGTCAGGTGGTTCCAGACCGGCTGGTAGACGGCGCCGGAGAACACCATGGCGTCGGGCAGGCCAAGGTCGCGGACCGTGCGCAGCACCTGCATCGTGGTGGGCGTGGCGCGGACGATCTCGACGAGGCGGGCGTCCAGGCCGCTCATCGGCGCACCACCCAGCCATGGTCCAGCGGCCCGTGCCCCGCCCCGAACCCCGGCGCGCGCAGCATGGCCTCGTGGACATAGTTCCAGGCCCGGGCCACCGACTCGATCAGGCTCATGCCCTGGGCCAGGCCCGTGGCGCAGGCGCTGGCCAGGGTGCAGCCGGTGCCGTGGGTGTGGCGGGTCTCGATCCGCTCGCCCTCGAAGGCCGTCTCGCCCTGGCGGGTGATCAGCAGGTCGACGACGCGCTCGCCGGGCCCATTTCCCTCAAGAATGTGGCCGCCCTTCATCAGCACCGCGTGGGCGCCCAGGTCCAGCAGGGCCTCGCCGGCCCGGCGCAGGTCGTCGGTGGTCTCGACCGAAAGGCCGGTCAGGGCGGCCGCTTCGGGGGCGTTGGGGGTCAGCAGGGCGGCGCGGGGGATCAGCAGGCTCTTCAGCGCCCCGACGGCCTCCTGGGCCAGCAGCGAGGCCCCGCCCTTGGCGATCATCACCGGATCGATGACGGCCGGAACACCCTTGGCGCTGTCGAGCACCCGGGCCACGACCTCGACCGTGGCGGCGTCGCCCAGCATGCCGGTCTTGAAGGCGTCGGCCCCGATGTCGTCGAGCACGGCGCGGGCCTGGGCCTCGACGATCTCCAGCGGGATCGGGTGCACGCCGGTCACGCCCAGGGTGTTCTGCACGGTGATCGCGGTGATCGCCGTGGCCGCGTAGCCGCCCAGGGCGGTGATGGTCTTGATGTCGGCCTGGATCCCCGCCCCGCCGCCGGAATCCGATCCGGCGAGGACGAGCACGCGGCCTTGGTGCGAGGCTTGGGTCATGGAGGTGGTTCTAGCGGGGAGTCGGGGGTGTCGGGTAGGTGATTTGGATGCGACGGCCCTCCCTCCGTGGAGGAGGGCCTGGGCGTGCGGACCCGCTCTACTTCGCCGCCCCGCGCTCGAAGCTCCCCGCCGCCCCGGGGAAGACCACCGGGCTTTCCCAGCCGTCGGCGCCGATGCTCGAGACCCCGAAGAACCAGTCGTCGATCACCACGTTGGTCAGCACCGTCGAGGTTTCGGCCCCGACCGCCCGGGCATGGCTCCAGGTCGGCTCGGTCGTGCCCCGCCACCAGACGCGATAGCCGGCCGCGCCATCCACCGGCGCCCACGAGACCCTGGTGTCGGCGCTGACCGCGCCCTCGATCCGGACGCCCGTGGGCGGCGCCGGGGCCGAGGCCAGGGCGGCCAGGGTGACGGCGTTCAGCCGCGTCACCTGGGCCAGGTAGGGAAAGTCGACGCCCTCGATCACGTCGCCATAGGCCCGGCCGTTCTCGACCCGCACGGTCTGGTGCTGGCGGTCGTAGTTCTCGGCCGCCTCGGTGACCCGCACCGCCGGATAGCCGGCCTCCAGCATCGGGACCTGGTCGCCGCCCCGGCCGAAGCGGTCGGTGCGATAGACCATCGTCACGTCCAGGCCCCTCAGATAGCGGTCGGCCAGGCCGTCCATGAACCGGGCCAGGTTGCGCGACGGGCTGTCGACCTCGCCGCCGTTGTAGCGCCGGACGCCGGCCTGCTCGGGCGTCTCGACCGCCTTGGTCCCTTCGGAGAACACCCGCACGTGGGCGCGATCGACCGTCCCCCCGATCCCGTGGACGTTGCCGACTATGTCGTTGTTGAGGTCGGCCTCGACCTTCCAGCCCTCGGCCTCGGCCGTCTGGGCCAGCAGCTGGCCGCCATAGAGGCCCTGCTCCTCGCCCGACAGCACCGCATAGACGATCGTGGCCGGGAACCGGCGCCTGGACAGCACCCGCGCCGCCTCCAGCACCGCCGCCACGCCCGAGGCGTCGTCATTGGCGCCCGGCGCGTCGCTGACCGCGTCCATCACGTCGTTGACCCGGCTGTCGAGGTGGCCGGCGATGATCACCACCCGGTCGCGGTCGGTGGTCCCGGGCTGGATCCCCAGCACGTCGACGATCTCGACCCCGTCGGGGGCGCGCTTGCCGGTGAACACCTTGGACGGCGTCTGGACCGTGATGCAGCCGCCGCATGCGCTGGAGAGGGCCGCGAACCGGGCCGCCGTCCAGCGCCGCGCCGCCCCGATGCCACGGGTCTCGGACCGGGTGTCCGAAAGGGTGTGGCGCGTGCCGAAGCCCACCAGCGACCGGATGGTCGCCTCCAGCGCCTTGGGATCGACCTCGGCGGCGATGGTCTTCAGCATCGGCTGGACCTTGGGGCCGGCCGATGCCGCGCCCTGGGCGCGCGCGGGGACGGAGACGGACAGGCCGGCCAGGGCCAGGACCGCGGACAGGACGAGGGCGATGCGCATGGCGGCTCCGGGCGGGCGTCCAGCTTGGCGCGTCTCGACGCGATTGCAAGGGTGCGCCCGACGAGGCAAGGGGGCGTGACATTCCTGGTCCGGTCTTGGAACCTTCACCTTGGGCGACGCGTATTCACTGCCAAGTTGCGTGGGTTGGGGGTTCCCGATGAGAAGACTGCTTTCCGTCGCGTTGATCGGCGCGGCCTGTTTGGCGCCGGTTTCGGCCCTGGCCCAGGCGGCGGCCGGCGACGAGATCGACCCCGCCACCCTCGACCTGGCCAAGCTGATCGAGTGCCGGACCTATGACGTGCCGTCGTACAACGCGCTGGCCTTCTGGCTGGTCGGCGACGAGGCGGCCCAGGCCCGGGCCCACTTCGGCCTCACCGAGGAAAAGACCGACAACTTCATGCTGAAGGCCTATGCGCTCAAGGCGCCCATCACGGTGTTCGGGCGCCAGACGCGCCATATCGTCTTCAGCAGTTCCGGCCCGATGGCGGTGCTCGACGAGGCCGACCCCCACCCGCTGGCCCGGCAGCTGGAGATCCTGCCGGCGATCGACCTGCCGGCCAAGTTCCTCGGCGAGCGCGAGATCTCGGCCACCACCGACAAGGGCCAGGCCGGCGGCTTCACCTACAAGACCCGCGTCACCCTCAACGTCTCCACCGTCACCTCGCATCCGGGCAAGACCCTGGCGGGCTGCAGCTACACCTTCGAGATGATCGAAAATGGCCAGTAAGCCGATCCGCGCCGTCCTGGGCGCCCTGGCCCTGACCCTGACCCTGGCGGCCGCCGCCGCGCCCGCCCTGGCCCAGGACATCTATATCGGCACGGTCGATGTCCAGAAGGCGCAGGTGATCCTGACCCGCTGCGACCTGGCCCGGAACCGCTACGTGCTGCGCGACCGCGAGGGCGAGGCGGACAAGCCGGTCGCCAAGCTGCGCGAGCGCCTGAAGACCCTGAAGGCCCCGGTCTATGTCGAGGTGATCGGCGACTATGTCGAGGTCCAGGGCGAGGACGGCAACGGGCTGGACGTGATCGGCCTGGAGAACGTCACGGCCGCCAAGTCGTGTCACCTGATCGACGCCCTGCCGGCGGGCTAGGGCGAAAGTTATCCACAGGGCAGGGCCCTCCGAGGCGGGGCTGTCGCCCATGGACCTGCTCTGAAAAAGGCTGTCATCCCGGACAAGCTCGGCGGAGCCGGGCGCCGATCCGGGACCGCCGCGAACGCCAGCGTTCACGCCCCGGTCCCGGATCTTCGCGCTGCGCGCTCGTCCGGGATGACAACCGTTTTGAGGCAGAGGCGATAGCCCTGCCCAACGCTGCTGTCGGCGACCGAGGGGGTTTATCCCCGCGAAATCCGAACCCGACCCCAACGAAATCAACGCGCTATACGAAAACGCACGTTTCCTGTCCCCACCCTCCGGGACGGCCGCACACTTGTGGCATGACCCAGACCCACACCCCCGCCCCGTCCCTCGCCTGGTCTCAGGCCCTGCAAACCAAGCTCATGGACGCCCTCGACGCGGCCTGGGCGATCCTCGAGCGCAGCGACGACCCCGCCGAGATCCGAAGGGTTCGCGACCGGGCCAAGGCCATCGGCGAGCTTGCGGCCATGGCCCGCAAGGTGGCGCTGATCGTGCCGATCCCCCGCAAGCCGCCGGCGGCGGCCGCCGCCCTCGCCCCCGTCGCGGCCCAGGCCGAACAGGCCCGCCGCGCGCTCGACAAGCTCAAGGGCGGGCGGCGCGGGCGGTTGTGAGCGGCTAGTCCCGCTCGTCCTTCAACCGCGCGCTCTCCGCCTTCAGCGGCTTGGAAACCGGACAGACCTCCTGGACGAAGTCGTTCAGCGTGTTGACCAGGCTGTCGCGCACCAGGCTGTAGTGCACGAACTGGCCGCGCTTCTCGCTGCGCACCAGGCCCGCCGCCTCCAGGATCGACAGGTGCTGCGACACCGCCGGCTTGGAGATCGAGAACCGCGAGGCGATGTCCCCCGCCGTCAGCTCGGCATGGGCCAGATAGGCCAGGATCTTCCGGCGGACCGTCGAGGAGAGGGCTTCGAACACGCGTTGCATGGATCGGTATTTAAGCTGTTCGCTAACCGCTTGCAAATAGGCGATGAGGTATTTAAGGAATAGCTTATACAAAGAGAGCCGCGATGCCCGCCACACTGTCTCGCCCGTCCCTGACCTTCGACCGCGCCTTCGTCAGCTTGGGCGCGGGCGCTGTCTGGGGCGGCGTCATGACCGACTTGGCCCTGAGCGCATACTTCATCGCCGGGGCGGCCAGGAGCAGCCCTTGGTCAGGGCCCATGGCGCTCGAGATCGCCAAGGCGCTGGGCTTTTCAGTATTGGCGGCCGTACCTATCACCCTGTTCGCCTTCATCGTCTGGCTCCTGGGCCTTCTGGTCGTTGGCGCGCCGTTTTGGGGGGTGATGCACGGCCTGGGCGTGCGGTCGGCCTGGTTGGCGGCGACGTTCGGCGCCATCGCCCCGCCGGCGCTCTACCTTGCCTGCAGTCTCCACGACCGCCCGACTTCGGTCGCCTGGGCCCTGAGGGAAGAATGGGTGCTCTACCTGACCTTGGCGGCCATCGGCGCCGTCGTGGGCTGGATCACGATCAGGACCGCCTATCGCCGGCCGGGGAGCGCGGAATGAAGCCCGCCGTGGACTCCGACCCCGCCCGCATCATCCGCCGCGTCCTGCGCGTCAACGACGCTGGCGAGCGCGGCGGGGTGGCGATGTATCGGACCCAGCTGGCGGTGGCGCGCTGGCGATGCCCCGACGTGGTCCCGTTCCTCGAGATGACCCGCGACCACGAGGCCGACCACGCCCGGCGCTTCCGCGCGCTGATGCCGTCGCGCGGCGCCAAGGTCTGCCGGCTGCCGTGGATCTGGACGGTCGGGGCGGTGGCGATAGGCGCCGCGACCGCGCTGTTCGGCGCGCGGGCGGTCTATCTGTGTACGGAGGTCGTCGAGCGCGGCGTCCACCAGCACCTGTCGATCCAGCTGGCCTTCGTGCGCGACCACGACCCGGAACTGGCGACGCTGATCCAATCGGTCGCCGCCGACGAGGCCGAGCACTACGCGCACGCGGTGCGGATGCGCGGTAACCGGCGCGCGCCGCTGAGCGGCCTGTTCGACCTCGCGATCACGCTCAGCACCGAGGCCCTGATGTGGCTGTCGACGCGAGGCGACGTCGCGCGGCTGGCGCGACGGCTGAGCCTGGAGGGCGCGGCCCGATGACCGACCACCACGACGATCCCTACGCCGTCCATTCCATCGCCGAGGACGCCGGCGGCGACGCCGTGGCCGGCCGGGTGGTCTGGGCGCCGGCGACCTCGCTGTGGCAGGCCACGATGCTGGCCGGCGCCCTGGCCGCGCCGTTCGTCTTCAGCTGGAGCGGCCTGGCCGTCTTCGTGGTGCTGACCGGGGCCACCCTGCTGGTCGGCCATTCGGTCGGCTTCCACCGCCGGCTGATCCACGGCAGCTTCCAGAGCCCGCCCTGGCTGGACCGCGTGATGATGTACCTGGGCACGCTGGTGGGCATGAGCGGGCCGCTGGCGATGATCGAGGGGCACGACCTGCGCGACTGGGGCCAGCGCCAGCCCGCCTGCCATCCCTACCTGTCCAACCGCGCCGGCTTCTGGACCGACTACGCCTGGAACCTGCACGGCCGGCTGGTGCTGGACCGCCCGCCGCGCATGGCGATCCCGCCGCGGATCGCCGGCGACCGGTTCTACCGTCTCCTGGAGCGGACCTGGATGCTGCAGCAGCTGCCCGTGGCGGTCGTGCTGTTCGCGGCCGGCGGCTGGTCGTGGCTGCTGTGGGGCGTGTGCGCGCGGGTCTGCGTCTCGGTGACCGGCCACTGGTTCGTCGGCCGCCTGGCCCATCGGACGGGACCGCGGCGCTGGATCGTCGAGACCTCGGGGATCCAGGCCCACGACGTGCCGTGGGCGGCGATCCCGACCATGGGCGAGGCCTGGCACAGCAACCACCACGCCTGGCCGGGCTCGGCCAGGCTGGGGCTCTATCCCGGACAGACCGACTGGGGCTTCGCGTTCATCCGGCTGCTGGAGCGGCTGGGCCTGGCCTGGGACGTGCGCACGCCGGAGACCTTGCCGAAGCGGGCAGGGCTGGTTCAGCTCGGCGGGTTTCCGCGTGAGAACGAGAGATCGTGCCGGTGAACACTTGCCCCCACCTGACCGCTGCGCGGTCTGTCCGTCCCAGAGGGGGCGGAGCCGCGAGGCGTCGACCTCGGGGCTCTTCCCCCTGCGGGAGAAGACGACCGCGAAGCGGTCCGTAGGGGGCTGCGGCGGCGGCCGTCCCCCGCGAGGCGCGGAGCGCGGGGAGCCCTAAGGCAGCGGCCGGGGCTTCCGGTCCTCGCCGATGGCCACGAAGGTGAACACGCCCTGGGTCACCTTGTGGGCCTGCTCGCCGTCGCGGCGGCGGCGCCAAGCCTCGACCTCGACCTTCAGCGAGGTGCGGCCCACGTGCACGACCTTGGCGAACAGGCTGACCTCGTCGCCGACGAACACCGGGCTGAGGAAGGTCATGCCGTCGACGGCGATGGTGGCGCAGCGGCCGGCCGCCCGGTGGAAGGCGATCGAGGCCGCCGCCAGGTCCATCTGCGACAGCAGCCAGCCGCCGAAGATGTCGCCCTCGGGATTGGTGTCGGACGGCATGGCGATGGCCCGCAGCACCGGGGCCTCGTGCGGCCACTCGGCGGCTTCCCAGGCCTTGGCCAGGGATTCGGCGCGCTGGGCCGAGGGAATGATGTCGGTCATCGCAGCGAAAGCCGCCTAGTGGCCGCCGGAGCCTTCGTAGACCCCCGGGGCCAGCTGTTCGTCCTCGTCGTGGCCGGCGGCGGTGGAGGCCACGAAGCGGCGGTCGCAATAGGAGCAGTCGACGAAGCCGGCCGCGCCCATCTCCAGCCAGACCCGCGGATGGCCCAGGGCCCCGCCGACGCCGTCGCAGGCGATGCGGTGCGAGCGGACCATCACGGTTTCGGGCGCGGGACCGGCGCCGACCTCGACAACGGTCGGCTCCATGGCGGTGGGAGCGGTGGACTTGGCCTTGCGCGCCATGTTCGTGAAACCCTTGAAAATCAGACGCGGCCTTGGCGTGGCGGCGATGCAGGCATACCTATGCGACCCGTCCGGCCGCCGTCAATTCACGGCGCGCCGCTTCGTTTCCCAACAACCGCTGCAAAGCGGCGCATCTGGACGTTCCATGGACCTGCCCGCCTACGCGATCGAAGCCGAAGGCCTGTTCAAGACCTATCCCGCCACCAAGACCGGGCCCGAGAAGCGCGCCCTGAACGGCATCGACCTGAAGGTGCCGCGCGGCTCGATCTTCGGGCTGCTGGGGCCGAACGGCGCGGGCAAGTCGACCTTCATCAACATCCTGGCCGGCCTGACCCGCAAGAGCTCGGGCAAGGTGCGGATCTGGGGTCGCGACATCGACGAACGCCCGCGCGACGCCCGCGCCGCCATCGGGGTGGTGCCCCAGGAGCTGGCCGCCGACGTCTTCTTCACCCCCCGCGAGTCGCTGGAGGTGCAGGCCGGCTTCTACGGCGTGCCCAAGGCCGAGCGCCGCACCGACGAGCTGCTCAACGCCCTGGGCCTGGGCGACAAGGCCAATGCCTATGTCCGCCAGCTGTCGGGCGGCATGAAGCGCCGGCTGATGGTGGCGAAAGCCATGGTCCACCAGCCGCCGGTGCTGATCCTCGACGAGCCCACCGCCGGGGTCGACGTCGAGCTGCGCCGCCAGCTCTGGCAATATGTGACGGGCCTGAACCAGCTGGGCGTGACCATCGTGCTGACGACCCACTACCTGGAGGAGGCCCAGGAGCTGTGCGACCAGATCGCCATCGTCAACCGCGGCGAGGTGGTGGTCTGCGAGCCCACCGCGACCCTGCTGCGCCGCATGGACAGCCGCAACGTGGTGGTCACGCCCGAGGAGCCGGTGACGGTCGCGCCCCTGCTGCCGGGCTTCGAGACCAAGCTGCGCGGCGCCGGGGCCTTCTCGGTCTCGTACCGCACCGGCCAGTCCAGCGTCGAGCAGGTGCTGGCCGCGGTCCGCGCCGAGGGCCTGAAGATCAAGGACATCGCCACCGAGGATCCGGACCTGGAGGACGTCTTCGTGTCGCTGACCTATGGCGATCCGAACGCCAAGGATCCGCTGAAGACCTGAACGCCGCAAAGGCCCTCCCCCGTGGGGGAGGCGGCCCGAATGGGCCGATGGGGGGAGGCGTCGGGCGGCGGATCACTCCCCCCCGTCGGCTTCGCCGACACCTCCCCCACAGGGGGAGGGCCTGGCGTCTAAGGCAGCGCCTTCACGAACGCCCGGACCACCGTCGCGGAGTTCTCCGCCGCGAACTTCAGGAACACCGGGAACTGGTTGCCCGCCGGGTCGCCGCCGGCCAGGTCCGAGAGGCTGCGGAAGGCGATGAACGGCGTGCGGTTGACATAGGCCACCTGGGCGACGGCGGCGCTTTCCATGTCCAGCACGCGGGCCCCGAACACGTCGTGGGCGTATTGCCGGAAGGCGGCGTTGTCGACGAACACCGGCCCCGAGCCGCCCACCCCGCCGACCACCACCTTGGGCGGCTTGGCCAGGCACTGGTCGGCGGCGCAGCGCTTCAGGGTCAGGCCCGCGACGCTGCGGCGGGCCAGGTCCAGCAGGGCCGGGTCGACGGGGAAGTCCTTGTGGTCCTCGGATTTCAGGCCTTCGCCTGGGACCGGGTCGCGGGTCACGGTCACGGCGCGCGGATACATCATGCCGAAGTTCGTCCGGCCGT
>Ga0209758_1003281_pt1 | contig 14995 bp, 12 predicted proteins | sample AraplaMF_Col_mMF_FD_184258 | JGI IMG/M metagenome (GOLD analysis project Ga0209758, IMG submission 184258) | Arabidopsis root microbial communities from the University of North Carolina, USA - plate scrape MF_Col_mMF (SPAdes) (version 2) | ecosystem: Host-associated > Plants > Roots > Endosphere... | reverse complement strand
CATCAGCAGTCTTGGTATCAGACGTCTTGGCCTCAGCGCTCTTGGGCGCAAGCGTCTTGGTTGCAGCTTCGCCCTCAGGAGCGGCTTGCGCCTCGATCGGTTCGGTCGTGATGTCCTTGGCTTCGTCTTTCATCGGACGATTTTGAAGAAGCGATTCCAGCGCACCGACCACGGCCAGCGCCAGAACATCCAGGCATGCTCGCCTTCGCCGATGGAAAAGAAGATCATCTGCGCGCGGCCGATCAAATTCTCGCGCGGCACGTAGCCGACCTGACCGAGGAAGCGGCTGTCGGTGGAGTTGTCGCGGTTGTCACCCATCATGAAGAAATGGCCAGGCGGCACGGTGTAGACGTTGGTGTTGTCCATGTAGCCGTTGTCCGCGCAATCGAGCGTCTCGTAGGAGACGCCGTTCGGCAGCGTTTCCTTCCAGCGCTTCACGCGCGAGATGCCGCCGCCCTCGGAGCCGCACGGATCTTCGCCGACATACTCGCTCATGCGCTGGCGCTCGACCGGGGTGTCGTTGATGTAGAGCAGACCGTCCTTCATCTGGATGTGGTCGCCGGGAAGGCCGATCACACGCTTGATGTAGTCGGTGGTGTCATCCTTGGGCAGGCGGAACACGACGATATCGCCACGGTTCGGATCCGAGCCCCAGATTCGTCCCGAGAAAAGCGGCGGCGAGAACGGGATCGAATAGTGGCTATAGCCGTACGAATATTTCGAGACGAACAGATAGTCCCCGACCAGCAGCGTGGCCTTCATCGAGCCGGAGGGGATGTTGAACGGCTGGAACAGGAAGGTGCGGATCACCAGGGCGATCAGGAGAGCGTGGATCACGACCCGGACTGTTTCGCCGACGCCGCTTTCAGTTTTCGTTCCCGAAGTCACGCTCATTGCTCTCTCAATTCCGGCCGGCGATCACAGAACGCCCTCCTCCCGCGTCCAGCCCACCCGTTCGCGGCCCAAGGAGATTGTCCTGATTCTGATAGTGGGGCCAATTCCGGCGTAAAGCCGAATTCGCCCAGCCTGATTTGCGTCCGCGGACTTTTAGACGGTTGTCGCAGGTCACGCAATCAAGGATCGCATCAAAACTGCACAAAGCATTGATTCTTAACGCAAATTATATAGCAAACGGCAGTCCGTCAGAACTTGGTCAGGGTTTGGCCCGCGGGACGGCGGAAATGATCACGAAGGCCTGCGCGAGTGGCCAGTCGTCGGTGATGGAAAGGTCGATCTGCGGCTCGAACCCCTCCGGGGTCAGGACCTGGAGCCGGGCCAGCGCCCCCCCGGTCAGCCGCATGGATGGCCGGCCCCCAGGCAGATTGACCACCCCCATGTCGCGCCACCACACGCCCTGCCGGATGCCGGTGCCGAGCGCCTTCGAGCAGGCCTCCTTGGCGGCAAAGCGCTTGGCGTAAGTCGCAATCACCATCTTCTCGTTCTTGGCACGCCGCTCGGCCTTGGCCCGTTCGGTCGCGGTGAAGATGCGATCGAGGAAGCGCTCGCCGTGACGCTCGATCACCTTGGCAACGCGCGTGATGTCGATCAGGTCGGAGCCGATGCCGATGATCATGCCCGGCTCCGGCCGCGATCCATCGCGGCGCGCATTTTGCGCACCGTCTCGGCGAGACCGACGAACAGCGCCTCGCCGATCATGTAGTAGCCGATGTTGAGCTCCATGATCTCCGGCAGCGCTGCAATCTTCTCGGCCGTCGCATAATCGAGCCCATGGCCGGCGTGAACTTCGAGCCCGGCCGCCTTGGCCAGCTTCACCCCGGCAAGGATCCGCTGCCACTCCGCCTCGGCCTTGTCGGTGTGACCGTCCGTCACGGCGTCGCACCAGGCGCCGGTGTGGATCTCGATCACCGGCGCGCGCAGTTGCGCGGCCATCGCGATTTGCGCAGGGTCTGCCGCGATGAACAGCGAGACGCGGATGCCGGCGTCCGTGAGCCGCGCGATATAGGGCGCCAGCGCGTTGTGTTGGCCGACGACGTCGAGGCCGCCCTCGGTCGTCACCTCCTGGCGCCGCTCCGGCACCAGGCACACCGCGTGCGGCTTTGTCGCGAGCGAGATCCGCATCATGTCGTCGGTCGCGGCCATCTCGAAATTCAACGGTTTGGAGATTTCCGCCTTCAACCGCGCCATGTCCTCGTCGCGGATGTGCCGGCGGTCTTCGCGCAAATGCGCCGTGATGCCGTCGGCGCCCGCCTCGATCGCGAGCAGCGCGGCCCGGACGGGATCGGGATGGCGGCCCCCGCGGGCATTTCGGACGGTGGCGACATGGTCGATATTGACGCCGAGGCGGAGCGGAGATGCGGGCATTTCAGGAACTCACGAAGTGACGGTTCTCAACTCGTCATGCGCGGGCACGCCCCGCGCATCCATCTTTTTTGAAGAGATGGGTTGCCGGGTCAAGCCCGGCAACGACGCGCTTCATCCATTAACACGTTCGACACGAGCAACGACCGCCTTGGCGCGCAGCTGAGCCAGGATCGCGCTCAAATGCTTGAGATCGTAGACTTCGAGATCGATCGTCGTCTCCGTGAAGTCGGGCGAACGGCGCTGCATGCTGATATTGTCGATGTTGCCGTCGTGCTCGGCGATCACGGTCGCGATCTGCGCCAGCGCGCCGGGCTCGTTGACGTTCTCGACCTTGATGCGCGCCGGGAAGCGCTGCGGCGCGGAGTCCTCGATGTCCCAGCGGACGTCGAGCCAGCGCTCCGGCTCCTCTTCGAAATCCTTCAGCGCCGGCGACTGGATGGGATAGATCGTGATCCCCTCGCCCGGCGTGACGATGCCGACGATGCGATCGCCGGGCACGGCGCCGCCGTTCGGTGCGAACTTCACCGGCAGGTCGGAATTGATGCCGCGGATCGGGATCGCGACCGGACTGCGCGACGGTTCCGATGACTTCTCCTTGAGCTTGGCGGCGAGCCCCTTCTTGACGCCGTAGCGCGCGACGCGCTCCTCCTTGTAATCAGGATACATCGCGCGCGCGACGTGGGAGGCCTTGATCTCGCCGCGCCCGACCGCCGCCATGACGTCCTCGATCGAGGTGCGCGCAAGGCGCGGCAGCGCGCCCTTGAGCTTGTCGTCGGCGTATTCGATCTTGGCGCGCTCGAACAGGCGCTCGACGATGCGCCGGCCGAGGCCCGCATATTGATCGCGCACCGCAGTGCGGGTGGCACGCCGGATCGCGGCGCGCGCCTTGCCGGTGACGGCGAGCGTCTCCCAAGCCGAGGGCGGCGCCGATTGCGCCTCCGACGTCAGCACCTCGACCTCGTCGCCGTTCTGAAGCTCCGATGACAGCGGCGCGAACTGGCCGTTGATCTTGCAGCCGACTGCGCTGTTGCCGACGTCGGTATGCACGGCGTAGGCGAAGTCGATCACGTTGGCATGACGCGGCAAAGCGATCAGCTTGCCTTTCGGGGTGAAGCAGAACACCTGGTCGTGGAACAGCTCGAGCTTGGTGTGCTCGAGGAATTCCTCGGGATTGGCGCTCTCCGAGAGAATGCCGATGGTGTGGCGCAGCCAGGCGAACGCGTTGGACTCGCGCTTGAGGAATTCGGTCGGCGACCCGACTCCTTCCTTGTAGAAGACGTGCGCGGCGATGCCGCGCTCGGCGATCTGGTCCATTGCCTCGGTTCGGATCTGCAGCTCGACGCGCTGGTTGCCGGGACCGATCACCGTAGTGTGGATCGAGCGGTAATCGTTCTGCTTCGGCGTCGAGATGTAGTCCTTGAAACGCCCCGGCACGACCGGCCAGGTGGTGTGGACGATGCCGAGCGCGCGATAGCAGGCCTCGATGTCGTTGACGACGAGACGGAAGCCGAAGATGTCGGACAATTGCTCGAAGCCGACCGACTTGCGCTCCATCTTGGTCCAGATCGAGAACGGCTTCTTGCGGCGGCCATAGACCCGCGCGCCGAGCCCCCGGTGGCGCAGATTGTTGGAGAGCTGGTCCTCGATCTCGCCGATCAGGTTGCGATTGCGCTCGGCCAGCGCATCGAGCCGCTGCATCACCACCGCATAGGCTTCGGGATCGAGGGTGCGGAAGGACAGATCCTCCAGCTCCTCGCGCATTTCCTGCATGCCCATGCGTCCGGCCAGGGGCGCGTAGATGTCGAGTGTCTCCTCGGCGATGCGCCGGCGCGATTCTGTCGGCACGAAGTCGAGCGTGCGCATGTTGTGCAGGCGGTCGGCGAGCTTGACCAGGAGCACGCGGACATCGTCTGCGATGGCCAGCAACAATTTGCGCAGATTCTCGGCCTGCTTCGCTTCGCGCGACACCAACTCCAGCCGCTTCAGCTTGGTCAGGCCCTCGACCAATGCGCCGATCTCGGGACCAAAGATCTGATCGATTTCGGCGCGTGTCGCTTCGGTGTCCTCGATCGTGTCGTGCAGCAGCGCGGCGACGATGGTGGCGTCGTCCAGCTTCAAGTCGGTGAGAATCGCCGCCACTTCGAGCGGGTGCGAAAAATACGGGTCGCCCGAGGCACGGGTCTGTGAGCCGTGCGCCTTCATGGCGTAGACATAGGCCCGGTTCAGCAGATCTTCGTTGGTGTTCGGATTATAGGACCGGACGCGCTCGACGAGGTCATATTGACGCATCATGCGCGCGCGCGGCTTCGCTTGCCGTGCCACCGGCGCAGTCGGGGCCACGGCAACCGATTCGGTTGCGGCCTGCATCTGCGTGGGTCTGCGGCGTCGATACACCATACGGTCCTGCCTTCAAACGGACCGCGAAACGGCCCGTTGTATACATCTTAAGCTCCGATCGCGGACGCCGCCGATCAATTCAGTGACAGGCGTGCGGCGCAACCGGCAACGCTATGGTAACCACGAAAAGGTCAACAAAAGCAAAGGCCCGAACGCGGGTTCGGGCCTTTGATAAGATCACAAGAAGTCGACGATCGCGAGCAAGACGATTACTCGTCCTCCTCGGGCTGCTCTTCCGGCGGCGCGAGCCCTTCGAGGCCCTTCAGGAGCTCCTCTTCGGTCATGCGCTCCACAGCCACTTCAGTATCGTCCGCATCGACGCTGGCTCCGGCGGAACCGATCAGCGGCACGGTGTCGGGTTCGGGCTCGTCCACCTCGACGAACTTCTGGAGGGAGTGCACCAGCTCCTCGCGGAGATCTTCCGGCGAGATGGTCGTGTCGGCAATTTCGCGCAGAGATACAACAGGGTTCTTGTCGTTATCGCGGTCAACCGTTAGTTGTGAACCGGACGAAATCATGCGGGCGCGGTGGGCAGCCAGCAGGACCAGGTCAAACCGGTTGTCGACCTTGTCGATACAATCTTCTACGGTGACGCGAGCCATGGACTGTCGCTCCGCTTTGGGTGGGACGAAATATGTGGATGATCGGGGCTAGTTATAGGGGACGGGACGATTTCGCAAGGCCAATTTGTGATTTGGCCTCGCCAAATGGCTCTGCTACCCCCACATTGGGGCTGGGATGGGTGGTTTTCCGGGCTGCCATTGTGGGCAGCGCCGGATGTAGACAGAACCGCCATAACTATACCTTGTTTGCCCCGACTTCTCCGGATTTGCGGTTTCGACGGGCTTCGGCGGCAATTTAGAACTGCGCGGCTGACTGTGGCCGTGCCAACAATAAACGATCAATCACGACCACTACGCGAGCAAACTGAATGTCACCTTCTCCTACCAACAAGATCGCGCTCTTTATCGACGGCGCCAATCTTTACGCGACGGCGAAAACTCTTGGCTTCGATATCGATTACAAGCGCCTTCTGAAGGAGTTTCAGAGCCGCGGGACGCTGCTGCGGGCGTTCTACTACACGGCGATCATCGAGGATCAGGAATATTCCTCGATACGTCCCCTGATCGACTGGCTCGACTACAACGGCTACACCGTCGTCACCAAGGCGACCAAGGAATTCATCGACGCCTCCGGCCGGCGCAAGGTCAAGGGCAACATGGACATCGAGCTCGCCGTGGACGCCATGGAGCTTGCCGAGCATATCGACCAGATGGTGCTGTTCTCGGGTGACGGCGACTTCCGCTCGTTGGTCGAAGCGGTGCAGCGCCGCGGCGTGCGGGTCACCGTGGTCTCCACCATTGCCAGCCAGCCGCCGATGATCGCCGACGAGCTGCGCCGCCAGGCCGACGTCTTCACCGATCTCGTCGAGCTGCAGTCCAAGCTTGGCCGCGACCCTTCCGAGCGCCCGGCCCCGCGTGATCGCGGCGAACGCGAGGCGCGCCACCATGCCCCGCAGTTCCTCCAGCGCGCGACCACGATGGCGCCGAGGGGCGATGACGATTTCGAGGAGTGAGGCGGCCCGGCCAAGCCGCCAGGCCTCCGCCCTCGTCCCCGACCGTGACTGTCCGCTCTGTCCGCGCCTGGTCGCCTTTCGCGAGGCGAACCGCGCGCGCGAGCCGTCCTGGCACAACGCTCCGGTTGCACCTTTTGGGGACATCACGGCCCGCCTTCTGATCGTCGGGCTCGCGCCGGGGATGCAGGGCGCCAACCGCACGGGGCGGCCGTTCACCGGCGACTATGCCGGCGACCTGCTCTACGCCACGCTACTGGAATATGGTTTTGCCAAGGGCAGCTATCAGGCGCGGCCGGATGACGGTTTGAAGCTGGTCGACTGCCGGATCGCCAATGCCGTGCATTGCGTTCCGCCGCAGAACAAGCCGCTCCCGATCGAGATCAACACCTGCCGCCAGTTTCTCGTCGCGAACCTCGAGACGATGCCGAAGCTGCGCGCCATCATCGCGCTCGGGCGGATTGCGCACGATAGCGTGCTCAAGCCGCTGAAGCTGAAGGCCTCGCAAGCGCCGTTCGGCCACGGCGCGGTGCACCAGGCCGGCGCCTTCAGGCTGTACGACAGCTATCACTGCTCGCGCTACAACACGAACACCGGCGTGCTGACGCCCGACATGTTCCGCAGCGTGTTCGCGAAAGTGAAGGCCGACCTGGATTAGGCTTGCGCGGGATTGGCCTTCAGCCAATCCAGGACGTCGCCAGCGTTGCGATCGGGCGGGAACACCGGATAGAACACATGCGTGATCTTGGCATCGTCGATCACAAGCGCGAGGCGCTTGATCAGCGTGAGGCCCGCGACGTCCATGGTGGGCAGATTGAGCGCGCGCGTGAGCGCCAGCTTCTCGTCCGAGAGCACCGGGAATGGCAGATGCAGCCGTGAGGCCATCTCGGTCTGGTATTCGTTGCTCTGGGTCGAGAGGCCGAACACCTGCGCCGCGCCGGCGGCTTTCAACTCCGCGAACAGATCGCGGAAGGCGCACGTCTGCGGCGTGCAGCCGCGCGCGCCCGGAATCATGTCCCAATCGTCGACCAGCGAGATCTTGCCGGGCTCGCCGGTGCGCGGATAGGCAAATACCACCGTGCGGCCCCGAAGCGCCGACAGATCAACCGAAGTGTCATCGGTCGCGAGCAGGCTGATCGCGGGCAGCACCAGGCCTTTCAGATGCGCCGCGCCACCATCGTCGGCAGGTGCCGGGATCTGGCTCCAGTCGACCTCGAGCAAGTTCCGCTGGTTCATCGCGCTATCCCCTCGCCCGCATCAAGCGGCCCTTCTCCCGGCTCCAGTCGCGCTTCTTCTGGCTCTCGCGCTTGTCGTGCAGCTTCTTGCCCTTTGCAACCGCGAGCTGCAATTTGGCCCGACCGCGCTCGTTGAAATAGAGCTTGAGCGGAATCAGCGTCATGCCTTCGCGATCGACCGCGCCCATCAGCTTGTTGATCTGGCGGCGGTGCAGCAGCAACTTTCGCGGTCTCTTGGGCTCGTGGTTGAAGCGATTGCCCTGGAGGTATTCGGGAATGGTGGCGTTGATCAGCCAGATCTCGCCGTTCTTGGAGTCGGCATAGGATTCCGCGATCGTGCTCTTGCCGTTGCGGATCGACTTCACTTCGGTTCCGGTCAGCGCAATCCCCGCCTCGATCGTATCCTCGATGGCGTAGTTGAAGCGGGCCTTGCGATTTTCCGCCATGACCTTGATGGGTCGTTCGTTCTTGTCGGCCATGGTAGCAAAACCTAATCGAGATGCGCGCGTACGCTAACAAATTGGATGAAGCGCGCGCGTCACTTCTTCAGGAGATCGCGGATCTCGGTCAGCAGCACGACCTCGGCCGACGGCTTCGGCGGCTCCGCGGGCTTGACCTCTTCCTTGCGCTTGAACCGGTTCATGGTGCGAACGACCATGAAAAGCACGAAGGCGATGATGAGGAAGTTGATCGTCAGCGTCAGGAAGTTGCCGTAAGCGAGCACCGCACCTTGCTTTTTCGCATCCGCCAGGTTGGTGGCGGTCACTGCCTTCGACAAGGGCACGAAGTAGTTCGAAAAGTCGAGGCCGCCGGTCGCGGCGCCGATGATCGGCATGATGATGTCACTGACCAGCGACGTGACGATGGCGCCAAAGGCCGCGCCGATGATGACGGCGACCGCGAGGTCGACGACATTGCCCTTCATCGCGAACTCGCGGAACTCCCTGAGCATCCGCGTGCCTCTTTCCTCGACGCTCATCGACGGCTCCCAGATTGGCTAGTCCATCAGTTGATGAGGCCAGCGTGCACCATGGCGCTGCGCACGGCCACCCGCGTCGGCTCGGAGACCGGCACCATCGGCAGGCGCAGCGTCTCGTCGAATTTGCCGAGCAGCGACATCGCGTATTTGATGGGCGCCGGATTGCTCTCGATGAACAGGTTGTTATGCAGCGGCATCAGCTTGTCGTGGATCGCAAGCGCGGCCTTGGTGTCGCCCTTCTGCCAAGCTGCGTGGAATTCGGCGCACAGGCGCGGTGCGACATTCGAGGTCACCGAGATGCAGCCATGGCCGCCATGCGCCATGTAGCCGATGATGGTGGCGTCTTCGCCCGAGAGCTGGTTGAAATCCTCGCCCATCGCCGCGCGTTGTTGCGACACACGCACCATGCTGGCGGTGGCGTCCTTGACGCCGGCGATGTTCTTCAACTCCCACAGGCGCTTCATGGTGTCGACCGACATGTCGATCACCGAGCGCGGGGGGATGTTGTAAATGATGATCGGTATGCCGATCGCATCGTTGATCGCCTTGAAGTGCTGGTACATGCCTTCCTGGGTCGGCTTGTTGTAGTAGGGCGTCACCACCAGCACGGCGTTAGCGCCCGCCGTCTCGGCGTGCTGGGCCAGTTCGATCGCTTCCTTGGTCGAGTTGGAGCCGGCGCCGGCGATCACCGGCACACGGCCCTTGGCCTCCTCGATGCACCATTCGACCACCTTCTTGTGCTCGTCATGGCTGAGCGTCGGGCTCTCGCCGGTGGTGCCGACCGGGACCAGGCCGTTGGTGCCCTCCGAGATTTGCCAGTTGACCAGCGACCGGAACGCCGCCTCGTCCAGCGAGCCGTTCTTGAACGGCGTGACCAAGGCGGTGAACGATCCCCGGAATTTCGTCTTGGCTGCCATGGACTTCCCTCCGTACGCGGCTATCTCTCGAGCAAGCCACCTTCATATCGGGTCTATCCGGCCCGTAAAAGACCCGCTTCCGTGTGACGCACCGTTTAAGCCGCGATTTTGCCGCGGTGATGGTGCAAACCGGGCGAAGGTAAGCGGTTGTTGGTATTTTGTCCGCATATTCAATCAAATACAGCCGGATCTTGTACAGATAGGTCTTGAGCCAATTGACTGATTCGGGGCGACGAACCGCCGTGACCTCCTTTCCCCGTGCCGCATGGCGATCCACCGGTCTGGCCCTGTGCCTGATGGCCGGGCTGTCGATCGGCTGCGTCGCCTTGGCCAAGTCCGGCGAAACGGCCGAGGACGCAGCAAAGGACCCCGCCAAGCAAGCGAACAAGGGAACCGCGAAGCCGGCTGCCAAGCCGGCCGCGAAGGATACGACAAAAGGATCGCACGAGGAGACCACCAAGGGTCCGGCTAAGGAAACCACCAAAGGCACGAGCAAGGGACCCGCCCCGGTTACAGCCAAGGATGCGGCGAAGAAGCCTGCCGGCAAGGATGCCTCGAAGGACAAGCCAAAGCCCGCGGCTGCGGCCGCTCCTCCAAAGTCCCGGCCGGCCGCCAATGGTCCGTCCTCCCACCCCGCGCCAGCGGTGACGGCCACCGTGAGACCTTCCGCGCCGGCCCCTGCGAGGCCCGTCGCAACGCCCGTGCTGGCGCCTGCGACCCGCCAGCACGCCGCGCCGCGCAAGCCCGTCACACCGGCCGCGATCGCTGCGACGTCCTCGACGTCGCAAGCCGACAAGGACACGCTCGAAAACGTCATCGAGCTCGTACGCAAGCACAAGCCGGCCGATGCCACCAGCTACGCGGATTCGATTTCCGATCCGGTCGCGCGAAAACTCGCGGAATGGATCATCCTGCGCAGCGAGGATAACGGCGCGAGCGTCGAGCGCTACCGCGCCTTCCTCTCCGCCAACCCGAGCTGGCCGTCGCAGACTTTCCTGCGCCGGCGGCTTGAAGCCGCGATGTGGGATGACAGGCGCGACGATTCCGTCGCCTGGTCGTGGTTCGAGAACGAATCCCCGGTTTCGGCCAAGGGCCGCTTCGCGCTCGCCAAGGCAATGCTGGCGCGTGGCGACCGCGCCAATGCCGAACGGCTGGTGCGTGAAGCATGGCGCAGCGATCCGATGTCGGAGGAGACCGAGAACAACGCGCTCGATCAGTTCGGTGCGCTGCTCACCCCGGGCGACCAGAAGGCGCGGATGGACACGCTGCTCTATGGCAGCGAGCACGAGGCGGCGCTACGCGCGGCAAAGCGGCTCGGCGCGGGCTATGTCGCGCTCGCCAAGGCCCGTATTGCCTCCTTCAGGAAGGCGCCCAACACGCGCGCGCTGCTCGAAGAAGTGCCGCGCGAGCTGCACGGCGATCCCGGCTTCATCTTCAGCAAGATCCAGCTTCTGCGCCGCGAAGAGAAGTTTCCCGAGGCGGCTCAGCTCATGCTGGCGGCGCCGAAGGATCCGAACCGGCTCTACAATCTCGACGAATGGTGGATCGAGCGGCGGCTCCTTGCGCGCAAGATGATCGACACCGAGGATTTCCGCAGCGCCTATCTGATCGCGCGCGACGCCGCGCTGCCCTCGCGCGACATCTACAAGACCGAGCAGGAGTTCACGGCGGGCTGGATCGCGCTACGCTTCCTGAACGATCCCGCGGCGGCCGCCCAGCATTTCGCTCGCATCGGCGTCGGCAGTGTCAATCCGACCACGCTGGCACGCGCGGGTTACTGGCAGGGCCGCGCGGCCGAGGCTGCCGGTCGCCAGCAGGAGGCGCGCAATGCCTATGCTCGCGCCGCCGAGCAGTCGACCAGCTATTACGGCCAGCTCGCACGCGCCAAGCTCGGCCTGCCGCAGATCGATCTGAACAACCAGCCCCGCAGCCGCGGCGCCGAGCGGCTCGAGATCGTGCGCGCCGCGCATCTGCTCTACGAGCTCGACGAGCGCGAACTGGCGGTCCCGATGCTCGCCGACATGGGCGAGAACGGCGATCCCGAGGCCCTGGCCGGCCTCGGCGAGCTGACCCAGCGCTACAGCGACGCGCGCGGCATGCTGCTGGTCGGCAAGGCCGCGCTCAATCGCGGCCTGCCGTTCGATTTCTACGCCTATCCCGTCAACGGCATCCCGCAATTCAGCCAGATCGGCCCCGAGGTCGAACGCAGCATTGTCTATGCCATCGCGCGCCAGGAAAGCGCGTTCAATCCGGCTGTGGTCTCTCCGGCGCAGGCCTATGGCCTGATGCAGGTGACGCCGGATGCCGCGCGCTACGTCTGCAAGCGGCACGGTGCCACCTATGACCTGTCGCGGCTGAAGAACGATTCGTCCTACAACGCCACGCTCGGCGCAGCCGAGCTCGGCGGTCTGCTCGAGGATTATCGCGGTTCCTACATCATGACGTTTGCCGCCTACAATGCCGGCCGCGGCAGCGTGAAGAAGTGGATCGACCGCTACGGCGATCCACGCGATCCAAAAGTCGACGCGGTCGACTGGGTGGAGCTGATCCCGTTCTCCGAGACGCGCAACTACGTGCAGCGGATCATGGAGAACCTTCAGGTCTACCGCGCCCGCTTCGGCGGCGGCACGCGGCTACAGATCGAGGCCGATCTGCGCCGCGGCGCCGGCAGCGTGGAGTAGAGCCGCTCTCTGCCGAATGGAACAAGATCAGATCATTTTGTAACAGAAACCGGCGCTGCCCCCTCATGACGGGGATTCGCTGAGATTCACTCTGCATGGCCGCGCCACTGCCGGCACCAACGTCGTCATGATCTGGGATCCCTCAGCATCCTTCGATGCCGGGGATGTGAGCAATCGTGTAGGGGTGGCACACTGGTGCGGCACGGGCCGAAGCACACGTAAGCATCTCGATTCAACAGGAGCAATTGCGATGCGAGCGATTTTGGCCTTGGGCATCCTCGTCGCCCTGGCTGCCTCGGCCAGTGCCGGTACGGCAAGTCATAAGCGACATCTAGCGCCTTCCACCAAAGCTTTCGTCCCCCACCTGACGCCGCGTGCGGCTGCGGGATTTGGGTACGCCCCCGCGGCCCCCTACTCGGCACCGGTCGGGTACAGCGATCCCTACCAAAGCCAACACTGGGGCGGGTGAACTAGACTAGCGCACCCAAAAATCAGCGACGACGTTTCGGTCAAATACGGACAGAACCAGAATCCGACCGCACCCGCTGCAAGCAAAGGAAAACCCCCGGCAGTTTCCCGCCGGGGGTTCAGAGATGGTCGATGCGTCGATATTAGAAGACGCGGTTGGCACGGAGCATCAGGGTCAGCGAGTTCTGATCCTTCAGCTCGTACACAGCGGCCGGCTTTGCATTGGTATTGAAGCCGTTCGCGCCCGGAGTGCCCGGCACAGTGATCGTGCCCGAGTACTTCTGGTCCAGCCGCGACCAGCTGAGGTCCGCCGTGAACGAGAGGTTCTTGACCGGGGTCCAGACCGTGTTGACACCGACGACGCCGAAGTTGAAGTCGGGGTTACACGTCGCAGTGGCGCCGAACCCAGCCGCGGTAAAGTTGGCGCAGATCAGCGCCTTGGCGTTGCTGGAGTAGCTCAACCCAGCATAACCACCGTAGATGGCGCTGGCCCAGTAGGGGTTCCAGTTGTGGGTGTAGCCACCGCGAACGCCCCAGGTCTTCGTGGTCTCGATGCTTCCGTTGGTGCCGAAGACACCGTCAGAGATACCAGCGAAACCAACGCTCTGGTACGCACCAGCCACACCAGTGCCGCTGAAAATATAGAAGGTCTGCGGGAACAGAACCTGGAAGTTTTCGCGTGAGTCGCCATCCGTGTAGACGGCGTTCAAGTTGAGCGAGTCACCCGCACCAGTCGGGATGTTCTTGATGGACAACGAGCCCATCACAGCCCAGCCCCACTTGTCCGCCGGATGGTTCGAGGGCTCCGACGAGCCGTAGTAACCAGCGTGGAGGTCATGTGCAGCGACCGAGATCTGGCCCAGACCCCAGGCCTGGTCAACACGCAGGGCACCGACGATGTCGGGAATGCGCGTTCCACCCCAATCGTTCACGCCGTACTGACCCTGGATGAGGGCAGCGCCGGCGGCAGCCGCAGACGTGGTAACGAAGGTAGTACCGGCCGCGCCGAGCGCACTGGTCGAGCCAAGCACAGCACCAGAAGCCGAGAAGCCGTTGACGTTCCAGAGGTTGCCCTGGCCGTTCGACTGAGTGGTGGGTTCTTCCAAAGCGATCGAACCGGTGATGCCCTGGCCGAAGTCAGCGGTGTAAGCCAGCTGATTGATACCGGTCACGTGGTTGGAACCGCCCGGAATGGTATCGGGACCACCCGAGTTGTAGGACTGCCACGGAGCGTCGAAGATCGAGACCGTGCGACCCATGGTGAAGCCGGCGAACTGGATGAACGCATGGTAGAGGCCGAGCGTAGCACCGCCAGCACCGAACGACGTGCCACCAGTGGGCGCCGAGGTGTTTTGCGCGCCGGTGATTGTGTCATAGCTGAAGATCATGTCAGCGTAGGTGCGAACAACGCCGTACTCGGTTGCCGTGCGGGTATCGACGTTCAGGTCCATACGAGCGCGGGTGTAGTAATAGTTGGTCAGGCGGTTGTTCGAACCACCGTTAACCGCAGCCCCGTTACCGTTGAAATTGTAGTCGCCAGCGCCACCGAAAATGGCGTCAGCGCGGACGTAACCACCCAGCTTGATGCAGGTGTCCGTGCCAGGCATGTAGTAGAAACCCGCACCGTACAGGGAGCAGATCTTCACGTATTCGACCGCCTTGGCCTTCACGGGCAGATCGGCTGCCTGCGCTCCGCCCACGGCGATGAGACCCGCCGCTGAGCCGAGCAAAAGGCTCTTAACCAACTTCATGTTAAACCTCCAAGTTGCTCTTCAGGGAAGGTCACTGACCCGAATGGCCAATTCCCCAACCCCCTCTAAATCACCGCTTTGGCCACCTTCGCGTCTTCGGACACACCCGCATGAACGCGAGGGACTTAAGCGAAAGACCTAAACGGGACGACCTTGGGATGCCCCCCTCCGTCGCCTGATCACAATTACCGAACGTCCTTGCACACACAACAAGAGAACGCTCCAAAACGGGCCTACGAAGCGTGTTTCCCGAAGAGTGTTGCACAAATAACACGCAGATGTGATCAGACGACGCTCGTAACACATTGTTTTTATTAGCATTTTCTGGACGACTCCATCTGCGGTCAAAGTTCCCCCCTCCGACGCGCGGGACGGCTTTGCCACACAGCCCGCGGTCCCAGGCGCTCGAATCGTGGAATCAGCACGGAGACTCAGCGGGAGTATGTAACCGTCCGTAACGCGTGGTGATCTCTGGCTGGACACAGATGAATCGTTGACCGCGCAGACACTCTATATCCCTGCTGGCGGAGCGCCTCTGATCGCGCCGCGAACGATGATCGTACCCGCGAAGCAGGAACAGCTGGAAACAGCTAATGAATTCAGTTACTTGACGCAGAAGGAATGATTCTGTCTGCGTCCCCCGCCCGTCACTTGCGCCAGGCGACGTCGGGG
>Ga0209758_1003276_pt1 | contig 15012 bp, 10 predicted proteins | sample AraplaMF_Col_mMF_FD_184258 | JGI IMG/M metagenome (GOLD analysis project Ga0209758, IMG submission 184258) | Arabidopsis root microbial communities from the University of North Carolina, USA - plate scrape MF_Col_mMF (SPAdes) (version 2) | ecosystem: Host-associated > Plants > Roots > Endosphere... | reverse complement strand
GACGTCCGCGCGGAGCGTACGGTTGCTGCAAGTCCTGCCTTAGGTGTGGAGACATATCGGCGAGCGGGGGCAGCCAAAAACACGGGCCGGCAAATTGCCAGCCCGCGTCGTTCAAATCGGATGTTGCTGCTGCGATTCAGCGTGACGATCATCCCTTCTCGGGTCGGTGCGGGCAGACCATCGTCAGGTTGAGCAACGCCGGCTTGTCCGAGCCCTTCTTGTACTCCCACTCCAGCCGGATCTCATGCCGATGAGCGAGGGCATCGCTTGGCTCGTGCGTGATGATCTTCGTCTTCATCGGGATCGGCGGCTCGGAGTTGAAGCACTTCCGGACGCAGGCATCGAGCAGGTCGCACCGCGTCAAGGGAATCACCCCTGGCTCGTCCCTGGACAGGGGGACCGTGTTCGGCTGCGTGCTGAGGTCGACGCGGGCCCGCCCCTTCTCCTTGTGCCAGTACTTGGCGCTGCCCTCCGGCCATTTCGAGGCCGGCGTAAGAATCAGGTGATACTGACCGTATTCCAAGGTCGGCAGATCGATGTCGTCCGACGCCCTGAGCTTGGCGACGCTCTTCTTCATGTTTGCCAGGGGGTAGTAATTACTGTTCATCAAGTCTCGAAATGATTTGCCGCTATACGTTCTTCCGCCCATTACCTTGTCCTTAGCTGTGGTCTCACCAATCAGGGCAACGTGTAGCCCGGCAAGGCTCGTTGGCCGGAACGAAAGCCTCGGCGCCCCCTAGAACGCGCAGCCCCAAATTCGCGCGCGCAAACGCTACCATTCACAACCGTGCTTCGTCCAGCCAGCGCGCTTTGGTGATGCTGCGATACTTGCATGCGCGGAAGTTAGATTGCCATGAGTCTGCTGATAGGTAATCTTGCAACGGGCGTCGATCGACGGAGACCGGCGTGAGGACCTCTGAAGGCATGGAAATGCATTGCGTCGCATGTCAGTCGACGATCGACCCAGGCGATAGCTGGTGCTCCAAATGCGGGGCCCCGGTGCGGCGCTCGGAGCCGGACAGCGAGCGCAGGTTCGTAACGATTCTCCGGGCCGACGTGATTGACTCGACAGAGCTCGTTGCCGAACTGGACCCGGAGGCGGCGGTCTCTCGCCTGGAGCCGGCTTTGGCCGCCATGAGAGGGGCGGTGCGTCAGTTCGGAGGCATCGTCAGCAAGGAGCTTGGGGACGGACTTGCGGCTGTGTTCGGCGCTCCGATCGCGGACGACAATCATGCTCCCCTGGCATGTCATGCGGCAATTGAATTGGTCCGGCGTGTTGCAGGTCTCGGCGATGCAGGGCTTCAGGTGCGAGTCGGCGTTCACTCCGGCAATGTTGTCGCATACATGGTCGCGAGCGAATTCTCCAAGGTCTACGAGATGGGGGGCCCCGCTCAGCATCTGGCGGCGCGGCTGGAGGCAGCGGCCGAGGCGAACCAGATCTACGTGTCGGAAGCCTGCCAGGCGCTCGCCGAAGGGCACGTCCGTTTCGAGTTTCTGGGGGGCAAGCTGCTGCGAGGCTTCACTCAGCCTGTGCCGGTGTATCGCATCGTGGGCGCAAGCGACCTGTCGAGCTGGCGGGTGCGACGGGCGCGCAGCGTTTCCCGGTTCGTCGATCGCACGACCGAGCGGGCACTCTTGGCGCGCGCCGCGGAGGGGACCGGGACGAGTCGGCAGACGGTTCTGCTGCTCGGCGATGCCGGAATTGGCAAATCCCGGCTGGCTCATGAATTTGCCCAGGGGCAAAAGGCAAACGGCTGGCGGTTGATCGACGCCGAATGCAGCCCAAATCTCCAGGGAGCTCCGTTCAGCACGCTCAAGCGGCTCTTGCTCGCCGCTTTGGAGGGGATCGCGCGGGATTCCGAAGGTCCGGCAGACCCCAGAGAAGATCTTTCGGAGATCCAGCAATGTGCACTCGACGCGGTGCTCGATCGGCCGATCTCCAATCCGCACTGGAGCGAACTGGAGCCTCACGCGCGGGGACGCGCGATCTCCGATGCAAGCTGTGCCATCATCGCGAGCATGGCCCATCGCCAGCGAACGTTGCTCCTGCTGGAGGATCTGCACTGGATCGACCGGGCGAGCGACGGCGTCGTGGCCACCATTGCTTCGCTTCAGGCATCAGGTCTTCTCGTTCTCCTCACCTCCCGCCCCAACGGCATGCCGGTCTGGATCACGCGCTGCCATGCCGAGATTGTCGCCATCCGGCCGCTCGACGACGAATCCGGGCTGGCCATGCTCGCCGACATGCTCGGCTCGTCCGCGGCGAATTCCGATCTGAAGACCCGGATCATTTCCCATACCGCCAATGTGCCTCTGTTTATCGAGGAGGTCTGTCGGGGACTGAAGGATAGCGGCACGCTGCGCGGCCAGTGGGGCGATCTCGCGCTCGTGCGCCCGATTGACGAGCTCGGCATTCCCAGCAGTATTCAGGGCGTGATCGCAGCGCGTCTCGATCGGGTTTCGAAGCAGGAGCGTTCCGTCCTGCAAATCGCGGCGGCACTCGGACCGCGGCTTGGCGTCGCAATGCTGCGGAAGATCGTGGAGCTGCCCGAGCGGATACTGCAGGATTGTCTCGCGTCGCTCGATCGCGCCGAATTGCTGGTCAGGATCGACAGTGAGTTGGACGAGGCGCTCGAGTTTCGTCACGAAATGGTTCGTCACGTGACCTACGAATCGATGATCGAGAGGGTCCGCGACGATATCCACGCGCGCATTCTTGGGGCGCTGGAGAGCGACCAAAGCTCTGCCGACGAGCCCGATACGCTTTGCTATCACGCAGTGCGAGCCAGAAATTGGCCCAAGGCGTTCCACCACGGCAGAAACGCAGGACGCAAATGGCTCGGCCGCTCGGCTTTCGCGGACGCGGCAAATTATTTCGAGATAGCGATGAACTCCCTCGACAAGACGCCGGCGACGCCCTCGAGGGAGATCGACGCCATCGACCTGCGGATGGAGGCGCGGGCAACCTTCATCGCGTCCGGTCAGGTCGGCGAATGGTTGGACCTGGGAAAGGAGGCCGAACGGAGAGCCGACGCAATCGACGATGTCGAACGGAGGGTTGCCGCCATGACGGTAAGGGCCGGCGCGCAGAACTTCCATGGTGCCCCGGTCGAGGCGGTTGCGATCGGTGAGGAGGTCGTTGCTCTGGCGGAAGGCTCGGGCAATCCCGGCTGGCGCAACCTCGCGCAATACGGTCTTGGGCAGGCCTATTTTCTGGCGGGCCGCTACCGCAATGCCAAGGAGATGCTGGCCACGGCCTGCGCCAATCTCACCGGTCCGGCAGCCAGTGCGCCGATTGGGACGACTCCGCAATCGCTGCTCGTTATCTGCTGCATGATGGGCAGCATCACCCACACCGTGATGGGCGAGTTCGACGCCGCCGAGCAGATCCAGCGACAAGCCGCTGCGATCGCGGACGAGACCGGCCGTCCTTATGACCGCGTTGCCGCCGCCTATAGCGGCGGCTGGCTGATGCTTGGCCGGGGCGATCCGGCAGCGGCCGCCGCCGTTCTCGAAGACGGCTTCGTGCTGGCGCAGAAGCACGGCATCCGGCTGTTCGTGCCGGTGCTCGCCTGCCATCTCGGCATCGCCTATCTCGAGCAGGGGCAGTTCGACCGCGCACGCCGGATGCTGACCGAGGCGCGCGAAGAGGCGCGCGCGGTCGGCTATACCTCGGCGGTGCTGCGCTCGTCGATCTATCTGGCGTTGGCGAGTCACCAGCTCGGCGATGCCCAGGTGGCGCAGAACATGTTGCGCGAGGCGCGCCATACCGCGCGCCAGCAGGGCTTTTCCGGCCTCGAGGCCGAGGCGCTGTTCGGAGAGGCCGTGGTGACGCCGCGATCGAGCGAGGAGAACCGCACCATCATCCTTGCCGCGCTGCGCGCCGCCATCGCGATCGCCTCCGAGAGCGGCGCCAAGCCGCTACTGCAGAAAGCCGAGGCGATGCTGAACGGCCTGCTCGCAGGCGGCGATCAGCCGGGCTGACGTCCCATCGCGTTGGCTCGCGATTTTGCTCGACGGGCGGAACCGGTTCCATAAATTTTCCAAGGGTTTAGCTACTGTGCATGGGGTTGTTTTCGATTTTTGGGGTCAAGGCGGCCGCGCTGTGACGACAAGTCCCTTGCGCGGGCGGCAAGGTGGGCTACCGTCACCGTTCTAGCCGCATGAGCTAGGTGACGTTTGGACTGATCTTTTTTAGCATGTGATTGCATCGGCGCCGCGATGGCGCGACGCCCACCCGACGAGGCGGGGCCATGATCATAAAGGACCAGGCAGCACTGCTGGCGCCGGTCGAGCGCGACCTGCGGCTCGACCTTTTCCGCGGCATCGGGTTGTGGATGATCTTCCTCGACCACATCCCGCAGGACGTCGTGGCCTGGCTGACGCTGCGCAATTACGGCTTCAGCGATGCCGCCGAATTCTTCGTCTTCATCTCCGGCTATCTGGTCGGCTGGATCTACGGCCCCGTCGTCGCCGGCGGCTGGTTTCTCGCCGCGCTGAAGCGGCTGTGGCGGCGGGCGGCGGAAATGTACGTCGCCCACATCATGCTGTTCCTCTTGTTCACGGCACAGATCGCCCGCACTGCGCGCCGTTTCGACAATCCGATGTACGAGCACGAGTTCAACGTGTTCAATTTCCTGTCCCATCCGGACGAGCTGATCGGGCAGGCGATCCTGCTCAAGTACAAGCCGGTCAATCTCGACGTGCTGCCGCTCTACATCACGCTGGTGCTCGCTGCGCCCTTCATCGTCTGGTGCCTGGTGCGCCGGCCGAACCTGACGCTCGCCGCCTCCGCACTGCTCTACATGCTGTCGCGCCGGTTCGACTGGAACATCGCGTCCTATCCGCCGGGCACGACCTGGTACTTCAACCCGTTCTGCTGGCAGCTGATGTTCGTGTTCGCCGCCTGGTGCGGCGTCGGCCAGATCGACAAGATCCGCAAATGGGTGTGGTCGAGGACAACGATGACGGTGGCTGTGGCCTGGCTCGTCTTCGCGTTTGTGATCGTGATGACCTGGCACGTCCATGCGCTGGAAGCGCTGATCCCGAAATGGATGATCAAGGCGATCTACCCGATCGACAAGACCGACCTCGACATGCTGCGCTTCACGCATTTCCTGGCACTGGCGATCTGGGTGACGCATTTCGTCCCGCGCAAATGGAAGGCGCTGCACACGGTCTGGCTTCGGCCCGTCATCCTCTGCGGCCAGCATTCGCTACCGATCTTCTGCCTTGGCGTCTTCCTGTCGTTCTCCGCGCACTGGATCCTGACGCAATATACCAAGGGTGTCTGGGAGCAACTCGCCGTTTCCTTCGCCGGCATCATCATCATGATCGGCGCCGCCTGGCTGCTCGATCGCGCCGAGCGGGTGCCGAGCTTGTTCGTCAAGGTGACGGAAGTCGAAGAGCCTGACGTCGCCATCGAGAGCGCACCGGCCCCGGCGGCTGCTCTCGCGCCTGCGAGCCGGTGAGGGGAGGGGTCCATGTCTAGACGTTTGCTAGCGATCGTCGGCGTTTTGCTCTTCCTCTCTGGCGGCGCGTCCGCTGAAATGCCGTCGCCGGAGGCGATGAACACGGCACGCAAGCTCGTTGTCACGCTCAAGATCGCCGATCAATATCGCGCGTTGCTGCCGCAGCTCCTGCTCAAGCTGCGGCCGGTGGTGGCGCAGGACAGGCCGGAGATCGAGCGCGACTATGACATGATGACGGCGCCCGGTGCCGAGATCTACGCGCCGTTCTTCACGGCCATGGTTGAGCAGATCGCCGCCGTCTATGCCGCAAGCTTCACCCTGGACGAGCTGCGCCAGATCGAGGCGTTCTACGCCCAACCGGCCGGACAGAAGTTTCTGGCGCAGTCGGATGCGCTGGCACAGGCAAGTGCGCAAATCGGCCAGGACGTCAGCCAGAAGGCCGCCGATGAATTGAAGCGGCGCCTGATCGAGGCGCTGCGCCAGAAGGGCCACAAGCTCTGACCCGTGTGGGCTAGGCGAGAAAGGTGCGGAAGCGCCGCAGCGCGATCAGGAAGAAGACGATGCCGATCAGCGTGAGCGCGAGAAGCTGCGGCCAGACCGCCTCGAGGCCGGCGCCGCGGAACAGGATGGCCTGCGCGAGCATCACGAAATGCGTGTTCGGTGCCGCCAACATGATGTCCTGGACGAACTGCGGCATGCTCTCCCGCGGCGTCATGCTGTCGGACAGGGTTTGCAACGGCAGCAGGATCATGATCAGCAGCAGCCCGAACTGCGGCATCGACCCGGCAACTGTTGCGAGAAAGATGCCCATGCTGGTGGTCGGCCTGGTGTCTTGGTGGCGATGTCGATCTCGACTGCTTCGATGCGACCGTTGCCGCGGGCGAAGCCTGGCGGGAGCGGATTGGAATCGCGATGCTGCCAGTAGTAATAGCCGCCGCCGGCGAGAACGATGGCGATCGCGGCGAGGACGCGACCCGGTGTAAAGTTCATTTGTTCATAACGCCGCGCGGCGGCGCCCACATGTTACGATACGGCGCCTGACCGCTGAGTGTGGGGCAAGCGCCTGCGTAACATGCAGTGATTTTCGCAGCGCAACTTGATGCAGATGAGATACCGGCTATTGCCTCTGCCCAAGGCTCAGGCAATCATCGACCTGGAGCGACGCTGGTGCCGTATGCGTTCAAGATCTAGTGAATCGCCGCGTACATGATCTTCTCCTCCGTGGCCTCCAGCGCGGAGAATTCCTCCACGACCTTGCCCTGGCGCGAGACCAGGATGCGGTCGGACAGCGCCATGATCTCGGGCAAATAGGATGAGATGACCACCACCGCCTTGCCTTCGTCGGCGAGCCGGTTGATCAACTCGTGGATCTCAACGATAGCGCCGACATCGACGCCGCGGGTCGGCTCGTCGAAGATGATCAGGTCGGGCTCCTGCACCAGTGATTTGGCGATTACCACTTTCTGCTGATTGCCACCGGAGAGCTCGACCACCTTACCGTGGTCACCGATGGCCCGCACCTTGAGCCGCTCGATCCAGGTCCTGCCGACCGCATCGGTTTCCCGCCGCGACAGCATCATGCGTCCCCCAGGAAACTTCGAGAGCAGGCCGAGATAAATGTTGCGCGCGATCGAAGCCGTCTCGAAGAAACCCTCGACCTTGCGGTCTTCAGTCACATAGGCGATGCCGGCCTTGACTGCAGGCGCCGGCACCCGGTAGCGCACCGGCTGGTCGTGCAGCAGAATCTCGCCGCCGTGGAAGAAGTCCCGCTTGAGCACCCCGGCGACGATCTTGAAGGTTTCGGTGCGCCCGGCGCCGACGAGGCCGAACACGCCTGTGATCTGGCCCGAAAACACCGATAGCGAATTGTTCTTCACCATCGGTGCCATCTTCAAGTTTTGCACGGTGAGCACCCGCGCGCCGGCCGGCCGCACGCTGCTCTTTCGCGCACCATAGAGTGTATTGGAGAGGTCGCGTCCGACCATGGCCTGCACGATCGCCGCGCGGTCGAACCTGCCGACATCGTCGGTCACGACATGTTTGCCGTCCCGCAGCACCGTGATGCGGTCGGCGAGAAGCAGAGCCTCTTCCAGGGCATGCGAGATGAAGACGATCGAGACACCGCGCTTCTTGAGGTCGCGGACCAGGTCGAAGAAGTATTTCTTCTCCTCCGGCGTGAGCGATGCGGTCGGCTCGTCGAAGATGATGACTTTGGCGCGGTGCAGAACCGCGCGCGCGATCTCGACCATCTGCTTCTTGGCTGCACCGAGTCCACTGACGGTGGCGGTCGGCGTGACGTCGAAATTGAGCGATTGCAGGAACTGCTGGGCGGCGATGTAGATGCCGCGCAGACGATTGTAGAACTTCTCCTGCCCGAGAAACAGGTTTTGCGCCACCGTCATGGTCGGCACCAGGCTATTTTCCTGGAACACCATGGCGATGCCGAGATTGCGCGCCTCGAGTGGCGTCCTCGGCGCGACCTCGGCACCGTCGACCGTCATGGTCCCCGAGGTCAGCGTCACCACGCCAGCCATCACCTTGGTGAGGGTCGACTTGCCGGCGCCGTTCTCGCCGACCAATGCATGGATCTCGCCGCGGCGCAGGTCAAAGTCGACACCGTCGATGGCAGGCACGCCGGCGTAAAGCTTTGTCGCCTTGCGCAGCGAGAGTGCGATGTCGCTCATGTCCTGATCTCCTCGGCAAGGCCGGAAAGGGGCAATCGCAGGACACGGCCCGGCCCCTTGGCGATCAGGACGAGATCGTTGCCCATCTCCATGGCGGCGACGACGCCGTGATTGATACCGTCGACCCGGCTGTGCAGCGAATAGAGCGGATAGCCGTCGGCATCGAGACGGATGACAAGGCCGTAGGAGCGCGGTGGCGCCCACGGCTTGATCACGCCCATGGTCTTGATGTGCGCACCCTGCATCGGCTCCTTGAACGAACGCCCGGAGCGCAGACGTGGCGCGACCCAATACGCCGGATCGATCTCCGCCATCATGCGGCGCCGATAGCCCGGTTCACGCAACACGAACTCGACGAGCTGGGTCCGTGCGGTGAAGGCGGTGAGCCAGTAACCGCCGCCTGAGGCCTTCGATAGCCGCGAGGGATAGACGGGAAGATGAGCGAGCACGATCTTCGGTGATGCGCCGGGTCCGACGAGAACAAGGCGATGACGCCAGCTCTCGCTGACGAGCACAGCGTTGCCATGCGCGCAGGCTCCGAAGGCGTAGCCGAGCCCCTGGGCCATTCGTGTCACGGTCTTGGCGGCGGGATCCAGCTTGAATACGCGGCCGGTCCGATTGAGCTCCAGCAGGTCGCGCGCCCAATCGTCGACACCTGAGGTCGCCGAGCCGTCCGTCGCGATCAGCGTGTTGTCATTCGCCAGCGTCAGCGCATTGATCGCGTTGAACGCGGTGTCGGCGAAAGTCGCGCTTGGCTGGTCCGCCGAGGGGCTCGCGTAAAAACGCACCTCGCGTCCTCCGAGCGCGACGGCAAGGCCGCCGCCGGGAAGGCCACAGAGCGCCGAGATCGGCTGCTCGAAGCTGCGCAGCTCCGATGCGGTGCCGCCTGTCAGGCACATCAGCCGCCGGCCGTCGGCGATGAAGAGGCTGCTTCCATCGGCGGCGAGGTCTTCGGGAGCCTCGCATGTCAGCAAGATCTCGGCCGATTCGAGCTTCTGATTGGGCTTCAATGCACCGTCGAAGGACGGTACGGTAATGGTGGCGTCGCCGCGGCCGAGAAAGCGGTTGGCGAAGTCCCTCACGGCAGCGATCACGACTGCTTCCCCCACCTTTTGTCATACTGGACGAAGTTCGGATCGGCGTTGTCCAGCTTGTAGCGGCCGATGCGGTTGTTGAGGATACCGCCGAGATAGAGGTACCCGCGATGCTCGCGCATCGAGGTTATCATCGGATGATTCTCGCCGTGCAGGTCCCAGAACGACTCGACAATCTTGCCCTGCTCATTGAACTTGACCACGCAGCCGGTGTTGATGTTGGGGAATAGCCATTCGTCGACCGGCACGCGCTTGGCCATGCGGCGACGGAAGCCCGGCATCTTCCAGGCGAGGTCGAGCGAGGGGCTGCGCATGCCGACCAGCGCGAGCCAGTAATTGCCGTCGGAGGCGAGGTTGATGTTGTCAGGGTATCCAGGCAGGTTGTCCATCACGACTTCGACCTGGCCCTTCTTCGGTCCCGCGAACCAATAGCGCTTGATCGAGCAGCCGAAGGTTTCGGCGAACAGGATCGACTGGCCATCACTGGCGACGCAGATCCCGTTGGGGAATTTGAGGCCGCGCAGCTCGGTGCGCGTCGTGCCGGTCTTGGTATCATAGCAGATGATGCGGCCGTTGCCGCGTGCCTCTAAGCCGTCGACCGGCCACTCGTCCATTTCGTACCGGACTGTCGCTTCCGAGAAGAAGATCAGGCCGTCATCGGTAATGTCGAGGTCGTCGGCGAGCCGCAGCCGGCTGTCGTCGTTGACCGAGCGCATGCTGCGGTTGGTCTCGTCGGTTGCCTTTTCCACCGTGCCGCCGGGCGTGATGCGATAGAGCCCCATGCCACCGATGCAGACGTAGAGATTATCCTCGCGGTCGAAGGCCATGCCGAGCGGCTGGCCGCCGATATGGGCAAACACCTCCATTTTTTTATAGTCGGGTGCCAGGAAGCGCATGATGTCGCCGTGGCGCGAGCCGGCATACAGATTGTCGTGGCGGTCGAGGATGACGTCCTCCGGTGCCTCGATACGCCCGAGGCCGATTGCTTCGACGTCGCGCAGCTTGTCGTTCTGCTCGAATGGCCCGCCCTGACCGATCTCGGTCGGTGGCGGGGGCGGCAGCTCGTGATAGGTCGGCGCGACATAGACCTTGCTGATGATGCGCGTGCGGTTCTTCTGCCAGCGGATGTCGACCATCGCGGCGACGAGCAGGATGCCGGCGAGCGCCATGCGGTTGACGCCGCCGCGGGCGTTCATCGTCGTCAGACCGTTGGTGATCAGGAGCACGATCAGCACGCCGACCGCGGATTTTGCAACCGAACCTTTGCCGCCGCCGAGCGTGATCCCGCCGAGCACGGTCGCAGTCAGCACGATCACCTCGAGACCAACGCCGATGTCGCCGCCGACCGTGCCGAGCCTGGAGGCGAAGAACAATGCGCCGATGCTGGTCAGCGCGCCGCTCGCGACGTAGCAGAGCGCGATCGTGCGGCGGACCGGAATGCCCGAATTGTAGGCCGAACGGCGCGAGCCACCGATCGCGGTGATGTGCCAGCCCGGCCGCAGCCGCGTCATGAAGATATGGCCGAAGACGGCGATGACGATATAGGCCAGCGCCACTGTGGGAATGCCAAGGACAGAACCGGCGCCGATGAAATCCCAGGACGGGATATCGGGAAAGGCTGATGCGATCGCGTTGGAGTAGCGTTGGATCAGAAGATCGTAGGCCGAGCGGTAGATGATCAGCGTAATCAGCGTGGTGATGAAGGCGCGCAGCCGCAGATATCCCACCAGGATGCCATTGACGGCGCCGAGCAGCGCGCCGCAAAGCAGCGTGGCGAGGACGACCGCCGGGACTGACCAGCCCGCGACGTCGAGCAGATAAAGCGCGCAGAAGTCCGTCAATGCGAAGATCGATCCAACCGAGAGATCGATGCCGCCTACGATAACGACCAGAGCAAGTCCGAGCGCAATGAAGCCGATCTCTCCGGCCTGGCGCGCCGTGTCGGCGAGGCTTGCCGGCGACAGGAAGTTGTCGATGGACCGGCTGAACGCGAAGCCGACAATCAGGAGAAGGATGACCGGGATGGCTGTCTCGGTCCATCGCTTGGACAGAATTTCACCGAGGAGATGATCAGGCCAGTAGCGGTAGCGCAGGCGTGTGATGGTATCGCGCATCGGCATTCCAATAGGGCATGGAAACGACAGAGAGCGAGGTCCCCGGGCCTTGATCCCGGGGACCACGAGCGTCAGCGCGGACTATTTCTTGAGGTCGCTGAGATTCCAGCATGACGTCTGGCTATCAGCGTTCTCTTTGGTGATCGGGATCAGCGTGGTGTATTCCGAGCCCTTGATCGACCCGGGCTTGGCGCCCGACGACAGCAGCCACTTGATCGTACCGGCCATCTGGGCGGCCTGGGTCGGCACGTCGTAGCTCAGATTGAGGTCGAACGCGCCTGACTTCACCAGCTCGCAGGCGCCTTTGCGTTCACCGCCACCCGATGTGGCCAGGAACACTTTGCCGGTCAGGCCGGCTTCTTTCACCGCTGCGGCGGTGCCGATGTCCATACCGTCCCAGAAGCCGACAATGCCGCAGAGATCGGGGTTCTGCTTCAGCACGGTCTGGGTGATCGCCTTTGCCTTGGCGGCATCCCAATCAGCGGCCTGGCTCGACACCACCTTGATCTCGGGATGCTTGGCGAGAACGTTCTCGACGCCCTTCAGCGTATAGGCGCTCGCTGCAGCCGAGAGTGCGCCTTGCACGATGGCGATCTTGTTCGACTTGCCTTCGCAAGCCTTGACCACCGCCTCGGTGTCCCGCTCGCCGATCTCGATCCAGTTGGCGCCGACGAAGGCAGAGCTCCGATAGGCCGAGCCCATGTTGATCTGGATAACGTAGATGCCTTCGTTCTCGGCGCGCTGGAGCAGCTTCGCGTAAGTCTGCACGTCGGGATTATGGACCACCATGACCGCCGGTTTCTCGGAAATCAGCGAGGTGACGGCCTGGGCGCCGGCATTGGTGTTCCAGTTCGCATCGCGGATCACGAACTTGACGCCGAACGGCTCGAGCTCCTTCTTCAGCCCGGCGTACCAGCCCTCGGTAAGGTCGAAGTTCATGGCAACAGGCACATAGGCCACGGTCTTGCCGGTCAGCGCTTCCTTGAACGGCTTCTGGAACGGCTCGTCCAAGCCCTGTTGGGCCAGAGCCGGTCCGGCCAGCGCCGTGAATGCCAGTACGGCCAGGGCCGTCCTTGTCGGATTGCCGAAATTCTTCATTGCTTCCTCCTTGGTTATCATTATCGTTCTTGTCGGTCGTTCAGATGTCGCCCTGCTGTGCCGTTTCTTCGTTGCGCGGATTCAGGAAAGAGTCCGTGATAACGGCGAGCAGCAGGACCACGCCCTTGATGAGGTTTTGCCCGGCGTAGGACATGTCCATGATCGTCATGCCGTTGAGCATGGTACCGATCAGCAGGGTACCGATGATGACGTTCAGCACGCCGCCGCGGCCGCCCGACAGGCCGATGCCGCCGAGCACGACCACCAGGATCACGTCGTAGATCAGCGTCGAGTTGAAGACGCGGGTAGGCATCGAATTGACGGAAGCGGCCATCACGAGACCGGCAAAGCAGCCGATCAACGCGGCAATCACATATTGCAGCACGATGATCGGGCGGGAGGGAATGCCGGTGACGCGCGCGGCATAAGGGTTATCGCCGATCGCATAAATGTAGGCGCCCCAACGGGTCTGACGCAGCAGGATGGCGACCACGATGCAAGCGATCGCGAACATTACGATCGAAGTGGGAATGCCCAGAATGGTGCCTTGTCCTAATCGCTCGAAGCCATTCATGCCCGCGCTCCATTGCACCACGTCGAGCTGGAACAACGCGGCCTGTCCCAGCCCGGCGAGCAACAGGCCGGTTGCGAGCGTCGCAAACAGCGAGGGGACCTCGGCATAGGCGATCAGCCAGCCATTGACGAGGCCGAAGGCAATCGTGAGCAGCACGGCGGTCAGCAGCGAAAATGGTAGCGAATGGCCGTTCTGTACCATCTGAAGGACCAGCCCGGGGGGCACGGCAAGCGCTGCGATCAGCGAGATGTCGATACCGCGGCCGATCACGACGATCGCCATGGCAAGGCCAAGGATGCCGAGCACTGCCACGTTTTGAAGCAGCGTCAGCATGTTCTCTGCCGTCAGAAAACCATTGAGGAAGATTGAGAAGACGAGAAAGAGTAGCGCAAAGACGGCGAAGACGATCTCTTGCTGATTGAGCCGAAAGCGCTTCATCATCTGGTCCTTCCTGCGTTCAATGCGAGCGCCATCCGCCTGAGCCGCGAGCGAGCGACGGTCCTGCGTCTTTGGGTGCGTTGGCTGCGCGACGCCGCGCTCACGAAGTGGTCCGCACCCAAGGAGTCCCGCTGCTTGGAGAGCGTAGGGGACGTGCCGGCAACAGGTTGGAGAGCTGCGACCGCGGCTCGCGGCTTCTGCACGCAGAAGGAGTCGTGATGACGCTCCAGAATGCGCTTGCGCGGCGCTTCTGTCGACAACGCGTTCGTCCAAGGTCGTCGGCGCGCGAAACTCACGCTGCCTCCCCGATCTCTTCCAGGACCTTGTGCCGTTGTTGTTGGTCCAGGCGTGGGCTTTACACCCTTGTCGCCATTCCTAGCGCAGAGAGTGGCCGTCCGCAAAGAGAACGAAGCAGAATTTTCCGAAAGAGTCCGCGCGCGTTTTCCCGTGCCGCGCAATGTCGTGGGCTAACGTGCCTCGAATGCGGACAGGTCTATGATGAGTGCAAAGCGCCTCCTCACCAATACAGCCGCCATCATCCGTCACCCGAGACCTCGTCGGCCGGTGGTGCGCCGGGCCCGAATGTGCCTTGCCGAACCGACAATTCTTGCGTCATGGCGTCGCCGTGGCTGCAATTTGACGGGGCTGGCAGCGCCGACTACGGTTCGCGCAAACATGAAAAGCACGCAGGGGAAAGGAAAATGTCGAGCGATATCACAGCGACCATCGCAAAAGCGCGCGAGCATTCGATCGGCGATCTCTTGCGCCGCTCCGCGGGCCGCGAGCCCGACAAGCTCGCGGTGAGCTGCGGCAGCGTGAGCTGGACCTTCGCCGAGATGGACGCGATCTGCAACCGGCTCGGCCGCGGACTGCTCGGGCTCGGTATCAAGAAGGGCGACCGCCTCGCTGTGCTTTCGCGCAATTCGCATGCCTTTGCGGCGCTGCGTTTCGCGCTGGCGCGGATCGGCGCGGTGCTGGTCCCGATCAACTTCATGCTCAATCCCGACGAGATCAATTTTATCCTGAAGAGCTCTGGCGCGAAGTTGCTCGCGACCGGTCCTGATTTCGTCGAACCGGCGCGTGCCGCAAGCGCCAAGGATTGCGCGGTCGAAAAGATGATCTGGCTGCCGGGCGAGGATCTCGCCACGGTGCCAGCCGGTCTCACCACTTTCGACGATCTGCTTCATTTTGACGGCTCGGACCTGGAGACGTCGGTTGACAGCCGTGATCTTGCGCAGATCGTCTACACGAGCGGAACCGAATCCCTGCCCAAAGGTGCGATGCTGACCCATGAAGCTGTGATGTGGCAGTATGTCAGCTGCATCATCGACGGCGGCATGAGCGCGGACGACAGATTCCTGCACGCGCTGCCGCTCTACCATTGCGCCCAGCTCGACGTCTTCCTGGGGCCGCAGATCTATCTCGGCGCCTCCGGCGTCATCACGGGCAAGCCGACCGCCGACAACATCCTCGCACTGATCCAACAGCACAAGATCACCTCCTTCTTCGCGCCGCCGACGATCTGGATTGCGATGCTGC
>Ga0209758_1003275_pt1 | contig 15014 bp, 19 predicted proteins | sample AraplaMF_Col_mMF_FD_184258 | JGI IMG/M metagenome (GOLD analysis project Ga0209758, IMG submission 184258) | Arabidopsis root microbial communities from the University of North Carolina, USA - plate scrape MF_Col_mMF (SPAdes) (version 2) | ecosystem: Host-associated > Plants > Roots > Endosphere... | reverse complement strand
CATCGGCTGCCTTGTTCGACGCATCGGTATCGACCAGCACCGAGGCCTCGTTGGTCATGACCTCCTTCAGGATCGCGGCGATCGACTTGCGCTTGGCAAACCACTGGCGGCGGATTTTGGTGAGCAGCTTGGTCGCATCGGTCTTGTCGAGCAGAATCGCGCGGGTGGACCAGCGATAGGGGAAGGCCAGACGGTTCAGCTCATCGAGCAGACCCGGGGTCGTCGCGGTCGGAAAGCCGGTAATGGTTAGAACGCGGAGATGCTGGTTGCCGAGGCGGGGTTCGAGGCCGCCAGTCAGCGGCTGATCGGCCAACAGCGCATCGAGATACATCGGTGTTTCGGGGACGCGGACGCGGTGGCGGTTGGTCGAAACGCAGCCGTGCAGGTAGGTCAGTGTCTCGGCATCGTCGAGCCAACGGCATTCCGGCATGAAGGCTTCGATCAGCCGCAGGATGCGGTCGGTGCGATCGGCGAAGCGGGTCAGCGCTTCATGGGGATCGACGCCTGACCGCTCGCGTCCTTCGTAGAGCCAGGTCTCGGCGCGGGCGGCGTCCTCGGCCGGCGGCAGGAAGGTGAAGGTGAGGAAGTAGCTGGACTCGAAATGCGCCCCAGCTTCTTCGAAGTCAGCTTTGCGCTCGGCATCGACCAGGGCGGAGGCCGCATCGGGAAATCGGCTTGCGGGGTAGCTTTGCGCTGCGTGCCTGACAGCATCGACGAAGATCGCCCAGCCCGAACCGAGACGGCGGAAAGCATTGTTGAGGCGGCCGGCGACTGCGACCAGCTCGGCTGGCACTGCCGAATCCAGATCGGGACCACGGAATTGGGCTGTGCGCTGGAAACTGCCGTCCTTGTTGAGCACGACGCCCTGGCCGACCAAGGCGACCCAGGGCAGGAAGTCGGCGAGCCGGCTGTTGCGATTGTGATATTCGGCGAGGTTCATCATGGGCGCGCTTCCTCAGACGGTGAGATGGGCGGGGATGCGCAGATGGCGGCGCACGACATCGACGAAGAGCGGATCGCGCTTGGCGGCCCAGACCGCTGCGAAGTGGCCGATGGCCCAGATGGCTAGGCCGACCAGCCAGAGGCGGAGGCCAAGGCCAACCGCCCCAGCCAGCGTGCCGTTCAGGATGGCGATGGCGCGGGGAGCGCCGCCGAGTAGGATCGGCTCGGTCAGCGCCCGGTGGACCGGCACAGTGAAGCCGGGCACTTCTCCACCCTGTTCGACAGCGCCCGCCATCAGACCAGCGCCCCGCCGCCGAACGAGAAGAACGACAGGAAGAACGAACTGGCCGCGAAGGCGATGCTGAGGCCGAAGACGATCTGGATCAGTCGCCGGAAGCCGCCGCTCGTGTCGCCGAAGGCGAGCGCCAGACCCGTCGAGATGATGACGATCACCGCGATGATCTTGGCCACGGGGCCTTCGATTGACTGCAGGATGGATTGCAGCGGCGCTTCCCACGGCATCGACGAGCCGGAGGCGTGGGCAGGCGCCGCCATCATCAGGCAGATGACGGCAAGGGATGCCGTCGTGGCAAGGTGGCGGCGCACGAAATGCAGGCGTTGGATCACGGGTTTTCTCCTTCGGGTTTGGCTGTGAGGGTGTGGCAGATCAGGACCGTATCGCCGCTGCCCTCGTTGACAGCGGGAGCGACCCGGTAATCGCCGTCGGGGCCGAGGCCCTCGACGCGAGCGAGTTCGGAGAGCCGGCGGGCGGAGCCGCGGCCGGACAGGACGGCAACGAGGTCGATGGTCTCGGCGATCAGCGGCCGTGGCACGGTGACGACGGCTTCCTGGATGAGCTGTTCCATGCGGCGCAGCGCGCCGATGGCGCTGCCGGCATGAATGGTGCCGACGCCGCCGGGATGGCCAGTGCCCCAGGCTTTCAGGAGATCGAGCGCTTCCGCGCCGCGCACCTCGCCGACCGGGATACGGTCGGGACGCAGGCGCAGCGACGAGCGGACAAGATCGGAGAGCGAAGCGACGCCATCCTTGGTGCGCATGGCAACGAGGTTGGGTGCTGCGCACTGCAGCTCGCGGGTGTCCTCGATGATCACAACGCGGTCGGAGGTCTTGGCGACCTCGGCGAGCAGTGCGTTGGTCAGCGTGGTCTTGCCAGTGGAGGTGCCTCCGGCGACGAGGATATTGGCGCGGGACGCGACCCCTTGGCGGAGCGCCTCGGCCTGTTCCGCCGACATGATCCCGGCCGCGACATAGTCGTCGAGGGTGAACACCGCGACGGCAGGTTTGCGGATGGCGAAGGCCGGGGCGGCGACGACAGGCGGCAGCAGGCCCTCGAACCGCTCGCCCGTTTCCGGCAGCTCGGCCGAGACGCGCGGGGCGCCGGCATGGACTTCCGCGCCTACGTGGTGCGCGACCAGGCGCACGATGCGCTCTCCATCGGCGGGCGAGAGGCGTTCTCCCGTATCGGACAGCCCTTCGGAAAGCCGGTCGATCCAGATGCGCCCGTCCGGGTTCAGCATCACCTCGACAACAGCGGCCTCTTCGAGGAAACGTGCAATGGCGGGGCCAAGCGCGGTACGCAGCATCCGCGCGCCGCGTGCCAATCCTTCCAAATTGTGATGTGAAGTCGCCATCTGATCCCCTGTCCGCCGGGGAGACATCAGACGGTCCCCGGACGGGGATGATTAAAAGAGCCCGATTTTGGGCTGCTTCAACAAGAAAACAGTGGCGTAGTAGTGTGGCGTGTAAATACAGGAGAAAGCGTAGATCGCAGAGTTGCTATGATCTGAAAATCACAAGAGGAGACGTGCCGATTCGCTGTCATCGGGGGGCTGAATGAAGGGGCGATTGCAACGAACATTGAAACGCGCCGTTCGGCTCCAGGACATGGCTGTGATTACGAGCGATGACCTGCTTCAGATCGATGCGGATGGCTATCAAGAGATTAGGCGGTCAGCTACGCGGGCTCGCAACGACGGACTGGCCGCCTTCGTCTGCGACCATTGCGGATTTCCTGTCTATGCACCGCGCGAGCCGAATACAAAGCTACCATTCTGGCGTCACCACAAGGGGACTCCTCGCAGTTGTCCTTGGTGGACGGGGGAGCCCGGTTCAACGGATGAGGTCAGCGCATCGCAATTTCAGGGCGCGCAGGAAAGCCCCCTGCATTTGCGCGTCAAGAACATCGTTGCCGAGCTGCTTGGTGCTGATCCGCTGACCGAGCCAGGATCGGTTGTCGTCGATGAATATGTTGTTTGTGGAGAAAGCCGGCGTCGGCCTGACGTGCGCGCGACATACGATGGAAAGCCGATCGCCATCGAAATCCAGCTTGCTACGACGCAGATTCCCATCATCGTCGCGCGAGAGGACTTCTATCGACGCGAGGGGCGGCACCTCATTTGGCTGACATGGAATTTCGTGCCTGTGGAGCGGGCACACCTGCTGACGGCGTTTGAAGATATCTTCTACTCACATAACAAGAACCTGTTTTCCCTCGACGACGGAGTTGTGGCTGAGGGCCGAGCCAGGGGATCCTTTCTGGTCCGGGCGTTCTGGGAACATGGTTCCGGCTGGAACTCGAAAATTGCAGCACTTCCAGAACTGGAGTGGCCTTCATCCGGGCTGCCTTTTGCCGTTGCGCCTCCACCGCCATGGCATCTGGATTTTCGGGCGCGCTGGCTCGCGGGAACGACGCACGGCGGGACGCCTTGGCCAATCAGGAGGGATTTGCTCGTCGAGTTGGCAGACGAACTTCAAGATGATGAGATCGATGCAACCTCTCTGGAAGAGCTGGATATCGGTGCGCTATTGAATGCGATCCTGTCATTCGTTTCAGGGCAACCTGTTGGTTCAGCGCAGCGGAACCTGACAGAGCTCATCAACACGTTCTTGTCGAGTGAACGGCGCCATAGGTTCGCGCGAGTCATGCGCAAGATCATTTCCGTGACGGTGGGAGCAGACCTTCTGGAAAAGCCCAGCGTTGCAGCGAAGTTTGCCACTGCCCTGCAAAGTGCGCAGGACGAGCCGGAGAGCGTCACAGGCAACGTCGCTCTACTGCTCTTTCCGGAGCTGTTTCAGAAGCGCAGAGCCATTGCCTAATCAGGACCACCAGCGGCACCAATATCCTCGCTAATTTCCTGCCGCAGTTTCGGTCCTTTCGCGAGGCGGCGCCCCAGCGCGATGACGAACTGGTCATAGCGTTCGCCGGTCTTGGCCCGAGCTGCCTGAGCGGCGGGTTCGGGCAAGGCGGGCGTGGTCGCAAGCCAGAAGCGAATGAACACGGCAAGGCTCTCGACCGAAATACCGATGTCGCGCTCGAGCCGCGTCATCCGCCGATCGAGCTGGTCGAGCCGCTTGGCTGTGACAGCTTCCTGCCGTTCGGCGGCGTCGGGTGACAGGAAGGATTCGATGGCGGCTTCGGCGATCATCGAGCGCGACTGGTCGCGCCGTGCCGCATGTTCGGCGAGCCGGTTCATCACGGCGGGATCGAGATAGACGGAGAGGCGCTGTTTGCGAGCAGGCTTGACCATAGGCGCCTCACAACTCCATGCCATCGCCGGGGTCGAGCGAGACCTGCCGCGCTACACCTTGCATGAGGCGGTTCATGCGGCTGTTGCGGGCAGCGTCATCCTCGTCGCCATCGCGATCGACGTCGATCTCGAATTCATTTTCGATCGGCGCCTTCTTCTCGGCCGGTTGCACCCGGTTGAGTTCAGGCTGCTGGCGCCGTTCGGATTCCGTGGGGTCTTCATCGCCACTTTGCGCCGTCGGGTTTGCGTCTGCGAGCTGCGGCCGGGCCGGCAGAGGCAGGGCCGTCCAGTCGTCGGGTCGGGCCTGTTTCGGAGCCACGAGCGCAGGCGGCGGCAGGATGCGTTCCTTGAACCGGATATCCTCGTAATAGCGCGCCTTCTTCGCCCGGATCGGCGGAGTGCCGGCGACCATGACGATCTCGTCGGTCGGCGGAAGCTGCATCACCTCGCCGGGGGTGAGCAGCGGTCGCGCCGTTTCCGACCGGGATACCATCAAATGCCCGAGCCAGGGCGACAGGCGATGACCGGCATAGTTCTTCATCGCCTTCATCTCGGTGGCGGTGCCGAGCGCGTCGGACACACGCTTGGCTGTCCGCTCGTCGTTGGTGGCGAAGCCTACACGGACATGGCAGTTGTCGAGGATCGAATTGTTGGCGCCATAGGCTTTCTCGATCTGGTTCAGCGATTGGGCGATCAGGAAGCTCTTCAACCCATAGCCCGCCATGAAGGCCAGAGCCGACTCGAAGAAATCCAGGCGCCCCAGCGCCGGAAACTCATCGAGCATCAAGAGCAGCCTGTGGCGGCCGGCCTTGGCCTGCAGATCTTCGGTGAGGCGTCGACCTACCTGGTTGAGGATCAGGCGGATCAGCGGCTTGGTGCGATTGATGTCCGACGGCGGCACGACAAGATAGAGCGTGGTCGGATGCCTGGCCGTCACGATGTCGGTGATCCGCCAATCGCAGCGCCGCGTCACCTCGGCAACGACGGGATCGCGGTAGAGACCAAGAAACGACATGGCGGTCGAGAGCACACCCGAGCGTTCGTTGTCGGATTTGTTGAGCAGTTCGCGTGCGGCGCTGGCGATGACCGGATGCGGGCCGGATTCGCCCAGATGCGCCGTTGTCATCATGGCAGCGAGCGTGGTTTCGATCGGGCGCTTGGGATCGGAGAGGAAGGCGGCGACCCCGGCCAGCGTTTTGTCCTTTTCGGCATAGAGGACATGGAGGATCGCGCCGACCAGTAGCGCGTGACTGGTCTTCTCCCAGTGGTTCCGCTTCTCAAGGCTGCCTTCTGGATCGACCAGGATGTCGGCGATGTTCTGGACGTCCCGCACTTCCCATTCGCCGCGACGCACTTCGAGCAGCGGATTGTAGGCTGAGGATTTCATATTGGTCGGATCAAAGAGCAGCACCCGGCCATGCCGGGCTCGGAAGCCTGCTGTGAGTTGCCAATTCTCGCCCTTGATGTCGTGGACGATGGCCGAACCCGGCCAGGTAAGCAGCGAGGGTACGACCAGGCCGACGCCCTTGCCCGAGCGGGTCGGGGCGAAGCACAGCACATGCTCCGGGCCATCATGGCGGAGATAGTCCCGCGCATATCGGCCGAGCACCACCCCATCTGGCCCGAGGAGCCCGGCGGACTTCACTTCCTCCATTTCGGCCCAGCGGGCGGAGCCGTAGGTTTCGACCTTCTTGGCTTCACGCGCTCGCCAGACCGACATGCCGATGGCGACGGCCACGGCGATGAAACCGCCCGATGCGGCGATGAACGCGCCTTGCGTGAATATCTCCGGCGCATAGGCGTCGTAGAAATACCACCACCAGAAGAAGGCGGGTGGCAGGTAGAATGGGAAACCGAGAACCGTGAACCACGGCGACCCAAGCTGCACCTGGAAGCCGAGCTTCCATGCGACATATTCGGTCGCGCCCCAGGTGGTGGCGAGCACGATCAGGAAGACGGTGAGGATCTGGCCCCAGAGAATCTTGGTGGCCGACATAGTGCAATCCTTTCCTGGCAAGTTGAGGGTTAGAGGCTGAGGCCGCGCTTGCGGCCGAAGCTCCAGTCGATGCCGCCATCGTCGCGGGTGACACCCGAGACGTGTTTGCCGAGCTGCTTTTCGAGCGAAGGCGTCCAAGGCACGAGCTGGAAGCCGAGGCCGTCATCGAGCATGGCGAAGCGGCCGGAGGCGAGCGTGAGGCGCTGCCGGTAAGTGCCGACGACATATTCGCCGGTCCTTGCGCGGTTGAACGGCTGGCCCGTCTCGGCGGCAATTTTCTCGCCCACCGTTTCCAGCTCCCGGCGGCGTAGAGTGTCGATCAGGTTGCGATTGAAACAGACGCGCTGGCCCTGCCGCTCGGCGAGCCCCTGTTCGATCAGATGCTCGCCGCGGCGGTCGAGAGCTTGCCGTACCTCCGCGCCGAAGCCGCCTTCCGACAGCGCGGCGGGCTCGCGTGCGATATTCTGGCGGTCGAGCCAGGTGGCGCCCGAGGCGGTGATCTGGGCGTTGAGGTCAAGATCGGAGCGAACCGCAAGGGCCACACGGCGTTTGCCGTTGGCGTCGTCGAACTTGCGCAGCTCGACGATCGAACCCGGCGTGCTGTCACCGGCTGCATCGAGATCGGGCAGCTTGATGTGATGGGTGCGCCCATCCGTGCCGTCGACCACGGCATAGGCCGTGCCGTTCAGTTCGTCGTCCAGGCCGCGGTCGACCAGACGGCCGATGATCGGCGTGTCCAGGCTCTCGGCCGCCAGTACATAGCTCGCCGCACCGCGCTCGATGCCGCGTTCCATCAGCGCGCGGTGCATTCGCTTGATGATGTCACTGCGTTCGCCCAACTCCCGCAGCGCCGCCTCAGCCTTGCCATCGATCACCCATTGGCCGGGACCGACCTGCTCGGCGAGGTCGAGGGTTTCGAGCTTGCGTAGGCGTCCGACTTTTAGGGCGTGGAATTCGTCAGGCTGGCGGTCGGAATGCGGGGCCAAGTCGATGACGCCGGTCTCGCGGCCATCGCGGACGAGTTGGCGATCGAGCTGGGTCCAACGCTCGGCTTCGATCTGCCGCTCGAGCGATCGGCGGATGTCGAGATCGGTGCGCGGTCCGAGTTCTTGGGTGATGAGATCGCGCGCCCGGTCGCGCATCCCTTCCTTGATATAGTCGCGGGAGATGACGAGGTCCTGGCCATCGTCGCGCACACCGCGCACGATCAGATGGACATGGGGGTGCTCGGTGTTCCAGTGATCGACGGCCACCCAGTCGAGGCGGGTGCCGAGATCCTTCTCCATCTGCCCGACGAGATCGCGGGTGAAGGATTTGAGATCGGCCATCTCCAGCGCATCGTCAGGCGAGACGATGAAGCGGAAATGATGCCGGTCATCCTGACATCGCTCCGAGAAGGCGCCAGCATCCGCGTTTTCGGTCTCGGGTCCGAACAGCCGGGCTTTCTCTCCGTCACGGGTCACGCCCTCCCGGCGCAGATAGGCGAGGTGTGGTCCAAGTGGCGCGGTACGAGCCGTATGGCGGACCACGCGAGCCTTGATGACGGCGCCGCGTGAGCGGGCGGTAATGAGGCGGTTCGCCTGGATGCTGGCGCGCTGACCGCTGCCGAAACGCGAGCGGTTGCCGGGCACGATGCGGCCTGAGCGCGAGACGCCGCCGCCGGCTTTCTTCGCGGCGGCCAAGGCCTGCGCGATGAAGGGGCGAGCCGCCTGGGCGCGCGTCGAACGGATACGGCCCGGCCGGATGCGAATATCGTCCTCGCCGCTCATGACCGAGACCCCGCACATCGCGCCAGACCACGGAAATCATGAGAAAAAGGGTGAGGGCACGAGGTGCGTAAACGATGCGCACCTCGCGAAATTACTCCATAACCCCTTGAAAAACCACAACCGCCAGACGCCGCACCTCGCGGCCTTTTATCCTGCCCTCGTTCGGTTGTGGTGCCTGCCTTCACACCCGGAGCCCTCCATGATGCGCCAGAGCCCGACAGGATGCGAATGGGAGGCAACGCGCTCATGGCGCGGTCCTTTCCGGTGCCCGCTCGACGAACAGGCCACCGGACTGCGGCGTGATGGCGGAAACATCGCGCACGGCCGACGCCATCCGAGCGCCGCGCGGCGAACGTTCGTCCGGCACGGGGACGGCAGCGGCAGTGCGGCCCGACTGCACGATGAAGAGCGGCGCACGGGTCCAGGACAGCAGATCGGCGGCAGCGATCAGGACGGGGGCAACGTCGCCGCCACGGTCAAGGTTCGGCGCAATGGTGGCGACATAGGCGCGCGTTTCGGCCGGGAGCGGGCGGCCCCGGAGCGATGCCTCGTAGCGTCCGGGACCGGCGTTATAGGCAGCGATCCAGCCCGGCGAACCGTAGCGGTCGAACAGTTCGCGGATATAGGCGCTGCCCGCGATGATGTTGTCGCGCGGATTGTAGGGATCATCGCCAAGCCGGTGACGAACGCGCAGATAGGCCCAGGTATTGGGCATGATCTGCATCAGACCCATCGCACCCTTGGGGGAAGTCGCCTGCCGGTCGCCGTTGCTTTCGGCGCGCATCACGGCCCTGATCCAAGCGGCGGGAAGCGCGAAGCGTTGCGCCGCCTCGGCGATGTGATCCACGTAGGGATCGTTTAGCGAGGGGCGAGCCAGCGGCACCGTCTGCGCGAAAGCCGCGGGCGGCAGCGCGCTGGCGAAGGACAGGCCGGAAAGGAGAAGGAGGGCCGTTCGGCGCATGACGTCAGTCCCTCCCGTCGCGCTTCTGCGGGCGGCTCCAGTGCAGCGACCATGCGTTCCCCGCGTCGTCGTCACGGAACAGGTTGGCGCGGATCGGCTGCGGCAAGGCCGGATCGTCGATCAGCAAGGCGATGTATTCGCCTGCGCGTTCGCCGGTGCGTTTCCAGCCACCCCCGATTTCCGGGCCGACCTCGGCTTTGCCGTCGTCGCTGGCGTGGATGCGGAAGTCCGGAGCGTTCTCGGCATCGGATGGCTCTGCCGAAACGATGACGATGTCGCGAAAGAGCGTGAACGTCTCGATGCGTCCTACAAAGCCTGTGTTCTCGCGCGTGAATTGACCAATCTGCGGCATGGCTGTTTCCTGTGCGGTGGCATTGGGAAACCATCGGCGAGCACCGCTCCCGCCGATGGGGAAGCGGTCAGCGCGTGGCGGCACGCCAGACGTAGCGACCGTCACCGGCCTCGTCGGTGTAGAGTCGCGTTGCCTTGCCGATGACGGTGCGAGTGGGGATCGGGCCGAAGTAGCGGCCGTCCAGGCTGTCGCGAACATCGGGATTCATGAGGAAGATATCGGCGCCACCGATGCGGCGGCAGCCCTGCCACATAGGCAGTTCCCGGCCGAGACGGTCGCGATCGAGAGCATCGCCGAGCGGTACGGAATCGACGGCCACTGCGTTGCCAAGCCGGCAGACCTGCTGACCGGGAAGCCCCATGACGCGTTTCATCAGCGGCACGCCGCGACCGATATAACCGCGCCCCACCATGAAGTCGGCGAGCGGCTTGTCCGGCATGACGGCGACCAGATCGCCGATTTCCAGTTGGCGCGGCGGATCGAGATCGTAGAGGCCGATCGGCACGCTGGCCGAGGCATTCCAGATAAGCCGCAGCGGCGTCGGAATGAACGAAGCCAGTGCCACGCCCATGACGGAGAAGTACGTCACCATGACGTAACCGAAGCGGGTCATTGCTCGCACTCCCGCCGCTTGAGCCACGCCTGATGGCGCTCCAGCGTGTAAGCGCGAGGCTCCTGGCCGGCGCTCATCCGGTTGGCGACGTGCCGCCAGTGATCGGGCGCGACGTCGCAGGCGTCGATGCCGGCGGCTTCCACCGCATCGATGTGGTGGAGCACCTGTTCGACCTTCGGCCAGCCCTCGATCTTGAGCAGGATGTCGCCGCCCGGACGCACGAAGGGCAGCGTCTGGTATGGTTCACCCGGTTCCACGGCGCGCACGATGTCGATGCGCGAGATGATCGTGCCGAAGTCGTTGGCCGCCCACCGCACGAAGGCAAAGACGTTGCCGGGCCGGTAGGAAAGGATGCGCCGCTTGCGGTCGAGTATCTGTTCGTGCGCTTGGCGGCCGAACCTGATCCAGTTCTCGATCCGCTTTTCGATGTGCGTCAGCTCGACATGCGTGAGGTTGTCGGATGGACGCGCGAGCGGCACGGGGCCGCCGCGCACGCGGGAAGCCGCGATGCCGGTCATGAGGGGTCTCCTTCGGTTTGGGGGAATTCGCGCGCGAGCAGGTCGCGCAGCATGTCGGCGACCGTCTGCCCGCGCCGGAACGCGGCGATCTTGATCCGGCCGCGCAACTCGGGCGTTACGTCGATGGTGAGCCGGGCGGTGAAGCCCACGGCATCGCGGTCACGCGGCGGGGCATCCGCTGTCTTGATCCAGTGTTCGGGATCGGCAGGACGGGATACGAAGCCGCGACGGATCGGGCGGTCGCTCATAGCGTCGCCCTCCCGACACGGAGGCGGTCGATCTCTGCTGCCAGCGCCACCATCTCGCGCGTGGCGGGCGTGTCGTCGTTGAGTTCGCATATGAGCCGCCCGGACTGCGCGGCGGTTGCAAACGCGATGCGTTGGCCGATGGTCGTGCCGAGCACCGGCGGATCATGATCGGCCAGCGTCTCGGCCGTCTCGCGGGCGAGCACGGTGCGTGCGCCACAGCGATTGAGAACGAAACGCGCGGTCAGCTCCGGCCGGTAGATGCGCGCTTCGGTAACGAGCGCCAGCATCTCGGCCGAGGCCCAGCCGTCGAGCGGTGATGGCTGCACCGGGATCAGCACCAGATCGGAAGCCAGTAGCGCCGAGCGCATGAGGGCGGCGACGCGCGGCGGGCCGTCGATGACGACATGATCGGCATCGCGCGCCAGCTCCGGGGCTTCCCGGTGCAGCGTGTCGCGCGCCAGGCCGACGACGCCGAAGAGGCGCGGCAGGCCCTCGTGCTCACGTTGCTGCGACCAGTCCAGCGCAGAGCCCTGCGGATCGGCGTCGATCAGGGTGACGCGCTTTCCCTGCCGTGCCCAAACGCCTGCAAGGTTCAGCGCCAGCGTCGTCTTGCCGACGCCACCTTTCTGGTTGAGGATCGCGACGATCATGACGCGCTCCTTGCCAACCGCGAGCGGTTATCCGCAGTCGTAGAAACGGCGGAGCGCGTTAGAAGAATTCCGTAGGAATTCTGGTTAGATAAGTTACGGGCGCCGCAAGCTTTTGATTCAAGGCGAGGAATCGACGATTCCGGTCCCCGATAGCACGAGGATCGGGTCCCCGATGGCACGATAGGCGCGGTCCCTGATAGCACGAGACTATTCACAGCTTATCCCCAGGGCGAATGGTTGCGCGGCGACGACGAACTCGCGGCACGCCGAGGGGCGCCGGTTCGGTCGGAGCGAAGGAAAGACGTTCGGAAAGGCCGGATGGCTGCTCGATCACGAGCCGGTAGCCCGGCAGCGGCTGGCGCCTGACGATTTCCCGCAGGTCGTAGGCGAAGTGCTTGAGGGGCGAGAGCGAGCCTGATTTGGCGTGCAGGTGGAGGAGGTCGAAGCTCCAGCCATATTCCTGGCGGCCACCATGTTTGCGCACGAGCCGGTAGAGCCAGCGCTCGAGCCCGCCGGTCAGGTCGAAATAGGCCTGGTCGATGGTCAGCACGAGCGCGTCGTCGAGGACGGCGGCGTAGAACCAGTCTGGCAGGATCAGTTCGAGCCCGAGCGGCCGGCCGCGATGATCGGCCATTTCCTTCCACTCGTTGATCCAGGAGAAGCGGTGCATACGCCGCTCGGTCGGCTGGCGGATCGAGGTCGCCACGGTGGTCGACTGCAGGCGGTCGAGCGCGGCCTTCAGGCGGTCATAGTCGCGCATGCTGACGCCGCGACCGATGAAGGTGAGGATCTCGTAGGGCGTCGTCGCCATCAGGCGGGAAGGCCGCAGGCCGATGTCGCGGGCTTCGACGATCTGCGAGGCCGCCCAAATCAGCACGTCGGCGTCCCAGATCGTTGCCATGCCGTGCTCGGGCACAGCCTCGACGCGGATCACGACCGATCCTGCCTTGAAGTCGATCGGTGCCAGGCGCTTCGACTTGGCGAGCGAGAAGAAGGGATAGGCCATGAGATCCTGGGCGTCGCGCGGTGCGAGATCGCCGGGCAGTGTCCGGAACAGATCGAGCTGAGCGCGCTCGTTATCGTGACGATGAAACGTCATGGCCGGACGCTCAGCGGGCGTAGCGGCCGGCGTGGACCGGCGAAGTCGGTTCCTGGCGCTTGGCGGGCAGCACCGCGCCGCGCGGATCGGAGGTCGAGGTGACGGCGCCGCGTTCGGCCCAGGCCTGAAGGTCGTCGATGGCATAGACGACCCGACCGCCGAGCTTGCGATAGGCAGGGCCGGTTCCGTAGGTGCGGTGCTTTTCGAGCGTGCGGGCCGAAAGGCTGAGGAACTCGGCGGCTTCCTTGGTTCGCAGAAAGCGTGGCGGGAGAACGGCGAGATCGGGTCGCATGGATGTGGCCTCCGTGGGTTCGTTGGGGCCGCTGGGCATCAGCGGATGACGAAGGCCACGGTGGCGAAGAAGCCCCGGCGGGAGGGAGGGCTAAGATAGGGGAGCTGAATTCTCCCCCTCCCGGAAATGTGAAATTCGCTAGGATCGGCGGCGATGACGCAGAAGCTGCCGATAGCCACCTTGGATCATGGCCAGGCCATCCCGCACGAGATCCTTGACGGTGTCTCGCAGCGCCGATGTCTTCCAGGGCTGGTCGGCCACGCGCACCACGCCGAAGATGGCTTCGGCGATCTCGCGATAGCTTGCGCCGCTGGAACGCCCGTCGACGGCCTGCAGCATGTGGCGCGCGCGACGCAATTGCTGAGCGGTCAGCCGGGTATCCGGCGGAACCGCGCGCTTGTTCAGCGCCTTGATGAGGCGAACGACGGCTTCTGCGCGGTCAAGGCCATCCGCGTCGATGGGAACGACGGCCGCCAAGGGTTGCGTCCCGTCAACGCCCGCCAATCGCACCAGATGCAGCGACTGGCCGTTCCCGAGATCACGTTGGAAGTATTCGCCCGTTTCGTCTCGACGGACGTCGTCCGTATCGAGCACGGCGAATAGATTTGTATCCGCGGGAAGGAGCGGTGGAACGTCCGTCAGGACGACAACGCTGCTGTCTTCTTCAGGAGACCAGAAGATGGGGACTTCCACCGCATTGAAAGTAGGGTGGACTAGGAAATTGCAGGCCCCAACGGCGACGAAGGGCGGTCGTTAGGCCTTCAGGTTTTGTAGCGAGTTGCTCGACTTCTGAATAATCGTGCTGGTAATCGCTGTTGCGTCTCAGCCATTCCCAGGCCAGATCAGGCGCCGTGAGGCGATTGACGTAATCGTAATTCGGGGTCGCTCTCCAACTCGATATATCGGGAGTCATGATTCCTCCTGGCTCGCATCAGTCGTGCATTTTTCGCCAGGGAACGATTCCCGGTTGTGTGGGCGCCCGGAAGTCCTGATGTTCGCAACGGGTGATGCCTCCGCCGCATCGCCACTCGATCAGTGGAGGCGGCCCTCCCGCACCAGCAGACGGTAGCCGTGTTTGGTCATCCAGCGAGCGCGTGCGAGATGGGTGTCATGCACCCGACGAGCACGTTCCGGCTCGCGCTCCGGGTCGAGGCCGAACAGGATTGTCACGGCCTCGCGCCAGTCGGCGCCGTCTGTCGCCGCGTCGAGCAGGCGCAGATAGAGGATCATGTGCTCGCGGTCATACGCCGTGAGCGCCGCACTGTCCGGCGGTTCGTCAAGAAAATGGATATCTGTCACGTTGAGCCCCAATGCTCATTTATAGCCGTTCTAAGTCGCGTTGTTAACTATTGTATGTTGGGGGCGAACAGCATTGGGATGGCGCATTGGGTGCATCGGGCGATGCGTTCCATGCGCCATGCCGGCCTACATGAGGGCGGTGGTCACGAAGATTTTCGGCTATCAATTTTGGCACGGACGAGCATCACCCCTTCACCCTGGTCGGATGTGAGAAGAACGATGCCATTGCCTTCCAAGGCTCGGCGCACCTGATCGCGCGTTGTCTCATACACCTCGAGCCCGCTTTCGGATTCGAGGCGTTTCAGCGCGGTGAGTGATACCTGGGCCTTGTCAGCGAGCGTCTCCTGTGTCCAACCCAGTAACGCGCGAGCGGCCCGCGATTGTCGGGCGGTGATCATGCATGATCACCTCCCACTCACGCCAGCGCGCACGCCAGAACTACGACTATAATAGTCGCTCTTGATCTCTCGAGCCAAGCTATTTCTGCTGAACGGCCAGCTTTTGAGGTTTTTCTAGGCAAACTGATTCGGTTGCCCCACAGCGCTTCGGCCCCGCCCGGACTGTCCGGGCGGGGCGGCTGCGGGCCTCAGTCGCCGTTGCGGCGGTTGGGGCGGGACCAGATCAGCGAGAAGGTGTCGCCGTCCTCGTCGTCGAAAAGGTTGGCGAAGATCGGGGCGTTGAAGCTCGGATCGTCGAGCTTGAGACCCAGATAATCGCGACCCTCGTT
>Ga0209758_1003274_pt1 | contig 15015 bp, 17 predicted proteins | sample AraplaMF_Col_mMF_FD_184258 | JGI IMG/M metagenome (GOLD analysis project Ga0209758, IMG submission 184258) | Arabidopsis root microbial communities from the University of North Carolina, USA - plate scrape MF_Col_mMF (SPAdes) (version 2) | ecosystem: Host-associated > Plants > Roots > Endosphere... | reverse complement strand
GCCCAGGGCGAAGAGGTCTCCTCCTATTCCAACATCATGAATGGCGTCGTGAAGCTCTGCAAGGTGATGTCGGACGGGCGCCAGCAGATCGTCGGCCTGCAATTCGCGCCTGATTTCATCGGCCGCCTCTTCGTGCCGGAGAGCACCCTGTCGGCCGAAGCGGCCACGCCGACGGAAATCTGCGTCATCCCCCGCGGACTGCTCGACCGGATGATATCGGATACGCCGGAGCTGCAGCATAACCTGCACGCCCAGGCGCTGAAGGAACTGGATGCGGCGCGGGAATGGATGCTGACGCTCGGCCGCCGCACGGCCCAGGAAAAGGTCGCAAGCCTTCTCTATCTCGTCGCCACGCACGCAGAGCCGGAAACGACCAGCAGCGCGGCTTTCGACCTGCCGCTCTCACGCGCCGAGATTGCCGATTTCCTCGGGCTGACGATCGAAACCGTCAGCCGCCAGATGACGAAACTGCGCAAGCAGGGCGTCATCCGCATCGAGAACAACCGTCATATCGTCGTTCCCGACATGGATGAGCTGGAGCGCCTCGTTACTGCGTGATCACCACGCGGGTATTGGCAAGGCCGTTTTCCTGCGTCATCGAGAAGAACTGTGCCGCATTGTTCGGATCGAGGCGCACGCAGCCATGCGAGGCCGGCGTGCCGAGCCGCTTGCGGTCGAAGGTGGCATGAACGGCATAACCACCGTTGAAGAAAACGGCGAACGGCATCGGCGCATTGTCGTATTTCTTCGAGCGGTGATCGCGAGACAACCACTTGGCGCTCCAGGAACCGGTCGGCGTGGTATAGCCCCTGCGCGCCGTCGAAACCTTCCAGCGATACTTCACCCAACCGTTCTCGGTGACGGTCATCGTCTGCTTGCTGAGGCTGATATTGGCAACCAGCGTGGCCGCCTCCGCGGCAACGGGAGAAAATTGCAGCAATAATACTGCGGTCGCAGCCGCAAAAAACGTCTTCATGGTCGTCCCTCTATCGAACCTTTAAAGGCTTATTTTCGTCAACGAGGGAAGAGACTACGGCAATACTTGTTATTTTGCTTTAAGACGAATGGTAATCACATTTTTAACAGTGAGGGCAAATTGCGGCACGCAATGTCATTCGGGAAAACCGGCCTTGCGGTACCCGTCGACGAAATGCGCAAGTGTTGCAGCGTCACGGAATGGTTCCGTTTCAGCCCAATGACTGATCGAAAATCGCGGATTGGCGACGAGGAACAGATCGACCTCCGCGCGCGCCTCGTCAAACCGTCCAAGCTGGGCAAGGCCCGCCGCCAGGAAACGGCGTGAGCTTGTACGATAGGTCTCGTCCCGGCGCAGCGTCTCGACAACGGCTTCGTAATCGCGGGCTGCATATTGGGCCTGGCCGAGCGTCAGATAATACCAGCTTGCCGGAAACGGGTTCAGCCGGAACGCCTTGCCGATATGTTGAAGACCCTCGTCGGTCCGCCCGGCGAGCACGGCAATATCCGACATGGCCGCCCAAGTATCGGCCTCGTTCGGATCGAGCGCGATCGCCTTTTCGAATTCCGCATCGGCCTCGGCAAAACTGCGCTCATAGGCCAGCAGGTAAGCCAGTACCCAGCGGCAGCCGGCATCGTTGGGATCGAGCGCAACAGCCTTGCGCGCCAATTCCAAGGCCACGCTGCGGTTTTCCTCCGTCGGTCCGCCGCTGTGCACCCATCCCATCCAGTGGTTCAGTGCAAGCCAGCGATGCGCCTCGGCATAATCGGGATCGAGCGAAATTGCCCGCGTCAGCATCAGCTGCGTTTCCCGCGCCGTTTGCGGCGCATCATCCATCAGCGTGCGCGCCCGCACGCAGAGATCGTAAGCCTCGAGGTTCCTGGGCCTATTGCGTGGCGGCGGCGGGCGCAGCCGGCCGAGCAGCGCCTCGACGATCTTGCCGGTGACTTCGTCCTGAACCGCAAAGATATCGTCCAGGCTGCGATCGAAACGCTCCGCCCACAGATGCTCACCCGTGAGTGCATCGACCAGCCGGGCATTGATGCGCACACGCCCGGCAGCGCGCCTTGCGCTGCCGTCCAGCAGGTAGCGCACGCCAAGTTCCTCAGCGATATTACGCACGTCCATCGCCTTTCCCTTGTAGGCAAAGGCCGAGTTGCGGGCGATGACGAACAGGCCCGGTATCCGCGACAGATCGGTGATCAGGTCCTCGGTCAGGCCATCAGCAAAGAAATCCTGCTCGGGATCGCCGCCAACGAAGGGCAGCACCGCGATCGACGGCTTGTCGGGCAGCGGCAGCGATTTTCGCTTCGCTCCGGCAAGCTGCCTGACTGTCCCCGTGAAGCGATAGCCGATGCGCGGAACCGTGGAGATCCACTCCCCGCCATCCCCGGCCGGCCCCAGCAGCTTGCGCAACTGCGCGATCTGGACGGTAAGATTGCCTTCCTCCACCGCCATGCCCGCCCAGGCCGCATCCATCAACTCGGCCTTGCCGAGGATTTCGCCGGGCCGCCCGACAAGCGCGGCAAGCAGCTTTATCCCCCGATGGCCGATACCAACGGGATCATCGTTCCGAAGCAGTGTTCCCGCCTCCGGATCAAGCACAAACGGACCAAAGGCAAAGCGCGCTCCCTGCATGGCGCGCATCCTAGAGGCTTTCATGCGGGGTTGGAACCGCGCTTGGCATCGAGGAGGCGATCTGTGTAAATCCTGCAGCAGATGGTGGCGGCGACAACGAAATAATGACCACCTGAAAATTGAGCGTCGAGGAGGTTCCCATGGTTTTCTGGATAGCAAGTCTGGTTGGATTGGCGATCGCTTATCTCCTCGGCTCCCTACCCACGGGCTATCTGGCTGGAAAACTGCTGGAGGGCATCGATATCCGCGAGCATGGCTCCAGATCCACTGGAGCAACCAACGTGTTGCGAACCCTGGGCAAATGGCCTGCGCTGGCGGTTCTGCTGATCGACGTGCTGAAAGGTGTCGCAGCAGTCGTCTTCGCCCGCGGGTTTTATCTCTGGTTCTCGACAGTCTCATCAGGCATCCCGTCGGCAGCGTCTGATCTGCAAAGCTCGCAGCCTTGGGCTGTTTGCCTGGCCGGCCTTGGCGTGCTGTTGGGGCATGGCCGTTCGATCTGGCTGAACTTTACGGGAGGCAAGTCGGCTGCGACGGGGCTCGGCGTGCTGCTGGCGATGTCCTGGCCCGTCGGTTTGGGCGCTGCGGTGGTTTTTGGCGTTGCGCTGGCGGCCTTTCGAATTGTTTCCCTGAGTTCAATGCTGGCGGCGTTGACGGCTATCGCCCTCGTCTGCGGCCTGGAGCAACCGCTCCCCTATCGGTTGCTGGTGATCGCAGGCGGCCTATACGTCATCCTTCGCCATCGCGCCAATATCAGGAGGCTGCTGTCAGGGACGGAGCCGCGCCTCGGGCAAAACAGCCTTTGATCGGCCCCATAGGCCGCGAGAGGAGGCCCGGTTTCAGCCCTGCCGGACGATGGCGCCGATCATATTGACGAGCAGGCGTGATGCGGTGAGCGCCGACAGGCCGTCAATGTCGGCCGGAGGATAAAGCTCCACCAGGTCGAATCCGGCGATGCGCGCCCGCCTGCCGAGGCCGGCAATCAGGTCGATCACCTGCGTGTAGGTCAGCCCGCCAGGGGTACGCGCCGCCACGCCCGGCATGATGCCGGGATCGATGCTGTCGCAATCGAGGCTGACGACGACCTGCGCTCCCTCGGGAATATGCCGGAGAGCCGCTTCGACGCCCTGGGCATGAACCTCGCGAGCGGTCACAAAGCGGCTGCCATAGCTCTGCGCCGCTTTGATGTCGGCGGTGCGCGCGCTGCCGACGCTGCGCAGGCCGACCTGCACCATACCGGCGACATGCGGCATCTCGCTCGCCCGACGCATCGGACTGGAATAGCCGTAGCGCTCGCCATGCACCTCGTCGCGCCAGTCGATATGGGCGTCGATCTGCAGGACCCAGACAGGCCCGTGATCCGCAAAGCCGGCGAGGAAAGGAAAGGTCACGGAACAATCGCCGCCGAGCAGGATCGGCACGGCCGGCAAGGCCAGCACCTCGCGCGTCTTCGCCTCGATCCGCACCCGGTTGCCTTCATTGTCGTGCATGGTGGTCTCGATCTCGCCGGCATCGACGCAGCAGACCGGCCCACCGGCAAAGAGCGGGCCGCCGAGATCGAAATCCCAATGCTCGATGAGACCGGCATCCTCCCGGCTCGCAGCGCGGATGGCGCCGGCGGCGAGCGCATAGCCGCTGCTGTCCTTGCCGGGATAGGTGCTGCCGTGAGCGGTCGAGAAGATCACCGCATGCGGCGTGCGGCCATCGGCGAGGCGAACGGGAAGGCCAAGAAAGGAAGATGAGGCGGTCATGTCCTTTTTGTCCTGATAAGTCACGTCGACACCATCGTATCGGTGGCCAGAAAATCCTCCAGCGCCTTCAGCAACGCCGTCCATCCGTGTTTGCGGCCTTCGGCACCGTCACTTGGGGGAATGACGCACATTTGTTCGGTATATGTCAGTCGGGTGCCGCCGCCGTGGTCCGCAAAGACGACAGTGGCGAGCGACACCGAGTGAATTCTCCCATTCAACGCCATCGAATAGGCGAAGACGATCCGTTCACGGTCCTTGATCTCGAAATATCGGGTTTCGTTGGTATGCGTACCCATATCCGAGACATGCGTGAGATGCTCAGCCCCGCCTGGCCAGAACTCCAGTTTGGTCATGCCCTGGCCGAGCCACGCTTTCTTCTTTTCCATCAACGCCCAGGCAGACCAGACATGGTCGCGGCAATTCGGCAGGACGCGTTCGATCACGATCGTTTCATGCACTTGCTTCGGATTTGTCATCTCATTGCTCCTGATTAAGAAACGTGGCCAAGCGATCGAGGCGGCCTTCCAGGGCACGGCGATGCTCGTGCACCCATGACTCGACCCAACCCAGCGCATCCGGTGCGAGACTGACGGTTCGAACCCGGCCCAATTTGACAGATGTTACAAGCTCGGCCTCCTCGAGAACCCGCAGGTGCTTGAGAAAGGAGGGACGCGCCAGGTCAAAGGGTTCGGACAACTCGGAGACTGACGCAGGCCCCTTCACAAGCCTTTCGACGACTGCGAGCCGCGTCGGATCGGAAAGAGCGCCAAAGATACGTGGCAGGTTTGGTTCATACGTAGACATACGGCTACCTAACCACAGGAAGGCTCCACTGTCAACATAGGTAGCCAGATGGATACCTTTCGACGGCTTTGGAAATTTTTGAGAACTTTTTGGAAGCGCTTAATTACGGCACTCGTCGCATCCTCCAGACTCCGGGCTCGTTCGAAGTCGAAGGTTCTAAACCTTCAAACCCAATGGAGGTGATCATGAGCGATTGCTGCACTCTTGCAGGCGCCTCGCATCGCAGACCGTCGCACAGGCATCATGGCCTGATCGTCCTGCGAAGCGTGATCGCGCGTTGGTTCTGGCGCATCCACATCCGCCGGGAGCGGAAACAAAGGTCGAAGATCAGCCCCGCCCTGCTCGATGACATCGGCCTGACGCACCAACAGGCAGGGTCAGAGGCCACTGGGTTCTTCTGGCACGTATGAGGCAATGCCGCGATGACAGACGATCGCCAGTTTCCCCGAGCAGCAACAATCGACCGGCCCGCCACGACGCCGCCGCAAGACGCGTGCCTCCCATGGGCCGCGATGGCAGGCATTATCGCGACCGTCTCGGTCTTTGCCATGGCGCAGGGCCTGACCTATCCGCTGCTGAGCTTTATCCTCGAGCGGCAGGGCATCCCATCCGGCCTGATCGGCCTGTCGGCGGCGATGACACCAACCGGCTTCATCGTCTCGGCCCCCTTCATTCCCGCCCTGTCGCGCCGCTTCGGCGCCATCAGGCTTGCCATCTTCTGCTCGATCCTCGCAGCGCTGAGCCTGATCGCCATTGCCGCGATACAAAATATCTGGGCCTGGATGCCGCTGCGCTTCCTGCTCGGCTTCTTCGCCAACCCGCTTTACGTCATCAGCGAGACGTGGCTGCTCGCCATCACGCCCGCATCGCGCCGGGGCCGCATCATGGGCCTCTATTCCTCGATCGTTTCGGGAGGCTTTGCCATCGGTCCGCTTTCGCTCGGCCTCGCCGGCACCGAAGGCTGGCCGCCCTTCCTGATCGGCATCGCAGCCTTCCTTGCCTGCGGCCTGATCGTGCTTGCGGTCACCCCTCGCCTGCCGGACATGCCGCGAGAAGGCGAAGCCACCTCGGTCGGTGGTTTCTTCAAGCTGGCGCCACTCCTGCTCTTTGCCGTTTTCGTCGCCGCTGGTTTCGAGCAGATCCTGCTCGCCCTCTTCGCCGTCTACGGCGCCGCCCTCGACAGCGCCGAACAGCGCATCGCCTCGCTGATCACCTGTTTCATCGCAGGCAATGCCATGCTGCAGATCGTGCTCGGCCGCATCGCCGAAAACCTCGGCTCGCGCCGAACTCTGCTCCGCTGCGTCCTCGCCTGCCTCGCCGGCTGCCTGCTTTTACCAGTCGTCTTCGACACCTGGCTCATCTGGCCATTGGTCTTCATCTGGGGCGGCGTCTCCTTCGGCATCTACACCCTGTCGCTGATCCAGCTCGGCGAGCGCTTCACCGGCCAGTCCCTCATCGCCGGCAACGCCGCCTTCGCCCTGGTCTGGGGCCTCGGCGGCATCGTCGGCTCGCCCGCGACGGGCATGGCGATGCAGATGATAGGCCCCCAGGGCCTGCCGCTGTCGCTCGGCCTGCTGAGCGGATTACTGGTGGTGGTGTTGATGGTGAAGAGATGACGTGCGGATAAGCACTATGCCAGCAACCGATTTTCCCACGCTGAGGCAAACAGATCTTTCCAGCGTGACAGAACATCGTAGAAGATATCGGCGTCCAGCCATATCTCCTTGACGGTGGCAGATACGTCCTCGGGAGAGTCCGTATTGATGAAGCCGATAAGCCGAACTCTGTTGCCTACATCAAACTGCAGAACATGGCTCCCATCATCAAATGCCTCGTCGCCATCCGGCGCCCATCTTGCGGCGCTGGAATGAAACGCATCGACAAATCCCTGCTGCGAAAGCCCAAAGTAATCGGTTCGCGACGTATCGCGATAAATGGCATCTAGATAGGCTTGAGCAATCTGGGCGGCACCAGCATAGTCCGCAACGGCAAAAGAATGCGTGCCACGGCGCTGCAAACGGTTACTGACCTCTCCGAACGAGCATCCCAACATCGTTGCGTCGGGTTCTTTGACGCCGAAAGCCCGGCTAGCGATGTGAATTAGGAAGAAACCTAGCGCGCGTTGCCCTGTATTCGGCACCGCTTCCGTGATCTCGCTTTCAAGGGCGAAAACGCTGCTGCTTCCGACGATCACAGTTTCTCATCTCCCCACATGATGATCCTCTGGGCTAGTCCTTGGAATATTCGCCTGATATCGGCGGGCTCGCCCAGGGACCCACATCATTTCCGGTATCCAGAACGTCGAGTTGCCGCTGAACAGCTTCATCCAGTTCATCCTGCAGGGATTGGAAGTGATCGATCACACCATATTGCGTCCATGCCGATCGATTGAAGCCATGTTCGAATTGATTGTAATAGATCACCGTCGAGCCGATCAGTGCCACGACCCAGCATCGATCATAGCCGCGCAATTCCCATTCCTCGGGCGGCCGCCGGATCACATCCCAGAAACGCCGCTGCCGGAAAGACATGCGCATCCAGCCGTGATTGATCTTGTCCCACAGTTTTTCTTCCGGATAGGACATCGTCACAACAGACAGACGAAGGCCACGAAGGCGAGCAGCGTCAGCGCCATGCAGCTCGCCTGGAAGACCGAGATCCCGTCCTCGACATCATCAGCCGTCGCCACATCCCGGCCCGTGCCGTTGATCATCGGCTCGCGCACGACCATACCCGAATAAACGCGCGGGCCGGCAAGCTGGAGATCGAGCGCGCCTGCCATCGCCGCTTCCGGACGGCCGGAATTCGGCGAGCGGTGCAGCTTGCCGTCGCGCAGGCCGACACGGAAGGATTCGCGAAAGGCCGATGTGCCGCGGCGGATGCCGGCGCCGACGGCGATCAGCAGAATGGAAAGACGAGCGGCCGGCCAGTTGGCGATATCGTCGAGACGGGCCGAAGCCCAGCCGAAATCGACATATTTTTCCGATCGGTGGCCGATCATCGAATCCGCCGTATTCAGCATCTTGTAGAAGAACAGGCCCGGCAGCCCGAAGATCGCATACCAGAGCGCAGGTGCGACGACGCCATCGGAGAAATTCTCGGCGAGGCTCTCGATCGCCGCGCGACAGACGCCCGGCTCATCCAGCGTTTCCGGATCGCGCCCGACGATGCGCGACACCGCCTTGCGCCCGCCGACGAGGCCCTCGCTCTTCAGTGCCGTGGCAACCGCCGCGACATGGTCCGAAAGGCTCTTCTGCGCCAGGAAGATCGCCACGCAGAAGACTTCGAGCAGGATGCCGACGGGGCCGAAGAGCATGAGGAACCAGTGCAGCACCAGCCCGGTGACGATGGCGAGCGCCGAAAGCGCGAGGATCGCCACCACGCCGTTCTGCCGGCGCTGCGCCTTGCTCAGGCTCTCACGATTGAAATGCTGGTCGAAATAGCCGATCGCCCGGCCGAAGATCGCAACCGGATGCGGCACCCGCAGCCACAGCCATTGCGGATCGCCGATGATGCGATCGAGCAGCAGCGCCAGAACCAGCACGAGAAAATGTTCATCCAAACTCATCGCTCAAAGCTCCGAAGGGCCGCAGCCAGTCTCGCGTCATCAGCAGCGTCAGGCGCAAGGCCGAAGCGCAGCCAGTCCGGCGCGTAATCGAACCGGCGGACGAGAATATGATGGCGGCAGAGAGTCGTGTAAATGTCACCGGCTCTGGCGTCGGCAACGAGCGTGAAAAGCGGCGTGCCGCCCGCAATGGCAAGGCCGGCGCCGGTAAGCACGGCATGAAGGGCAGCCTGGCGCTCTGCAATCGAGCGGGCAATCGCAGACACGCCCGAATTCAACAGCAAACCGGCAAGCGACAGCGCCGGCCCCGATACCGCCCAGGGACCGAGCCAGTCCTCGAAGCGAGCGAGAATATCGTCCCGCGCAATGGCAAAGCCGAGCCTCAGTCCCGCAAGCCCGAAGAACTTGCCGAAGGAGCGGAAGATGATGAGGTTCGAAAGCCCTGATGCCCGCGGCGCAAGGCTGGCCTCCGGGCTGGTATCGCCGAAAGCCTCGTCGACAACGAGAAAACCGCCACCCGCCTTCAGCCGCTCGTGCAGCGCTTCCAGCCTGTCGGCCGCGTATATCCGGCCATCCGGATTGTTCGGATTGACGACGACGGCCAGCCCATGCTCCGGACCAATGTCGTCGATATCGCCGACCGCATCGACAGCAAAACCCGCAGCACCAAGGATCCGTGCATATTCCCCATAGGTCGGCGACAGAATCGCAACTTTTCCGCCCCGCCCGACGAGCCGCGGCAGAAGCTGGATGACCGATTGCGTGCCGGGGACCGGAAGCGGCAGGATCGCGCCGCTGCGATAATGATCCCGCGCCGCATGTCGCGCCGTCTCGATCAGATGCCGGTCAGGCAGCCGATGCCACACCCTCGCTGATATCTCCGGCAACGCTACCGGGTTGGGATTGATGCCGGTGGAAAGATCCAGCCAGTCCTCCAGCCGACCGCCGAAGGCCGCTGCCGCTGCGGTAATGCCGCCGCCATGCACGATCGGCGCATTCATCCGGCAGCTCCGGCAAGATCGATCAGATGCATATAGGAGCCGGCCACCTGCCCACGCATCAAGCCTGCGGCGCCGAGATCGTTGCCGAGCGCATCCTGCGTGGCAAACAGCCGGTCGGCCTCGCCTTCGGAAACGATGGTCGAATAGTGGAATTCATGCGCCGTCATCGGCTTGTCGAAGAAGCCGCCTTCGATCGGCGTCACGCGCCGGTAACCGAGATGCCGCTTGCGCGTCTCGTAGCTGGTGACGACCGGCAGCAGGCCGAGCATTTCATGGCGCGCGCCTCCCCCGTCGATCAGCCCGTCACCGAGCACCATGTAGCCGCCGCATTCGCCATAGATGCGCACGCCGCGCGCTGCCGCAGCCTTCATCGCCGCAGCAAAATTCTGCGAGGCCGCGAGCCTGCCGGCATGCAGCTCGGGATAACCGCCCGGAAGATAGATCGCATCGGCACTCTCTGTCGGCGCTTCATCCGCAAGCGGCGAGAAGAAGGAAATCTCCGCCCCACGCCGCCGCCAGCCGAGCAGCATATGCTCGTAGCAGAAGGCAAAGGCGATATCGCGGGCAACGGCAATGTGCCGGCCGAAGGGCATCAGCCGGGCGATATTGGCAGCCGACGGGCGGTTCATGCCCTGCCGCGCAATGCGCAGCAGGAACTCGAAATTGCACTCTTCGGAGACCGCATTGGCAGCATAATCGATGAACGCGTCGAGCGCCCCATGCTCGCCCGCCTGCACCAGCCCGAGATGCCGCTCCGGCAGGGCGAGCATCGCATCCTTGCGGATGACGGCGACAACTGGCATGCGGATCGCCTCCAGCGCCTGGCGCAGCATCGCCTCGTGCCGGTCGCTGCCGACCTTGTTCAGGATGACGCCGGCAATACGTACATCGGCGCGGAACCCGGCAAAACCGCTGACGAGCGGCGCCACCGATTGCGACAGCCGCGAGGCATCGACGACGAGCACCACCGAAAGCCCGAGCTGCGCGGCCAGTTCTGCCGCCGTGCCATGCCCGTCCGCCGCGCCGTCGAACAGGCCCATCATGCCCTCGACGAGCAGCACGCGGTCGCCAGAACGATGCAGCGTCGCATTGGCCGAAATCAGTTCCGGCCGCATGCCCCAGGGATCGAAATTCAGGCAGAGCGTGCCGCTTGCCGCTGCGTGAAAGGCCGGGTCGATATAATCAGGCCCGGCCTTGCCGGGCGCCACCGCCACGCCGCGATTGCGCAGCGCCCGAAGCAGCCCGAGTGTCACCGTCGTTTTGCCGGAGCCCGAGGATGGTGCGGCGATCAGCAACCCGCTCATGCTGTCTCCCTCCCTTGCCCGCCGGCCTGTCGAAAGGGATCGGGCTGCAGCCGCCGTCCGCCAAGCGCACCAAGCCAGTCGAGCGAGGCCCGCAGCCGCACCACTTCGCCGACGACGACGATCGCCGGCGGCTCCAGCCCGGAGGCGGCAACGGCAACGACCGCTTCGCCAAGCGTCGTTTCCAGCACCTGCTGGTCGCCGGTCGCCGCATTACAGACGAAGGCGACAGGCTCGGATGCCGAGCGGCCGGATGCAATGAGATTGGTGCTGATCTGAGCGATATGTTTCATCGCCATATACATGACGATGACGGGCGAGCCCTTGCCGACCGCCTCCCAATTGATCGCATCAGGCACGATGCCGGAGGAATCATGACCGGTGAGAAATGTCACCGCATGATTGATCTCGCGATGCGTCACCGGAATACCGGCATAGGCAAGCCCCCCGATGCCGGCGGTGATGCCCGGCACGATGCGGAACGGGATATTGTGCTCGACCAGCGTCAGCGCCTCTTCCCCGCCGCGTCCGAAGACGAAGGGATCGCCGCCCTTCAGCCGCAGCACGCGCTTTCCGGCCCGCGCCAACTCCACCAGTCTCAGAGAAATATCCCTCTGCTTGGCCGAGGGCTTGCCGCCGCGTTTTCCGGCATATTCGAGCTCGGCGCCGGAGCGCGCGAGCTTCAGGCATTCCTCATTGACCAGCGCGTCATGGACGATCACATCGGCCTCGGCGAGCCCCTTGGCAGCAAGGAGCGTCAGCAGGCCCGGATCGCCCGGACCGGCGCCGACAAGCCAGACGCTGCCCGGCTCCAGCGCCGGCAGATATGAGAATGCGCTATCAATCATCCCGCTGATCTAGGCCCGGCTGATGACGAGGTCAACGGCATCAGAGGTCGCGCACTGGAAGTTGACGAAACGGAGTTGAATCAACTCCGGAAGAAGCGGAATCAATTCCAAAAGAAACTCCGACAAGCGATTGATTGGACTCCAAATAGAAACGGGCCAACCGCAGAACACACAGCCGGCCCGTTGAAGCCATCAGACCCGCAGAAGCGTCTCGCGGATCAAGCCGATCACCTTTTCCGACTCGATGCCGGTGGCAACCATCTGGCTCGGCAGGTCATCCCAGTGCCCCGGTGGGAAGTGGCGGCCATCCGGCTTGATGACCGTTTGGCCATCGGCGATACCGCCGCAGACGACGCGCACAGCGCCCGTGATCGTCTTGAACAATTCCGGTGCCGCGACATAGACGCTGGCGCAGCTGTCATGCACCATCATGCCGTCTTCGACCGCATGTTTGTAGAAGTCGATATAGGACTGCGAAAGCGCGTTGAGCTGCTTGACCGCCTTGTCGCCCTTGGCCGCCATGTCGCTGAGATAGCTGCGGCTCATCGTGGTGATCGCCGTGACATCGAGACCGATGACGACGACCTTCCACGGCGCGGTCAGCACGATATCGGCCGCTTCCGGATCGCCGTGAATATTGGCTTCGGCAACCGGCGAGACATTGCCCGGCATATAGAAATTGCCGCCCATGATGACGACGTCCTTCACGAGGCTGGCAATCTCGGGGTCTTCCTTCAGCGCCAGCGCCAGGTTCGTCATGCGGCCGACGGCGACCAGCCTCACCTCGCCCGGATTGGCGCGCACGGTCTCGATGATGAAGCGATGCGCCGGACGCGGATCGAGCGGCAGGTCGATGACATCAGGCACCGGCATGTCGCCAAGGCCATTTTCGCCATGCACCATGGTCGGCCACGGACGCTCGTGGCGCTTGGGATCGATCGTGACACTTGCACCCTTGGCAACGGGAGCCGCGATATTCCATTCCCGCTTCAGGAACAGCGCATTGCGCGTCGTCGTCTCGATCGAGGCATTGCCGAAGACAGTGGTGATGCCGATCAAATCGATCTCGGGATGGCGGTGCAGGAAAAGCAGTGCCATTGCGTCATCGACGCCTGGATCCGTGTCATAAATGACTTTGTGCATATGTATCCTCCAGAACAATTCCAGCAGAAGCGTGCGACGCTTTTGCTCCCCGAATTGCGTGAAAACAATGGGATAGAGCATCTTCGTGATTCAAAAGACGAAAATGCTCCTGATGCGAATCGCCGGCAGCGCCGACAGTGTCGCGAGATGCCGCCACCATAACGCCCGTCAGGCTTTCTGCAACCCGATGCGGGCGACAGCCGCTGTCGCATGCCGCGATTTGATCTTGCCGAGCGTCAGTTCCGCCTGCGCGCCAAGAGCTGCAAGTGCAGCGGATTCCGCCACGCCATGGCAGCCGACGCGGGCAAAGACGATCTCGGATGGATTTTTGAGCCGTGGCGTCTCCGCCTCCAGCCGCGCCGCATCGAAGAACACGGAGGGCACGGCAAAATGCGCCGCAACGGCAAGGATTGCCCGTTCTTGCCTTCGGCTGTCGATCGAAGCGACAGCGGCAAGCTCTGCCCCGCTGATGCCGGCCGCTCCAAGCGCCTCGACAGCCAGCGCCATCACCTCGCCAACCGAAGCCCCGCGCTCGCAGCCAAGCCCGAGCACGTGCCGCCTTGCCTCATCGATGATGATCTCGCTCATTCCCGTCAGCCGATTACGCCCCGCTGTTTCCCCGGAGCCATTGCAGCTTGGGACCGGAAATGCAACAAGGCCGCCCGAACGCCCCGCCCCGTGCACTCACCCTTGAATGCCCCTCCCGGAATACCCTCGTGCCTGACATTGCCATCCATCTGCTTCTGCTGCTTTGTGCGGCTGCCTTCTTTGCCGGTTTCGTCGATTCCATTGCCGGCGGCGGCGGCCTGATAACCGTTCCCGCCATGCTGATCGCAGGCATCCCGCCGCTGCAGACGCTCGGTACCAACAAGGTGCAGTCGCTCTTCGGCGCCGCCTCGGCAACCATCGCCTATGCCCGCAAGGGCCATGTGACGCTTTCGGAACAATTGCCGATGGCGCTGATGGCCGTCATGGGCGGTTCGCTGGGTGCCGCCCTTGCCACCCTCGTTCCCGGCCAGGTGCTGCAGGCGGTCATGCCGGTGCTGCTGGTGGCGATCGCCATCTTCTTCGCCGTCAAGCCGAACCTCAACGATTCAGACACCCATCGCCGGATGACGCCCTTTCTCTTCGGCCTGACCCTGGTGCCGGTCATCGGTTTTTACGACGGCGTCTTCGGCCCCGGCACCGGCTCCTTCTTCATGCTGGCTTTCGTCACCCTCGCCGGCTTCGGCATGCTGAAGGCGACGGCCCACACCAAGCTTCTCAATCTCGGCTCGAATTTCGGCGCCCTCGTCGTCTTCGCAAGCTTCGGCGCCACGCTCTGGAAGATCGGCCTGCTGATGGGCGTCTGCCAGTTTCTCGGCGCGCAGCTCGGCTCCCGGCTTGCCATGCGCATCGGCGCAAAGCTCATCAAGCCGCTGCTCGTCATCGTCTGCATCGCTTTTGCGATCAAACTTCTGGCCGATCCGACAAACCCGCTGCGTGTCTGGCTCGGAGTTTAGAACTTGATCTCATCAATCGTGGTCAGCGTCGTCTTGGCCGAAACACCCGGCGCATTGGCAAAGTGCCAGGCGACATACTGCTCGGCATAGGGGTCGGTCGACGACATGCCGTCGACGGGCAGGATGACGTTCATGCCCTTCAGCGCCGCATAGGCTGCCGTGTTCAGCACCGCGCCTTCAGATGCCGTGCCGGTCACGATCACGGTCTTGATGTGCTTCGCACTCAGGATCTTTTCGAGATCCGTGTCGATGAACTTGTTGGCGCCGGATTGCACCACCGCATCACCCTTCTTCGGTGCCAGAACGGTGGCGATATCGCCCTTCGTGGCGCCACCGGTGATGCTATAGATGACGGGCACGCTGCTCTTGCGCGCCTCATTCAGAAGCTTTTCCACCTTCGGCAGCGAGGCGATGCAGCGGGGCTTGTTCTTCGTGTTGCACGGCCCTTTCGATGGGTCCTGCGCGCCGTTGAAATCGAGCAGCAGCAGC
>Ga0209758_1003262_pt1 | contig 15044 bp, 12 predicted proteins | sample AraplaMF_Col_mMF_FD_184258 | JGI IMG/M metagenome (GOLD analysis project Ga0209758, IMG submission 184258) | Arabidopsis root microbial communities from the University of North Carolina, USA - plate scrape MF_Col_mMF (SPAdes) (version 2) | ecosystem: Host-associated > Plants > Roots > Endosphere... | reverse complement strand
GACCGACTTGAGCGACGGCGGCAGGATCATCGCGGTGGAAGCCTCCACCAGGCCGACGATGATGCCGCCGGCAAAGGCGCCAAACACACTGCCGAATCCGCCGAGCGCCACGGTGACGTAAGCGATCAGCGCGAAGGAGGCGCCGACATCCGGATAGATATAGAAGAACGACGCCATGATGGCGCCGGCGAGCCCGACCAGCGCGGACCCCAGGCCCCAGCCCAGCGCGAACACCTTGTTCTTGTCGATGCCGACCAGCGCCACCGCGCCGGCATCCTCTCGCGTGGCCTCCAGCGCACGGCCGAAGTCGGTCTTCTTGATGAAGAAATACAGGGCGCCGAAGGCCAGGATCGACACCAGCGCCCCGGCCAGTTGCGGCACGGGCAGGAAGATGCCGCCGAGCGAGACGGTCTTGCCGCCGAGCCACGAGGTGGGGATGCTGCGGTAGTCCGGGGTGAAGAAATATTGCGCGAGGCCGCGCATCAGGATGGCGAGGCCGAAGGTGGTGAAGATCTGCACCATGCCGATGTTGGCCCTGGCCCGCATCGCAAAGCGCACCACGACGATGTAGATCACCGCGCCGAACACGAACAACGCCGCCGCCACCAGCGGCGCGGCAAGCAGCGGATCGAGGGCGAAGAATGCGAACAGGAAGAAGGTCACGTACATCGCCAGCATGAGGAATTCGCCATGCGCGAAATTCGTCACGTCCATCAACCCGAAGATCAAGGCAAGACCGACCGCGAGCAGGCCGTAGAGCAGCCCCATCAGGAGGCCGCTCGCCAGGCTTTGGATAATGGTCGCGGCGGTCAAAGACTACTTCCTTCCAACTTGCAACACCTCATCCTGAGGAGCGCGCCGTTGCGCGCGTCTCGAAGGATGGCCACGCGTTTTACAGCCATCCTTCGAGACGCTTGCTTCGCAAGTTCCTCAGGATGAGGGCAATGCTTGCGGCGCGCTTCGGACGAGAAACGTAACTTACTTCATCGGCCAGGTGGCTTCGGCGACGGCGGCCTGCGGCGGGAAGATGGTGACGAACTTGCCGTCGGTGTATTGCAGCAGCACCGGATCGGCGTTGTTGTTCTGGCCCATCTCGTCGAACTTGACGCGCTTCCACGGCATGATGGTGGATTCGCCCGGCATGTCGGTGGCGACCAGCGCCTCGCGGATCTTCTCGCCATCGGTGGATTTTGCGCGGTTGATGGCGTCGGCCATGACGATCAGGCCCATGAACTGGCGCGACGAGTAGTCGTTGAAGTCCTTGCCGGACTTCGCCTTGAACATGTCGTTGATCTTGCCGACCATCGGCCGCTTGGCGGCGAGGTCGAGCGAGAAGCTGCCGCGCGAGATGACGCCGGGGATCTTGTCGCCCACGGCATCGTACAGCGCCTTTTCCGAGAAGCCGGCATCCTGGGCGACGATGGCGTTGGCCTTGTAGCCGAGTTCGCCCATGGTCTTGATCAGCAGGATGCCGTCGGTGGTGTAGCTCGACGGCATCAGCACGTCGGCGTTCGCCGCCTTGAGCTGCTGCACCTCGGCCGAGAGCGACGGCGAGTTGGCGCGGTACTTGATGTCGGCGACGACCTTGTAGCCGCGCTCCTGCGCCAGCTTGAGCTGGGCGTTCGACGAATCGGTGCCGAAGATGGTGTCTTCGTGGAACAGCGCCAGGGTCTCGATCTTCTTGCCCTTCTTCTTCAGGTCGTCGAAGAAATCGAACATCGCGGTCGAGAACATCTCGTCATGCGGTGCCGCGCGGAAATAGAATTTGAGGCCGCGGCGGTGCAGGCTGGGCGACGAATTGTCCGCCGACAGGAACGGGATCTGGTAGCGCTCGCAGATCTGGCTGACGGTGACCGCCACCGCGCTCTGGTATGTGCCGACGATGGCACTGACCTTTTCCTGGGTAATCAGGCGCTCGGCTTCGGCACGGCCCTTCTGCGGATCGGCCTGATGGTCGGCGAATACCAGGCGGATCTTGGCGCCGCCGAGGCCGGAGAGGCCCTCGCCCTTGGCCAGCGGCAGCTCGAAATCATAGTCCTTGTTGATGATGTCGGCGGCGGTCTCGAACGCGCGCTGCGCATCGACGCCGATCTGGGCGCTGGCGCCGGACAACGGATAGATCACGCCGATGACGACTTCGGAAGCTTGGGCGCGGGCCGCGATCGGCAGCAACGCGGCGGAGGCGGCGCCTCCCAGCAAGACGTTTCGGCGGGTAATGGTCATGACGTGGTCCTTTGTTGCCGGCGGCTATCGATGAGACAATCACTATTCAACGTAAAGCCTCAAAGAACAGCAAGGTGCTTATTCTTGAGGTCGGTGACGAGCATCAATCCCGGGGCGTGGGTGATGGCAAAAGGTACTTTCGCCGCGGCGATCACGGCTTGCGGCGTCACGCCGCAAGCCCAGAACACCGGGAGCTCGTCGGCCTTGATCGGCACGGCGTCACCGTAATCCGGTCTGGCGATGTCGGCGATGCCGATCGACCCGGGCAACCCGAGGTGAACCGGCGCGCCATGCACCGAAGGAAAGCGCGAGGTAATCTGCACGGCGCGGATGGCGTCGGCGGGCTTGAGCGGCCGCATCGACACCACCATCGGACCGGCGAACGGACCGGACGGCGCGCAAGCGATGTTGGTGCGATACATCGGCACGCGAACGTTCTGCTCGATGTGGCGGATCGGCAGATCGTCGGCCATCAGGGCTTCCTCGAACGAGAAGGAGCAGCCAATGACGAAGGCAACGAGATCGTCGCGCCAGTACGCCATGATGTCGGTCGGCTCGTCCACCACTTCGCCGTCGCGCCACACCCGGTAGCGCGGCACGTCAGTGCGGATGTCGAGATCGAGACCGAGCGCGGGAATCCGGGGATTGCCGACATCGGACATGCCGATGATCGGACACGGCTTTGGATTGAGCTGGCAAAAGCGGTGAAACGCGGCCGCGAGTTTCTCCGGCAGGATCGCCAGATTGCCCTGGACGAAACCCGGCGCTGTGCCGGCGGTCTGGTCGGCATTGCCGGCGCGGTAGGCGTGCCGCGCCGCGATGCTCGGCAAAATCCCCGACGGCACGGCCTCCGATGTCAGCTCCATCTTCGCAAGACTGGTCGTCATTGAGCCCGCCCCATTACCCTCGACAGTGAGCGCATAGGGCTACTATAATGTCTAATCGTGTTTTTTGATCAACTTCGATAAATTATTCTTATCGACAGGGAGACCTCCCGGCCATGGCCGACTTCAAGGCGCTCGAGACCTTCCTGTGGGTGGTGACGCTGGGCAGTTTTCGGGGGGCCGCCCAGAAACTCAACACCACCCAGCCGGCGATTTCCCAACGCATCGCCCAGCTCGAACGCGAAATGGGCGTCAAGCTCTTGCAGCGCGACCGCCGCGCCGCGCTGCCGACCCCCAGCGGCCGGCAGATGATGGTGTACGCCGAGAAGCTGATCGGACTGCGGTCGGAAATGCTGGCGACGATCGGCGACCGTTCGGCAATGCGCGGCGTGCTGCGGCTCGGCGTCGCCGAAACCATCGTCCACACCTGGCTGCCGCAGCTGATCAAGAGCGTCAACCAGGCCTATCCGAACCTGTCGCTGGAAATCGAGATCGACATCACGCCGAACTTGCGCGCCCGCCTTCTGGCGCAGGAAATCGAGCTGGCCTTCCTGATTGGCCCCCTGACCGCGTCTGCCGTGCGCAACCGGACGCTGTGCGACTATCCGATCGGATTTCTCGCCAGCCCGTCGCTCGGGCTCGGCAAGCAGACGCTGTCGATCGGGGACCTGGCGAAATTTCCCATCATCACCTTCCCGCGCAAGACCCAGCCCTATGAAATCGTGCGGTCGCTGTTCAACCGCCCCGAGCTGCCGCAGATCCAGCTGCACGCCAGCGCGTCGCTGGCGACGGTGATTCACATGGCGGTCGAGGGCCTTGGCGTTGCCGTGATCCCCACCGCCATCGTCGAGAACGAACTGGCGAACGGACGGCTGCAACTGCTGTCCACCGACGTGCAACTGCCGCCGCTGACGTTTTCGGCAAGCTGGCTGATTTCGCCCGACACCGTGGCGATCGAGCGCGTCGCCGAGCTTGCGAGCCAGTTGGCGCAGGCCGAGCGGATTGTTGACGCGCCACGGCGGGCGCGTCATTGAAAGAACAGGGGCAGGAATTCACGCCAAGAAAACCCGGTTGACCCGTATGACATCCATCGCATCCAATCTCCAGATCGACTCCGCGCGGCTGTGGGACACGATTCACGAAACCGCGAAATTCGGCGCCACCGCAAAGGGCGGCGTGCGACGGCTGACCCTGGGCCCCGAAGACAAGCAGGTGCGCGACTGGTTCCGTGCGGCCTGCGAGGCCGCCGGCCTCGAGGTCCGCGTCGACGGCCTCGGCGGCATGTTCGCGCTGCGCAAGGGCCGCGACATGTCGAAACCGCCGGTGGGGCTCGGCTCGCATCTCGACACCCAGCCGACCGGCGGCAAGTTCGACGGCGTGCTCGGCACGCTGGCGGCGCTGGAAGTGGTGCGCACCCTCAACGACGCCGGCATCGAAACGGAAATTCCGCTCTGCGTCGTCAACTGGACCAACGAAGAGGGCTCGCGCTTCGCGCCGGCGATGATGGGATCAGCGGCGCATGTCGGCGACTTCACCGTCGAGGATATTCTTGGGCGCAAGGATTCCGAAGGCGTGACGGTGGCCGAGGCGCTGGACAGCATCGGCTATCGCGGCGGGCAGGCGGTCGGCACGCAACAATTCGGCGCCTTCATCGAACTGCATATCGAGCAGGGCCCGATCCTCGAGGCCGAAGGCAAGACCATCGGCGTGGTCGATCACGGCCAGGGTATCGCCTGGTATGATGGCCGCATCACCGGCTTCGAAAGCCATGCCGGCTCGACGCCGATGCCGCTGCGCCGCGACGCGCTGGCCGCGCTGTCGGAGGTCGTGCTGGCGGTCGAGCGGGTCGCCCGGGAGCTCGGCCCCAATGCGGTCGGCACGGTCGGCGAAGCGGTGATCGCCAACCCGTCGCGCAATGTCATCCCGGGCGGCATCGCCTTCACCATGGACTGCCGCAGCAACAGCGCCGAGACCATGGACGCGCTCGACCGCGGCATCCGGGCGGCAGCAGCCGAGATCGCGACACGGCGCAAGGTCGAGGTCGCAATCGATCTGGTCTGGCGCAAGGAACCGACCCATTTCGACAAGACCCTGGTCGACGCGGTGGAGACCGCCACCAAAGCGCTCGGCTACAGCAATCGCCGCATCACCTCGGGCGCCGGCCACGACGCCTGCAACCTCAACACCAAAATCCCGGCGGCGATGATCTTCGTGCCATGCAAGGACGGCGTCAGCCACAACGAGCTGGAGGACGCGACGCAACCCGATTGCACCGCCGGCGCCAACGTGCTGCTGCACACCGTTCTGACGCTGGCCGGCGTGGCATCCAAATAACAGGAGTCGTCTTTGCGAGGTGTATTTGTCGATGCCAATGAATCGCTGGCGGTGATCTTCGAACGGCTCGGCAAGGCCGGCGGTCCGCCGGTGCGGATCCATCGCGATCCCGACATCACCTCGGCGCAGCTGCCGCAGGTGCTGAACGGCGCGGAGATCGCCATCGTCGACCACACCGCGCTGCCGACCGACATCGCGAGGCAATGCACCGGCCTCAAGCACGTGGTGTTTCTCGGCACCGGCGCGCGCAGCTACATGAATCCGGAACAGCTAGCCGAGCTCGGCATCGCCGTCCACCTGATCAAGGGCTATGGCGACACCGCGGTGGCGGAATGCGCCATCGCGCTGATGTGGGCCGGTGCGCGCGGGTTGGCGCAGATGGACCGCGAAATGCGCGCCAGCAACTGGCTGCGCGACGACGGCATGCAGCTCACCGGCAAGACCTTGGGGCTGATCGGCTTCGGCGGCATTGCCGCCGAGGTCGCCCGCATCGCCCTCGGCAGCGGGATGCGCGTCAAGGCATGGAACCGGAGCGCGAAACAATATCCGGGCGTCGACTTTGTCGCCATCGACACGCTTCTGGCGCAGAGCGACGTGGTCTCGGTGCATCTGTTGCTCAACGACGACACGCGAGGCTTCCTGACCCGCGCCCGCATCGAGGCGATGAAACCCGGCGCGATCCTGGTCAATACCGCGCGTGGCGCCATCGTCGACGAGGCGGCGATGATCGACGCGCTCACATCCGGCAAGTTGCGCCACGCCGGGCTCGACGTGTTCAATATCGAGCCGCTGCCCGCCGGGCACGCGCTGACCAGGCTGCCCAACGTGACGCTGTCGGCGCACTCGGCCTTCCGGACGCCAGAAGCCAGCGAAAACCTGATCGAGGCGGCGTTGCAGCACTGCCGCAGGATTGCAGCGGCAAAATAACTGCCTAGCTGTCCGGTCATACCCGGCCGTTCGCCGGTCGACCTTGGGGGCGCCCGCCCCTATAATCTCGCGCGCACCGGCGCCAAGGAATTTCATCATGAGCAGCGAAGCCGCCTACACCCCGCCCACCGTCTGGCACTGGAACAAGGACAATGGCGGCCGCTTCGCCAATATCAACCGGCCGATCGCCGGACCGACCCACGACAAGGACCTGCCGGTCGGCAAGCATCCGCTGCAGCTCTATTCGCTGGCGACGCCGAACGGCGTCAAGGTCACGGTGATGCTGGAAGAACTGCTGGCACTCGGACACAGCGGCGCCGAATACGACGCCTGGCTGATCGAAATCGGCAAGGGCGATCAGTTCGGCAGCGGCTTCGTTGCGGTCAATCCCAACTCCAAGATTCCGGCGCTGCTGGACCGCAGCGTCGCCAGACCACAGCGGGTGTTCGAATCCGGTTCGATCCTGCTGTATCTCGCCGAAAAGTTCGGCGCGTTGCTGCCGAAGGATGCGGCTGGACGCACCGAGGCGCTGAACTGGCTGTTCTGGCAGATGGGCAGCGCGCCGTATCTCGGCGGCGGCTTCGGCCATTTCTATGCCTATGCGCCGAGCAAGATCGAATACGCCATCGACCGCTTCACCATGGAGGTCAAACGCCAGCTCGACGTGCTCGACCGCCACCTTGCCGAGCATGAGTACATGGCGGGCAGCGACTACTCGATTGCCGACATCGCGATCTGGCCATGGTACGGCGCGCTGGCCAAGGGCCTGCTGTACGGCGGCGGCGAATTCCTCAGCGTGCAGGACTACACCCACGTCAACCGCTGGACCAACGCCATCGCGGCGCGGCCGGCGGTACAACGCGGCCGCATGGTCAACCGCATGCAGGGCGATCCCAAGAGCCAGTTGCGCGAACGCCACGACGCCGGCGATTTCGACACCCGCACCCAGGACAAGCTCGAGAGCGCGGCGCCGCAAACATGAGCGGCGCGACGCTGCCGTCGGATCCTGCCGACCGCTTCTACACCGCACAAGGCCTGCGGTTGCACGTCACCGACTGGGGCAACGAGACCGCGCCGCCGCTGGTGCTGCTGCATGGCGGCCGCGACCATTCGCGCAGCTGGGACACGGTGGCGCGGGCGCTGCAACCGCGCTTCCATGTCATGGCGCCGGACCTGCGCGGCCACGGCGATTCGGATTGGGCCAAGGGCAGCAGCTATTCGCTGGCCGACAACATCTACGACCTGACGCACCTGCCGGGCATCGAGAACGGCGCGATCCTGATCGGGCATTCGTTCGGCGGCATGATCGCGCTGGCCTATGCCGGGACTTATCCGGAGCGGGTCTCGCGGCTCGGCGTGCTCGACGGCATCTTTTTGCCGGATCCCGAGCCGGCGCCGATCGAGGCGCAGATGGCGGCCTGGGTGGCGCAGCTCGACCGGATCAGCAAGGCGAAGACGCGCCGCTTCGCCACGATCGAAGAGGCAGCCGGGCGGATGGCCGCGCACAACAAGAGGCTCACCGCCGAACAGGCGCAGCATCTGGCCCGTCACGCGGTCCGGCCGAACGACGATGGCACGCTGAGCTGGAAATACGATCCCTATGCGAGCGCGCGGGCCCCCTACCGGCTATCGCCCACCGATTACACCGCGTTGTGGTCCCGGATCACCTGCCCGATCCTGATGCTCAGCGCCAGCGAGAGTTTTCTGCCGGATCCCGGCAAGGCCGGCCTGGTCGGCCATTTCCAGCAGGTGGATCACCGGGTCATCGCCGACACCGGCCACTGGCTGCAGCACGACAAGACCGACGAGGTCATGGCCGCGCTCGGCGCGTTTCTCGCCGGGTGACCGGCCGGGCCGCCACCATGCCATGGCGGCCACCATCTTGACTAAGTATCTAGTTAGTTATAAGACTGGAGGGGCCTTCCGACCGTCGAAATTCGAGTGTCATGAGCAACCTGTCCCACGAGCGAGTCACCAGCGTTCACCACTGGACCGAAAAGCTGTTCAGCTTCCGCACCACCCGCAATCCCGGCTTCCGGTTTCGCAACGGCCAGTTCGCGATGATCGGACTCGAGGTCGACGGCCGGCCGCTGCTGCGGGCCTACAGCATGGCCAGCGCCAATTACGAGGAGCATCTGGAGTTCTTCTCGATCAAGGTGCAGGACGGTCCCCTCACCTCGCGCCTGCAGCACCTCAAGCCCGGACAGAGCATCATCGTCAATGCGAAGCCGACCGGCACGCTGATCCACGACAACCTGCTGCCCGGCCGCAACCTCTATCTGCTGTCGACCGGCACCGGACTGGCGCCATTCCTCAGCGTCATCAAGGACCCGGAGACCTATGAGCGCTACGAGAAGGTGATCCTGGTGCATGGCTGCCGCTTCGCCTCCGACCTGACGTACCAGGATCTGATCACCCGCGAGCTGCCACAGCACGAATTCCTCGGCGAAACCGTCCGCGACAAGCTGATCTACTATCCGACCCTTACGCGCGAACCGTTCCGCAACAACGGACGGATCACCGCGCTGATCGAATCCGGCAAGATGTTCGACGATATCGGGCTGACACTGTTGTCGCGCGACGCCGATCGCGTCATGATCTGCGGCAGCCCGACCATGCTGTCCGACCTCGTCGGCTTGCTGCGCGAGCGGGCGTTCGAAGAAGGCAGCCACAGCCATCCCGGGCATTTCGTCATCGAGCGCGCATTCGTCGAGAAATAGCCGACCGTCCGCAAGCCGACGGCGGCCCCACCCAGGAACGCCCCATGATCACCGGATCCACCCGCCTGTACGCCATCATCGGCGACCCGATCGGACACGTGCGGGTGCCGATGCTGTTCAACGACTACTTTGCGCGACACGGCATCGATGCCACCTGTTTTGCGATCCAGATCGGCCGCGACGATCTCGCTGCGGGATGGGCCGGCCTCAAGGCGATCAAAAACCTGGACGGTTTCATCGTCACCTCGCCGCACAAGGCCGGCGCCGCCGAACTGTGCGACGCGCTGGAGCCCGACGGCGCCCACACCGGCGTGGCCAACACCATCAGGCGGGAAAAGGACGGCAGCTATACCGGGACGCTGCTGGACGGGCGCGGCTTCGTCGCCGGCATGATCCGGGCTGGCCACGAACTCAAGGGAGGCCGCGTCTATGTCGCGGGTGCCGGGGGCGCCGGCACCGCGGTGGCCTTTGCGCTGGCCGATAGCGGCGTCTCCCGGCTGACCATCCACAACCGGACCATGCCGAAGGCCACCAGCCTCGCCGCGCAGATCAAGGCGGCCTATCCCGGCTGCGACGCGCGTCCCGGAAGCGCCGATGCCTCAGGCCACGACATCGTCGTCAATGCGACCTCGCTGGGGCTGAAGCCGGACGACGGCTTTTCGTTCGATCCGACGAGCGCCGATCGGGCGGCGCTGTTCGCCGAGGTGATCATGAAGCCGGAATTCACCCCGCTCTTGGTCGATGCCAAGGCGCGCGGCCATGCGGTTCACAGCGGCGTCCACATGCTCGACGGCCAGCTTCACATGATGATGGAATTCTTTGGGCTCGGCAAAGCGACGCGGTCGTAACCGCGCCGGCACTTCAAGGATGGATCGATGACGTATGTGGTGACCGAGAATTGCATTCGCTGCAAATACATGGATTGTGTGGAGGTGTGTCCGGTGGACTGCTTCTACGAAGGCGACAACATGCTGGTGATCCATCCCGAAGAGTGCATCGATTGCGGCGTCTGCGAACCGGAATGCCCGGCCGACGCGATCAAGGCCGATACCGAGCCGAACCTGGAGAAATGGCTGGCGCTCAACGCCGAGTTTGCGCCGAAGTGGCCGAACATCACCGAGCAAGGGACTCCCCCCGCCGACGCCAAGGAGTGGGACGGCGTCGCCGACAAGTTTGAAAAGTTCTTTGTCGCGGAGCCCGCGAAGTGAGACCATCCCAACTCGCCACAGCGCTGGCCCAGGCACGGCGTGACGCCCGCCTGCTCGACGGCGCGCCGGCGCCCGTTCGAAGCGTCGAGGACGCCTACACGGTGCAGGACAAACTGGTTGAGCTGTCGGGCGGCGGCGTGCGCGGCTGGAAGGTCACCGCGTTGGCCGAGGCAGACCAGCGCAGGTTCTCGTCGACGCGGCCGGTGGCCGGTGCGCTGCTCGAGGCCCGCGTCCATGACGCGCCGGCGCGGCTCGCGCTGTCGAGCTTCGTCCAGCCGCTGCTGGAATGCGAAGTGGCGTTCGTGCTCGGCGCCGATTTGCCGCCGCGCGACAGGCCCTATCAGCGCGCCGAGATCGAGAATGCAATCGCCGCGGTAGTGGCGCTGTTCGAGGTCGCCGACAACCGCGTCGCCGCCGAAGCGCCGAACCTGCTCAAGCTGGCAGATTCCATGGGCAATGGCGAAGTGGTGATCGGCACGCCGGTGTCCGACTGGCGAAGCGTCGACGTCACGCGGCCGGAGCAGGACATCGTGCTCACGCTCGATGGTGCGGTGGTGGAAAAAGGCAGCAAGTCGCAGATATTAGGCGATCCGCTGCTTGCCGTCGTCGCACTCGCCAACGCCCAACCGCTGCCGGCCGGCGGCTTGCGGCGCGGCCAGATCGTCACCACCGGCACCTGCACCAAGCCGGTGCCGCTGCGCAAGGGCGCGTACGCCGCCGATTTCGGAACGCTTGGAATTGTGCGGATGACGATTGAATGAATTCAAGCGAAACGGCTGCGCTCCTTGCCTTTGCGGGAGCGTCGGGCTCTGACTTCATCAATCTGTCGGGAGCGAGCATTGCCAGAGTCCGCCATGCCCGATGGCAGACCTCGTGCTGCGCAACAGCGAAACGACGCCAGCTGCAAAACGGATGTTTACCAGGCGTAGCCCAGCGTACCCTTGCCGGCGTAGCTGCGGCTCACATTCGAGAACTCACCGTCGAACGTCGCCGCAACCGACCAGCCGCTGATCCACTTCATTTCCACGGAGGCCGTGGTCAGAGCGGAGTCGGGCGCCTGACCGGCCCCGTTGACGACGAAGGATGCGCCGGGCAACGCCTGGAATGTCGGGGCAATGCCGCGGTCGGGATCGTAGTCATGCGCCCATGCGAGGCGGCCGCGCAGCGTCAGGATGGCGGCGGTGAGCGCGTAGGACTTGTCGGTTCGAATGCCGAGCTCGCTGCGGGTATCGGTCACCCGCCTGGCGCCGTAGGATAAGGCGAAGGTGTTCTCCCCGGAGATCACCGCCTCCGCGTAGCCTGGCAGGTCGAATGCCGTCGCCTGCGCCGCGGCGTAAGGCCTGATGCCGATGCCGCCTGCCCATGGCGCCACCAGACGATAGCCGCTTTCGATTCGCCCGGAGAACGCGTTGGCGCTGAACCGCGCGCGCAACTGGTCGATGCCGGAGATGGTGAGCGTGCGGTTGGTGGTGATGTCCTGCCAGCCGTAAGCCAGTGCGGCGGAGAGATAGGCCGGTCCGGTGGTGTGGCGAACGAAGGCGCCGGCCTGGAACAGATCGGAACGTCCGCTCCCGGATCCATCGACGTCGAAACCGGTGCCGCCGCCGGCGAGCGCGAAGCCCGCGACGGTATCGGGCGAGAAGCGATAATCGGCGCCCATCGCGGTGCCGTAGATCCGGCTGCTGGTGCTGCTGGATCCCTGCGTCGCATTGCCGGCGGTGGTCTGCGCGCCGCCATAACCCGCGGCCCATGTACTCCAGCGCTTTTCGAAGGGGGACGGCGCAGGCATGAACAGCGCATAGGCGTCCCGCGCATTGGCCGGGCGCGGCTTGCCGCTTGCCGCATACGGCAACGGGGCTGAGCCCGGCCGGTCGCGGTCCGCGGCATTTTGATCGAGCATGACGTCGAGAAACCGCGTCATGGCGCCGAACGTTGCCTGTTGCGATCCGGCAGCGACTTCGCCCGCTGCCTGCGAGAGACCCGCCGGCGTCAGCGCTCCGAAGCCGATTGCAATGCTGCCGTGGCTGTTGAAATAGGCTTGCGACGCATCGGCAACAGCCTGCTGGTTGCGGTTGAGGCCACTGCTTCCAAAACCCAAGGCGAGATCGAGGTAGGCGTGGGTCGCATCGTAGCGCAGGCTCGGTACGAAGCCTGCCGGCAGATTGGTGCTGACCGCGCCGAACGTGCCGACCACGGCGCCAGCGGTCAGGATGGTGGACTGCCTGACGACGATGCCGCCACCGGCGTAAACGCCGCGCACGGCGGCGCCGCCCGGTGTCGCCGTGCCCGTCACATTTGCCGGAGACGATGTCGCGGAGACCTGCACCAGATACTCGGCGCCGGACGACAGCGCGAGACTGCCGTTGACGGTCATCGACGAACCGGCCGCGCCGTTGCCCGGCGCGAAAGTGCCGCCGTTGCCAACCGCGAGATTGGCAATCGTGCCGTTGCCGGTCAACGTACCGCCGTTGACCGTGGTGGTGCCGGCGATGGTGCCGGTGTTGTTGGTGATCCCGCCGTTATTGGTGAGGCCTCCGTTGAGCGTCCCGGCATTGCTGGTGATGCCGATGTTGGTCAGGAGGCCGGATACCGTCGCGCCGGCGGCGTTGTTGAAGGTGCCGGCGTTGGCCACCGTGCCGGTCCAGACGGCGTTGTTGGTGATGGTGCCGGCATTGCCGGTGACGTTGCCGGTCCAGACCGCACCGGCGTCGTTGACGATGGCGCCGGCATTGCCGGTGACGTTGCCATTCCATCGGGATCCTGTCCGATTCTGGATGCTGCCACTGTTGCCGGTGACGTTGCCGTTCCAGGTGGCGGCCGTCGCGGTGGCGGTCCAGTTGATGATGGTGCCACCATTGGCGAGCACATCGCCAATCCAGACGCCGCTGAAATTGTACACGCGGCCGCTGTTGCCGCCGACGTTGCCGGTCCAGGTACCGTTGTTCTGCACCAGCTGGCTGTTGCCCAGAACCGAGCCGTGCCACGCGCCGTCGTTGACGACGACAGCGCCGTTGCCCTGGACGTCGCCCACCCACAACGCGTTGCCACCGTTGAACACCTGGGTGAACCGGCCATAGCCGCTGTTGCCCACGACATTGCCGGTCCAGGTGCCGCCATTGTTCATGATGAAGTTGGCATTGCCGTTGATGTTGCCGGTCCAGGTGCCGCCGTCGTTCATGATGAAGTCTGAATTACCGTTGACATCGCCATGCCAGTTGCCGGTCACGGAATTATAGATCCAGCCATTCAATCCAAGGGTGGCAGGAAGCGGGTCCGCCGGATTGCCGTTGCCGGTGATGGTGCCGTTCAGCCATGTGCCGTTGTTGGTGATCTGCGAATTGTTGGATTGAACCCCGCCGTCCCATGTGGCGCCCACATTGTTGGTGACGTGATTGGTGTTGGACTGGACGTTTCCGGTCCAGTAGCCCGGCGCGTTGTTGTCGATGGTGCTGCTGTTGGTCAGGACGTTGCCGAAAAACGGCCCGTTGTTGGTGAATGGCGCGGTGTTGTTGATGTCGGCGGCCCCCGCATCACCGGCGCAGCACAACAGCGTCGCAGCGGCGACTCCCATGCGCAATTTCGACCGCGGCCGGCGCACCCCGCCCTTGCCGCGCGCGTCACCGATGCAGCGGCCGTCACCCTGTCCGGGCAGACCAGCCTTTGACTTGTTCATGAAAATTCCGGCTGGGCGCGCGGTGGACCGCGGACGCTACGCTCTCGTTGGACCACGGTTGCGGCGACGATGTAAGCGACGATTGCGGTTCCTCAACAGGGATCGTCGCAATGTCGGTATTTATCGCCCGACACGGACTTATGCACCGCCAATCGTGCCTGGCCTCTGGCTTAGTTGCCGGAATCCAGTAACCACGATGGCTGACGGAGATGACGACTCAACGAGTCCGACGACTCCCGCGCGGAATAATTGGCAGTCGGTTGCCCTTCAGTGGGCAAATCGCAGGCGGCGCGAGTGCCTGTGTTCCATCCGGCCCTTGCTCGAACCATTCCAGCCGGAGAGTGACGTGGCGTTGTCGAAGTTTCTTCGTTGGTGTGGTGTCGTCGCACTCGTCACTTTGCCCGCCGCCGCGCGGGCGCAGACTGCGTCGCAGATCACACCACCGAGTTTTCGGCCGAATCTGGAACGGGCGGGCGGGTTTGCCGTGACGGGCGGGACCGGCCTGGCGACGCCGTCCGGCGCGGAGAGGCTGTTCGTCCAGCTGTCCGGAATTCAGATCAAGGGTGGCTTGCCGGAAATGGCCGCGGCGACCGCGGAGCTCGAGCGACGCCTGGTCGGACGGCCGGTCTCGGGCGCTGAGATTTTTGCCGCCACCCGCGATCTTGAGGCGGCCTATGCCAAAGCGGGCTATGTGCTGGTGCGCGTCGCGATGCCGCCGCAGCATCTCGTCAACGGCGCCCGGCTGAAGCTCACGGTGGTCGACGGTTTCATCGAACGCATCGAACTCAAGGATGTGCCGGAACGGGTGCGCCGTCGCATTGCCGGGCTGATCGAGCCGCTGATCGGCCGGCGCGGTGTGACGCTGCCCGAGATCGAGCGTCGCATTCTTCTCGCCGGCGACACTCCGGGGATCATCCTGCGTTCGACACTCGCGCCCGGCAAAAGCGAGGGCGCCACGATCCTGGTGATCGATGCCGGATACCGGCCGGTGAGCGAGACCCTGACATTCGACAATACGCTGTCGAAGTCGCTCGGCCGCACCACCCTCGGCGCCGGCCTCGACTTCAACAGCATT
>Ga0209758_1003261_pt1 | contig 15048 bp, 12 predicted proteins | sample AraplaMF_Col_mMF_FD_184258 | JGI IMG/M metagenome (GOLD analysis project Ga0209758, IMG submission 184258) | Arabidopsis root microbial communities from the University of North Carolina, USA - plate scrape MF_Col_mMF (SPAdes) (version 2) | ecosystem: Host-associated > Plants > Roots > Endosphere... | reverse complement strand
CGCGCTCGGGCATCCGTGCGCCGATGGTCGCGGGCAGCGCCCCCGCAAGGACGTCGTCGATCTCGACGGCCGTGACGCGCTCGGCCACCTCCAGCAGCGCCAGTGTCAGGGAGCCGAGTCCCGGCCCCACCTCCACGACGACGTCCTCGGGACGGACGTCGGCGGTGCGCACGATGCGCCGCACCGTGTTGGCGTCGATGACGAAGTTCTGGCCGCGCTGTTTGGTGGGGCGCACACCGAGGGCGGCCGCGAGTTCGCGGACGTCGGCGGGGCCCAGGAGGGCGTCGGGGGTGGAGCTGCTCACGGAGCAAGGGTACGGGGCGGTGCGACGGCGCCGCGCACGCACGGCGGCGGGCGGCCCCGGGCCTCCCCCGGTGCCTTGTGAGCCAGGGGGAGGCCCGTGGACGGTGCCGTCCCCGGAGGAACGGCGGCGGTCGCGACTTCAGCGGTAGAGGTGCGGCCCGCAGTGCGGCCAGGGGCTGGAGCCCTGGCGCACGTACAACTTCTTGGCCCGGTACGTCTGCTCCGAGGACGGAGCGTCCTGCGGCCGGCCCGAGCCGCCCAGGCTGCGCCAGGTGCGCCGGTCGAACTGGTAGAGGCCTCCATAGGTGCCCGACGGGTCCACCGCACGCGCCTTGCCGCCGGACTCGCAGGTGGCGAGCCCGTGCCAGTTCAGGCCCTCGGCGCCCCTCACCGAGTCCGGGTGACGCCTGGTGCCCACCCGGATCACCTGGGTCCTGGGCTCCTGCACCACCTCGGACTCGATCCGCCTCGGCTTCTGCCGGACGCCGTTGACGGTGCGCAGGACGTACGTCACCCGGCGCGTGCCCGGCCGCCCGGCGCGGACCACGACCTCGGTGCCCCTCAACAGACGCGGGTCCCGGGTGCGCCGCACGTCGAACGGGATCTGCTCCTCGCGGATCTCCTTCGAGCCCTTCACCCTCAGCACGGTCACCGTCTGGCCGTCGCGCGGAAAGCTGTCCGGCCGTACCGAGGTCGTGTCCTGTCCGCGCAGGACGACCCCGGCCTGCTCGACCGCCTCGCGGACGGTCGCCACGTTGGTCCGGATCGTGCGCGGCCGGCCGTCCGCCATCACCGTGACCGAACGCTCGGTGCGGACGTTCAGCGCGAGTCCCTCACGGCCGATCTTCCGGGAGCGCACGGTGGACAGAAAGGCGCCCTCCGCGCGCACTCCGAACTGCTGGAGCGCGCCGTCGACGGTGCGCGCCGTGGTCCACACCTGGCGCCGGTGGCCGTCGACGGTGAGGAACAGAGGGCGCCCGTAGCGCACCACGACATCGTCCCCGCTGGCCAGCGGGGTTCCGGGCGCGGGCGATACGACGTCGTGCGCTCCCACGGAGACCCCCTCCTCGGTGAGCAGTTCACCCACGTCGGCGGCGAAGGTGTGCAACGCGCGCGGCCGGCCGTCCACGGTGAGTTCGATCGCCTTGTCGTTGGCGACGAACGCGGTGGTGCCGCCGGCGAGGAAGGCGACGACCAGTGCCTGGGGGATGAGACGGCGGACGGAATCGGGGCGGGAGCGGCCCTTTCCGCGACGCGCGGCGTGCCGGGCCTGGGCACGGCCCGGCGGACGGGCCGTCGTCTCCGGCTGCTGGCGCGGCCACGGTCCCGCTATGTCCCCGGCGTGCACGGTGCGGGCCCGCGCCTCGTAGGCAGGCCGGTAGGTGTCCGGGTACGCCGGGCCGTAGGGCTCGTGATCCTCGTACGCCGGGGCCGGGTCGTACGTCCCGCATGGCGAGTACTGCCGATTGCTCACGACGACACGCTCCAGAGAGGTCCGAAACGGGAGACCAGAACCTAGCGCCTGGCCGTCACTCTCCAAAGCAACGCCGTTACTCGGTGTGGCGACACGCTTTCACTCCGAAACACCCGGAAATCCGGACGTTCCGGCGCCCCGGCCACACGCCTGCAACCGGGTGAAATCACGTTCAGTAATCGAAGGCGCGTGCCGTGTTCCTTGCGATCGCCTCCGCCAGCACGTCCTCCTCGAGCCCCTTCACGGCGGCCATCGCACGGACCGTGATCGGAACGAGATAGGGGGCGTTGGGCCTGCCCCGATAGGGCGCGGGAGTGAGGAACGGGGCGTCGGTCTCCACCAGGACGAGGCCGAGCGGGGCCACGGCGAGAGCCTCCCGCAGCGGTTGCGCGTTCTTGAAAGTCATGTTTCCCGCGAACGACATGAAGTACCCGGCGCGGGCGCAGGTCTCGGCCATCGCCGCGTCACCCGAGTAGCAGTGGAAAACCGTCCGCTCGGGCGCACCCTCCTCCTGCAAAATGCGCAGCACGTCGGCGTGGGCGTCACGGTCGTGGATGACCAGCGCCTTGCCGTGCCGTTTGGCGATCTCGATGTGCGCGCGGAAGGAGCGTTCCTGGGCGATCCTGCCCTCGGGCCCGGTGCGGAAGTAGTCGAGCCCGGTCTCACCGACGCCCTTGACGTGCGCAAGGGCCGCGAGAGCGTCGATCTCGGCGAGCGCCTCGTCCAGAGCGGCGTCACCGCCCGGTTCGCGGGCCCCCTGCCGGGACCAGCCGTCGGGGTCGCCGCCGACGATGCGGGGCGCCTCGTTGGGGTGCAGCGCCACGGCCGCGTGCACGGACGCGTGCGCGGCGGCCGTCTCCGCGGCCCAGCGCGAGCCCTTCACATCGCAGCCGACCTGCACGACCGTGGTCACGCCCACCGCCGCCGCCCTGGCGAGCCCCTCCTCCACCGTCCCGGACTGCATGTCGAGGTGGGTGTGCGAGTCGGCGACGGGCACGCGCAGGGGTTCCGGAAGCGGGGGCGGCCCGTTCTTGTCGGACGCTTGGGAAGGCATGCTCCGATCCTACGAAAGGGCCGCGCCGCCTCTCGCCCCGGAGGAACCGTTCACCCCGCCTTGCGATGGTGAAACATGTGGAGCAGGTCCGAGAGGTGCCAGTGGTGGTGCTGCCCGGTCTCCTGCGCCCGCGCCGCCGGCTCGTCCAGGGTCTCCTCCCCGGCGGACCGCCCTGCCGGGTGGTGGTGCCGGTGCATGGAGTTCTGGACGGAGGACACCTGGCCGGGGCGCATGATGCGCACCACGTGGCTGTCGCAGTTCAGGCAGCTGGGACGGCTCAGCGGCGACGGGACGACACGGCCGCCCGCCACATACATCACGAACTCGTTGCCGTCTCCGTCGAGGTGGTGCTCGATGTCGTACGACTGCTCCCAGCCGTGCCCGCACCGCATGCAGGCAAAGGAGTAGGACTCCTGTACGACGGCGGTGGCCATGCCTCGGTCGGCCTGCCCGATGCCGGCCGCGTCTATCCGGCCGGTGCGTCCTGCGATCTCACTCATGCCAGCTCCTCTTGTCCGCTGGACAAGCGCCCCGGTGAGGCGGGGTTCCCCCGGAATCCCGCGAGGTCCCACTGTGGGCGAGGGACGGGGACGTCCCTTCACCAAGTGGACGACTTCACCAGCGCGAACGCATCAAGGCCTGCCGAGTGTTGGAGGCGATTTGGAGTCCGCTTGCCAAATCGACCCGAACGCACCGTTATGGCTTTGCCTTCGGCGACAGCTCTTTGCCCGTCCATGGGGCGTCCGCTCATGGGAGAGGATCCCTGCTCGGAGGGGGTGTGGCCTCACGCGGACCGGTCGGCGTTCTTGGCCGCCACCACCGCGTCGAAGACCTCCCGCTTCGGCACGCCCGCCTCGGCGGCGACCGCCGCGATGGCCTCTTTGCGCCGTTCGCCCGCCTCTTCGCGCACCCGCACCCGGCGCACCAGCTCGGTCGCGTCGAGCTCCTCGGCTGGCCTCTCGCCCGCGCCCTCCACGACGACGGTGATCTCGCCCCGCACGCCCTCGGCGGCCCACTCCACCAGTTCGCCGAGCGGGCCCCTTCGGACCTCCTCGTACGTCTTGGTCAGCTCGCGGCAGACGGCGGCCCGGCGCCCGGCGCCGAAGGCCTCGGCCATGGCGTCGAGGGTGGCCTGGAGCCGGTGCGGGGCCTCGAAGTAGACGAGGGTGCGCCGCTCCTCGGCGACCTCACGCAGCCGTGACAGCCGCTCGCCCGCCTTGCGCGGCAGGAACCCCTCGAAGCAGAAGCGGTCCACGGGCAGCCCGGACAGCGCGAGCGCGGTGAGCACGGCGGACGGACCGGGCACGGCCGTGACGCGGACGTCCTTCTCGACGGCGGCGGCGACCAGCCGGTACCCGGGGTCGGACACGGACGGCATCCCCGCGTCGGTCACCAGCAGCACCCGCGCCCCGCCCTCCAGCGCGTCGACCAGCTCGGGCGTCCGGGCGGACTCGTTGCCCTCGAAGTACGACACGACACGCCCGGCCGGCTGCACGCCCAGCGCCTGCGTGAGCCGGCGCAGCCGGCGGGTGTCCTCGGCGGCGATCACGTCGGCGGTGGCAAGCTCCTTCGCGAGCCGCGGCGGAGCGTCCTCGATGTCCCCGATTGGGGTGCCGGCGAGGACCAGGGTTCCGGGCGTAGCTGTCACGTTTCCATCCTCCCAGGCGCGGGCCGTACCCGATCGGAGGGGCCAAGCGCGGGACTCACACAGACGCGTTCCCTACGATGGCGCGGTGACCAGTACCGCGTCCTCCACGGACACCCGGCAGGGCCAGGCCACCGAAGAGCACCGGCCGGCATGGCAGCAGCGGCTGCGCCGTTTCGGATACACGGCGCGCCCCACAGGCGAGGTCCGTGACCGGCTGGTGCCGCCCTACAGCGAGCCCAGCCCCCGCGTCTGGGGGGCGCTCGGCCTGCGCAAGGAGCTCGCGGACCGTCTCACCCGCTGGTCGGGCTGGGGCGGCCCGCTGCTCGTGACGCTCGTGGCGGGGCTCATGCGGTTCTGGAACCTGGGCAGCCCCAGGGCGGTGATATTCGACGAGACCTACTACGCCAAGGACGCCTGGGCGCTCATCCACAACGGATACGAGGCGAACTGGGCCAAGGACGCCAACGACCTGATCCTCAAGAACCACGGGCATGTGGGGATCCCGACGGACGCCGCCTACGTGGTGCATCCGCCGGTCGGCAAGTACGTGATCGGTCTCGGCGAGCTGATCTTCGGGTTCAACCCGTTCGGCTGGCGGTTCATGACGGCGCTGCTCGGCACGCTGGCCGTGCTGATGCTGTGCCGCATCGGCCGCCGGCTGTTCCGCTCGACCTTCCTGGGCTGTCTGGCCGGTGTGCTGATGGCCGTCGACGGTCTGCAGTTCGTGATGAGCCGCACCTCGCTGCTGGACGGCGTCCTGGAGTTCTTCGTGCTCGCGGCCTTCGGCTGCCTCCTCATCGACCGGGACAGGGTGCGCGAGAAACTGGCGGCGGCGCTTCCGGCGGACGCCGACGGCCGGGTGCGCCCGGACCCCCACACGGCGGAGACGGTCCGCTTCGGTCTGCGCCCGTGGCGCTGGGCGGCGGGAGTGATGCTCGGTCTCGCCATCGGCACCAAGTGGAACGGCCTGTACTTCCTGGCGGCGTTCTGTGTGATGGCGGTCCTGTGGGACTACTCCGCCCGCAAGGTCGCCGGGGCCCGGCAGAGCGCCACGGCGGTCCTGACGCGCGACCTGGGTCTGACCTTCCTCGCCACGGTCCCCGTCGCGATCTGCGTCTACCTCGTCTCCTGGATCGGCTGGATCCTCTCCCCCGCCGACGGCTCCGGAGGCTACTTCCGCAACTGGGCGGCCACCGACGGCAAGGGCGGCACCTGGGCCTTCCTGCCCGACTGGCTGCGCAGCCTGTGGCACTACGAGCACGAGGTCTACCTGTTCCACGTGGGCCTGTCGTCCCCGCACACGTACCAGTCGAACCCGTGGAGCTGGCTCGTGGTGGGCCGGCCGGTCTCCTACTTCTACGAGTCCCCCTCCCCCGGCGAGGCGGGCTGCCCCGCGGACGCCGGCGACAAGTGCGCCCGGGAGGTCCTGGCGATCGGCACCCCGCTGCTGTGGTGGGCGGCCTGCTTCGCGATCCTGTACATCCTGTGGCGGTGGGCGTTCCGCCGTGACTGGCGGGCCGGCGCGATCGCCTGCGGGATCGCCGCGGGCTACCTGCCGTGGTTCATGTACCAGGAGCGCACGATCTTCTACTTCTACGCGGTCGTCTTCGTCCCGTTCCTGTGCCTGGCGGTGGCGATGATGATCGGCGCCATCATCGGACCACCCGGCTCCGACGAACGCCGCCGACTGGTGGGAGCGGCGGGCGCGGGCATCCTGGTCCTGCTGATCGCCTGGAACTTCATCTACTTCTGGCCCCTGTACACGGGCACGGCGATCCCGATCGACCAGTGGCGGTCGCGGATGTGGCTGGATACCTGGGTCTAGCTGGGAAGACACGCTACGAGGGCGCGGCTGTCGGCCGCGCCCTCGTGGTCGTCGGCGGTCGTCAGCGGTTGCCATCGGCCACCCTCGGACGGCCAGAAACGGCCCAGAATGTCAGGGTGGCCAACCATCTGCGTCCCGCTGACCAACATGGCCTGAGCCCCCTCACCGGCCGACCACGGCGTTCAGGGCCGCGCCGAGTTCGGTCGTGGGGAACTTGCCGTTCAGCTCCGACACGGTCTCGCCCTTGTCCTGGGCGAACGTTGCTATGGGTGGCCGCCGTCCTGGGACGGCGGCCACCGAGGGCGGGGCCGTCGCGGGACGCCTGCCCGCGACGGCCGGGACCTCAGGCGGTGTGGCCCGGAACCTGCTTCATGTCGTCGACGATCGCGCGGGTGGTGATGGCGTCGGTGTAGAGCACCGTGCCGGGCTTCATGGTCACGCCGTACTCGGTGACCGGCTTCACCTGCACGGAGCGCTCGCCGAGGAAGACATGGGTCTTCTTGTCAAAGATCCACTCCTCCCGCGCGCCGCTGGTCTCGTCCAGCCGGGCCACCGCGACTCCCTCACGGCCGATCGCGTCCCGCGCGTCGTCCACCACAACCACGCCGGGGATCTTCGCCGCCGTCTTGAAGAGCGCCGAGTACAGCTCCGCTGGCGGGTAGCTCTCGCCCAGCAGGTCACCGATCGTGGTGAACGCCTCCTGGTCAGGTGAGTTGCCGTGCCCCTTCGTCTCCTTGTAGATCTTCTCCAGCAGCTGGTCCGGGTCGGTGGGCAACGTGGCCAGGTAGTCGTACGACGGGGCGTTGAGATAGGCCTCGAAGGGGTGGCCCTGCTCGTCGGGGAGGCTGAGCGTCTCGCCCTCGGGGCTGTCGTTGACGGCGGGGTCGATCAGCCATCCCTTGGTGCCGTCCGCGGACTTCCAGATCTGCCGCTTGTGCAGCGCGTGGCTGGCGAGACTGCTCTTGTCCTCCACCGTCTTCACGAAGGTGTCGGCCGACTGGGACGCGATGTAGACGTACTGACCTGGCTTCATCACCGGGCGGGGGCCGTCTGCCGCCGCCACCGAGATCTGGTCGACAAGCTGGTCCAGCCCCTTGGCGCTCGCGGGACTGACCTGCGTGGTCAGCGCCGGGCCGACGGCGACATCGACGGCCTGCCCGCCGGCGCCACCGTTCAGCACCACACCGGCCACGACCGCACCGGCCACCGCGAACGCCGCCACCGGCAGCGCGATCGCCAGACGCGGCATACGCAAACCGCTGGACTTCGGCCGAACGGAACCGGCGGTCCCCGGGTGCTCCACGCGCTGCGTGTCCTGCTGAATGTGGGCCATCAAACGCTCCTTGTGGAACTGGTGACGGCCCGCCGGAAGATCGCGCCCAGCCTGCGGAAGGAGAGCCGCGCTCTCCTTCCACTCAACCGGACTCTGCCGGGACTGATTCGCCTTCATCATTTTCCTCCCGATACGGGCCGGATCGCATTGATACGGTCCCCTCTTACCTGTCGATCCGACCGGCCGGGTTCCCGGTTTCCCCGGACGGGTTTTTCCACCGGCCCCTCGCGGCTCCGTACGGACTCGCCCACGAGCTCCGCCTCGGTGAGCTTGCGCAGCTTGGCGCGGGCCCGGGAGAGCCTTGAGCGGACCGTGCCGACGGCGATGTCGAGCGCCTCTGCGGCGGCCGTGTACTCCAGGCCCTCCCACAGGCACAGGGTGAGGACTTCGCGCTCGGGTCTGCGCAGCATGGCGAGCGCGCGCAGGGCGGCGGCGAGCCGCCGCCGGTCGTCGAGCCGGCCCGCCACCTCGTCGGCGTGGTCGGGCAGGACCAGGCCGGCCTCGGCCTCGGCGGCGGCGTTCGCCGCGGCCTGGTACCGCCGGTTGCTGCGGTGGTGGCCGCGCGAGATGTTCGTGGCGACGCCCATCAGCCACGGCCGCAGGGAGCCGCCCTCGGCGTCGACCCGGTCATGCAGCCGCCAGGCCTCCATGAAGGTCTCGGCCATCACGTCCTCGGCCGCCGCCCAGTCGGCGGTGAGTCGGAAGGCGTGGTTGTAGACCGCGCGGGCGTAGCTGTCGTACAGCTCGGCGAAAGCGCTCGGATCCCCGGCCCGTATCCGGGTACGCATGTCAGTGCTCACCTTCGTAGACTGTCGCGCGGCCCGCACCGAGTTCCCGTGATCCACGTCACACCGCGGGACGGGGCGGCCGCGGATCCCCGGCCGGACCGCACGCAGCGGTTCGAACACCCGCACGGGGCAGCGAGCTCGGGTGCCCCGCGACCTATTCACTGGAGCTCACGACACGCTCGAACACTACGTTCGGAAATTCGGGGACGTTGTAAAAAAGGTCGCCCTAATAAAGGATGCCTCGTCCGAAAATTTAACTCGTGCAAATAGAATGGTCGCATCGGCTTCACTCGACCGGCCGGACGGAAAAGGAAGTACGAAAGGGGGCGGAGGGTCTCACCCTGCCACCGGCCCGGAAATCACAGCGAGAGCCCATCCGCAGGCCCCGCCTCCAACCCGGTGGCCTGCGCACACACGTCGTCGGAATCCACGCGTCCTATAACCCGGTGATCTTGAGGAAAGCGGGAGCGAACCGGACCCGTATCCAGCGAGAGACCGCAGTACCCGGTTGATTCGGTGCACGAGACGACGGCCGGCCGCGAGGGTCAGGGCGCTTTTCCTCGGATTCCATCGCCACCGCGGCCGCGGCTTTCATCGCGGCCCGGCGGGATGTATTTCGGCGCAAGGCGAGATCGATACCGGAGGCAGGAAACGCACCGACCGGAGCCCTGACAGCGGATACCGTTCGGTCCCGGTAACCGGTGGCGCATATCGCCGAGTCGGATCGGCATGCGGAGAACCGGGACGGCGCATCGCCGGTCCGTCCCCGGTTCACCGGACTCCCCTCGGGATCACGTTGCGGGTGGACGGGCAGCGGTACCGGCTCGTCGTCGGCACCCGCACCAGCCTGCTGGACGCTCTGCGCGAGCATCTGGGTGGTAGCTGCGGAGGCCCCGCGGCATCCGCTCGCCGGCCGGTGAGGCCGCGCTCATCCCGGGCGCAGCCGTCGTCGTTCAGGTATGTGGTTCGATGTGAGGGTTTGGGTCATACATCTGATCACTCTTCGGCCAATAATCAAACACGCCCGTCACAACCTCCCCAAGGGCCGCCTACAGTGCGAGATCTACGGGGAGGGGATGACGCGCCATGCGCAAGGGGGTCAAGGCCGCCATAGTCGGCGGGGTGTTCGTGGTCATGGTGGGGGGTGCCGGATACGGGGCGTACAACTTCCTGACGGCACTGAACGAGGGCACCTCCTCCGGCAGCAGTGTCGGCGGACCGGCGCCCGTGAAGACCGGACCGCCGTCCACGAGCGAGGTCAAGGAGGCGAGTGCCAAGTTCCTCGCCGCCTGGCAGAAGGGCGACGCGGCCGCCGCCGCCTCGTACACGAACAACGCCGGGGCCGCCGAGCAGTTGCTGACCGCGTACGGCACCAGCGCGCACATCACCAAGGTGCACATCACGCCGACCGCACCGAGCGGTGACTCGGTGCGGTACTCGGTGAAGGCGACGGTGTCGTACGGCGGGAAGTCCGAGCCGCTCGCCTACGACAGCGAGCTGACGGTCGTGCGCGGTGTGACCACCGGGCGCGCACTGGTCGACTGGCAGCCGTCCGTGGTCCATCCCGCCCTGGAGAAGGGCGACACGCTCGTCACCGGGGAGGCCAAGGTCCCGCCCATCGAGGCGGTCGACCGGAACAACACGGTCCTGACCGCGGCCAAGTACCCCTCGCTCGGACCGATCCTGGACGCGCTGCGCGAGAAGTACGGCGACAAGGCGGGCGGCAGGCCCGGCGTGGAACTGACCGTCGAGCGCGCCGATGCGAGCGCGCCGAGCAAGACCCTGCTCACGCTCGCCAAGGGCACCCCGGGCAAGCTCCGCACCACGATCAGCGCCCCCGCGCAGGCGGCGGCCGAACGGGCCGTGCGGCAGTACGCGGAGTCGTCGGTGGTGGCGGTCAAGCCGAGCACGGGTGAGGTGCTCGCGGTCGCCAACCACCGGCAGGACGGGTTCAACGCTGCCTTCGAGGGACGGCTCGCGCCGGGTTCCACGATGAAGGTCATCAGCGCGGCGACGCTCATCGACAACGGCATCACCAGCATGAACGGCCCGGCGCCCTGCCCCGAATCGGCCGTCTGGCAGAGCCAGACCTTCCACAACCTCCAGGGTCTGGTCCCCAACGAGCAGGCCACGCTGGCCAACAGCTTCATGCGGTCGTGCAACACGGCGTTCGTGAAGTACGCGGACGCGGTGAAGGTCGACTCGCTCACCCGGGAGGCCGAGGACCGTTTCGGGCTCGGCCAGGACAACTGGAAGACCGGCATCGTCTCCTTCGACGGCTCGGTGCCCGCCTCCGGCGGCCCGGACACCGCGGCCAACCTGATCGGCCAGGGCCAGGTCCAGATGAGCCCGCTGAACATGGCGTCGGTCACGGCGACCGCCACCACCGGTGCCTTCCGGCAGCCGTACCTGATCTCGCCGAAGCTCGACGGCCGCCAACTGGCCCGGGCCAGGGGCCTGTCCGCCAGTACCGTCGCCCAGCTGAGGGCGATGATGCGGCTGACGGCGACCCAGGGCACGGCCGCGCACGTCATGGCGGGGCTCAGCGGTGACATCGGGGCGAAGACCGGCTCCGCCGAGGTCGACGGACAGACCAAGTCCAACAGCTGGTTCACCGGCTACCGGGGCGATGTCGCCGCGGCGGCCATGACCCAGGAGGGCGGGCACGGCGGCGACGCGGCCGGTCCTATCGTCGCAGCTGTGCTACGAACCGGCGGCTGAGGTCACCCGCGCCGGCCCGGGACTCTAGTGTGGTGTTCTCGTTGAGGAACATGGGGGCACCGGGGGACCTGGGGACTGCGGAGGATCGGGAGCTGTGGGCAAGAGAAGGCGCGCCGCCGAGCGCAGGAGGAGCCGCCCGCTGGTGGTCGGAGGACTGATCGCCGTCGTCGGTGTGGCCGGAGCGTTCGGCGTCTACAGCCTGCTCGGCGGCGGCGCGGCGGCCGACGACGGCAAGGCGTTCCGGGGCGTGCTCAAGCCCGCGAAGACCGGGCCGCCGTCCGCCTCCGAGGTCCGCACGACGGCGGCGGCGTTCCTCACGGCCTGGCAGCAGGGCCAGGTGGCGAAGGCCTCGGCCGTAACGGACGACTCGGCGGCCGCGACGCAGGCCCTGACGGGTTACGGCAAGGACGCGCACATCACCGGGGTGACACTGACCCGCGGTACGCCGTCCGGTGCCTCGGTGCCGTTCTCCGTCAAGGCGACGGTGTCGTACCAGGGCAGGAGCAAGCCGCTGGCGTACGACTCGAAGCTGACGGTCGTGCGCCGGGCCAAGGACGGTCTGCCGCTGGTCCGTTGGCAGCCTTCGGTGATGCACCCGGACATGGCCGAGGGCGACCGCCTGGTGACGGGGGAGGCGGGCACGCCCCCGATCAAGGCCCTCGACCGGGACGGCGGCGAGCTGACGACGGCCAAGTACCCCTCGCTCGGAACCGTGCTGGACGGTCTGCGGGAGAAGTACGGCAAGAAGGCCGGCGGCAAGGCGGGCATCGAGCTGCGCATCGTGCGCAAGGCGGCGGCCAAGGGCAGCCAGAAAGTGCCCGACAAGACGCTGGTGACGCTGAGCGAGGGCACACCGGGCACGGTGAAGACGACGCTGAGCCCGACGCTCCAGGCGAAGGCCGAGCAGCAGGTGTCGCAGAAGGACAAGGCCTCCGCGGTCGTCATGCGCCCGTCGACGGGGGAGATCCTGGCCGTGGCGAACTCGAGCCACGGCTTCAACGCGGCCTTCCAAGGCTCCCTGGCCCCTGGCTCCACGATGAAGATCGTGACGTCGACGCTGCTGTTCGAGAAGGGGCTCGCGCACGCGGACAAGCCGCACCCGTGCCCCAAGTACGTGACGTACGGCGGCTGGAAGTTCCAGAACGACGACAAGTTCGAGATCAAGAACGGCACGTTCAAGGCGAGCTTCGCGGCCTCCTGCAACACGGCCTTCATCAGCCAGGCGGAGAAGCTGAAGAACGACGACCTCACGAAGATCGCACAGCAGATCTACGGTCTGAGCATGAACAACTGGGCGATCGGCGTCCCGTCCTTCGACGGCGCGGTCCCGGTACAGAACGCGGCCCAGATGGCGGCCTCCCTGATCGGCCAGGGCAGCGTCCGCATGAATCCGCTGAACATGGCCTCGGTGGTCGCGACGGCCAAAACGGGCGTCTTCCACCAGCCGTACCTGGTCTCACCGTCGGTGGACGACCGCTCGCTGGCCAAGGCGACCCGCACCATGTCGGCGTCGACGCAGGCCCAGCTGAAGGAGGTCCTCCAGTACACGGCCGCGGCCGGCACCGCCGCCAAGGCGATGGCGGGCCTGGGTCCCGACTACGGCGCGAAGACCGGCTCGGCCGAGGTGGACGGCCAGGAGCAGCCGAACGGCTGGTTCACGGCGTGGAAGGGCGACCTGGCCGCCGCGGGTGTGGTCCAGCAGGGCGGCCACGGCGGTGACTCGGCGGGACCGATCGTGGCGTCCCTGCTGCGCGCGGGGAGCTGACCCGCCCGGTGGTGTCCCCTCGCCGCGGGCCCGCGGCGAGGTGGCCCCCGGCCGCATCCGCGGCACGGGCCTGGCGGATGCGGGGCGGCTAGGAGAAGCGCTGCCCGGCGGCCCCCGCCGTGTACGTACGGCGCAGGAAGCGCAGCAGCGCCTTCGACTCCAGTTGCACCACCTCGACCCCCCGCTGCGAGTGGAACTCCATGACCGCCTGGACCCGGCCGCAGGGCCAGATACGGACATCGCCCTTCTCGGCCGGGGCGCGCAGCCCCTTCTCCAGGAGATCCCGCGAGAAGGCCCACTCGTGCGGTCCGGGCAGACCGATGCGGACGGATCGTGGATCGGCGTCGGGGTCGTAGCGAAGAACGATGGGAACGGCGTCCGGGGCTTCAGGTGAATCCGTGACGACATGGGCTCGTGCGTACTGTTCCACAACTGTCATGGGACCGCTCCTCACGCTGCGTCACCCACACAGAAGGTGAATCCACTACTTCTCTAATGTCTCATATCAGGACAAAGGCGGCTTCCGGTGCTCGCGAGAGGTAGTCACGGATACCAAGCTCTTGCAATAGCTTCGCAATAAGCCGCTATCCTCCAACGGTGCATGTACCCGACGGATTCATCAACGCCCCCACCTCCGCCGCAACCGGTGTCCTCGCCGCGGGTGCCCTGGCCGTCAGCCTCAAGGGTGCCCGGCGCGAGCTCGACGAACGCACCGCGCCGCTCGCCGGCCTGGTGGCCGCGTTCATCTTCGCCGTACAGATGCTGAACTTCCCGGTCGCCGCCGGTACCAGCGGGCATCTGCTCGGCGGGGCGCTGGCCGCCATCCTGGTCGGGCCATTCACCGGGGTCCTGTGTGTGTCGGTCGTCCTCCTCATGCAGGGGATCCTCTTCGCCGACGGCGGACTGACGGCCCTGGGCGTCAACATCACCGACATGGCGATCGTGACCACCGTCGTCGCCTACGCCGTCTTCCGCGGACTGGTCAAGGTCCTCCCGAGGACGCGCCGCTCCGTCACCGTCGCCTCCTTCCTCGCCGCACTGCTCTCCGTCCCGGCGGCGGCCGTCGCCTTCACCCTGATCTACGCCGTCGGCGGCACCACCGATGTCTCCATCGGCAAGGTCGCCACCGCGATGATCGGCGTCCATGTGCTCATCGGCCTCGGCGAGGCCGTCATCACCGCCCTCACCGTCGGCGCCGTCATCGCCGTACGCCCGGATCTCGTGTACGGCGCCCGGGGTCTTCAGCAGCGCCTCAAACTGCGCGTCGGCGGCGAACTGGTCGACGCACCGGCCACCGGGCCCGCACCCGTGCCGGCCGCCGCCCGGTCCCACCGCAGGCTGTGGATCACCGGTCTCGTCACCTCCCTCGTCCTCGCGGGCTTCGTCAGCTTCTACGCCTCCGCCAGCCCCGACGGCCTGGAGAAGGTCGCCGCGGACCACGGCATCGACGGCAAGGCCCGGCAGCACGCCTCCGCCGACTCCCCGCTCGCCGACTACGGCGTCAAGGACGTGGACGACACCCGCCTGTCCGGCGGTCTCGCCGGTGTGATCGGCGTCGGAGTCACCGTCGCGGCGGGCAGCGCTGTCTTCTGGGCCGTCCGCAGGCGGCGCGCCGAGAGCACCTCCCCGGCCGCCTGAGATGAGTACGCAAACCGGACCCTCCCGAGCGAGGGGAGGCGAGCGCGGTGCCGCGCACCGGCTCTACCGGCACGGGCACTCTCCCGTGCACGCCCTGCCGCCGCACACCAAACTCGCCGCCACCTTCGCCTTCGTGGTCGTCGTGGTGTCGACACCGCGCGAGGCGATGTGGACGTTCGCGCTGTACGCCGCTCTGCTCGGTGCGGTGGCGCACCGGGCCCGTGTACCGGCCGGGTTCCTCCTCAAGCGCCTGCTGATCGAGGTCCCGTTCGTCGCCTTCGCGGTGCTGATGCCATTCGTCGCGGAGGGCGAGCGTGTCGACGTCGCCGGGCTCTCGCTCAGCGTCGGCGGGCTGTGGGGCGCCTGGAACGTGCTTGCCAAGGGCACCCTCGGCGTCGCCGCGTCCGTCCTGCTCGCGGCCACCACCGAACTGCGCCAGTTGCTGCTCGGACTGCAGCGCCTCAAACTCCCGCCGCTCCTCGTGCAGATCGCCTCGTTC